>Ga0214917_10000286_pt1 | contig 64882 bp, 85 predicted proteins | sample LL_1208_BB_MetaG_FD_177983 | JGI IMG/M metagenome (GOLD analysis project Ga0214917, IMG submission 177983) | Freshwater microbial communities from Lake Lanier, Atlanta, Georgia, United States - LL_1208_BB | ecosystem: Environmental > Aquatic > Freshwater > Lake | place: USA: Georgia | collected... | reverse complement strand
TTAGCCGTGGCCAAATTCTCAATTGGGGCTCCCCTCACCGATGTTGAGACCAAGGGGAAAGTCGGAGGGACGAAGCTCTTTCAGCAAACAGAGGACGGAAAGACAATTGTATCGCCGGCGTTTATGAGATTCTTGGGAGGAAAGGCCAAGAACCTTGAGTCTATCGTTGCAAGCAATCAGAACCTTCTTGATGAAAATGCCCCAGCCCAACTTGGTCAGGAGCCGCCGAAGCTTGATGAGGTTGCCCCAGCTGACGAAATTCGCGCTCAAAAAGAGGAGTTGGCCAGATCGCAAATGGCTTCTCCGGAAGCCCAAACACCAGCGGAGCGGGCTCCAAAAACAACCACAACTTGGGCGGTTGAATATAAGAAGGGCAAGGCAGGGGGAACGTTCACGATTGAGGCCGAAAATGAAGACCGAGCCCGCATGCAGGCCATCCAAAGGCTGAAGAGCGAAGGGGCAAAAAACTATTCTATTGGCGCAGTCAGGCCGGCAGAACAGCAGGACTTGGTTGGTGAAGAGCCGCTTGCCCTGCTCTCCACAAATGAACAACAGAGAGCAAGGGTGGCTGGAGTTGCCAACCCATACATGCGCCGCCTTGAAGGCAAAAACCCAAAAGAAAGATACTTAAGCGCAAGAAATAGGTTTCAAAGGTTCGCCGGAGAGGTTAGGTCAATCTACGGAATTGGTATTGGCCTGAAGGAGGATTCAAATGCCAAAACGGCATTTCGGGCCAGCTTCAATCAGGATGGCGACATCTCCCTGACGATTAACCCAAGAATGTTTGTTGCCCTCGATGGCAAGTCCCCCGAGTACACAAACCGGGCCGTCAATGAGGAATTCCGCCACATGGCCGACTTTGTCGCCGGCGCGCTCAAAGCAAAGGAAGCCGGCAGAACCGACTACCTCCAGTTTTACAACGAGGAAAGGTCTCGGCTCTACCGAAGCATCTTCGAGGCATCCAAGCAGGACGGGCGGATTCTTGAGGGCCTAATGAGCTCGGCCTCCGTCTATATGGGGGACAAGGGTCCGCCCATGAAGGAGGGTGGGTACACGGCAGAGGAATTCATGCAGTGGGCCGAGGAAAACAGGATCAGCGATTTTACGCTGATGGGAGAGCTTGTTCGACAGCTTGGCCAGAAGAGCAGACTAACAGAATCCTCTGTTGAGGTTATCAACGCACAAAAGGGCGGTGGCGTTCTGGCGAGCGTGATGCAGACTATCAAGGACTATCTTCGCTCTGTTTTAAGGGCGATTCAGGGTATTCGCAGGGGCCTTCGTGATGCATCTCCCGAAGTTGCCGACGAGCTTGATGGGTTAATCCAGTCAATCAATGACGTTTTGGAAATGAAGGAACCGGGCGGCCGGCAGGAAGTCCAGCCAACGCTAGATAATGCCACCACCCGCAGGCTTCGGGATGCGGGACTTTCACCGGAGGAAATCTCAAGGATGTCTCCGGAAGATGCCAGACAAAGGCTTATTGCCCCATCCCCTGCCCCATCCGCTCAAGCCGCACAAACCAAAGGCTTGAAGTCAACCAACACAAGGAAGACCGAGTATGGCGTGACACGTTATGACCTTGAGGTTGTCCCGCTAAACAGCCTTAACGACATGGCTGGGACAGAGCTTCAGCTGCGAAGCCGTCAAGGTGATTCCGCTTATGCCTCCAAAATTGCAGAGATTGGAAGGGACTGGGATAAAGACGGAGCCGCCTCGACAGACACAACCGAGCTGGATACCGGGCCGATTACTGTCATTGAGGCCAAGGACAACCCCTATGCGGTCAGTCAGCAGGGTTTTGATATTGTCGCCGGCCACGGGCGCAAGGGCGGGTATGAAATGGCATCCGACGAGAGGGTTGCCGACTACGCAAACCGCCTGAAGGTCAAGTACCCTGATCTGGCCGGCAAAGTGGATGAAATCATAGCCTCCGGACAAAAGCCTGTTCTCGTAAGGAAAATTGACTGGAACAACACAAAGAATCCGTCTCTCGGAACCGAGAAACAGCAACTTCGGCGTATTGCCAGAGATGCAAACCTCGGAACGGGCAACGAAAACAATGCAGAAATTGCGCTTGCCGATGCCCTTGAGATCCGGGACGACCCAAGCCTTAGCCTTCCCAAGGAAGTGCTGGTCAACGGAGTGCCGAGTCTTCTCAACCAAGACGGCTCCCCTGCCGGCCAAAACGACGAAATCCTAGAAAAATGGCTTAAAATCTTTAGCTCGGACAGAAACCTTTACGAGAACGGGGTGTATCAGCCGGCTTTTGAAGGCCGAATCCGCAGGGCAATCCTTGCATTCGTTTTCGCTCCTGAAAATGAAAATGGTGAAATGCTCCTCAACAAGCAGACGTTTGACACAATCAACATGCTCGTATCCCCGACCATTGCCCGGAACAACGGGCTTGAAACCTTCCGTCAAGGGCTCGAGAAGGCATCGGTTTCCCTCTTTAACGTCAAAAGAGATTTCAAGAAGTATGAAAACGAGCTTGGCGAAGAGGCCCGCATGGCCAATCCGCTTACTGCCATTCAGAATTCAATTGCTGATTATTTGGCTTATCGGGCAGAGCGGGACGCCGCCGCCAGCAAGAGTGGCAACGACAGAGCTCGCGCCATGGTTAGCCTCGCCAACTATGAGGACTATGTAAGCCAGTCAAAGATTTTTGGTTCTATCAGCCCCATGCAGGCAATGGTCCTGATCCCTGTTGTCCGCGAGGGAAGGCTTTCCTCGGTTACTGGGGTCGCCGGCCAACTTGCCACGATTGACAATGCCCACGGCATCAAGGGATCCCCAGAAAGAGTAGCCGCCTTCTTGGCTAACTACTCCGAGTTTGTGGCCAGCATCTTCCGAGAGCGCGGAGAGACAATGCTACCGGGCATGGAAACTCGATTTGAGCCAAAGACAAACCTGAATCTTATCCGCCTTGCCCTCGACAAGGCCGGCGCAATTTACCCAGAAGGATCCAAGCCCCCTGCCCCCATTTTCCCGGGGCAAAGCCAGACGATATCCGAACTTATGGCAAGGGTTCCAGACTTCATGTTCCCGGGCCGTCGAGCCCTTTCACTTCGAGCCAGAACGCCCGACGTGGACTTGTTTGAATCCTCTGAAGAGCCAGAAAGCGACGACGGCCCGGAGACGGGCGCAACCGAAGAATCCATAAAGAACGCTTACCTTATCGCCCAAGAGATCGCCCCAATGGAGGGCATCTCAAGAGCAAGGATTACAAGGGTTGCAAATGCTGAAACCGGTGAAGAAGAAACCACCTACGACCCAATCAACGAAGAAGGCAACCGAAGGATCAGGCCCGGCGGCAAGATAATCACCTACCTGATTAATAAGGCTAGTTCGTCAGGCATGACCCCTGTGGATCGTTTCTTTGCAAGAGGATATGGGGAAGAGCAGTTCCGAGAAATTGCGTATGACAAGATCATCGATGTTCTTTCCAAATCAGAGACAGGCAAGCAGATATCCAAGGACTTCCTTAACACAAGGCTTGGGGCCACTCAGCAGGACATAAACCTTTTTGCCGAGGCAAGAAAGGCATTTGTCCAGCGCATCATCCGCAATCTTTTGGCCGGCGGAAACAAGAATCCATCGCTGGAAGATGTCACAAACGCAATGACTGAGGCGGATAAAAAGCTGGGGTTTGAGCAGAGGCACATATCCGGAGCTAGGGAGGAAATCAGGCTCAACAACTTCCTGATGCGGGCTATTGAAAACCACATCCGAAAGCTGGTCGGAAACTACGACGACCAAGGCCGCTCTCTTGTGGTCACCTCAGCCGAAGCAAGAGCAATGCGGCCAACAGAGATTCGGGATGAGGAAGACACGGAGGGAATTGTTGAGCGTAAATTTGTCAATCCGGCCACCGGTAACGAGCTTGATGAAAGAGCTGAAGAGGCCGCCAATCTTCAGGAAACCCTGCTTGCCGAAAATCAGCCAGTATCGAGCGTTCTGAGCCGCTTCATCAATTCAGCAATGATGGATCTGCTCCAAAAAAGAGCGCAGGGAATGTCTTTTGAGGATATTGCGGATGAGTACGGAATTGAGGACGATCAGGTTGACCGAAGAGATAACATCATTAGGACAAGATATAGTGAGGCAGTTTCAAGGATGCTTTTCGCGGTTGACCAAATCTACGCAGTAAGGAACCAACTTGCAGAAAAATTAAGCCAAAGAAGAGTCTATCCCGGCGTAGACGAAGACATGGAAAAGCTTGCGGATTACAACCGCTTTTTGTCGAGCGACATGGGTGGACAGACAATTGAAACAATCGCCAGAGAGCGAGTTCAAAACGAAAAGGACATTCGAGAAACGACCATACAGGCAACCGGACAGCTCGAGCTTGGCCTTGAAGCTCGAGTTCCAGACTTCTTCCAGACGGATGAGTTAGGGGCAATAACTCAGTTCCTCAACGAGAATGAACTTTCAGTTATTCAGATGCGAATTGACGGAATGAGCTTTCGGGAAATAGCAAATGCGCTTGGCATCGATGAATATTATAGGCCGGACAATATTGCAAGAATACGTTTTAAACAGGCCTATAAAAAGGCGCTTTCGGCTATTGATTCAATTTATTCATCAAAGAAACGGCTTGAATTAAAGAATCCACTTACAGCCGAAGAAAGCAAAAGGCTGGAAGAATATAACAGCCTATTTTCACGCAATCGGATGCTCCAAACGGCCGCAGAACAGAGATATGAATTTCGCAAAGCCGTCGATCAATCTTCTGGGTTTTCCCTTGAGGCCCGCGTCCCAGACCTCCCCCCTGCTCGTCTTTTTGCCAAATACTCCGAGCTGAGAGACAAGATTAAATCAGGCGAATTTGAGCCAAAAGACCTTGATATGTTTGAAAGGATCGAGTCCATGGCCATTAAGTTTAACTGGCCAATACCGGTTCAACTTCGCTTATTTGACATTCCAAACCTACTTCGCAGGGCAACAGCCGGAAGAGCCGAGGCCGCCAAGGCCGTTCAGGACGAATTTGACTTTGGCGGACTAAGCTTGGATGCAAGGACTCCAGACATCCCTGTTTATATTGGAGGAGCGATTGGGCATAGCGGAAAGGCCTTCGCGAAGTTCTACTCAAGGCTTATAGATGCCATCGAGACCAAGATGCCATCAAAGGCAACCATCGGTCAGGTGATGGATATAGCCACAAAAACCCCGGGAGTTCGCGCCGAAGAGCTTAGGTGGGTCGATTTTGAGGGCCTCGTGGAAGAGGCAACTACTGAATCAGGCCCAAATCCTGAAAACAGACGAGTAGACAAGGATTTGCTTATCCAAAAGGTTAAGAATGCGTTGGGCAATTTGTTCTTTGTAGAAACATTAACCGGGCCAAACGCAAAATATTCAGCATACGGTACACGAGGAATGCTCACTCGCGAAACTCGCGATGCCCCAAGCAACAAGCGCGGTCAAGATTACGCAGAGAGGGTTCTGCGGTTCGCAGATCCAAGCTCAAGGATTATTGATAGAAGGCCTCCGGAGCTTTGGAGCAGGGTTTCAGAACAAAAGAAAGCGGAAATTCTTGGTAATGGCAATTATGTGATTGCGGAAGTCAAGCCAGCCAGCAATGCAATGCTTTTTATATCTGGAGAACAAGGCAACCCGCGAAGATCGGCCATCATGAGCGAGGAGGCTTGGAAGAAGCTGACCGAGGGATATACGGATCTTGTTGAAACAAGCCTTGGTGAAATCGGCGGGCGAGAGTCAATTAGGGCATCTCAGGCCCCGTCAGGGCTGGGGATCGCGCCAATATTTTCAAGTGAACAACTAAAAGAGCAGTTTCAGAAAAACTACACAGGAAAATATGCGGTTATCAGCAAAACCAAGGTTCCTCTTGAAACGCTTCCAAGATACCTCACCGGAACAATAAGCGAAGGGTCTGACTTTGAGAGGGCTTTGGACTATATCGAATCCACAAAGCCTCAGGGAGGATCGCCTTATCTGCAAATGTTTAAGCTCGAGCTTGCAAAAAGCATTGAGCGTGGCGACAAATGGATTGGATTTTCAACTGGCGACTCGCAGATTGAAAGATACAACAGAACAGAACTGGTTGATAGAATCAGGATCCTTCCGTTTAAGACCGGGAGACAGATAGACCCGACATACAGCCGATCCGAGGAGTCCGGCCAGCACTTTGAGGGGAAAAGCTACATTGCCCACTCAAGGGTAGATAGGTTTCCTGCCGTATCAGACAACGAGACCGGAACTCTTCTTGACGAGATTCAGCAAGACAACAAAAGGGATACTCCTTTCGGGGGCACGAGGCCTAATAACGAATCAACCGCACCAAAAGAAGAGATTCTTTACGCAATAGCGGCATACAAGGACGGACGCATTATCAAGAAAGACATTGTTGATGGCAAAAAACTTTCCGGATTAGTTGGAAAACCAATTGCCGAAAAGGCTATGGCGATCACTCCGCTTGCTGGGGCTGACTTTAATTTTATTGAGCCATACGACGATTTAATGCGACGGGCTGCAGAAGTTGGGGTAGAGGAATCCGCATTTTCCCCCACAGACGAGCAAGAGCATAAAATTGCGCAAAGCAGAATTCTTGACCTTCAGGGTGAAAACCTTGAGTTCGGCTCGCAAAAACTCAGAAATCTTTACGACAAAACCATTTACCAGCAGATATCAAAATACGTCTCCAAATGGGGAGGTAAAATCAAGAAGGACGATGTAAGCACTGGGCCAGTCGAGCAATATGAGGGCCCCATCCCTGACGTAATTGAGTCCGTCATCCTCAAGACAAGCATAGATGCAGCCCTTGATGGGCTGACCAAGCAAGAGGCCAGACTTGCCGTGTCCGCCGGCCTAAAAATCATTGAGGACAGGAACAGGTTGGTACAAGCAATTGGCACTGATGATAGCAATGTAATTAAGGCAACAATGCTTGATATTGGGTTTGACGAAAATTTTAGCACAAACTTATCAACGACCCTCCCAAATATCGTGGCGGATGCAAGGGAAGGGATTGCCTCTCAAATGTATGCAGCCCTTCTAAAAAATAATCGAAAAAATACTGGAATTAATAAGCTCTATCCAATGATAGAAAGGATTGAATACTCCTTTGACAATTATGGACTTATCGGAAGGCCTTTTGACATAAAGCGGAATCAAGAAGCTGTGGTATTCGCAAAATCATTGCGCGAGTGGCTAAATGAACTTGATAGAACAGGAGAATGGCCGCTGTCCAATAGTGGATTCGAATTTCAAGAGCTTAAAGAGCAACAGATAAGCGCAATTAACAAGATTGCCGGGTTTATACGCAGAGAAAAAAACCGGTCTAACCCTGTCGAATTTCCGCTCGATCAAAATACGCCAATGGCAGAGGATGATATTGAGCTGAATGGTGTGGCGAGTACGGCTACCCTCATTTCTGAAAACCTATTAAGGTATAATGCAGATGGCAGATTTCGGGAGAGGGTAAACTCCCGAGGAGACCTTGATTCCAGTTGGCCCGGGGCGAAAGAATTCAGGGCATCGCTTTTGGGCGGAAGGCTTGTTGTAAAACCCCCGACAAAAAGAAGCTCCATATACAGAATCGATATCACCCCAGAGATGGCAAAGGACATCTCTACATCCGGTCAGGCCCTGTTCTCAAGAATGCCGGACATGATGACAGATGACGAGCTTCAGCAGGCTCTCGACGGAGACTGGATTACAAATGAAGAGATTCAGGCTGCGCTTCGTGACGAGTCTGTTGGAGAAAGGCGTGGCCTTGTTGACTACGGCAATACCCCCGAGGCCAGCGCAGTCATCCGGGCATCCCAAGAGGCCTCCCCTCGCCCGGAGCCATTTACCGACATAGAGGCGGCCTCAAAAGCCTCCGGAATCTCAAAAGAGCGAATCTTTAACAGGCTGGCCAACTTGGACGAGGACGAAACTCTCACCAAGGACGAGGATTATGCGGCCCAACGTGAGCTTAACCAGCTCGCTTACGAAGCATTTCAATCTGGCGATGACAGGCAAATCAACGAGTTTCTTTACCTCCAAAGGCAGTACGACAAATCGGGAACGGCGGCTGGCAGATCCTTGCAGGGCAGAAAGCCGTTCAACCCAGAAGATACAGCTAGAAAGGCAGTTTTAGCTCCAATAACCGCCATTGACAGGCGCGACCTTGAGGCAGAGGCAAGAAACAAGGTTGCTGAAATTTCGGCCAGCCTAGCAGTTGCTGAAGATGGTTTAGCCCAACAAAAGACAAGAGCTCGGGCGGCTTACGGAACAAATCTTCCAAAAGAGTGGGCTGATTATATTGCCCAGCAGGAAGCGGCAATTGCCCAGATGCAGGCAGATATTGCAGACGGCGGGGTCCGTGCGGCCGAGAAGTCCATCCTTGAAAGACAGGCCAAGAAGGCCGACCAGTCCCTTCAGAAGGCTGGCAAAAGCCTTGCCGGGATCGAGCAAGAGAACATGCAGAAGAAACTGCGCACCGGCCAAACAGCCGGCCAAATGCTGGAATCCATCAAAGACACCCAATTGCGAGATGCGGTTCAATTATACCTTTTGGGCTATTCTGTTAAAGATATTGAGGCCCAAACCGGCCTGAAGAACGCCAGAAACAAAATTAAGCTGGCCATCCTAAAGGGCCTAAGGCCTGAGGCTGACCGCCGGTTCCAGCGAGTTCTTGAGCAAGTCCGCGCCGGCAAGATGACCAGAAAACAGCTTATGCAGGCCATCAAAAAGCACTCAGAGGGCCAAGGATTGCTCGCCAAGATGCCTGATGACCCCGACAAGGACGGATTTAGCGAAGAAGAGGCCCGCCAGCTCCTGTACGACGCTTTTGGGCTCAACACGGACAACCTAGAAAACGCTGAAAGCGATCCCCTGTTTGGCTACGACGACCCGGTTGCGGCCGGTAAGATCAACAGCCTTATCTCGGAAGGCATCAATGGACCGGCATCTTGGGGCAAGATTGCATCGGACTTGTTCTCTTCAAACATTTTCTCCGGCGGCCCGTCCTTGGTCGCAAACATTTCAACCATTCCGTTTGCAAAACTATCTGTTCCTATACACCTATTTGTCGAGGCACTAACCAACTACTATCGGGGCGGGGTTCGTGGGGTCACCATGACCGAAACAGCCTTCGAGAAAGTTCCGCAATTTGACGAAGAAGGCAACCCCGCCGGCACACGCCTTGTGCCACGAGAGGTAGATATTGGCACACCCTACAAGACGCTTGGAGAGGCTATTCAGGGCGGGGCAACCGAAGCCTTGCGCGCATTTAGGGAGCTCGGATGGCTTGGCTTTAGCAAAGAGGCTTGGACCCGGGCAACAGAAGCCTTCAAAAGCGAAACCATTCAGTTCGGGGTTGAGCAGGGTATTGTGAAAACAACCGACATCCGCCTGCGGGAGGCCGGCGTTCTTGAGAAATCTATTCCGGGCACAACCGGGAAAGTCCTGAGAGCAGGAACCAACATCCTGCTCGCCGGCGACGAGTACAACAAAACCATGCGCGTCAGGGCTTATGTGGGGGCATTTGCATACAGGCTCGGCAAGGCCAGAGGTCTTTCCGGTGATGCGCTGAATGACTACATCGAATCCGAGCTGGCCGACAAAACATCGCTAACTTGGAGACTGGCTGTTGACCGGACTCTTCGGGACACCTTTACGCAAAGGCTGTCAATCCGTGGAGACGAGGAACTGCTCACGCCTCAGCCCATGTGGCAAAAGGCCAAGGGAATGGCAAAGTCGCTAAGGGACTACCAGTCCTTTGGAGAGCTTGCCGGCCTCGTTCCGGAGGCCTTGACGATGATTAACATGGAACTTGGCAGGGCCGCAAATAGAGTGGCAAGAACCTCTTCAATCAGGGTCTTTGGAAGGACGCTCTCCCCTGCCGAGCTTGCCCTCCGATTTGCACAGAGCTTCCTGATCTTGATTCGTAGCCCATATAACATTGCCCGGGCGTCTGCGGCCTATTCGCCATTTGCCATGGCCAATGTCGCCATGAGGGCAAAGCGAGGATCTGCCGGCGGAAGGATGAACGCTTTTGAGTACAATACCCTGTCCCAAAGGCACTCCGAGGCATTGCTTGGAATTACCGGTCTGGCCGCATTGTTTGTCCTTGCGGAAGGCGATGATGACGACGACAAGAAGACTGTCCTTATCACGGGATCTGGCGGGGTTAACACAAAATTCAATAACCCATCGGCATCAGTCATTATTCGGGGATTTGGCGGCGGACTTGTTATCCCCTACGGCCGCTATGAGCCGGTTAGCGGACTTGCCTATGTAATTGATGCCGCAAGGGCCATGAAGCAGGCCATGCGCGGAAGGCAGACGGGCGGCGAAGCGGTTGGGGCGTATGTGATGGAGTTCTTTAAGTACCCATTCACAAAAACATTTGCCAAGGCCGTCCGCGATCTTGGAAAGCTATCGGGATGGGGAACGCCGACCGACACAGGAAAATACAAGGGATACGATGTCATGCGCGAAAGGCTCTCCTCCCTGCTGATACCAAACTTCTTTAAGCGTTTGTTTGAGCCGGGTGCCCTTACCTTCGGGGACGAGTCATGGGACACGGACAGAATGACAGGATGGGGGCCGGGCGAAATGGCTGGATGGGTAAACTCATTTCTTCCGGGCCTCCCTGCCCTTACAGGAAACGAGGACTTGTCGTTACCGCCAAGATACAAGGCCGACCTGAAGCCCAAGGAGCGCGAGGTTACCGGAACCGAAGCTGGGCTTAAGCTCCTCGGGATGAACGAGCGAGCCTCTAGGCTTGCCGGCGGTATCACTAAGGGCCTTCTGCCGGACGGCTTGGCCTTTATGGAGTCCAAAAAGAGCAATTTGGATAGGTTTGTAACTGCCTTTAACTCAAGGTTCCCGCAAACCCGCTATCAACCAAGAGCCCCCAGCCGGTTTATTCAGATGAAGGACAAGGACGGCATTTCCACAAACGAGGAGATGACCCCCAAGGAGTACAACACGATGCTTGCGCTCGCATCCAAGTATGCGGGAAGCCGTATCGATAACGTACTTACCGAAGAAAGAATCTCAAACCCTACAGAAGCAACCCGCAAGATGGTTGACTCGATCCGAGAGGACGCAATCTCACGGGCAAGACAAGCGGTTCGAAATGCGCGACGCGCAAATGAGAAAAAGTCTGTTGAACCCGCCCTTGTCAGGTAGGAGGTTTATCTGTGGCTTCTCCTCAAATAGAAAACCTTGTCAATCAGGCAGAAGAGCTTGAGAAGGCATTAGAAAACGCAAGGCCGGAAACAAATGAAACCGCCTTAGGCGGCGGGGTTCCTGCCGAGACAGGGTTTTCATCCCCATACAAACTAACCGAAGAACAGGAGAAAATCCTTGTCGAATACGCATGCGAGAGGCTTCGAAAAACCGAAACTGAGATGGGCCGATCCCTTATTCGAGGGGTTGCTTGGAGCAGCGAGACGGGGACAATGGCCGCGCACGAATCCTTCCTTGGCCGCCGGCAAGTTTACGAGTGGCTCTATGAAAACAATGTTGAGTGGCGGCCTACCGTCATGGGTGGAATTTTTGAGCACAGCAACCTGATTGTTCCAATCACCCGCCGAATTGTCCGGCAGATGATTGCCAAAGCGCAAAAATACTTCATAGGAACCGATCCTTGGTTTAGCACTTTCCCTCAGGGGCCGGCTGACCGCAATGTTGCCGAGCGGGTCGAGAAATACGCCCGCTGGAAGTTTGACAAAACCAAGCTGAAAGAGGCCGTGGCCATGATTCTTCAGATGGCCTTCGTCCGTGGGGAGTGCGTGGTCAAAACCACACACCAAAGGAAAGAGTCGATCTTTCAGCGCAAGGCCAAGGTTCTGGTTGATGTCAACGGAAATGACATTCTGGCCCAAGATGGCGACATCATCACGGATACTGATTCGTTTGTCCCCGGACCGGATGGAGTGACAATGATTCTCCAGCGGGACGCCGTAACCCAGCAACCGGTAGTCCCGATCTATATAGAGAAGACAATCACCCGCAAAATCATCCTGCACGAAGGGCCCACAGCTGAACCGGTCTACTATCAGGATTTTATCTGTCCGCTAAGCTCCGTGAGCGTGGACGATGCGGATTTCTGTGCGCATCTCTATGACGCTCCGGTGATGGAACTCGCTGACTTTTACTCCAAATCAAAAAGCGAGGAAACACCAGAAGCTGAGCTGGCAAGAATTCAGGCCGCAATCGAGCAGATACGTCTCGCCGCAGGGGAAAGCAGCAATCCCAAGACGGCGGCAAAACAGGCCAGAAGCGAGCGTGGTGAAGCCGAGGTCACCAATGACCAAGAAAACCCGACTATCGAGGTGGCAGAATGCTACCTAAGATACGATGCTAACGGTGACGGCGTGATGGAAGAAATCATGCTCATGCTGGATGTCCGCAACCGAAAGGCCCTCTACTACGACTACCTCGCCAATGTGACCCCGGACGGCAAGAGGCCGTTCACAGTTGTCAGGATCAATCCGGTTGACGGACGCTGGTATGGGCTTGGCGGGGTTGAGCAGTTCAAGACATCTCAGGACTTTATCGATCTCACCATCAACCGCCTTAACTTTGCCCAAAGCGCGTCAGGAAGGGTCACCTTCTGGCGCCCTGATGCAACTTTTGAGGGGTCGGCCAACCCAAACCTGATATTAAACACAGGTGGGACGTATACATTGCGTCCGGGCTTCAACGCGGCCGATGCCCTCACTTATGTCACCCTGCCGGAAACCAAGAACCAAGACCTCAACTTCATGTTGAATTACTTCACCCAGCTGGTTCAGCTGGAGTCCGGGGTGGTTCATGCCGGCGATCAGGAGTTCTCCGGACTCCCAAGCTCCAAGCTGGCCACCGGGATCCGGTCAATCGATCAGGCCGGCTCGGAAATGTTCAGCCAGTACCTTTTGAGCTTGGAAAGCGGATTAAATCAAATCCTGAACCGACTGATGGCCATCCTGCTCGACAACTTGGACAGGCTCGAAGCCTTTACTTATTTAGAGGGGGATGCCGTGAGCCTTGTTTCCGTAACCCCAGAGGAGGTTAAGAATTTCAACCTTAATGTTAAAATCCTTCTAACCCGCTATCACGGCGAGCAACAGCTTCAAAGCAACGCCCAAGCAGCAAATATGGTTGCCCAGTTCTATGGGCTCCCTCCGGAAGTTCAGCAGAAGGTATCCCTCTTTTATCGGCAAAGCCTCAAGGCCCTCGGAGTTATGGAAGCAGATTCCATCATTCAGCCATTTGAGCCACCCCCTGCAATTAACGGAATTACTCCGGACGGACGTGTGTTTGGTCAAGCGGGATCGCCCGGAGCTCCGGCAAAGTCGGTTGGCAACGCAAGACAAGTCCCCCTTGATGCAGGACCCTCCGGAGGCGCAAGCCCGGAAACAGGAACAGCCGTATGACGCTGGATCAGGCATTTGGGATTGGAAACGTGTCAGTTTCCACGGTTTCTGGCAAAACTAGGGTTACCTTCAAAAAAATTCTTTTTCCACTTATTTCAAACGCGGAAGCAAACCCAGCTACCGGAGACATCAGAAAAATAGCCTACGGAGTGATGAGCAAGCTTGCCGACACAATTGCTGACATCAGATCAAGAGACTCAACCGCCACGAGCATTTCTGTCAGGGAAATTTTTGAGAATCAATATCCACCTGAGGACACAAAATACACGACGCAATTCGCTTTTGATATTTCACCTGAGCTTGATGATGTCAAGGACGAGCCGTAATGCCGTTTTCACCGTCCCCACAAAACTGGCTGACAAACTACTCCTTCTCCAACGGGGAGATATCGTTTGATCTGGATGCCGACTACACAACATCGGTTGCCGACCCATTTAGGCTTATCTACAGGGTTACGGACGAGTTCCTCAAGAAATACGAGGCCAAACCATCCGCTGACAGGCCAATTCAATGGAAATCGTCATCCGTGGTTATTCAGCCAAATCCGGCAAGCCCCAACACACAAAAAACGATAAATAACGCCTTTGTCCTTGAGGCCAGCCTCTTTGATGAACTTAGGGGGCCATCTCTTTCCGTTTCTGTCACAGCTCCGGACATGGTTTACTCAGGCTTTCCCTATGGTGCAGTTTCTTACAATGCGCCTTCCGGAAGCGTAATAACTGTTGAATATAGCTACGATGGCGGGCTTACCTACGTCTCCACCCCCCCGACAAGCAGGGGCTTCTACTATGCGCGCGTAACAGCAACGAGGGATGGGGCAGTCGGGATTGGAATTGATTCTTTCTCAATCCTCAAATCAACGCCAACCATCACTCCTCCAGTTGATATATCGAAAGAGTTTGCCACCGGAACCGAAACGGTAATTTTTTATATTGCACAGGAAACACCTGTAACAATCACTTCGGTTACATCAACAAATCCAACGGCTGTCTCGGTGGCAAGTTTTACACAGACCACGACCCCAACCGGGGATATCTGCACAGTGGTTTTGAACAGGAACTCAATTGGAGAAGCTGTTATTTCTGCATCAAGCGGAGAAACCTCCGACTACTATCCGTTTGAGACCTCGTTTACAATCACGCTGACAAAGCTTGCCTCGGTGATTTCTGCTCCGGCAACACTTACCCTTAGCGCGGCAAATGGCATAAGCTATCCGTTTAATTTCACAACAAATTTCAATCTTACTCCAGCAAGGTATTCTGTTATGGAGTTCACCTCAAGTAATGAAGAGGTTGCCACCATAACCAAGAACAACTCCTACCCGCCAACGATCAACCTCCTGTCTTTTGGAAGTTTTGAAATTTCATGCTCTTTCCCCGGAGACGCCACATATCAAACAGCCGACTCCTCAACCCAAGTTACGGTTGTCGGAGTGCAACCAAGAATGGTTGTGGCTTCATCCACGAGCGGGATCAAATTTGAGTCAGGAGAACCGTTTGGTACGGCTTGGGCAACTGCAAAAAGCGCGGAAATTTCTGCCGGCTTGGACGCAAATTCAGACGGAGAGCTTGAGACCGAGGTGTCGTTGCCGTTTACATTCACCATCAGCCTTTCCCAGCCAAGCTCTCCATACGTCGGAACAACTTCCGCCCTTTCCTATCAGTTCACAAATCTTATCTCATCGCAGAACTGGATTACTTTCTCCCAGTCTGGAGACACAATCACAGGCACAATCTCATCCATACCCCAAGGCAATGGCGGCGTGATATCCGCAGGGTCTTTATTGCTCACCAAGGCAGCCCTTGGCGTAAAGCTGGCTTGGACAGCAACAGTTAACCTAAACTTTTTCCGAAGCGGACCGAGAATTATTGTGAGCGCGGCAGGACTTTCTGGAGCCGCCGGGGCTTTTACCGAAATCCTGACACTAAATCTTGATGTAAATCAGGCTAACGAGTACGCAACAAGCTGGGGAACCCTTCCGGCATGTTGCCCTCATGTCGTTCAGATTAAGGGAGTTTCTGCCGGAGGCGCACCAACCAACCAGCGGGTAAGGGCAACTGTTTCCAGCGGAAGCGGGGTGGCTGACTTTGGGGTTGGCATAGCAACCGAAATTGCAAACCAAGACACAGCGATGAACCTCAACATTCACAAGGGCGGGACATTCAACCTAACGGTTGGCCTAGAAGACACGCCGGCATACAACAAGGTGATTCAGTTTAATGTTGGGAAGCTTGATTCTTCAATTTCTCTTACCTATGTCACAAGCGCGGCTCCACTCAAAAATATACACAAGTGGTGCTCCGGAGCGGATACGGATGATTTGTTTTACCTGCATTCTTTTGAAGACACAAATCCAAGATATCTGCTCTCAACTATGCCAGAAGGAATCGGGTGGTCTGGGGCGACATCAAACTTAACGACCTCCCTCTCAACTCCTTCGGCGTCTGTGGAGTCAAAGGTAATCGCCAACAATCAAAATACGCTTGTGAAAATGAAGCCCCAAAGCTCCGGTCTTGCGACATTCGATGTTACCCTTAATTCTGAGAAGTTTAAGTCTTTTACAATTAGCCGGACAATTCGTGTCAAGAAGGGCATGCTCGCTGTTAAACAGGACACGCTTACGAGTATTCCGGGCGCATCCGGAGGTGCATCTGGCTTTCAATGCACCTTTGAGGATACTCCATCAGGCATGAACTGGTTTTTTGGCGGAAGCGCCACGCGCGCCAGCTTGGTAGTTTTGGGGGGCGGATGCCCAGATACTTTTGAATATGTTGAAACCAGCTTTCAAATTCCAGTCATTGTAACTTCGCTAAATCCAGCCATGGCCATCCCATGGTCAACCTCTTATGGCAGCGCCCCGATTTGTGATGTGCTTGGAAATAGTGGAACCAACCAATTCGGAATGTTGAATCAATCTTACGACCTTTACTCATCTTCTATGGGTTTTTCTGAAGGTCGACTGATAAGGGTTCCGGTTTCTAGGAATTTTGGCTCACAAGGGGTGGTTTTATTTCGTCCAGACCTCGGAACGCAACCGGGGTTTTTGTCAGATTTGTCCTATTCTTCTACCTGTACCTATGTTTGCGATCTCGGCCTCCAACTTCCAATATGTAAAGTGATATCATGGGCGGGTTGCGGGGGTCTCACTGGGACCCCACCCGCGCTCCTCGGCCCTTTTGGTACGTATACACAAGGAGTAGGCATAATAAATTTTCCTGTTGCGGCGCCAACCTACTCCATATATTCATCACCGGATTTCCCATTCCATAATGGATATTTGGGGGATTATTTTAGTTTTGCCACAACTCCTTCACGAACTATGACATACGGTTCCTTTTTTTTCCAAACTACAAAGACTGACAGATTTACTGGGCTTGGAGGTCTGAATGAAGAATATTTCCTCGCCCAGAGCTCAATTGATCTTTACAGCCTTCCGGTTATATGAAATTAAGCGGTGCAGTCGGTGCTCAGGACATTGAGGGGCTTGGCGTAAGCCCGGCCAAACAGTACGGCCATGTTCTCGGAACAGACGCTAGGTTTTTTGGGGGCGGAACAATTAATTTTTCACAGCAAGAGGAAACCCATCCATTTCAGGTTTCAATAAGAAAAAAGCAGTCAGGAAGTTGGGAATTCAAAGTTGCCAAAGGTTTTGTTGATGGAAAAGTAAAAGACGAATCTGGATGGAAATCCCTCCCATCCAGCCAAGGGCAATGCATAGTTTTGAGCGTTGATATAACATCGGACATGGAGCTTGGAAATATCGACATAAAGGCAGAAACGCCATCGGAGCCGTTCAGAGCCGTGATCTCTGGCGGGCGACAAACAAAGGCCAAGATTATTTTGGCCCAATTTGGGAAAGCGACATCCGAGGGCGTTACTTCAACCGGCGGGGATACAATTTATGTGATTCAAAATGTTAAAACCAATCTGATGGCCCCACTTTATTGCTTCAATGGCTACGCCGCAAAGATCCTCGTTCAGGAGTTTTTGCGTGACGACAATACCTCATCGCAAAACACACAAACGGCATAGTGGACAGCGATGCCTCCCTCTCTTTATTGGAATACCGATGGGAATTTCAGCTACGATTATAGTGGCAATGCGCAGCTAAACTGCCCATTCGAGCTTAAGCCAGAAAAGAAGCCGGACGAAATGTCCCAAGAGCTCTGGGACGCAAGAAACAGAGTAAAAATAGGCCTTAATAGGTATTTTAGATGGCTAAATGGAATTTGGGAGGTTCAGATAAAAATGTCTGGTTATTACAGGCTTAAAACTGCATCCGACGAGCCAAAGGACTGCCCAATGAAGCCAGATTGCGGTGATTGCAACGGCTGTAGCTGTTGTAATAGGGCAATGAAGACGGCGCACGTGTCAACAGAGTTGTTGTTCATACAGCAAACCAACGGCTCCTTTGACACAAATAGCACCGGCTACATCGAGAGAATAAACAAATGCCCAAAAAGCGACGAAACCACTCCCGTGCCTACCTACGAGGAAGTGCCCTGCCCCAACTTTAATACCACACCCACAATTTATGGGAAACGTCCAAATGCTGATTTGGAAAAATTACGTTACAATGTTTGCCTAGGAAACGGAGCTAGAGGATGGTTTCAAACACGATATAAAAGAACAGACGATCTTGCTGTTTCCGTTTCGTGCGACCAACAGCCACCTGTTCCGGCTGACATCAATCCCGGTAGCAGCAACGCTGATTCGCGCTTTTATTCAGTCACAACTTGCGGAACAACGGATTGCTCTGGACCAAATAACACAACATATAAGGCCCCGATTCGGTGCTATTTCTCAAATTATTCAGTCAAGTTTTATACTTATGCCCAAATTTCTTTTGGAACATCTTGGTATGATCCTATTGAGAAACAAGTTTACCCAAACATCCTTCTCTCGGGTGCATACCCCTCATCAGGTTGGGAGGGGGATCATCCAAAAGATAAACCCAATAGGGGGTCCTACAAAAAACATTCAACAAAAACAAAAATAACTGTTGATGATGTTGAAATACCAGCCGGAACAACTTGGAATACCACCGGATACGAGGGGAGGCTGGATTTGGATATCAATTGGACCCTTAAAGAGAGAAAACTCTAAGCGTCGCAAGGGCATATTCTTTTTGCGAGCTACCCCATGTAGCCCAAAAGAATATGTATGAGCGAAAATACTCCGGCGCAAGCCGAGAACACTACTCAGACGGGCGTTTCTAACGAAACGCAAAACAAGACTGTGGACGTGGCGGCGCTTGACGAGCGCGCGTACCACGAGCTTATCCAGTCTTTGGACCCCAAGGCCATCGAAGCCAAACCGGCGGAACCGGTTGCGAAAGACAATCCGCAACCAGAAACCCCCGCCGAACAGCCGGAAGAAGCGGCGCAAGCCCAAGAACCGGCAAAGGCTGAAGAGGCAAAAGAGGAGCCAAAGGACGAGGAAGCCAAAGAAGAGCCCAAAGCCGAGGAGACCCCTGCCCCCGACCCGGAAACGCTCCCTGAGCGCATACGGATTGGAAGTTGGTCGGAGGTCGAGCGCAAAGCCCTGCAAATCAGGGCCCGCAACCCCGACCTCAGCCTTGAGCAGGCCATCGAAATGGCCAAGGGCAAGGAACAGGCGGAACAGGCCCAAGAGGTGCCGGATCTTGCCAAAATCGAAGGAACGCTTGATGCCAAGGCCAAGGAAAAGGCCGATGCCATCAAGAACCTTGAATTTGACAAGGCCGCCCAGCTTGAGCTTGAGATTGCCGGACTCCAAAAGGAGTTTCGCAAGGCCGAAAGGATCGCCATTCAGCGGGAGGAAGCCGAGAAGGTCGCCCGTCAGGAAACCCTCAGTTCAGCCAAGCAAAAGGCTGTTGAGTTCTATCCTGACACGGCCAACAAGGATTCCGCGCTGACCAAGAAAATGTTCGAGATTTTCGATGTCCTTCAGGACTCCGGGAATCCGATCATCAGCGACCCCAATATGCCGTTTAAGCTGGCCCAAATGGCCGCCAACGAGCTTGGGATCGCCCCAAGGAATCCGAAGGCCCCAAAGGCTACCCCTGCCCCCAAACCGGTTGCTACGACGCCCCCGTCAAGCACCGCCCGGCGCAGTCCCACCATCCAACCCGCAAGCGGTAACGCTCGCACCAACACACCCCAACCCATCAACGCTTCGGATGTCTTGTCCAAGATTGAGGACGTGGACCAATTCCGCGAACTCATGGCCAAGCTCTGAGGCATAAATTGAAAGGAGGCGATAAATGAGCGTTGCTCTTAATATCCCTACCAACAATGCGACGACTGACTTTACCAGTCAGGCGTCCTCGTTTCTTCCCGAGCTTTGGAAGAAGGGGGTACAACTCTCCGAAGCCGCTGAGAACTTCTTCAACCAGTTCGAAGGGCCGACTGAGAGCTACCCTGTTATGTCCCTCCGCGACCTGAGTCGTGGTGCCGGATCCAAGATCACGTTCCGCACGATGGCCCAGCTCTACGGAGAGGGCGTCACCGGCGACACGCTGGTCAACGACAACACGGAAGATTTCCGCGTTGGCGCGTACAACCTGACCGTTGACTTCCTTCGGCATGCGGTTTCCTACAACCGCCGGCTCGAGGAAAAGACGGCACTGGCTTCCGAGCTGAAGTCCAACGTCCCCGTGATGCTTGGCAACTGGCTCGGCCGCATCAAAACCGAAAAGCTGATGAAGATGTTCCTGCACAAAGGCAGGAGCAAGAATTACATCTACGCCAACAACAAGTCCGGCGTGAACGCCCTGCGTTCCTCCGACGTTGTCAGCTATGATGGCATCATCGCCGCCGGCCAGCAGCTCCGCACTCGCGGTGCGCGTCCGGCCACGGTTGCGACGATCAACAAGAACAAAATCAACCGCTACGTGGTGGTTTCCACAGGTGAAGGTTTGCTCTCGCTCAAAAGCGAGTCCAAGTACCTCGCCGCCGTGCAGGCCGCCGCCGCCGCTGAAGGCTACAATGGCGTTCAGTTCACCGGTGGATTTGTTGATCTTGATGGTCACGCCATCCGCCAGTTCAACCCGACCGACCACGACGGTTTCGGCGCAATCGGCTCCCCGCTGAACGCCAAGGCCTCCGCTGGCAATGCGGTCAACACGGCCACCGGAACCTCGGCCATCACCCTTCAGGGTGGCGGCGCGGCCTCCGCTGCCGGCAAGGCTCCCTACTTCAAGCTCTTCTCGGGCTATGCCTATAAGTTCATTGAAGGGGATTCCCTGTCGACTGGCGCTGGCTTCGGAGCTTCCGAGCAGGCTGACGGCTTCGTGCTCTTGGTCAACCCGACCAACGGGAAGTACAACATCTTCCATTACAGCGCGAACAACGGCACGACCCTCACGCTGGATCGCACCCTCATCGCCTCCGGAACCTCGGACGCGAGCGGTGCTTTCCGTCGCCTGACGGCCGCCGATTGGAACACTGCCTACGGCTCGGCTGTCGTCACGACTGCCGCAACCGATCCGTTCCACTCCGATAAAATCACCAACAGCTTCCCTGTTGGCTCGCTCATCATTGAGTGCAATGCCAGCGGTGTTGCGATTGGTCGCTCCCTCGTTCTGGGTGCCATGGCCGCCGTGCGCGGTTACGGTTCCCTCGACGGCGAGCGTTCGGAAGAGAACCACGACGGCGAATTCGTGCGTAAGACCTACATTACGTCGATCTTCGGCCAGAGCCCGTATGTCCGCCCCGACGGCGAACAGCCCAATTACTTGGTGCTGACCCACGCGGTGAACTACGCAGGCCTGACCCTGCCGGTCATTGCCTAAATGACCTTGGAATGGGCGGGGGAGGGAAACCTCCCCTGCCCTTTCCTTCTTTCATGAGGGCCATTTGCATTATCAACGGGGGATCGGCTCATTTGCCATTCCTCAAGATTCAGGACGCCAAGGGCGCCAATAGAACCTTTGTGTATTCGCCTATTCACAGGGCTCATCTTTGGGACAGAGGCGAGCTTGGGCCAGAGGACTCTGCCGACTTGGAAGCCATCCTATCGGTTCCCAATAAAATCTACATACCGATTGTAAGGATCCTGCGGGATCCGATCCAAGAAACAGAAACCAAAGGATCCCACCTTCCGGCTATTGAGGCCTATATGACGGCCGAAAAAGTGTTCTCCCGGGATCCATCCGATTTTCAAGACAAAGACAGCAATAGGATTGATGATAGGGCAGAAAAGCCGAAAAAACGGGGCCGGCCACGCAAAAACCCATGAAGGTTAACGAGGCCATCGACTCCATGTACGAGGTGTTCGGCATCCCGAACAATGCCTCTGCTCCAGACATCATGCGGCGAAGAATATTTAACGACCTAAACTCGGCTATGCAGTTGCTTTGGACGAAGGGCCACAGGCTTTTGGATTATTACACCCGCAGCGAGGAGCTTGTGACAATTCCATCCAACAACAAATCAGTTGGGCTAAGTGATTCAATCCAGTCCGTTCTTGGGCCTGTAAAAAGAGTTTCTGACGGAATGTTGTTAAGGCCGATCCGCACTCGTGGCGAGTATGACAACTATTCGGGCATCTATGCCGGAAGCATCACGGCACTTCAGGGAGCGCCTCCTCATGCTTACTTCATAGACCAAAATCGAGGAACGGCTCCAGATGCCACCTCCCTTTCAATATTTGTTGTGCCTGTGCCAGTCGTAAACACTCAGATTTCACTCGAGGTTTCCCTTCGAGCCCCATCTTACTCGCTGTCAGACTACACGGCGCAAACGCAAATACCCATACCCCACAACTATGCGGAAACTCTTCTTCTGCCTATTGCCAGATACCTCGTTTGCTCTTCATTGTTTTTTGCCGACAAAACAAAACAGCGGGAACCGCTTCTCAAGGCCGAGTATGACAGGGCCCTGCAAACACTTTCGGAGGCGGCATGACAACCCTTCAATTGGCCCAAAGAGCCCTTTCTTTTACAGCGCTTGCCCAAGACCCTGCCAGTGTCCCGGCCGATCAGGCCGCCGTTGTTGTTGGGGCAATGAATGCCGGAATGTCCAAATACTATTTGAATGCCCCGAGCGGAAGAAAAACCACTCCTGTAACATACTTTTTAAAGCCACCAAGAAATTATCAATCCATTTCACTGACACAGGGGTCGTCCGCCTTTTCAGGCGTAAATGACCTTCAGGATGACGACATTGGCGACACTCTTTATGTTTCCGGAAGAAAGTGCCCACTTGCTATTGGATCCAACATGAGAGAGCCATGGCCGGGGCAAACAGGTGTTTACCCGGGTGTTATCTACGATGACGCTGTCCCGATGTATTCCCCAATAAGAAGAATTGAAGGATCAGTCATTTTTAATGAACAGCACCGGCTGGACTACATTTCAGAGGTTCCAATAGTTGAGGATGAGGTGGTTATTCCGAAAACGTCAAACACCCCACAGTTCTATTCAATCGAGAATCTGGGAGATGTTGTCGGTGGAGCTGTGAGGGGTTTGATACGGATTTATCCGTTCCCAACCCAGCCATCGACTTTGAGATTTTCAGCAAGCCTTGAGCCACAACAGTTCACCATTTTGTCGATGTCCTCGGCTTTTTCACTATACGTGAACAACCTTGATGTTGAAGCCTTTGTCGTGCCCTTGATTGCCGCCGAATTAGCGCAAACGACTGTATGGAATCCCTCGATTGACAGGGCATCAGCGCTACTAAAGGGAAAGGAGACCGAGGCATACCTAAGAACCTATCATGAGCCGTCAGGCCCAAACATGAGCAGGGTTTTAACGCCCTCGGGATATTAATCATGGCAACAATTGCACCCCTTAGCCAGACCTCGGGCTTGATTACAGACGTTCTGACAAAGATACGTCGCGGCGTTTCCCTTTCACGCATGCAAAATACGTTGGATTTCTCAACAGGAGTTATGTGCGATCTTCCAGAAAGGATTGATTTTGAGATTAATTTAGTGAAGTATCATCAGCAACTTGACAGAATCTCAACCCTTGAGGATTCGCAATCGGAGGGTGAGCTAGAGATTTCGCTTGAGGTTGAATCGGATATTTCGTCTGAGCTAAATCAGCAAGACAGCGAATCCTTGTCTGAGCAGGCTGACAATGAGGTCTTTTCATCCGCTTCCGGAAGTTCCAATGATTCGCTTGAGGCTGATGAATCTGGAAAAGAAGAAACAGATGCCTCGTCAAGTCTGGATGAGAAATTATCCACCTCTGAAGAGGTTTCTAGCACCCTAGGATTATCGTCAGAGGTTTCGTCATCCTCGGAACAGGACGACTCAACAAACGTCACAGCACAACAATCGTCAACAAACGACTCAGACGGCGAATCATCAGAGGAGGAAACCTCCGGTTCTTCTTCATCGCTTGAGAACAGAACAAGCAACGAAAGTGAAATAAGAACATCAGGGTCCGGAACCTCGGACGAAAAAGGATCCGTCGACAGCAAGAAATCAGGTGGCTCTTCTTCTGAATTTGAGTGTTCCGACAAGTGTGTTGTAACCCAGACGAGTCGTAATTACTGGCGCCTAGATGAGGTTGGAGGAGGAGTTCAACAAGCATCATGAGCTTTACACTTGCAGATTATCTAAACTCGCAGACTGGAAATTCTGTTAACTCCGGATCTGGAAGCTCATCAAACTCAAGCTCTGGGAGCTCTTCGCAATCAACCTCAAGCTCAGGATCATCGTCCACATCCGGGAGCTCTTCAACCTCAGGATCTTCCAGCACATCTACAAGCTCAAGCAACTCAGGATCTTCCTCAAGAAGCGGAAGTCGTTCATCTAGCAATTCTTCAAGTGCCTCTTCAAGCACAAGCGGATCAAATTCATCAAGTCGGTCAGCAAGCTCCAGCCGATCCACAAGTGGCTCCGCAAGTTCTAGCAATAGCAGTTCGTCAAGCGGATCCGGAAGCACAAGCCGATCTAGCTCAACAAGTTCTTCTGGTAGCCGGTCAACAAGCTCCTCGGGCTCAAGATCGTCGAGCGGATCCAGATCCTCCAGCGGGACAAGAAGCTCCAGCACATCCCGCTCATCGAGCGGCTCGGGGTCTTCTAGCTCCTCCCGCTCCTCAAGCTCATCACGATCCTCAAGCGGCACATCAACAAGGACAGAAACACAAAAGGATGACATAGGGTGCGTGGTGAGGTTTAGCGTCCCAATCGTTGTCCAGTTCCCCGGAGATGTTGCTCCGTGAACATTGATTTAGAACTAAACGACATCCGCGACAGGCTTCAGACCCAAGGGGAAAGGCTTGCCAGAATGGAGCAGCGGCAAATACAAATCCACGATTGGCTTCATCTCCATGTTGAAAAGTTAGATGAGTTTGATGAAAGGATCTCTAACCTTGAAAAGGATTCGCATAGCCTAAAAACAAAGCTCTGGCTTGTCGGGGTAGTTGCAGGGGGAGTTGTCTCGGCAGTTTGGCAGATTGTCACTGCAAGATTCTTTAAATGAACATCGTTCCCCTATCTGAGGTTGATCTTTTTCTTCGGGATTCTCTTTTTGAGATACGACAGGGGATAGCAACGGCAAGAAATAATAATCAGTCAAACCCGCTCCTTGGCATTATGGTCGACCTTCCTGAGAAGATCGATTTTGAAATGATGGTAATATCTGGCCATCAATTGCTTTCTCGAAGCTCGGTTGCGACTGAAACAAAGGATGGGGGCGGTCTTTCTGGATCAGTTTCCGGAGGAGGCTCATCTGAGCAAACCTCGTCCACCGATCTTGATTTATCTGAGGATTCCGAAGAGTCTGATTCTGGCGATCAGGAGTCGTCTGCTGAAAACGAGCAATCTGAATCAATAAGCCTTGATTCCTCGGAGTCTTTGGAAGCATCGCAGGACTCTTCATCAGACCAGTCAAATGGAGTATCCCTGAGGTCAAATGAAGAGGATGAGGGAAACTCCCAAAACGACTCCTCTGGCGGCCTATCGAGCAGAAAGGAAAACTCAAACACAACAACGTCATCGGAATCCGAGGAGGGCTCTTCATCTTCAGATCAAAGAACAGAACTTGGAGGATCTGGCTCTGGCTCATCATCCAGTTCTGAGGATGGATCTGAAACAATAAGATCAGAATCAAGCAACTCGGAAGGAACAGAGTCTTCCACCTCAACATCCGAAAACAGCGTTACGCAAAATGGGCAAATCTATGAGGAAAACAAGAGAAATAGCCGGGCTTTTGACAAGACTTCCGGGAGATGGGCCGGTCAGGCTTTTGCTCCTGTGGCACCGGCAGGATGTAGGTTAAAATGCTCATAATAATTCCCGCTGTTCTTTTGATTTTGTCCGGATGTGCCAGCACCAAAACAAGAGTAGCGGACTTTTCTGCTGCCAATGCAAGAATCGATATGGCAATTGAAAGCGCAGATCCGGCAACAAAGAGGCATCTTGTCGCAGCAAGAGACCAGCTAAAAACAGCCATTGAGGCTTGCGAAACAAATGGAGCCCAGCTTGAGCAGGCAATCCGGGATAAAAACGATGCCATCAAAGACGCAGAATATTGGAAGCAGAAACAAAGAAAGGCCTTAAAGGAATTGTGGTTTTGGAGGGGCGCCCTGATTGTGGCTATTTTGTTTGCCGCTCGTGGCCCAATTTTTTGGATTGCCAGAAAGCTCATTGGAATACCTTGGTGAGAAGATTCTTTTCAACTCTTCAGGGGTTTTGGTGCTTTCTGATTGCAGGATTGGTCTTTTGGTACTCGGCACCCTTGGTTCAGCAAATTGATGCAACCGCCGGGGTCTGGGACAGGGGCTCAATTCATGGGCTTGCAATTGGGGCCGCAACATATTTCTTGGCAGTATGGATTGCTTGGCTCGCCTTTCAGCTCGAATGGCCCTCCTTGGACAAACACATAGACGACCAAAAATGGACTCAGGACTGGAGGTCGACAACACCGCAAGCAAGGCTGTTTTACTCAATCGCAATTTGGGCAGTTCTTTTCATTGGAGCAATTACATGCCTTCTTGCATGGAGATAATCAAATGCGCATGCCGGCTGTCTTGGCTTTATTGTCAATGTCTTTTCAGCTTTTCGCGGGCCCAAGAGAAGATGTTGTCCGAGTTGCCTCAGCCTTATTGGAGACAAAAGAGGAATGGGGTCCAAACTCCGGGCCCTTGGTGGACAAAATCCTTGCCTCTGTGGGTCTTGATCCCGGCTATCCTTGGTGCGCAGCCTTCAATTTCTATGTCTTCAGAGAGGCCGGCCTTTCGAACCGAGTGCCGAGAACGGGTTGGTCTCCGGAGTGGCTATCAGGAGAAAGAAAGTCGGCAGAACAAGCCAAGCCGGCCGATGTCTTCGGAATCTATTTTAGCAAACTACGCAGAATCGCCCATACCGGCATCATAGAGGAGCCGAAGGGTAAATACTGCATAACCATAGAGGGAAACACAAATGATGGAGGCTCAAGAGACGGGGACGGCGTATACCGCAGAAGAAGGTCAAACCAAACGATTGTCGTCAAAGACTGGATCGAAGGGGCCGACTCTTCGGGAAATAAAAAAAGATATTAAGCCAGCCGAGTGGCTGGAAAAAGCCCTTTCAGAGCCATCCATTCAACAGTCAATCGTCAAGGCAATTGCGGACTCGCTCTCCGCAGTAAAGCATCAATGGGACGGCAAAAGACAGCAGGCTGACGAGGTTCCGGACTATGCGACGCGCATCAAGGCCGCAGAGCTAGCACTCTCATATATCGTTGGTAGACCGGTAGAAAGACAACAAATTATGGTTGCTCACCAAAAAATGGATGACCCAGTTCAACTTGTTAAGTCAAGCCCAGCACTTCGGGTGGCCCTCAAGGAGCTTTTGGAGGATGAAGGTGAAAAACGGAACGAGTAAAGATTATGAGGCAGATGGCCACTCCATCTGGTCGTGCGCTTATGTCGACGGCAGGAAGAAGTATGAGGCTGGGCACAAGGAGCACAAAAGCAAGTTTTGGACAGCTGGAGCTCTTTGGTACGCAAATAATCTAAGGCACGAATCCCTTGATGCAATTGCATACTCGCACCATTTAATTATAGGACTTAACAAAATTCTCGATTTGGCAATGAAGCTTGAGGCCGGAATTGGGGACTCATCCAAAATTGGCTACGAAATCCGATCCGTTCTTGAAAAGACACCAATAACCGAAAAATGAGCAATATTGCAGAAGAAATGTTTGGACAGCCGCCAAAAAACATGACGGAAGAGATATTTACGTCCAGACCAGACAGGGCAGCCGTCGGAGATCCGCCACCAATCCCCGATTTAATCAAAAATCTTTATATGGACACTACGGCTTGGGCCAAGGATGGATTTAAAACCGGAAATCAAGAAGAGGTTTCAAGAAGGCTCGCAATATGCGGAGAGTGTGAGTTTTTCAAGGGCGGAAGATGCATGGTTTGTGGGTGCTTTATGGCTTTAAAGGCAAAACTTTCCACGGGAAAATGCCCAAAAGAAAAATGGTGATGAGTAGGCCAATTAAATTTGTTGCGGCAGGCGATCTTCACGGAAGCGAGCAAGACGACAAAACCGTCAAAGCTCTTTTTTCGTTCATGACAGAGTTTAAGCCCGACTTGGTGGTGATGATTGGCGACTTGTGGGACTTCAAAGCAATCAGAAAGGGAGCTGGAGAAGAGGAGCAGGCATCTTCTCTTCAGGAGGACTGGGTTGCCGGAGAGGAGTTTTTGAGGGGCTTCTTTTCATTTGGGGATGATCGGATTTTTTTGCGCGGAAATCACGATGAGAGAATTTTTGACTTGGCTCAAAACGCAAGGTCTGGTGTAGCCAGAGATTATGCCAATGACGGAATTGAGAATATTGAGTCTTTAATGAAAGAGCTTCGCGCAAGGATGTTTCCCTACGACTCGGTTTCTGGGGTTTATTCATGCGGGTCTCTTAAGTTTGTGCACGGATACGGACATGCCATGCATGCGGCCAAGCAACACGCCGATGCCTACGGGAATGTTCTTTTTGGACATACCCACGCAATAGATTATTTCAAATCCGTGTCTATAGACTCAAGAGAGGCTTGGAATATCGGATGCCTGTCAAATTTAGCCCCTTCTTACAATAGAAACAATATGCGCAGAATGCGATGGCAACACGGATTTGCCTATGGGCTTATTCACCTTGAGGATAAAAGCCATGACGTGTTTCTGGCAAAACAAAGGGGCGGGAAGTTTACCATTCCAACCCAAGTGAGGTCATTTTGAGCCTGCATCGACTACCGGCCCACAAGAACGAATGGGCTAGGGCCATTCAAGCCGCACTATCAAAGCAGGCCGAAGAAGTGCCGAAAGATTGGCTTAATTCCGATCAGGTGGCCGAACAGCTTGGAGTAAATCGAACCCAAGCTCTTAAGTTTTTAAAAAGGTTGAAGGACGAGGGTCTTGTAGAAGTTGAATATTTCAAGATATGCGTAAACAAGGATTTTGGGTTGGTCAGAAAGGTACCCCACTACAGGCTTCCCAAGAAAGAGCTTACAAAAACTCCGAAATCCTTGTTATCGCACCGGCCCCATTCCCAACGCCGCTAACGAGAAGCGTGTAGGCATTCTGGGCCAAGGCCTCCCTCGCCTCATAATCAAACGCCAGCCTTCCAAGCTGATAAATGAGCTGTTCGTCATTCTCACACAATAGCCCACTCTCTCCGTCAATGATGAACTCCGGGAGACCTCCAGCAGGTCTGCCAACGACCACTGACCCGCTTGCCATGGCCTCAAAAGCAACTCTCGGGGCATTTTCCTCCCAAGGGTAATACATCAGCGTGACATGGCTAGAGGCCAGCATGTCGGATATCAGAAGCGGATCATAAACATGGCCAAGAATATTTCCTGATATCTTTCCATGATATGGGTGATCTGCCTTCCTGTGGTCTCCAAGCAATTCCTCGCCATTCGGGCCCCAGCCAACCACGTGAAAGCCCTTCGTTTTGGGCGAGCCATACCTAAAGGCAAGCTCCCACATGTTCTCTGGATATTTTAACGGATCATCCCTCCCTATCCGGATAACATCGAATCTGGATCTGTCTTTTGGCTGGTTTCTAAATCTGTTCCACGGGGAATAAACATTGAAATATGTCCCACAAAGGCTGGTTTTGGCCTTCAGTCCGTAAGCAGAGATAAGTTGGTCTATTTTGGACTTCTGAAATTCAGACTGACACAAGACTGCCGTCCCCGGCATCATTGCAAGCCCAACAAGCTCCTTGTCCGTTAGCCAATTCATACATGGCCAGTAGGCCAAAATGGCGGGTTTTTCACCATTAACCGACAAATGCCTAAAAATCTCATCCTGACACCAACACCACACAACCTTGCCTGTCAGCATGCCCGGCCTGTATTCCTCTGTCTTAACCCCTATGCTGTCAAAATAACGTCTTCTCGGCTCGGATGTTTTTAGGACATCCGTCCCGGGCGTAAGAACACAAGTCACTTCACATTGGTTAAACCTAAGAAGCTCGATAATGTGACCGGCCTCAGGCCCAGCACCCCCACACTGATGGAGATAGCCCCAAACATAAATATGCTTGGGCTTCATATCATTCTCTGGATTGACCGGCAGCTTCTACGCATAATCCTAGAAATCTCGCGTACTGTCAGGCCTCCCCTAATCAGAATTCTGGCAATCTGATACCTTGCATCCTGAAGCTCCCCCGTCCTGTCGTGGCTAAGGATCTGCTTTTCAGTAAATCCAAGCGTAGTGCAGGCCTTTTTGAAGTCGGTTCCGCCCTCGATACCATCATCCGGGCTTGGGTGAGACTGCATTCTGCTCTCAAGAAGTCCGACCCTTTTCTCAAGTGCGCCAACGCGCATGGAAAGGGCCTCGGCAACAGCTTTGTCCATGTCAACGTACATTCGGAATTATCTCCGAAATTCTTTTGCCATGGCGCTTTTCAGCCTCGGCAACATACTCCTCGGTCCTTCTCTTAAATTCCTCGCTCGTCATGAGGCACATTTCCCGAGCCTTGTCATACTGCTCCGTGTTGAGCATTCTTTTGAGCCATCCCCATCCTTCCGAAGGAATCCTGATGCAGGCAAACCGGATCGAATAGCAGATGCCGTTTGGGGCGCAAAAATTTTTGACCGGCTGGCCAACCCTGACCCAGTCCTTGCCCTCGACCTTGCCGGCCATCAGCTGTCCCCCAAGTTCATTGATTACGCAAAGGGCATCCAAGTACCAGATGCGGTTCTGTGGGTCCAAAACCTGAGGTTGATAATACTCGCTCACGCCGGAATCTCCTCAGGACTACGCTTGGCAAGCAGAAGATCCTCTTCTGAAGGCTTCCCGGCCTTTATCCACTCCTCCTTGGAGCCAAGGCCACACCAAGCCCTTCCTGATGGCGGGCTGTAACAATGCCAGTTTTGTGGTCTTCCCCTTCTTTTGGGTGGAAGCGTAGGAATTGCGCGATTCATCCAGCTGACCACAAACTTAAGGCAGTATCTTTTGTCGGTGTGAGCAAGCAAATAGGCCTGAAGCTTCTTCAGCTCAATTGCCGTATCCACACCCCTCTCCCGGGCCATTTTAAGAACTTTCTCTATTTTGGCGGCCTCATCTTCAGCTCTTGCCTCATTGTTCTCCTTCTCAATTTTAGCCTGCTCACGAACCATCCTTCGCGAGTAGATAACCCCGTCATCGTTTCGGCTGAAAACCTTTGATGCCTGAAGCTCGTTGCAAATAGAGGTCGCCTCCAAATGACTTCTTTTAATCCGCTTGGCAATGTCCTTTGCACCGTATGGAGTCCCATCCTCTTTCAGCAAGTAGCCCCTTTTCGGTGAAATATGCATAAGCAAAAGCATCTCCATCCAGAGGGCCTTAGCCTCCAGAGTCAGGTTTCCTGTGTCTGCCCACCAACTGGCTGGGCTAAACTTTAGAAACGACGATTTCGATGCATGGTTTTTCGCCTGATGCTCCATAAACCTTTGTTATGTCTCCTGTGACGACTTGGGCGTCGTCCTTCCACCAATTGCTGGTTGTCAAAGCGTCCATGACCGGCTTGATAAGATTGTCCCTGTCCGGCCGAACCGGTGCGTACTCCCTTTGGCCCTTCTTTTTGCTCTTTGGCCTTTCTAGGACAAAAGTGACATCGGCCTTTAGCGGCCCCTCCAAAAATGCCGCCGGCGCATGCTTGTTGGCGGCAAACACAAGATCCCGCATGTAGGTTTTGTATGCGGAATTTCGAAACACCCTTACACCACCCTTGGAAGCAAATCTGAGGGTGCTTTGGATGCTCCTAGGGGCAACCGGAAGCGTGGCGGCTATCCTGTTAGAACTCGCCATGCTCCAATCAGCCTTGTCTTAAGGCTCCTCCGCAGGCCCTCGATCCTGACGACGAGGCCCCTTTCGGTGCTTTGAATGTCCAAAACACCCTCAAACGGCTTTTCCTCTACCAATATCGGCCCGAACTGACAGACCGAATAGGTCACAACATTACGCCAAAACGCCTGTTGCTTTCGCTCCTCGGCAACAATCTCGGCTGGGCTACTCTTCTGTGGCCTACTTGGCATCTTCGGCCTTCTTTTTCTGGGCAAGCCCAAGCCTTAGCCCCTTGTCCATTTCGTCAAAAATCCTGTCCAGCGTGGAGGCGCCAACATACTGCTGAAATCGCCTTTCCCTTTCCTCCTGAGTTACCGAGGAGTCCAGACAAAGGTTGGCCATCTTGGATAGAGCCTTGCCCATCACTTCCCTGTACCAGACAAATGGCTCAAACTCCCTGAGCCTCTCGACATTTTCCAGCATGAGCTCAGAGTCCATCAGCAGTCCCACTTTCTTAGGCTTTTATTGATGCGGCTGTCGGGGTCTTTGGCCGTAGACGAAGAGGTGTTTTTCCGCTTCATGCCCTCCATGCGGGCGCAGAAAGACCTCCGGCGAGCCGCCGACTTCTTGGACCGAGAGGCTTCCTCACGGCTGACTGGAGCCTTAAGATTGCCACCTGTAGCCCGATTGTAGCTACGCCGGCCGGCCTCGTTGAGACCGCCATCGGGATTCTTCCCTTCTTTCCTCTGCCAAGCTGGACTACTCATGGAGCACCTCCACTTTGCCCTGAGTAGGGCGAACGCTTACCTCATCCCCATCAACCATTGCGGTTAAAGCTCCATTGAGAACCAGCCGGAGAATTGACTCATTCACCCTGATCTTTTCCGCCCAGCGGATTAGCCTCATGGCTTGCCCGTCCGTCTCGCCAGCCGACATACGTATCAGCGAGTCGTATTCGTGATCCTCAAGAATCATACATTTTCCTCGTGTTGATGGGTTTGGCGGTTTTGGCCGACTTGCGGAACGCCTCTGCCGTGGGCGCGCCCTTCTGTCCGGGTTTACGCATCTTCTCGCCCGAACCACGGGCAATCCGCTTGCGTTTCTGATGGATGTTGGCGTAAAGGCCGTCCTTCATTTGGACTCCTGTTCCCAATTAAACGTGTTCAAAACCTTCATCACGTTTTCAGCAAACACCTTGTTCTTTTTCATCATTGCCGGAACCCGATTGCATGCATGAAGCACGGTTCCGTGGTCTCGGCCAAAGAGGGCCCCAACCTCCGTCAGCGGCATTCCCAGCTTTGTTCGAAGCACCCACATTGCGGCCATGCGGGGATGGGCAATGTAATCGGGACGCTCCTTGCCAAGCAGCTTTTGGGTCGAAACACCAAATGCGCTAGAGGCGGCAAGAATGACGTTATGGGCCTGAGAGGATCCCGGATTCTTGAATAGGCCGGTTTTCTGGATCATCCCAAGCTCGCAAGCCAGCTTGACGGTGACTTCGCGGTAGGAGGCAACCTCGACCCGCAAGTCCTGCAGTTCGTTCACGGCCTTCTTGAGCGATGCAACCACCTCTTCAAGGCGGGCAATCTCGGAGTTGGCCAGAGGATCCAGCACCTTTCTTGCCCTTTGCGTTACCGCATCGTGCAGGACCTCATTGTCCGTAAAGTCCATAGCACGATCCGGATTTAGATAGATGATTTTCGAGCCGGTTTCTGTTTTCATTTTCCCTCCATATTTAGCCTTTCCTGTTTCTTTTTCTCCAAGAGCGCTTCAAGGCTATGAAACGGCCTCAGATGTTTATGCGGGACGAAGTAACAAACCGGCTCCTTGCTGTACTTGAACTGCTCGGCTTGTCCCTCTGATGCATAAATCCATCCCATGATCTCGTAATCGGGGCATCGCCCCTTGACCGACACAATGATTCCGCTGTCGTCAGGCCGTATTTTGACATCGTCACGGCTCGACCAGCGGACCTCCAGATTAGTGTCGGCAATGTCGGGGTTGTGGAAAGTGTTGACCCCGAAACCCCAGTAGATTCCAAGGGCCTTCGAAACAACCAACTCAGCATGGGCCGATTCGATATGATTCCCCCAAAGCTCACCCACATTCCTTTCGGGGAAACGCATCTCCCGGTGCTTGTAGGATGCCTCGGCGTTCCTTCGCATCCCGACATAGCCGGCGACCAGCACCTCGTTGACCGATAGCTTTACTTGCATCGCATCAGCCTTTCGATCTCCTTGCGGTCAACGAGCTCACCCAAAAGGGCATCGATCCGCTTGCCGGCCTCGGCCTTGGAGCACTTGTGTTTGGCTTGAATGGCTTTTTCAGCCTCGGTCAACGAAACGGACGCAACCTTAAGCGCACCATCGGTTCCAAGCTCTTCCGAGAGACGCTGTAGGGCCTCTGTATCGTCGGTAATAAAACGCTTCCTAACCGACTGAACCTTCCAGCCCTTCACCTCGCCGCCACCAGAAATGATCTCCTTCGCCCTAGCCCGAACTGCATCTATGACGGCCTCGGCCACAATGCATCCCTCCAAAAGCTTGGGAAGGTCGCTGGGATTGATTAAATCCCTCGTTTCGGGCCGTATTTGGGCCAAAGCGAGCGTTTGGCTTGCCGCCTCGGGACAGATGCCCACCGCCCTGCAATACTGGCATTGGGGGCCGGAAACGCGGGTGTCTATGCTTGTCTCAAGCCTCTCCAGCTCGTTCTTTAACCGCTCGGATTCCATCCTTAGGGCGGACTCAGACAACTTCTCAATTACCACCGGATTGCCGGCCTGAAGGATGGTCACATAGGCCGTCTTGACCCCAAACTCCTCAGCCGCCAGCACCGCCAAGGCTCGAAGCTGGGGATTCTCGGTGGACTCAACGCCCACCATCCCTGTCTTGTAATCGATGACCAAAATGGTCTCGTCGTTGGAATAAACCACATCGGGCTTGCCGGTCATCCTGACCTCGCCCCTATCCGCGAATCCCAGCCTCTGTTCTTTAAGGAGCAAGGGCTTGCCCTCATAGCCGATGTCCTTTTTCCATTGGGAGATCGCCTCCCTTTCAAGCTCGACCAGCCTTTCGGCAAGTTCCCTCTCCTCGTCTACCAAGACAGACAGATCGCCCTTGTAGAGGGCATCATGGATTCGATTGCCTTTCAGCAAGGCCTCGGTGGTCTCCTGTTCGGGCGCAAGCTTTTCAAGGGCATGCGACCCCGGACATTTGCTCCACCGCTCCCGCTTGGAGGCAGAGGGCAATCCCTTTCTGTCGTCAGCAACGATCATTCTACCTCAACCTCCTCACCCATCTTTTTGACTTCGGCTATCTGCTGTTCGGTGGCATCCGACACCCACTCCTTTGGGACGCAGAAGATCCGAGCCATGTCGTCATCGCACAGGTGCATGAAGTCCCCATCCAAGTCGGTTTTCCCGACCCAGATAAAGTGAAGGCCGTCCGGTCCCTGCACATTGACCGGCTTACTCACACATCTCCTTTCTGACCCTGTCGTAGAGCCAGAGCATAAAAGCCCCCACAAAAACGACTCCTGTGACCCCAGCTCCGACAAAGAGCGTGTAGCCAACAATCGTCATGGCGGTTTCAGCAAGCACCTTGAAGAACTCCCAAGTCATCAGAACGGCACGTTGTCAGCGGTGTCCAAGGCCTCCGGCGCGGTCTCCAGCAGCCGGCGGATGATCTTGTTTCGCTGAATGTCCTTCTGGAACGGCTTGCCGTCCTTGCCCAACTTGAGTTCCTGTCCCTCAAGCCAAGCGAGGTAACGCCGACCCTCGTCCTCACGAGCGATCTGGCGGATGGTCTTGCCCTTGTACTTGCCGAAGGCCAGCACCATGTCCTCCACCGGAGCGTTGGGATCCACCTGAATCGCCTGACGATTCCTTTCAGCAACCCTTGTGCCATCGGATTCGGCCTGAATCAGGGTGTTGATTGCACGGGCTTCCGCCGGCGTGGGCTCCACCTCTACGATCCGACCACGGGCCTCGTGATCCTTGAACCCGCCATCGGGGACTTCCTCCGCAGGAGTCGCGGAAAGATCGGAAACCCCCATCAAGGGAACCACGCTCGCCAAGGCAGATCGAACCACCTTGGACAAAGCTCGTGTCTGGGCCATCGAGCGAATGGCATAGGCAGGGGCGTTCTTCCAGCGGGGCTCATCCCGCCCGCAGAATCCCTCAGCCTTTGCCACCACAATGCCGGTGTCGGCCTTGCGAAGCTCTGCCGTGGCCACAAAGCCGTCCCCCTCGGGACGAACCTCGGCCACTCCGGGAATGAATCCGGCCGCATTGGCCAGCATCCCCCAGCCCTCGACCTTGATATACCGCTTCCCCTGTATGGAGATCGTCTGCTCAAGGACGTTGTCTTTCACCACATGCGCCAAGGTCCGAAGGCCGTGGTGAAGGGCCGACGAATCTATGAGTTGAGTGTTGGTATTTGTTTGTTGTGTCATAAACCGTTCCCGCTTTTGCATTCGTTTTCCAGCGGTGCGGAGCGATAACGCCCCCGAAAGCGACAATTCAAAAAATTGTCAAAATGATTTAGGGCGCAAAGAATCTGGCGGGTGTCGTTCCCGCTGAAGTGGACAAAATCGGTCTTACGAAGACCGCGAATGAGGAAATGCCTGATCCAATCCCACTGGTAATCCTTGGGGAACGGAACCGGCTTGGACTTTTTGCGAAGCCTAGCGTCTAACTTCGAAAGGCCTTTTTGAGAAATTTTAGTCTATGCGAAGCGATAAATTTTAAGTGCTCGAATATTTATTGTGCGACTTTACCATCGCTTGGCATCGCACAATTGGATTCGGAATTTAGCTTACGCATCCTCCATCGTGCGAGTGCCGCAAGCCGAGCGGACACACGTTTTTTTGGCGATTTTTTTCTGCCCCCGAGACTGCCGAGGAATTGCATGCGTTTTTTGACAGCGGCTTCAACGTCGGGCAAATTATTTTTTCCCCCTGCTTGTGTCAACACAAAAGTTTCAACCCTCTTAATAGCGGCCGCACGGCGGGTCACTTTGGGGTCTACCACCGGTTTGGCGTTGCAGGCCCGCTTGCATTCCCGGCAACAAGCCCGGCAACCCCGCCACCGCTCCTCATCATCCAATAAGTCGTCAGGATGCACCAAATACACATTTTTGCCATTGATCGACCTGATCCGGACAAAGGTCTTCATGTAGTCCAAATGGGATAATTCCTTGGATTCAAACTCTTTTGCCAAAAGCAACTGTCCATCCGGGTCCATTGGTCGGGTGTCTACTATTAGGTTTCCTAATACTACTACTGATGTCCCTATTCCCAAGGGAACATGCGGAAACCTCTGTTGTGTCGGACAATATGTCTTCACGTAACAGCAAGTACACGCCATGTCTCAAGTTTTTGTATCTACAACGGGCTATCATTTTGTCGCAACACCAAATCGGGTGGTTAACACCACAAAAAATTTATACTAACTACCACATAAAAATTAAGGTAGACAATAGGATACTATTTTGTAATGTATTATAAATCAGGTGTTTAACACCCTTTTGTCCTAGCTTGCGCGCAGGGTTAATGCATACCCGCCCAATGCCCAATCATCGGCATAAAGACAAAGTCTTCATCGGCTTTTGGATAAAAAAGGCCCTGAAGGCCAAGCTGATAAAGGAAGCCTCTAAGAAGGGGCTAAAGCTCTCAACCCTGCTGATTAAGAAGCTTAGTTCAGCCCGGGCTTTGCTAACTGGGCTCTTCGTGCGTTTTCTTTTAGTGTCCCAAATTCTCTTGATACACCCATTTTGGCTGCCGCTATCTTCTCCGATAGCCCGCCCAATAGCTCGTCCAGCGTGTCCGCCGATCCCCGCAACTGCCATTCCAGCCCCCTGCCCGGAGCGTTCTTCAGCCTCTTAAACTCAAAGCTCGGCCGCACCGAGAAACCCCAAGCCCTGTAAAGCTCGCCGGCGGACTGACACCGGCACCACAAGTATCCGTGGGCACAGTATCCGCCATCTCCAAGCACCCCTCCTCCGTTCCTGTAGAAGCGTAACAGGGCAACCCACTCTTGGGGCTCCTCCCCTCCCCTGAGGTTGACCCAGCACCCCATGAAGTCGGTGGGATCAAGCCTGAGGATGTGTTTGTAGGTGTGCGGATGGTCTTTCTTCATCTTCCGCACGTTTATGGAGGTCTCAAAAAGGAACATGGCCACGGGTCAAATACCCGCCCTGTTTTGGTCCGCAAGAAGAATCGCCCTTTGGGGGTCACAAATTGTGATCACCTAAAATTGTTCTTGCCCACCCCACCGCCACAAGTACCCGAATTCTAGTGAAAAACACGGCGGGTAATTCGGCCATGAAGCCAAACCACGAAATAGTCGATATAGCCTGCCGTTACATCAAACAAAGGGTCGGGGACAAGAGCCCCACCGATGCCTCCTGCCTTCTTCTGGCAATTATGGAGAAGGTTCTTGGAGACTCTGACGATGAAAACCCGGCCACCAAGGCCGTGGCGACAGAGGTAGCCTACCTCCTCTTCTTCCTGTCCATCTCCACCAGCACCAGAAAGGGCCTGACCCGCTGGTCGAGCCTGATGTCAAACGTCACGATGGCCGAGACTCCCGCGATCCGCAACGAGCCAAAGTTCCTTGCTGAAATGCGGAAGCACGGAAGCGACATGCGTAATGAATATTACGATCTCCTCAAGAGGGCTTCGGCTGGGTGAAGCGATGCTGGCTAAGGCGCAAAACTCCGCTCAAGCGGTCTGGGAGGCTTCGTCCTTTTACCCAGAAGCGAAAGGGCCAGCTGGATCACTACAGAAAATTGCGTGTTTCCTACTTAAAACGCTTTCCCTACTGCCGGCTTTGCGGGAGGAAGGCCACCCAGATCCATCACAAACGGGGAAGAATCGCTTGGCGGCTCAACGCCGAGGAGTTCTTCATGGCGATCTGCCAAGGCTGTCACGCCGAAATCCACGCCAATGGAAGGTGGGCCAGACAAAAAGGCTACATCCTTCCCGCCTAAAATGAACCAGCGAAGACACATGTCTCGGGTTAGCCGTGGGTCAACCGGACCAACCGGCACCGACTACAACATTATCGCCTCGGCCATCACGGCAAGGCTGTCGCTGGCTTCCGCAGGAAGGCCAAAGCGCGGGATGATGGAGGCCGTCCGCAGAAACGACAAACGCTCCACCAAGGCCAGCCGGCTATGGAAGCAGGAGTTTTGTCCCGAATTGAGTTTCGCCTTGGTAGATGCGGACAGGAACATCTTGAAGTTTTCCATGATGACCTACGCAACCTCATTTGAGAGGAACAACATTATGAAGGGGTCGGGCTTTGCTTGGGTCAGGTGCGACCAACCAATAAAATGAATAAATTCACCCTAATCTTTGAGTATTGCTTGGACGATCTTGAGGCATCAAACATTTCCAAGTCTTCGCAGGCCAGAATTACGCACGAATTCTCGGCCGTATGTTTGGACGAGGTTTTACCGGAGATCAGGAATTTTTTAAGAGGAGCCGGATACGAAATTGATGGCGATATTAGAATTGCCGACAAGGAGTAAAAATGAGCTACGAAATCAACGATGCCCCCGACCCGCTCAAGGCTTTGGCTTGGATGCGGGACAATGCCGAAAAGCTGGCTAACGCCAAAGCCGAGAGGGCCTACATCGAGCAGTTTCTAAAGAGCAAGAAGGCCACGCTCATGCAGGAGCTCTCCAAGACGCACGGGGCCTTGGCCGCACAGGAGCGCGAAGCCCTTGCCCACCCCGAGTTTTTGGAGCTCCTCAAGGCCCACAAGGAGGCCGTTTTTGCCGAGGAAAAGATCAAGGCCCTGATGACGGCCGCACAGAACCAGATTGAGATATGGCGAACCATCGAAAGCACAAAGAGAGCCGAATTAAAGGCCTTTTGAGGCTGGGGTCGGCTTGGCTCTGCTATGGGGCCGGCGACCTTATCAGCCATACCCTGCTCCGTTGGGGCTATGGATACAGGGCTTACAGCCGCCTCATGCGGTGGTCGTGCGAGCTGGACAAGGACGAAGTTATTTGGAGGAAGCCATGAGGGCCGGCAGCAAGGTTGTGTGTGTGGATGACCGCTTCCCTCCCGAGATCCTTATTTACTACAACTCCCTTCCCCTCAAGGACAGGGTCTATGTCGTCCGTGGCATGGGCGTGGGAATATCCCACAAGGGCGAACCGGGGGAGATCGTGGTCTATCTGGACGGAATGGAGAACCCCTGCTCCCAGAAACCCCCTCACCCCGAGCGTGGCTTTGCCGAATGGCGATTCCGCGAGATTGAGCCACCCGCCGAGGCCGAGAACCTAGAGCTGGCTGAAAACACGGCGGGTAATTAGGTCATGATTCTACTGCCAATATACTTCCTAGTCTTCAACTTGGGCTTTGCGGTGGGCTTTGGTGTCACCGCATTCATCATCGCACTCCTGAGGGCCATTCTATGACCACAAAGGAGCTTGAGGAAAAAATCGGTTTTTGGTGCTACACCACCGGCCTTGTGCTTGGATTTCTGGTGGGACTCACAACCCTAGCCTTCAAATGAGAGCCATCCTTATTGACCCCTCCGCAACGCCGGCGATATCCGAGATCGATGTCGAGCCGACCCTTGAGAAGCTTCAGGAGCTGGTCGGTGGCTACATCGAGGCCTACCCCATCCAAAGGGACACCCTCTTCGTCAACGAGGAGTGGAATATACAGAAGAGCCCCAAGTTCAGCGGTAGGTTTCAGATCGGCAACTTCACCTTCGGTGGCCGTGGGGTGATTGTTGGCAAGGGTGGCGAGGCCGATGCCCTGCTTCCCCTGCTCAAGGCCTCACAGCTGGTCACCATTATCCACAAATAAAACAAGGCGGGTAATTGGGGCATGAAAATAAAAGACCTAATCAAGCAGTTGGGCAAAATTAAGGACAAGGAAGTCTATGTTGGGTTTGCTGTATGGTTTGGGGACGAGAATTTTGAAAAAGGCCACAAAATCTACTGGGATGGATGCTGGAATAGGGACATTCATGTCGTGGAGCGAAACGGATTGAAGGTTGCGGTGGTCGGGGTTGCCGATAACTGCCGAGCCCACACCTTTCACAGCAAAGACGCAGAAACAAGGCGAATAGTTAAGGCATGAGCCTCATCAACAAAGCCCAAGTCAAAAAATATGCCCTTCACCTCAGCAAAGAACGAAGGAACGGCAAATTCACCCGCATCAGCGGTGAGTTCCTAGAGGCTATCAACGGAGCCGTGGTCAGAGCCATCATAGATCGGGTTCACGGCCACCCCTCGATAGGCAAGACGCTTAAATAGCCCCAAAAACACAAGGGGTAATTGATCCATGAATCAATTAGACCTTTTTGCAAAAGCGGAAGCGGAGGAGGAGCTTCAAGACCACATCGAAGGCTGGGGCGACTGGCGTCCCGCTGCCGGCGGATTGTGCGAAATCGGATCATGCATTGTTAGAAGGGTTAATCCACTTATTGATTTTTGGGGGCCGGGAGAGCACAGGGATTCGGTATATGCGGGAGGTTGCCACGCCGTATTGATGCATGAGGAGTCCAAAGTAATGACGGATGACTGGGACAGCCCATCGCCCGCTTGGGTCGCCAAGCTCCTCCCGCCGCTTGATCGAAATTGGCTCACGGGAGAAATAACTCAGGAAGTTGAATGGGCGTTAACTCATTACGGGTTTTCTTATCAGGATTTGTTTGAGGAAGAGAACGATGGGTTGGTGTTTTTGAGGGCTATTGACATGACCCCTCCGGAACATCAGGCCATTCAAGAGCACGAGAGAGCCGAGAGGGCAAGATTCTTTCATTGCTTCGGAGAAATATCGGATTGGTCCCAAGTTGCCCAGATTTATGCCTCAAGAGGCCGCAGAACACGGCGGGTAGTTGGGGTATGAGGCTAGACATAGAATACATCTGCATGGGGCAGTGGGTTTGCACCGATGATAATTACGGCGGGAGCCCTGCGAGCCCGTGGGAATGGGGTTCAGCCCAAGGGATGCGATTTTGTCCTACCTTGAGGCGACTGAAACATCGGGGGTAATTGAGGCGTGAAAACATACAAAGTCGAAGGATGGGAAAAGCGGTGGAGGTATAAGGTCGTCAAGGCCAACAGCCCCGAAGAGGCCATCGAAAAGGCCAAGAAGGCGGGGGTTTGGCCGATTGACACCACAAGGATTCCGTATGTCGGTGGAATCCAAGAAAAAAAAGCCATCGAGGTTTGGGACGGATGGGTTTTGAAGCCCACTCCAGAACAACTCTACAAGGAAATGATGGAGGGGAAGGTATGACTAAAGGCATCACACTATTATCAGAGGAGCCACAATCCAAGGACTGGGGCTTTGAACACCTCAAACAACTCAAAGGAGCCGTTTGCGTGGACATAGCAAGAAACACGGACACCGGCCACACCAGCGATGAGGAGTATGGTTTGGTATTCCGCACCAAAAGCGGAAAGATCAAGACCGCTTGGATTATGTGCGATCCGGAGGGCAACGGAGCCGGTCACTTGGACATTGTATGAAAAACCGCATTAGGGACGGAGACTATCTACTAAAGGACGGGGCTGCTTGGATTGAGGTCAATGGGATTGCCTTCCGCATCCTTGGTCGTGGACGCAACAAGGCAACAATCGAAGCGTATGTAAGCGGGAAAGAAATGGAGGATTCGATTTCCATGTCTTACCAAATCGCCTCGGACGGCAAAAAAACAAGAAAGCTAATTATGATATGAAAAAACGAAAACAGGGAAAAACGCTGAAGGGTGACGGGTTCTTTGATTGGGGTAGCCTTACCCTTTCCGAGACAAAACTGATTCACGAAATCGCCAAGAGGGCTTGCGAGAGGGACAAGTTCTTATCGGACGGAACCGAGTTCCCTCCCCGCCTCCACGACAGGGGGACAATAGACTTGGCGATGGACTTGGAGGTTTGCCATGTAAAGCACCACCGGCTTCGCCTCAAAGAAATGGCTGAAACCAAGGACAGCTTCAGCTTCATGCACGACATTTATATGATCGCAGGCTCAATCGACCGGAAAAACTACGGCTGGGTCGGGCTTGGCGTCCCAAGGTTTGCCGAACAGGAAAACAAGAAGGGTAATTGAGCTATGCCTAACCACATCACAAACCTACTGACACTCCAAAGCGGACGAAACATCCGTGAGGTATTGAAACCCTACATCTCCGAAAAAGCCGATGACGAGGGCAACTTCAACATCAATTTTGATTATGTCAAAAGGATGCCGAAGTCTCTGGCCATCACCGCCGGTGGAAGCGTGGACACCGCTATCGCCGTCCTTAAAAAGGATATGGCATACTTCAAAGACCGGCTTCACTGGCCTTGGGTCAAGGAGCTTGGAATCACAACGGCAGAAGCCCTTTATGAGCACGAGAAAAAGAAGCTGTCCCCAAAAGAGCTGAACGAGGGCAAGAAAGCTATCCAAAACCTCAAGAAATACGGCCACAAGGATTGGTATGGATGGTGCATTGAAAATTGGGGAACCAAGTGGAACTCCTACTGGACAAACTGGTCGGAGGACGGCTCCTCGGTGACATTCTGCACGGCTTGGTCTCCACCCGAACCCATCCTCCAAAAGATGGCTGACGAGACCGGCGAAGTCATCACCAACGAATGGTATGACGAGGGCGACAGCGACAACATAATCACCGACCACTTCACGCCAGACGAGGAAAACGAGGCCGTTGAAGCTAGGCGGGGGATGGTGAAAAGAGCAGAGGCGTTGCTGGAGAAACAAATGAAAAAGATGTTCAAAAACACGGCGGTTAATTGATATATGACAGCACTAGAACTAATCAGATCGAAACAGGCGATGAACAAGGCGGCAGAGGATCACGCCAAAGCCGTAAAACAGAGAATTGACGAGGAGGATGCCGCTAAGTTTTCTCCTCTCAAAAAGATATACGATGAGGTTAGGCATCTTCCGGCAAGGCTGAGAAATAGTCGTGAAGGATCGATAAAGAAAGTTTGGGAATATAAGGCCACAGACCACTTCATTGGATTTTGGGATTGGGGTGGCGATATTGGGTGGAGGCTATCTATTGAAAGCGGAACTTTTTATTTGAACCATTATGGAAAGAAGACAACCGAAAATGCGGAGGAGGCCAAAGGCTGGCTGGTCGAAAAGCTGGCCGACATCTTGGAACAAGCTGGGTAATTGATATATGAAAACAATAAATCTGGACGGATTCAACGAACACAAACCTTCCCGCAAGAATGAACCGAAACCCCTGCTCAATGTCGATGCCAAGCCGGTGACGACATTCGTGAAGGCCAAACAAGCCTTCGACCACGCCGAGTCCGATCTTCGCAAAGCCAAGGAGGATTTGATGGAGGCGGCGGCATTAGAGTTCTGGAGGATGAACCACGCCCGATCCTTGGGTGGGGAGCTTCCCGCTTCCACCGCCGAGATGCAGGGTGATGATTGCACCGCCAAGATCACAATGGCTCGGATGTATCCCTCGGTCTCGCCAGAGGAAGTTCTGATGATTGTCCCCAAGCCGGTGTTTGAGACGGCCTTTCAGCAGAGCTTCGACTTCAAGATTGACGGCTCAAAGCTGAATCCCGAAACAGCCGGTGAGTTTGTCTCGGAGCTTCGGGCGTTGGTCGAGAAGCACCGCAGTTCGTCCGCCGTGACGATCAAGCGGGGCTACCAACCCACCGAGCAGTTTCACCTTGAGCGTCACAGAATCCTCAAGCCCGAACAAAACATTCAGTTGCAGGGAGTTTGTCCCGCACGAATCTATGTCAGTTGAGGCTCCCACCACGCTTGTAAGTAGGTCTCCGAGGCTACCCCTTCGACCCTACCCCTGCGTCACCGCCCTAGCCTTGGAGTCATTCTCCGATTGGGCATTTGAGCCGAAGATAAACGGATGGAGGTGTGTCGTGGATGCCGAAAAAGGCAGGGTGATTTCACGGCACGGAACAACCTTCTCCGAGTCGGGTCACATTCTGGACATTGTCGCAAGCACCCCCGCCATTGCCGGTCTCGGTATGCTGGACTGCGAGTTCCTTGGCAGACGCACCAAGGCCGGTAAGGGGTCGGTGGTGGTAATGGACTTGATGGACTCTCCCCTGCCCTATTCGGAGCGAAGGCAGTTGCTCAACGAGCTATGCGAGGTTCCGCTGGACGATATTCCAACAAACTCAATCCTTCGATTCCCATCCTACTCACAGGCACAGGCACGGCTCATCCTTGAAGATATGCGGGAGGTCAATGAACGCCGTTGCGAGGTGATTTGGGAGGGGTTTGTCGCCAAACACCAGCAATCCCCCTACCCCCGCAAATACGACCAGAACGAGTGTCGGTATTGGGCGAAGGCACGGCTCCTCACCGACTAAAAACACGCCGGTTAATTGGGGCATGGCGAAACGCCCCAAAAAAACAAAAAGCCTCTCCGCAAAACAGCAACTACGGCGTTTCGTCCGCAAGTTCGGGGTCGATGAGATAGACCAAGATCCCCGGACATTGACGGCCTACATCGATGCGATGCGGGAATATGCGGAAGGGCAGGAAAACCAGCTGGGTAATTCAGATATGAGACTATCCAAACAAATGCGTGATCGGTGGTATGCAAGGACACTCAACATCTCCGAGGAGGAGTTGGCCAAGGAGAAAGAACGCTGGGAGAAGCGTCAGACAAACTTCGGCTCCCTCTCCTACCTTCGCCGTGGACTTCGGCCAAAGGAAGACACGGACTTGGAGGCTAAATACTTCCAAGCCTTCAAAGGACAGCTTTGCTCGGTTGAGCTGGAGTGTGTGTTTGAGGACAAGGATAACATTCCAAACCTTCGCCAGCTTGGACGGATGCTGATCGACAAGGAGGATGACGGCTCCTTGGAGTGGTATCCCGACAGGGACAGGGACGAGGAACGGAACGAGGACGATGGCGACAGCGAAGACCCAGACTGGGGGTCGGCAGAGTTTAAGGTGACATTCCGCCACGAGCGTCCCCTGCGACTGAAGGGAGTTGTCGATAAACTCAACGCCAGCGGTGCGGAGGTCAACACCAGTTGCGGGATGCACTTGCACCTCGACCAGCGGGGTGTCAGTTCAGCGATGGCATCCAAGCGAGCCAAGCGACTTATCAAATGTTTGCCAGCCTTGGCAAGTATTGTCGCACCTTCCCGATTGGACAATCGCTATTGCCGTATGAACAGGCCGATTCATCGGGGATTCACTTACCGGCACTCGACCGACCGCTACTTGGCAATCAATCACGCATCAGCCTACTGCGAGCATACGACAACCGAGAACCGACTACACGGCGGGACGCTGGACTTCTGGAAAATTATGGGGTGGGTCGATCTCAACAAGTGGATTGTCACCTCCTCGGAGGTCGATGAGGTGGCCGAGGCAAACTCCCACAAGCACGGCAACGGCATCCTAAGCGTATCGCTGGAAGACATCATCAAAATGCGGACGCTTCCAGAGACGATCAGAGCCTACTTGTGGAGACGCTACCGGCAGTTTCACTCGCAAGATGCCTTGAAGTTGCGGGACAAGATGATCCTTGAGGACAAACACCGGCTAACAGACGGCTACGCCGTTAGCTGAAAAACAGAAAGGATAATTAAGATATGTGCAGACTAATTGGATTCAGCGTTGATAAACCCCTTGAGAAGGAACGGCTGGACAAACTTATCAAAACCAGTCGTGACCTTCTGAAGGATCAGAAAGATGGATTCGGGTATGCGTTGTCGGGTGGCGACATTGAAGGAATAACGTCCCTTCGACTTGTCACCGGCAACCTTCTCGGATACGGCTACGATCCGCTTGGAGAGTGGGAATCGGTAGCCAAACCCACCTTTGACTTGCGAGGTGAGATTAAGCCTTGCACGGCTGGCCTATTCCACGGACGGACTTCGACAAACGACCTTGGGATTAAAAATACCCATCCCTTTGTCAGCGATGAGCTGGCCTTGGCTCATAACGGAATTGTCGATTATACCGGACCCCGCCGTAAAAAGGTCGGCACTTGTGACAGCGAGGACTTATTCAACACCTTCACGAAGGGCAAGGGCTGGAAGGAGCTTTCCAAGTATTACGAGGGCTATGCCGCCCTGCTCATCATCCGCAGGGATGGACACCTAACAATATATCGGGATGAAACCCCTTCCCTTTATTGCGTAAGATTCAACGGAGGGTTTGTCGTGGCTACATCCGCCTTGGACGGCACAAGCGTAGTTAAAGATGTTTTTGAACAAACTCCGCAAGCCCCGATCCAGATCAAAGCAAACCACGCCATTGAAACCAAGTTGGGGTCAATTCTGGGCAAGAAGCGGGTCAAACCCATCCGTAAGCGTAGCTATGCCAAGGATCAGTTGTCCCTCGGTTATGGCACGACCTACTACCCAAAGAAAACCTACAAATCCACAACCACCGGAGGATGGAATGACGAAGACGGAACCGAAACAGGAGTTCCAGATCACGAAGGAAGCGGGTCAGAGACCGATTACCAGACCGGCTATGACGAGGGCTATATGGACAACCAGAACGGAGCTGGATACTACGAGGACAAAACCCAAAGCAAGCAGTTCAGAAAAGGCTACCAAGAGGGCTACTTACAAGCCGAGAAAGACCTAACAACCAGCGGAGTTGAGACGGAGGACGAGGAGGCCGAGGAAACAGCCGAGGTAATTGCAGTATGACAACCACAAAGCCGACACTTCCAACAGGATGGTATGAGCCGATCAAATTAGAGCTTCGGGAGCTTGCGAACCTTGGAGTTGAGTATGCCGAGGATGCACTGATCTCGCTTCGACAGGGAAAGCACGATGAAACAATCCGAGACTACACCGGCAGTTTGACGGACTTGGTCGATCTCATCATTAGCTTGGAGCAAATCCGATGAGCTTGGACGAAACAAAACTGAATTGTGCCGGTGAGTTTATGTCGGCTTGCTCGCACCCGCATCAAATCACGCAAGCGGTGAATGTAATATCCCAACTATTTGACGGCGGAACGAGTTGCGAATTTTTGTCCGACCTTGCCGATGCGTTGCAATACGCCAGCGATGAGGCCGAGCGTTATTCAAAAAGACACGAACACATTTCAGAGGATCAAGACCAAAACTTAGATTCGATTCTGGAGTTTTGTCACGCCTACTTGGTCAAAGCATATAACAAGAAAACAGGGAGAGCCTAAAAACACCTCGGATAATTGAGATATGAGCAAAAAAGACAAAATATTTGATGAAATTATTGAAGACCTAAAGGAATACGAGGGGGATGGCCACATAACCGACCACCTTCTCGAATATCTGCACGAGCGTAATCAGGTGCGGGTGCAGAACAAAAAGAAAACAAGCAAACAATCTGAAATCTGCGTCAGCGACCAACTCCTAGCCTTTGTCTCTGGATGCTTGGGGATTGCCAACAAACTCCCCAAAGACCCTGTCAGCACAAATCTGACCGAGGAGCTTTTGAAGCCGTCCGTAGCGTCCTACTTCCGACACGGAGAGGCCGAGGCGAGTATGACGGCGAAAGGGTTTGCCGATAAATTCAGAGAGGTCGAAAAGGAATTGAGGGCATCACGCCAAGCCCTGCGACTCATTCAGAAGGTCAGACCGCTCCGAGAGCTTAATTCTCTGATTGAGGAAGCAGACGAGCTTATACGGATTTTCTTCAAGTCAATTCGAACCCTTGAAAACAAACTGGATAATTGAGGTATGAGCAAAACACCAAAACCCATCGGATACATAACGATCATCGAAGGCTTGTGCGATATGGCGGTTTACGAGGGAGACGAGAAGTCCAAACAAGACCCGACCTTTGTCCCCGCCGAAATCCACGACAAAGAACCAGACTTGGGAGGAATCTGATATGGGAAAGTATTACAACACGGACGAGGTTGACGAGATTCGGGATGCCGTTGAATCCGAAAACGAGGACGAGGAATGACAGATATGGACACCACAATCAAAACCGCCAGCACCCTAGCAAAACTAACAGGAGTCTCCTATGCCGTCATAGAAACAGACTTGGGCTTGGATGCGATTGCCTTGAGAAACTGGATTCCCGCATTTGGCAAAATCATCGGCATCATCCAACCATCGGGGAAACAAGCGGGATAATTCAGATATGAAATACAGAGTTAAACTACAGAAAAACCAGATCGCAGAGGCTTGGGTCACGATAGAAGCCAATAACGACCAAGAGGCCGTTGATGGTGCGATGGCCGAGGCTGGAAACTGCAAGGTTGATTGGAATTATGTGGACTACGACTTTGAGGCCTTGGAGGTCACGGAAGTCACGGAATCGGAAAAACAGGCTGGATAATTAGGATATGAACGAAACCCATCAGCAAATCGTAAATGTCGCCAAGGAAGCGATTGAGAAAATCTTGACGCTTACGGAAACGACACAAACCCAGCAACCAGAAACCCAAGACCTTGAAAAGTATCGGGAGCAAGTCATCGACAAGGCAGTTGATGGCATCCTTGAGGATTCGAGTCAGATAAAAGACGACATTGTGGACAGGGTGGCCGACACGATTGACAACAGCGACATTAGCGACTCGGTATATGACCGCCTAGACATTGACGACATTGTCAGAGGGGTGGCCGACAGAGTTGATGAGGAAATTGCTCACGACCAGATCGCCCAGAAGGTCGCTGACAACCTTGTGGAACAGGAATGTGTGGACTTCTACGAAAAGCTTGTGATGGCCTTGATGCGTAAAATTGCCGAGGTCGAGGAGGCGAAAAAAGCAACAGCAACCGCCTAATGGGTAAATGGGGTGGGAGGTAACTAACCACGCCCAAAAAACCACAAGGGTAATTCCAGTATGAACAAAACCAACCGACAAGTGATGAAGAAAGCGATTGCAGAGCTGGATGACATAACCTTGGCCGTCCTTCGGGAGCGCATCTTGATGGTCACGGAAACCACGCTGGCAAACTCCGATGAGGTAAAAAAGAAAATGGCAAAATCCTTCTGGCATCCGGAGGCTTGGCTCGCCCATATCAAAAAAATCCAAGACGCTTTCCAGTTCGATGAGGACAGGCCGAGGGAGAGCGTGATCGCAAACGCCCAAGCGATTGCCTTCGAAAACGCAGAAAAACAAACCGCCTAATTAAGGTATGAACAAAAACCACGAAACTCTGAAAAGCTGGATTGAAAAATGCAACGAGGACTACCGGCTTGGGCGGAAACTCCTCAACTGGGCGGTGGGTCGCACTATGGGAATTGGATTGGATGACTTGGGCGATACTTCCCTTGTGGCCGACTTGTCCGAAGGGCTTGGCGATATGTTTGCCGACTTCCGAAAAGACCCCAGCGAGGAAATGGCAAAAAGCCTTATTGAAACCGCAAAAGAGTATGCCGTGGAGGTCAGAGACGAGGCCTTTGCCGAGGTGGGTCTCTAAAAACAAACCAGATAATTAGGATATGAACAACCTAACCGAAATCTATCACTACTTGGAAAACTGCACGGATGAAATCAATCGGGTCGATGCCTTCGACCGCCTCCTCTCGGAGCTGAACACGCCGACAAGGACGCACAGGCTCATCGGCAGGGTCGAGGACTTAGCCCTTGCCACGGAGGAGCGTTAGATCCCCCAAGGCGGGGAAAAGAGGAATCCCAAGAAAACAACAAGGGTAATTAGGGTATGAGCAAAAAACACTTCGAAAAACTGGCCGTAATGGTCGCCAGCATAAAAGACCAAGCAGAGAAGCAACAGATGACGGAACGGATGGTGGAGTTCTGCCAAGAGATGAACCCCAACTTCTCCCGATTCAAATTCATGGAGGCAGTCAACGACCTCTCGCAAGGGGTCAGACCCAGCGGATTCTCAAAAGCAACCTTTGAACAGGCGAGGTTGGCTTGAAGATCCCCCAAACAGAACCCCCTTGGGCTTATGGGATTTATACAGGGAAGGCGGTTGTTAGACCCGCCTCACCTCCGAAGGCTCGCACGCACGAAGGGGGAGGGTCAGCTTGTCCCGACTGGACTTGTGACGAGAGGGGGAACAGCGTAGTAGTTTCAAAAGGGAACCCTTCAGAAAAACAGGGAGGGTAATTAGGGTATGGAAACAATAACAATCGGACACGCTGAACGGATGCAGATATTCTGCATAAAACAAGGTTTGGAGATGCACATCAAGACAGGCGGGCAAATGCTCCTAACCAGAACGGCAACGCCTTCCAACTTGCTTGCCCTATTGTCCAGATACACAGGCAAGAAATACAAGCGGACGGCGAAGGCCGAGGGACTGGAGGACGCTAAGCGACTACTGGAGGAAATCGACAAAGCGTAGACCCCACCCCGACCCACCCCCGAAATCGGGCTCTGGGTCACAAGCGGGTAGCGGAATAAAAAAAAGTATGGGACCCACCCGCCCACCACCAAATTTTTTACAGGGTCATGGGGCCCCCTTACCCACCCCCCAAAATATTTTTCTGAGATGGAAAGTGTCCCCCCTGCCCTGAATTATTTGCTTACCCCGGCCCGGGGGTTAGGTGTTTGGCGGTATGAGGGCCATTGTGATTGATCCCTGTGGGCAGCCGCAGATTTATGAGGAGACCGTGACTGGGTCGACCAAGGGCATTGTGCAGATTATCCGTGGGTCTCCGGAGGCGGTACGGATCAACGACACCGAGGTCATGTATGTGATTGAGGATTCCTTTATGGATTCGGATTGTGACGGGGGCTTCATTGTTTTGGAGAAATCCGATGAAGGGGGTAATCTGACCATGAAGCGGTTTTATGGCCGTGCGGTGGTGCTGGGATTGGGCAAGACGGGCCGGCACAAGTCCACCGGCATGGAGCTCCTTACCCTAAGCCGAAGCGTCTGTGTGCTGCCGGGTAGGCGCATAGGTCCTGCCTATAAGCCCGACACCAGCTTATAGGAATGCCCTTCTTTGCGCCGTAAAAATGCCTTAAAATTCGTTTCCTAGGCCGATAGGGTCAGGACAGCACCCCACCCCATCCCAACACTCTGTGAGCCTTTATAAAGCCTAATAGCCATTATAAGCCGTCCTGATAACGTATCTTGGCTCCTCACTTTTAGCTTGCCTACCCGACCACGCCCCCTCCCCTGTACCCCACCCCGCGTAGCGGTGACTATAACGGAAATAAAAATCAAAAGATTGTTTTACAATTAAAAGTTGAGTCGTCGTCGACGCGTTAACGACGACGGATTCATCGATGTGGAAACTTGAGGAAAAGGTGAAAGCATCAAGGTAAAGGCAAACTCGGGGATGGGGGATCCAAGGGGGAAGGGGGAAAAGCGAGGGGTGTTAAGGAGGTTTAGCGAGATTTCGGCGGCTGTCTCCCTTGCGGGGTTCCGCCTCATCCTGTCCGGGGCTCTCCCCCGGCTCTATTCCCCTCATCTATCTATCGCCATTTTCCACCCCCCAAAATCAACCAGAATTTTTATTTTTTTACCCGACATAAAACAAGGCGGGTAATTCATGTATGAACGCCGGCATCTACATCAGGGTATCCACCGAAGACCAAAACACCGACCTTCAGCGTAACGAGCTGACTGAAATAGCCCATAAGAGACAATGGGCTCACGCCCTATACGAGGACTTCGCCCTTTCAGGAGCCAAGCGTGACCGGCCTGCCCTCAACCGCCTGCTTGAGGACTGCAAGGCCGGGGCCATCCAAGTGGTCCTTGCCTACAAGCTGGACCGCCTCGGCCGATCCACCCAGCACCTCGCCGGCATCATCAACACCCTGCTCGAAGCCAATGTCGGGCTGGTCGTACCATCCCAAGGCATCGACACCTCGGCCGGATCCATCAACCCAGCCAGCAAACTCCAGCTCAACGTCCTTGCCGCCGTGGCCGAATTCGAGCGCGACCTGATCCGGGAACGAACCAAGGCCGGCATGAAAGCCGCCAAGGCACGGGGCATCCATGTGGGCCGCAGGGCCTCCTACAACGAGACGCACAAGTCCGCCGCACGAAAACTTTTGGCTTGCGGACCCATCACCCTCAACAACCTTGCCCCCATGGTCGGACTCCCTGTCACCACCACTTGGCGAATGCTGAAAACTTTATGAACCTACTTTTTAGCCAGACACCCGAGCCCACCAGCCTCGACCTCGCCCACCTTTTTCTGCTCCCGCTGTTGCTGGTCCTCGCCGTCCTTTGGGTCGCCAGAAAATGAGCGTCAAACGCCTCACCTATCTGGACGACTTGTTGGGCTACGTCTCCACACGACTCCGCGAACTCAGGAAGGACTGGAGCCACTCACAAGAGCGATCCAACAAGGACATCCTCGATCACCTCGATGTGGCCCACCAGACCACCCGCGAACTCCTGCGCCGGGCCAGAAATTTCCAGAAACGCGACTTGGAGGCAAAAAAGAAATGACCGCAACCGAAACACCCAGCATCGAGATTATCAAAAACGGGCTCAGGCAAATGACCGAGGCAAACATGTCCCTCTTTGCCGAAAACCAAATCCTCCGCTCAAGGGTGGATCGCATGGCCGAGTACCTTCGCCATGTCTCCCTCGAGGCCGAGAAAAACCTCGAATCAGACAGATGGGCCTAATTGGTTCATGAAGAAAAAACCAATCCTCAGCATCAAAAAAACATCCAAGCCGGCAAAAAACCTCGGGGTCGTCACCCTCGGGAAATCCAGACCCGACAAAACCAAGTACGTCTTGGTCGACATCGACTATGATGCCAAGGCCGCCCGCAACCTTTACAGGGCCGGCATGGAAATCCTCCGGCAAAACCCAAAGGATGTCATCGAGTACGCCGTCCTTAAGGCGATCGAGTTTACCGCCAAATCAGCCAAGGGCCTTGCCCTGCTTTGCGTCCTGACCGCCGGCGCAGTCGCCCAGCAGGCATTTTGGCCGGCCGACATGCAAGTCATGTTTGAGGGGCGCGAGTACGAGCTACGGTCCACATCATCAGGCAGGGGCGAGGACGAGCGGGTCTTTGTATGCCGTGTTGTCCGGTGGATTGGCGGACACATGTACGAGGTTCAGCCGGTCAGGACCAAGAGGGGCACAAGACACGGCGAGCCCGTCTACTACTATGAAACAAATCCCCAGAAGTCCCAAACTCTTAACGTGGGCGCTTGGGGATCCATCCGTGAAATTCATGTCGAATCCCGCCAGATTCGCGAATCCCCGACCACTTACGCTCACAAGGAAGCTTGGGACTCGATTGATGAGAAATTTGGAAGAAAAGGCGATGGAATGGTCAATCCGTAATTCAGGCGGGAAAGTTCTTGTGATCGCATCCAAAATTCATCCGGTTGGCGATTTTGACTTTGGACTGCCCAGCCTCAACGAACCTCACCGAGCCTACAAGACCCTCAACGGATTCAGGGTGTTTTACACGGGAATCGTTGGAGGGAGTTTTATGGAAAATCTGGCCAAGGTTTCCAAGGGCGGCTCTGACCGAAATTATGAACTTCTTCATGCCGGGCGCGGTGTTTTCACAGCCAGAGTCACGCCGAAGGCGAATATCAACGAGGACGCATGTCAAGGAAAGTGCGTTGCCAAACTCTTGTTTGAGATTGGGAAAAGAAAGCCCGAGTGGGATGAGTTTATCAAAATCCACGATGCTTGGACAAACGCATTGGGCGAGGGAATTCTTGTATGATGATGATGCAACTTCAGCCCGAGATGTGGGTTATGACACCCAAAGGCGAGGGACTGGCCTTCATTGTTTCCGACTACGGGCTCGACCACAACAAGGTCTTCACTGTCCTTTTGCAGTCGGGTGATATTCTTGATTTTGATATCAAAGATTGCAGGAGATGCGAAAACGCAACCTATGGGCTTACAAAATTTCCAGAACCCCCTGCCCCGCACTATCCATGACGCTGGACGACAATAAGCCGATCATTATTGAAACCGGAGAAATCATTCCGCCGGAAAAATGGACGGGATGCGAAGAGGATGACGGAGATTACTTGGTATACTATACGGACTCATCCGGGCGATGCTGGGGAACCCAATCAACGGCGGTATCCCAATGAGCTGCGAAATCGAGATGAAGCTGGTGACCGGAATCCCGGACAGCGCAAAAATTAAAATTGTTGATTTGGATGATGAGGGCGGTCTGACCGTCCGCATGCCGGACAGCGACGCATAGCAGACAAAATATTTGCGGACACAGCGGGGTAAGCCACCCTGTATGCATGCCGAACACCAACAAATACGCCGGCCCTACGATTTCAAAGAAATCCGAAGACCGCTCTTGGGAGGCTTACGACAAGTGGGCAAAAAACAACCCCAAGGAGGCCGAAATTGACCTTACGTCGGCGCAGGACGATCCCAGCTTTCGCGAACACGCATACGGCAAGGAATATGTCGATGCAGTTAAAAAACAAAAGAAAAAGGAAATGACGGAGGCCGCTAGGAAATCCTACCTAAATCATCCTTGGTGGAGATCAGCGGAAAACGGAAAGGATCAAAATGCCAAATAAAGTATTCAGCAAGGGAGATATGATGGAAAACCTTCCCCAGAAAACATCCATGGGTGGCGGCGGAATGGCCGACTCATACAGAGGGCCATCTGGCGGACAGCACTGGGAAAGGGATTTAAGGTCAAACCTGAGAAATTTGGAATCGGAATACAAAGAAAGTTTTTCCAGCGGCCTTAAAAACTCCATTCGAAATGTCAGCGACAACGACAAGTCTATTGGCCCAGCCCTTCGGGCAGGCGTTGTTGCCGGAGCAACTGCAGCCGCAGGGGCGGCAGTAAGAAAAGCCTACAAGGATCGCAAGGACACAGAGCAAGCAATCGAATACCGCAAAAAGCCAAAAATGGCTGACAAGCCACCCAAAATTAGCCCGCGCAAGGCTTACGAGGAATAGTTATGGCGTCGATTCCCTACGCAGGGGAAAGCCTTGATCCAATAGGCGAGGGCTTGATTTCCCTAAAAGAAGACAAGATTAACAAAGGGCTGGCAAACGGCTACGCACCACTAGACGCAAACGCAAAAGTACCCGTAGCAAACCTTCCCGACCAAGCCTCGCTCGATGCCGAGGTTGCGGCCGCCGTATCTGCCCACAATGCCCTGACAAATCCCCATGGCATTAGCAACACGGCAAATCTTGTTTACACAAATGATTCAAGACTTTCAGACTCGCGGAACCCAACGGCACACAGCCATCCTATTTCTGATGTAACAAACTTGCAGAATGCTTTAGACGGAAAGCAACCCTCTGGTAACTACGCTCCCGCAAGTGGCATCTCTCCCTCAGCAATCACCGGAACAGCAGTCGTTACGAGCGATCCCAGACTTTCAGACGCACGAACTCCGACTGCTCATTCTCACGCAATATCAGACGTAACAAACCTTCAGTCGGCCTTGGATGGAAAGCAAGCATCAGGAACCTACGCAACTTTGGTGAGCGGGAAAGTCCCGTCTGACCAACTTCCAAGTTTTGTCGATGATGTGTTGGAGTATGCAAATAACTCAGCTTTCCCGGCAACTGGCGAGGCTGGAAAAATTTATGTGTCCATTGCGACAAATAAAACATTCCGCTGGTCTGGTTCTGCTTACATTGAAATTAGCCCCAGCGAAGTAACATCAATAAACACAAAAACTGGTGCAGTCACGCTTACTGCTTCGGATGTTGGGGCTTGCGCAAGCAATGACGCAAGACTTTCCGATAACAGAACTCCAACTGCACACAAATCTTCTCATGCAACCGGAGGGGCGGATGCCTTGGCCCCCTCTGACATCGGCGCACAGCCGGCCGGGAGCTACGAGCTAACATCAAGCAAAAACGCCGCCAACGGCTACGCTGGGCTAGGCGCGGACGGGAAAATTGCCTTGAGCCAACTTCCCGACGCCAACGCTCTGGAATCGGAGGCCATCGCATTTGCAATCGCACTAGGATAAAATCATGAAACAAATACACGCAAACTACACATTCCAAGCATCCACCAAGACGATAACGCTGTTTGGGCTAAGAATAGCCCAAAACCAGCTGCTCCTTATAACCAACGCAACCCGTGGAGTGATTTACTACAATTTTGCCTCACCCACCAATCGTGCGGTAGTCACAGAGAGCCAAAATGTAAATAACACCACGATTATTCTTACCGATGTCAGCACCGCGGGGCATTCCGATTCCGACAAGTTAACCATTTATTACGATGACCAGCTTTCCGCCCAGACAGGGAGTTTAAAATATTTAACTGAAGTAATAGCCACAGCAAATGACTTAGGCAATTCGCAAATTACTACATTAGCGCACTTTAATCTTGCAGATGACCCTGAAAACCTAGTCGGGGCTATTGTCGTTATCCCATACATTCCATTTGGGTCATTATCTGGGTTGGTGCGCTTAAAGATTAGCGGAGGCTGGAGTGTCCTTAGTACGATTTCTGCAAAACTGGCAGATGGAACCACACCCGCATTTTTGTTGAAAGAACAATTCGCGCCCTTGTTTTTACCGCCGAGAACGACACGAATTATTATTGAAAAGGTAAATGAACAAGGAAATGTAAGTGCAGAAGGAATTTTGTCGACCCAAGACATAGCTTTCAAGGTTTACAGGGCACCTGAGGTGGATTATGACAATCCCCCTTATTCTGTAAATATAGCTATTGAAACAAAAAATGCGGTGGGCAATAAGGCGGAATCGGCTGCATCATCTGATACTGGAACATTCTCGCTGATTTCATTGTTCAAGCGGCTTCTCTCACGGGTTACTTCGCTTGTTCCAGCCAATCTTACCGTAACATCCAGTCGCCTGCTGGTGGATGGGTCGGGAGTTACTCAGCCGATAAGCGCATCATCCCTACCGCTTCCATCTGGTGCGGCCACCTCTGCCAATCAGACAACCGCCAATACCAGCCTAGCCAATATTGACACGGACTTGGGCGCACAGGCTGATGCCTCCGCCACAACCGATACTGGGACATTTTCGCTGATATCCTTGTTTAAAAGACTTCTTGGGAAAATCCCATCGCTTACGGCCGGGAATAGGGTGCCAGTTGATGGCTCTGGGGTAACTCAGCCAGTCAGCGGCTCGGTGTCTGTCACCCCAACGTCAGGGTCATTCATAACTGCTATTAACTTGAACGCCAACATGCTGCCATCCGACATGCACATAGCAAGATCCGTGGGAGACTTAAATGAAGGAACCGCAAGCACGGATTCTTCTGGGAGTTTAATAGCTTTATTCAAGCGTCTTCTTTCTAGGATTACTTCGCTTGTTCCAGCCAATCTTACCGTAACATCCAGTCGCCTACTTGTGGATGGTAGCGGCGTTACCCAGCCAGTCTCGCTTGCGAATACCGGGGCAAACTCAATCCCAATAAAAGTTGACGGCTCTTCCGTTACTCAACCTGTTTCCAATGCTACGCTTGGCTCGACAAGCGATGCGAATGCAGGAGGTTTTGCTGGAAATTTTTCAGTTATATCTTTGTTGAAGTATTTAGCAAATTTATTTGTTATTAAACTAGACCAAAGAAACCCATTTCAGGGTGTTCCAGTTCTTTCTGCCTACACAATTGGCTCCACAAATACAAACGAACTCGCCTTTACAATAACGGGAAGAAAATATTATGTTGAATTAAAAAACGCATCTTCAAATGTTATGTATGTAAATTTTCAAACAACCGCAACTTCATCAGGCTATCGGCTGCAGGCAAACGAAAGACTTGTTTTTAATGAAAATTTTGCCCCGTCTGGGCAAATCAATGTCTTTGGAACTGCCGGGGATAGGCTTCAATTGTTGATTGGTTAATGTGCCGACATGAGCCACCGAGAGGATTGTTGCATAAAAGCCCTCCAGTATTTGTGGGACGAGGGTTTTTTGCGGTTGTGGGAGGAGAACGGCGAGGCAAAGCTTGCTCTTACAACCGAGCTATCTGATGTGCATGACGCAATTAGGATAAGGTTTCGGCGGAAGATTGACTCCGCCGACTGGTGGAAGCATGAGAAAAAATAAACCTAAAAGCCTTTCAGAAAAACGCAGGCTGTCCAAATTTGGAATTTGGAAAACCGCCCCCTATGGAATGCCTGTGGACCCTAAAAAATGGCGCAAAAAGAGCTGACGCTCGAGGCAATTCAGGCTGTTGCCAAGCGCGATTTTTTGGCTTGGTGGGAGACCTGCACCAAAATCCTTAATAAGGATGCAAAGCTCATTCCGCCAAGGGCAAATTACCTTCAGAAAAGAGTTTCCGAAATTGTAAAGTGGCTGCAAAAGAATATGCACCCGGTTCGATTGGTTGTTCTGAAGCCTAGGCAGATGGGCTCATCCACAATCACCTCTGCCATTATTACGCATTTCCTTCGCGTTAACCCAAATACAACCGCCTGCCTGCTTGGCGACGAGCTAGACACGTCGCAAAACCTATTAAATATGGTTAACCGTTACATTGAAAATGACGCCATGGACTGGGGTCATACATACGCATCAAGTAGAGGAGAATTTAGCCACGGAAGCCGGCTTGTGAAGGAAACAGCCAATGACCCCGGCGCAGGCCGGTCTATGACCCTGCAGGCCCTCCTTTGCTCAGAGGTTGCCCACTACCGAAGATCAGGAGAAAGATCGGGCGAGAAAGTTCTTTTGGCTATCCGCAATTGCGTCCCCTCCTCTCCAAACACGATTGTCATTGAAGAGTCTACCCCAAATGGGGCTGGCGGCGCTTTCTATAACACTTGGCAGTCTGCCGTTGATTTTGAGGACTTTAAAAAAGGTATTTACGGAAACGGATACATACGCGTTTTTGCCGCGTGGCATGATTTTGAGGAGAACAAAGCTCCCGCCGACAATATTACGCCTACTTTCCGCGAACAGGATTTAAAGGAAAAATTTGAATTGAACGACGAGCAGATTGCTTGGCGAAGGTCTGTTGTAAAACTAAAGTGCGGAGGAGACAGCAAGCAGTTTGACCAAGAGTATCCATCAGACCCAGTCTCCTGTTTCCTTACATCCGGCAGGCCTAGGTTTGACTCTGATGGGCTTGCCTTTCAGGAGAAAGCCCTCAAGGAACCTGCTTATGGTGTAATCGATGTGCCAAGCCAGATGACTCGCCCAATATTCAGGGTAACCGATCCGCAAGAATCTTGGGTTTGGCTTTGGGAAATGCCCCAAGAGAACGGGTGCTATCTCGTGTCCGTTGACTGCATGACAGGAAGTTCGCAAACATCAGGAAGGGATCCGGATGCTCATTCTGTTCTTGTTATGAAAGCCGGCTTCCACGATGCCTCCGGGGCATACCAAAAGCCAAGGGTTGTCGCCCGGGTAAGGCCGCCGTGCCGCGTCGATATTGATGTACTAGCCGACTTTGTCGGGCGGCTCTCCATGTTTTACGGCGGATGCCTTATTGTTCCTGAAGTCAACGGACCCGGGCTCGCCTTAATTGAATTGCTAAAAGAAGACGGAGCCAACATTTACCAGCGGGAAATATTTAACCTTCGAGAATCAAAAAGATCAAAAGCCCTAGGCTGGCAAACTACCGACAAAACAAGGCGCATGATTATAGAGGAACTCGCCTCACAGATAAGAGATCATAACGAAAAAGACAGCGGTATTTTTGTAATGTGCAAAAACATTTTAGACCAACTAAGGAGTTTTGTTGTTTCGGAAAGCGGAAGACCTGAGGCATCCTCGGGCAAACACGACGATGACGTGCTGGCCTTGGCAATTGGCAATGCAACTCTTATGGGGGCAACAAGATACATAACCCCAAAAGCAATCCGCGAAATGCCAAGGGATCTTAAAGAGATATTTTTATCAAGAAGGACGGCCGTCAGCAGTTTTAGCTAACCTGTGCGTCGCGTTGGGCGACAATTAATTGCGGATGCGGGCGCAGATGGAAACTTGTTTCTTATGGCCGAGAAAAAGCTGCTCAAATTAGAAAATCCCGAGTTTAAGGGTCCGTCAAAAATGGATGTTATGGAATCCGGCGAAAGCCAGTCGCCTTTTGGATACTCCGGTCCGGGAATTTATCCAACTCCCGAGGGTGACACTCTTATTGGAAAAATGGCCGAGGCTAGGCTTAAGGGTATTTACGAGGCATACGGAAGAGGGCCAAACGCAGTGGCAAGAATGAAGCTTGATCCAGCTTACGCTTCCGCAAGAGCTGCCGGCATTCAGCTCCCGGGAGACGGAATGAGAGGAACATCAAAAACAGCTTCTTTGGCTGATGGCCAATCAGAAGAGCTTATTGGTGGTGGCCAACGAAGCACGCGCTATCGCGATGCTGGAGCCGGCATGAGAGCCTCGGGAGAGGCAAAAACAGTAGCTGAGTCGGCATACGGGTCGGGCTCGGAGCAAAAAACGGAAGGGAAAAACATTGGAACTCAGGAGGTTCCGGCCGCGAATCCATCCGAATCCCTCCCCAAGCCCATAAATGACCCAACATCACCGGCGGCCCCAACCTCACCCGGGAATGGGAAACCGCCAACAGTAGAATCAACCAAAGGACCAAGAATTGCAGTCCAGACATTGCCGAAAAGGTTTGATGGGTACAAAACAGAAGCAAGAGACACGGAAATCGCGCAAAGGACTGGAGAGGTTCAGGACAGATCGCGTTATGGAGGGGACAGGGTAGTTAGCCGGCAGGCCTACACATCCAAGGGCGGCAAGGAAATGATTGGAAATCAAATGCAGCGTCCGGACGGCAGCACGTACTTTGCCGGACTTCCGTCAGCAGATCAAAACAAAGCCGATGCATTCAACAGGAATGTCGGCTCCAACTTTAATCAGTACAACAACTTCTCGGCATCACCGCAAAACTACAAGGCAAGCGCAGAGGATATGCGGGCGAATTATGCGTTTGGAGGTGGATCAGGTCCGGGAGGAACCTTGGTTTCCGAAAACAAGGACGGAATGACTGGGCGCAACCGCCAACAACTTGATGCAGACACAGGCAAGTTTTCTGCAGGCTCAAACTATTCAGGAGATCAATCCAGAGGAATGCAAACAACTCAGTCAGGGCAAACAAATTTTACCATGAATGATTTGCTTCCTTCGGGTCAAGGCCAGCCGATTTTTATGGGTCCGCAGGGCGATGAGATGAAGAAGAAGCAAAAGGAAATAGCCAGATCCAACAGCAAGACTCTCCCTATCTAACATGGGCCTTGATTCAATTACGGGCGGAAGCCCACGCAATAAGGGCGAAGCCTTTGAGGGCCCTACCCCAGTTGCCGGAGGATCTCCATCCGGGCTAAGGTCTTTTCTCGGTCAGCAAAAAAAAGATGAAAGGGATCTTGTTTCGGAAGAAAAACAGACACAAAAGGCTTTTGAGGGCGGGAAAAAAGAAGTTTTTGAAGCCGCCGGCGTAACCACATACACAGACCCAACCGAGGGAATCCAGCCCAAGATTACACTTGATGAGCAGGGAGCACAGAGAATTGAAAGAACACCGGGAGAGTTTACTGCCCAGCGTCGATTGCCGACTGGAGAGCTTGTTGACGAGAAAGTATCCACTGACAAGTACGGGAACCTTACTGGAAGAACCTCAAAGCCAATGTCCAGAATCGTGGCGAAACAGTCCGATTCCCTAGATCCAAGATTCTCAAAAGACGGAATTTACGAGGAGTACGAAGACCCAAGACAAGCCGACAGCAAGGGATACAAATATCTCGGCGGGTATGAACAGTTTTCCAATGCCCAAGATCAGGGTATTCGTGATGTCGCCAGAAAGGGTCTGGCCGAGCAAAACAAAAAGCCGTTTGATTTGCTTAACTCGGAGCTGGCGGCTCAGGCCCAAGAGCTTCAGCTAAAAGAGGATGACCTTCGAGACCTTGAGACATCCTCAAAGACCACCGGAGAGCCAGTCATTTTTGACGGCAAACAACTAACACCCGAAGAGTCAGCCCAGCGAAGGCTGGAGCTTGGACAGCAAAGAAACGATATCAGGCGGCAACAGATTGCCCTTCAGCAAATTCACAAGCAAAGCGTTGCCATCGATCTTCTCCGGCAGGCAAAGGAAAGGGCTCTTTCAGAAGGACGCAGACCGGCGGACGACCCCATCGTTAGGAGCCTGACTGAAACCTATAAGACCCTCGGCAGGGAGACGCCAGAAGATGCCTTTATGGCAAGTGCCGCAAAAGACATTTCAACCGGTGGCGGAACCATGATGGTTGAAGGGGCAACGCCAAATGTCCCGCAACAGCAGACCGCCGCCTACTTCAGGACTGCCGGGGCAGACCTAAGGGCCTCGCAAAGGATTGATCAGGAAAAGGCAAGCGCAACGGCAGAGCTCTCCAAGATGTCGGTCAAAGCCCAGCAGGCTTATGATGACGCGAGAAAGACGATCTTGCCGGCGGCGGCAAGGAAGCAAACCATCCGTCAGCTTGTAGAGATTTCAAACAAGGAGCTTGAGGATGCAACGGCCAGATGGTCGGAAATGACCCCGCAGGAAAAAACGGAATTTAACTCAAGGTTTGAAGGGAGGCGGAAGGCGATTGAAAGGCTTGGAGAGGAATACAAAACTCTTGAGCCGGCCGCCTTAAAGGCATCAGAGTCAATCGACCAGACATTCAAAAGCGTTCAGGAGGGCGAAAAAGCCCTCAACGATAATTTACAAAAAAAAAGTTTTGAAATAACCCAAGAGGCAAACAACTTTGCCAAGGCTGAGTCCGAGCGGGCCGCGTCCTCTATCCGTGATGAGTATCTAAAGAAACAATCCAACTTCCAATCCCTGTCTGCCAAGGCCGGACAAATTGCATCAACCGGAGACGATGCTGGAATGGTCAAGCTTGCGCAGGAGTATGTTGCCAATGGTGGAGACCAGCGGGACGCCGACCAGATCCTAAAGGCCTATAACTCCTACAAGAAAGACAATAAAAAACAGGGCTGGTTCCTGAATTCCCTTGCCTCATTTATGAGAGCTCCCCTTGTGGCAAGTCAGGAGTCTGCGGCGGGAATTTTCCAAATGTCAGCCAACGGCCTTAGGGCAAGGGCTTCTGGCGGGGATGATGTATCTCAAGCGATGGGGCCCGCAGGCTGGATCTCGAGGGTCCTTCCAAACATGGACGGGAATCTTGGCGTAAGCACAGCCAGAATCGCCATTGATGCGGCGGGACAAAAGATTTTAGACAAAATCTACCAAACCAAAGCGGCTAAGCCATTTGTTGAGTACATTGCCGACTGGATGGACGAGTCCGCCCAAGCGGCCAAAAGCAACATAGGCTCGATCAAATCCACAATGCCTGTCGACCCTCAGTTTGAGTCAGGGACTTGGGGTGGATTTTTGAAGGGTGTTGGAGATTATGCTTGGACGGCCTTGCCCTACATAGCCCTCAAGAGCGGTGGTATTGGGGTTGGGATGGCCACAAATGCCGGTCGGCTCTACACGGAGGCCCGAGAGGATCAGGAGCAGACATATCAGGCAAAGCTGGCGGAATTCAATGCCGGAAAGCTAAAGGAAGAGCCCCAGCGGCTGGACGAGCACGATGCCCATATTGCCGCCCTAAGGTATGCCGGACTTGGCGGATTCATCGATACGGTTTCCGATGCAATAGGAATGAAGCTGGCCGCCGGCGTTTTGAAGGGAGCGGCCAAGCTGGTCGGACCCAAGGAGCTTGGCGGATTCTTCAAGAGAACCGCAATGCAGATAGGGGAAAAGAAAGTTCCCATCTGGATGGCCCCTCCCCTCGCCGGCGCAACCGAGTTTGGGGCGGAAGGATCGCAAAGGTTGATTCTCAATGCCTTAGCCCAAAAGCTGGAAAATTGGGATCCAAACAGGCCTTGGAATGAGGGCGCATTCAATGAAGCCATGATGGGCTTTCTGGTTGGATTTGCCCTGCCGGTGATCGGAGGTGTCGGCGGTTCGGTTTACAAAAAGACCGTTGTCATTCCTTCAATGCTTTCAGACAACGAAGGTCTCGACAGGATGGCCTCCCAATACCAGAACCTTTCTGCAGATGTAATCCCCGGAGGGTGGCGGCAATACGCCGACATTGTCGGCCCACCTCAAGCCGCCGAAAACGAGCAATTTAGCTTGGCAGCCAAAGAGCCGTTCTCAATTCAAAACGAGCTTCGCGGAACCGGGGTTCAATGGGCAATTATGGTTGGTCAAAAGATTGACGCAGACCTATCCAGACTGAACTCATCTATTGGTCAGGAAACAGACCCGACGCAGGGCAAGATTCTTCGACTAAAGCGCAACGACCTTCTCTTGCAACGATACAACCTGATTCAAGCCATGCAGGCTGATGCAGGCCTCCGCTTCAATCTCCAGCAGGAGATTGGCCAACTCCCGGCCGAGCCCATGAGCAAGGGTGAAATGGGCATCCAGCAGGCCGCTTTAGCCGTGGCCAAATTCTCAATTGGGGCTCCCCTCACCGATGTTGAGACCAAGGGGAAAGTCGGAGGGACGAAGCTCTTTCAGCAAACAGAGGACGGAAAGACAATTGTATCGCCGGCGTTTATGA
>Ga0214917_10000285_pt1 | contig 64957 bp, 60 predicted proteins | sample LL_1208_BB_MetaG_FD_177983 | JGI IMG/M metagenome (GOLD analysis project Ga0214917, IMG submission 177983) | Freshwater microbial communities from Lake Lanier, Atlanta, Georgia, United States - LL_1208_BB | ecosystem: Environmental > Aquatic > Freshwater > Lake | place: USA: Georgia | collected... | reverse complement strand
ACCCAAACCCCGATGCGCCAATGGCCGAGCGCCTCGCCCGGCTGCTGGCCAGCGTGCCGGAGCAGGGCAGCATCACCGCCCAGGCCCTGCACGACGCCATGCCCGAGGCCGAGCGCCCCTTGGCCGGGCGGGGAATGCTGTGGCTGCTCAAGACCGGGTTTTTGCGGGTGGTGCCCGGCTGAACCAGCGGCCAGCCCAGTGAAAACGCTTGCCTTTATCGGTAAATAATCCTATATATGGCCAGCTGCTGCTGTTTCCACAACCCCATCCCGCCCCCCAGCGCTGGCCGCCCCGGCGCCAGCCCCCTATTTGTCCGAATACGACATCTTTGCGCCATCAACGCGATACCCATGGCGCCGGCCTGGCGCCACCGCCACCTCGCTCGCTCGCCATCTCCCGCCCCTACAACCGGCGCGGCAGCGAAACCTGGCCGGATGAATGCCCATCCGTTCTGCCTAGACCTGCCCCTGCTGGCAGGCTGACCCACTGTTTCTCGAGCAGTTGGGCCGACAATTTGGCCTGAATCAGCCACTGCATGTGCAGCTTTGGCTGTATCTCAAGGCGGTTGCGATGCTCGATTTGGGCTTCTCGCATCGCCAGCGGTGATGATTGCCATGGCGCTTGAACCCGCGCTGCTGTTCGCCGATGAGCCGACCACGGCGCTTGATGTGACGTCGCAGATGCAGATTTTGCGGCTGCTCCGCGAGATTCAGTCCCGCCGGGGCACGGGATTGCTGCTCAGCACCCATGATTTTGGCGAGGTGGCTGAGATCGCCGACCGGGCGGCGGTGATGCAGCGCGGCCGGATTGTGGAAATGGGACCAACGGCGAAGGTTTTTGCAGCAGCCGAGCATGCCTATACCCGCGAGCTTTTGGCGAGCATTCCAGGCCAGACTTGGACGCCGCCGCAGGGCTGAGCGGATACCGGAAAACACCCATGGCAGCGTCGATGCGGTGGATTTGTTGACCAGCGGCCAGGCGGGGGATCTCTTCATCTTTGGCTGATGCGAGGGGCCGGGTTTCGCCCCGCCCTTCCTGTTGCATGCCATATCCTGCATTTTCCATCCCTCTTGCACGGATGGGGAATGCGGATGGACCGGCTGGAATCGATGGCCGCCTTCGTGGCGGTGGCGGAGCGGGGCGGCTTTACCCCCGCCTCGCGGCATTTGGGCATGCCGGTGCCAACCCTCAGCCGCAAGGTAAGCGAGTTGGAGGCGCATTTGCAGGTGCGGCTGCTCATCCGCAGCACGCGGCTGACGCTGCCCACCGAGGCTGGGCAGCGTTTTCTCATCATTGCGCGGCGTTTGCTCGAGGAGGTGGCGGAGGCTGAGCGCAGCATATTGGCCGATACCCCGCCCATGCGGGGGGAATTGCTGGTCAGCGCACCGCCGGCCCTGGGGCGGGAGCATCTCGCGCCGCTGCTGGCGGAATTCCTGCAGGCCTATCCGGATGTCTCGGTGCGCCTGCTGCTGTCGGAGCGGTTGGTGAATTTGGCCGAGGAGGAGGCTGATATCGGCTTGCGCATCGGCGCGCTCAGCGAGCCTGGCCTGGTTGCGCTGCCGCTGGGGGTGGTTCGGCGCATCACCTGCGCCAGCCCGGCCTATCTGGCGGCGCGCGGGGTGCCGGGCGAACCTGCCGCGCTGGCCGGGCATGAAGGCGTGACGCTGACCGATGACCCGCCATCCGCCCCTTGGGAGTATGGCTCCCAGCGCGTTGCGCTGCGTAGCAGGCTTGCGGTGAGCCATGCCGCCGCGGCGGTGGCGGCGGCGGTGGGTGGTGCGGGCATCACCCGTGCATTGTGTTTCGAAGTGGCGGAGGCGGTGGCGGCGGGGCGGCTTGTGGTGCTGCTGCGCGCATTCGAGCCCCCGCCCATGCCCGTGCAACTCGTCTATCCGCGCGGGCGGCATGTGCCACGCAAATGCAGCGCCTTCATTGATTTCATCCGGCCGCGGCTGCCGCCCAGGCTCATCTTCGCCGATGGGTGAGCCCATGGCACTGCTATTCCCCTCGGGGCGAAACTGGTCCTAATGTTGCAACTTCGGGACGCCGCCCCGTGCAGGACTTGCGGCCAAGGAAGCGTTGCAATGGATATCGGACCGCCCAAGACCCTGCCCGCTGACGGGCGGGATACCCAGGGCGAAGATCTGGCGGCAGGGCGACAATACCGGCGGGGCCGGCTGCGGATGGCTGGCCTTGTGCTGGTGGTGGTCTTGGCGCTGGGCGCGGCCGGGCGATGGCTGCACTGGCAATTCACCCATATCGTGCTCGATGATGCGCGGGTGGCGGGCGATATGGTGGTGCTGGCCAGCCGCGTGCCGGGCTGGGTGCAGGCCCTGCCGGTCAGCGCCGGTGACAGGCTGGATCAGGGCGCGTTGCTGGTGCAGGTGGATGCACGCGAGGCGGCGCTGGTGGTGGCCGAATTGGAGGCGCGAATCGCCGGCATCGCCGCGCGCCAGGCCGAGTTGCGGGCGCGCCTCAGCATGGTGGACCGCCAAAGCGAGAGCCAGCATGCCGCGGCCGCAGCACGGCTCGAAGCCGCCCGCGCCACCCTCACCGGCGCCGAGGCCGAACGCGCCTTCGCCGAGGCGGAGTTCTTGCGCGCCGACCGCCTGGTGGCCACCGGCGCGGGCACGCCCCAGCGTGTGGAGCAATTGCGCAGCCTGCGGGAATTGGGCCGGCAGCGGGCGATTGGCGCGGGTGCGGAAATCCGCCAGGCCGAGGCGCTGATGGCCGCGGCCCTGGCGGCGCGCGAGGAGATGGCGGTGATCGCCAGGCAGATTGAGGGGCTCGGCCATCAGGCGCGCGAATTGGCGGCAACGCGCGACCGCGCGGCGCTGGATATGGCCGACCGCACCATCACCATGCCCTTTGCCGGCGTGGTGGACCGGATTTTCGTCGATCCCGGCGAATATGTGCTGGCCGGCCAGCGCATCCTGCTGGTCCACAACCCGGATGAGATTCGCATTGAAGCCAATGTGAAGGAGACGGATATCCGCCACTTCCAGATCGGCACCCCGGTGCGGGTGAGCGTGGATGCCTGGCCGGGGCGGGTTTTTGAGGGGCGGGTGGACCGGCTGGTGCAATCGGCCACCAGCGAATTCGCCCTGCTGCCCAGCCCCAACCCTTCGGGCAACTTCACCCGCATCACCCAGCGGATGCCGCTGCGGGTGCGGCTTGACCCACCGCCGCCCTCTGGGCTGTTGCGGCCGGGGATGCTGGTGAGGATCGAGGCCGAGGCGGGTGGGTGACGGGCCCTCGATTGCCGCGCTTTTTGCGCGATTTGGCCCGGCCTATCGCTGGTGGGTCACCCTTACCGCGCTGACGGGGACGATTTCCTGCATTCTCTCCTCCACCATCGTGGTGGTGGCGCAGCCCGATATCGTGGGCGCGCTGGGGATGGGGCAGGAGGAGGGGCAATTGCTCTCCACCGGCTTTCTGGCCGCCAATACCGGCTTCATGCTGCTCAATGCCTGGGCGGTGGAAAGATTTGGCTTTCGGCGCACGTATGTGGTGTCGATTGGGATGTTTCTGCTGGCCTCGGTGGTGGCGGGTCTGACCAATTCGGCCGCGGTGATGGTGGCGGCGCGGGTGGCGCAGGGCGGCGCGGCCGGGCTTTTGCAGCCCTTGTCCATGCAATTGATCTTTCTGGTCTTCCCGCCCGAGCGGCGGGGCACGGCCATGGGCCTGTTCAGCTTCGGCGTGGTGATGGCGCCTGCAACCGGCCCGGCACTGGGCGGCGTGCTGGTGGATAGTTTTTCCTGGCATGCGGTGTTCTGGCTGAGCCTGCCCACCGCGGCGCTTGGGCTGGTGATGGGCTGCGTGTTCATGCCCGGCCGGGTCTCGGGCCGGGCGCCGCGGGCATTTGACTGGCCGGGGGCGGTGCTGCTGGCGCTCTCCATTGGCCTGCTGCTCTCGGGGCTGACCGATGGGCAGCATCATGGCTGGGGGGCGGATAGGGTGGTGGCGCAGCTGGTGGGCGCTGCCGCTGCCACGCTGGGCTTTGTGCTGTGGCAGGGTTTGGGGCCCTCGCCGCTATTGGATTTGCGGGTGTTTCGCCATGGCGGCTTTGCCGCGGCCTCGCTGGTGGCCTTCATTTATGGCGGGGCGATTTTTGGCTCAACCTATTTGCTGCCGCTGCTGGTGCAGGGGGTGCAAGGCTATACCCCCACCCGCTCGGGGCTGATTTTGATGCCCGCAGGCATGGCGGTGGCGCTGGTGTTTCTCATCGCCGGGCGGTTGGCCGATATCATGGCACCCTGGCTGCCGGTCTGCACCGGGTTGGCGCTGTTTGCATGGTCGAGCTGGCTGATCGCCGGGGTGGGCACGGATACGGCGTTTTGGAGTTTGGCGATGTGCATCCTGCTCGGCCGGATCGGGCTGGGCCTGACCATGCCGAATATGAATGTGGGTGGGATGCGCGCGCTGCCCCCCACGCTATTTGGCCAGGGTGCGGGGGCGATCAATTTCTGCCGCATGCTGGGCGGGGCCTTTGGCACCAATCTGCTCGCGGTGTTCCTGGAGCGGCGAACCCAATTGCATGCCGATATGTTGAACGCCCAGATCGATGGCGGCAATGCGACGCTGGAGGCGCGGCGGCTGCTGGAAAATCTCTATGCCCAAGGTGGGCTGCCCGAGGTGATCCGGCGCGATGCGGCGCATGATTTCATGACGCGTATGGTGGAGGCGCAGGCCTCGCTGATGGGATTTCGCGACGCTTTTGTCGTGGTGGCGGTGGTGTGTCTGCTGGCGATCCTGCCCGGTCTGACCTTGCGGCAGCGGCCGCGTTAGAGGGTTTTCGAGCCTTGCGGCTTCGCAAGGCGGCTCGGGAAATGCGGGAAAACAAAGGCTAGAGCCTGTTCCTTTCGCCTTGGCTCACTGCACAGGCGCTCAGCTTTTGTTTGCCGAGCATCTTTATCCGCTCAAACGATTCCGTTTGAACGGATGACCCTCTAGCGGCGCTGCTTCGCGCTGTCCCGAAGGTTCAGGCTTCCAAAAACGCCCTGACATGGGTTTTGACGAAGGCGGTATCCTGCGCATTGCCCATGGGGTTGCCGGCGCGGTGGCCCCAGATGCTGGGGATGGGTGTGAGCGTGCCATGGCGCAGATGGGGCAATTCGGCCGCGTTATCGGCCACGCGGAAATACAGATCGGTCTCGCCTGGCATGAGCAGCACCTGGGCCTCGATGGCGGCCAGCGCCTGGGGCAGATCGCCGCCGGCGGCGATGTCGCCTCCATCCCAGCATTTGGCCTGGGCGTAGAGATTGGCAGCGGCGCGGATGCCCCAGCGGGCCTCCCATTGGTTGCGCAAAAAACTCTCGAGGTCAGGCTCGGCCGCCAGATGCAGCCCGGCGCGGTAAAAATCCTGGCTCAGCGCCCAACTGGCATAAATGCGGGCGAAGGCGCGCATGCTGGCCACCGGCTCGGCCGAAAACCTACCCCGGCCGATATATTCGGGGGCGGCCTCCAGCACCGCCATCAGGCTGCGCAGGAAGACCTGATTATGAACCGCCGTGCGCGCCGAGCCGCAAAGGGCGATAATGCGTGAGACCATGCCCGGAAAGGCCGCCGCCCAGTGATAGGCCTGCTGCGCGCCCATCGACCAGCCATAGACGCAATGCACCCGCGCGATACCGAAATGCTCGGCCAACAGGCGCTGCTGTGCGCGCACATTGTCCCAGGAGGTGACGAGGGCGGGGTAGTCCGGATCATTCGAGGGGCTGGAGGAGAGCCCATTGCCGAACATATCCGGCTGCACGACGAACCAGCGGGTGGGGTCGAGAATGCCATCGGGCCCGAGCAGCCATTGCAGCTCCGGCGCCTGGGCCGAGTAGCTGGTGGGGTAAACCACCACATTGTCCCGCGCGGGTGCGAGCGTGCCATGGCTGTGCCAGCTCAGCTTGGCATCACGCAGCACACCACCGGCGGAGAGTGGCATGTCGCCGAGGTTGAAGACGCCGCTTTGGCGGGCCCAGCTCATCGGCCTGCCAGGGGCAGGGGTCGTGGCTGGGGCTGGGGCAGGTTTTTGCCAATGGCCATGCTGCGTTGCGCGTTCATGATGCTCTCTCCTTGCACGATCATCGGCTGGGCCATCATGGCGCAATCCTCGATGATGGGTAGGGCCCGCGCACCCGCCCCTTGAAGCGCGGCCCCTGCCACGCAACATCTCGGCGATGGAAACGCCGCGCCCGCCCATTCTGGACATGACCCCGGAGGGGAAATTCAACACCCCGCCGCCACCGAGCCCTATGGAACGTTTGGTGAGTGTTGTGCTGCGCGTTTGCCTGCTGGTGGCGGGGATCGCCGGGGTGCTGCTGCTGGCCTCGCTGGCGGTGGTGGCGATTGGGATTTTGCTGCCGATCCTGGCGGTGTCGGCGCTGATTGCCGGCGCTATCCTGTGGTGGCGCCTCCGGCAGGCCCGGCGCGAGGGCCGGCCGCTGCGCTTTGTGGTCATTCGCCGGCCCTGAGCGCGCGTGACAGCGCCCTTTGGCCTCGACCCGGCCCGGCAATATGATGTCGGAAGGGATGGCCGCCCCACCACGGATGACAGCGCGCCCGCCACCTGGCTGAGTGCGAGGCACCGGCTGATGTTGGGGCTATTCGGCCTGGGGCTTTTGCTGGTGGGCGGGCTGGCCGGGATGAGTGTTGCTGCCCTGCTATCGGGTGCGCGGGGCTGGGCGGCCATGTTTGGGCTGGCCACGTTGCTGGCCTCGCCGCTGTTGTTGCTGGGGCCGGTGCAGGATTGGTGGCGCCACCGTCGCGGCCGGCGCCAGGCCCATGCCAGCCGGCCCTGGCATGGCGGCGATGATGGCTATGGCTGATCAGGCCACGAGGCGGGCAGGGGCCTCCAGCGCAAATTCGGCGGCCAGCAGGCGATAGCTTTCGGCCCGGGCGGCGGCGCTGTGGCAGGGGCTGAGAATGGCCACTTCGCTCGCGCCATGCGCCTTGGCCAGCGCTTCGATCTTGGCCCGCACCTGGGATGGCGTGCCAATCAGCGCATGGTCGCGCAGGCGCTGGACATGGGCGCGCTCGGCGGTTGAATAGGGGTAGGCCTCGGCCTCCTCGGGGCTGGGCAGCGGCAGGAAGCGGCCCTGGTCGCGCCACAGCCGGGCGAGGCCGCGGGAGGAGAAGAGGCGATGCGCCTCGGCCTCGGTCGAAGCCGTGAGCGCGAAGACCGCCAGCGCGCCATTGGGCGTGGGGTTGGCGGCGCTGGGGCGGTAGCCCTGATGGTAGAGTTCCATCGCCTGCTCGCTGCCCGCGCCATCGGTGATGAAATAGGCATAGCAATAGGGCAGGCCGAAAAACGCCGCGACCTGGGCGCCATAATCGCTGCTGCCCAAAATCCACAATTCAGGCCTGGTGGGCACCACCGGGCTGGCGGTGACGGCGCGGAAGGGGTGGTCCACCGGCAGCCCATCGCCCAGCCATCCCTGCAGATCGCGGATTTGCTGGGGAAATTGGTCGGCCGCCGTGCCGGCATTGGGGTTGAGCGCATAGGCCGTGCGCCCATCGCTGCCCGGTGCGCGGCCCAGGCCCAGATCGATGCGCCCGGGGGCTATGGCCTCGAGCACGCGGAATTGCTCGGCCACTTTCAGCGCCGCGTAATGCGGCAGCATCACGCCGGCACTGCCCACGCGAATGCGCCTTGTGGTGGCGGCAATGGCGCTGATCAGGATTTCCGGCGCCGAGCCGGCATGGGCGGAGGAATTATGGTGCTCGGCCAGCCAATAGCGGTGATAGCCCCATTGGTCGGCCATGCGGGCCAGCGCCAGGGTCTCGCGGATCGCGTCATCCGGCCCGCGGCCGGTCACGACGGAGGATTGGTCGAGGATGGAAAGGGCGATGGGCATGGCGGGAATGTGGGGCCTCTTTGCCGTTTTGGCCAGCGGCCCCACACCTATTCCCCCGATGGGGGAGGGCTCAATCCTCCACGCGGGGTGGGCCGGCCAGCACGCCGCCATCGATGACCATGCTCTGCCCGGTCATGAAACCCGAGGCGGCGCTGGCCAGGAAGACCGCAGCACCGGCGATCTCATCAGGCTCACCAATGCGCTGCAGGGGGCTGTCACGCGTGCGCTTCTTCAGATTGGCCGCATCCTCCCACAAAGCGCGGGCGAAATCGGTGCGCACCAGGCCCGGCGCGATGGAATTCACCCGCACGCCCTTGGGGCCCCATTCGGTGGCCAGCGCCCGGGCCAATTGCATATCGGCCGCCTTGGAGACGCCATAAATGCCCAGCATGGGCGAGCCGCGGAAGCCGCCGATGGAGGAGATGAACATCACCGAGCCCTCGCCGCGCGCCGCCATGGCCGGAATCACCATCTGGCTGAGCCAGAGATTGGAGCGGACATTGCCGTTCATGATCCGGTCATAGGCCTCGTCGGAAATCTCCTGGCTGGGGCCGAAATAAGGGTTCAGCGCCGCATTGCAGACCAGGATATCCACCTTCCCCCAGGCGGCGATGGTGGCATTCACCAGGCCCTGCAAATCCTCCTTGCGGGAGATCGAGGCGGCATGCGCCATGGCGGTGCCGCCATTGGCGGTGATCTCATCCACCACCGCCTGGCAGGCATCGAGCTTGCGCGACGCGACGACGACCTTCGCGCCATGTTGGGCGAGGCGAATGCAGATGGCGCGGCCAATGCCGCGGCTTCCGCCGGTGACGATGGCGGTCTTGCCGCTGAGGTCGAAGAGATTGTTCAAGGTTGTTCCTCCGTATGGGCGCGATGCTAGGCCGGGATGGTGGATTTCTCCAAGGTGGCGCGCATCAGCGCAACAATCGGGAGGCGAAATGCCGTGCGGTGGTTAGACTATGCCCATGACCCGATTCCGCTGCCTTCCCATGGATACCCCCGCCGCCCTGCGCTTCCGCGAGAGCGGGCGCGATGATCGCGGCGGGCCGGTGCATCGCCGCGTGGTGGATGGCCCAGGCTTTCCCTGCCGGCACTGCCTGCGCCTGGGCCTGCCCGGCGAGACCATGCTGCTGGCGAGTTGGGACCTGCCCGCACCGCTCGGCCCCTATTGGGCCCCCTCGCCGGTGTTTCTGCACGCGCATGATTGCCCAGCGGTGATCGAGCAAAACCGGCTGCCGCAGACGGTGACGGAGAACAGCATCATCTCACTGCGGCATTACGACCATGACGGCATGTGCCTGTATGATCTGGGCATCGTGCTGCCAGGCTGCGAGGCCGAGGCGCCGCTGCGCGAACGGCTGGCCGACCCGCGCGTGGCCTTTGTGAACATCCACACCGCCCGGCCTGGCTGCTGGCTGACGCGGGTGGAGCGGGGCTGAGGCGGCCCAGCGCTACATCATGCGCCCGCCACCCAGCACGCCCAGCAACCACATGACCAGCACCACCATCAGAATAAGGCCGAGCACGCCGCCCAGCCCATTCGCGCCATAACGGTTATAGCCGTAATAGCCGCCGCCGCCGCCGAGCAGCAGTAGGATCAGGACGATAACCACAATGTTGCTCATAGGAAGGCTCCGCTCGTGAGGGGTTGCGCATCGCGGCGGGGCCCGCCCTGCCTGACTGCGTGCGTCACCAACGCAGCCCGCGGGTGGCGCGTAGCAAAGCCATGAGATGAGGTGGGTTTGGCAGCAGGCTGCAAGAGGACCGTGAGGTGAGACAAGATCGAGGGGCTTTGCCCCTCGAGCACCCCAGCAGGAAACTTAGTTTCCTGCACCTTCGTTTAGTTTTTCGTGGAATTTTTATTTTGATGTGGATTTTTATATTGATTATTAAAATATAAAATAATAAATTAATTGTATTTTATATCGATCATTTACTAATGAATGGAAATACTAAAAATACATCAAAGGTCCAGGAAAATCATTTTCCTGGTGGGAGAGCGCGAGAGGGCAAAGCCCTTTCGCTCTTTCACCCCATCATCTGAGTGTTTCAGCAGCCGGTGCAGTAAGCAAAGCCAACACGCTGCTAGGCTGCAGCGGCGATCCTGAACAGCGCCTCTTCCCGGCCGAGTGCGGCCAGCACCGCGTCAATCGGCGGTGATTGCAGGCTGCCGGTCAGCGCCGCGCGCAGGGGTTGGGCCACGGCGCCGAGTTTCACGCCCTCGGCCTCGGCGAAGGTTTTGAGGCAGGCCTCCAGGGCGGGTTTGCTCCATTCGCTGGCGTCGAGCGCCTGGGCCAGACGGGCCAGCCTTGTCCGGGCCTCTTCCGTCAGCATGGCCCGGGCCTTTTCATCGGCCGGCGGGGCGCCGTGGCCCAGGGCGAAGCGGGCGCCCTCGGCCAGTTCCAGCACTGATTTCGCCCGCTCCTGCATCGCCGGCATCAGCGCCGCGATGCGGGCCAGCCCCACGGCATCGGGCGAGAGGCGCTGCGCCACCATCGCCGCCAGACGCGAGGGATCTGCCGCGCGCAGATAGACGCCGTTGATATGGCTGAGCTTGGCGTAATCCATGCGGGAGGCGGCGCGGCCGACATCGGCGATGTCGAAGATTTTCTCCGCCTCGGCATGGGTGATGATCTCGGTATCGCCATGGCCCCAGCCCAGGCGCAGCAGAGCATTCAGCGCCGCTTCGGGCAGCACGCCCTGGTCGCGCCATTCCAGCACGCCCACCGCGCCGTGGCGCTTGGAGAGCTTGGCGCCATCCGCGCCATGGATCAGCGGCACATGGGCGAATTCCGGCCGCGCCCAGCCCATGGCGTCGAAGACCATGCATTGGCGGAAGGTATTGGTCAGGTGGTCATCGCCGCGGATGACATGGGTGATTTCCATGTCGTGGTCATCCACCACCACGGCGTGGAGATAGGTGGGGGTGCCGTCGCTGCGCAGGATGATCATGTCATCGAGTTCGGCATTGCGCACTTCGACGCGGCCCTGCACCAGGTCATTCACCACCGTTGAGCCCTCGCGCGGGGCTTTGATGCGGATGGCGAAGGGTTTTTCGGCCTCGGCCGGGCCGGGCGCACGGTCGCGCCAATAGCCATTGTAGTGGGGGGGGCGGCCTTCGGCCTGCGCGGCCTCACGCATCGCCTTGAGTTCATCGGCGGTTTCATAGGCGCGATACGCTTTTCCGGCGGCGAGCAGGGCATGCGCCACCTCGGCATGGCGGGCCTCGCGGGTGCTTTGCATCACCGGCGGCGCATCGGGGGAGAGGCCGAGCCAGGCCAGGCTTTCGATGATCTGCGCCACCGCCTCGGGGGTGGAGCGGGATTTATCGGTATCCTCGATCCGCAGCAGATATTGCCCGCCATGGCGATGGGCGAAGAGGGCGTTGAAATAGGCCGTGCGGGCCCCGCCGATATGCAGGAAGCCGGTGGGGGAGGGCGCGAAGCGGGTGCGGATGGTCATGCGCCCGATATCCGCGCGCGGGCGGGCTTCGTCCAGGGCCCTGGCGGGTAATTTTGTCGGCAGCGTCAAGGGTTTTTTTCGGCGGGCAGTGAAAACGATTTCGGTGTCGAGTCGCGCTCGAGTCGATGAAGAGAAATATTCGCCAGCGCATGAAATATTTCGTGAAAAGTAAATTATTCAATTTGCATTGACCGAGTCGACCGAGTCGTTTCTAGGGTTGTATATGGCACAATCATTGGTTGTTCCGAGCATTTCGATACCACTCCACCTGCCGCGCCCATTGGCCTGGCGGGAAGCGCTGATCGCCGCCGCAGCGGCGCAGCAGCCGCATTTGTCGCTCTGGCTGCCGGTCGCGCTGGGTTGCGGGATTTTACTCTACTTTAAGTTGTGGTTTGAGCCGTCGGCTCTCGCCCAAGCCGCTTTTCTGCCGCCGCTGCTGCTGGGGGGCTGGCTGGTGGGGCGGCAGGCATGGCTCGCCTGGGGCATGGGCATGCTCGCGGCCCTGCTGCTGGGCTTTGGCCTTGCCGGCTGGCATGCCGGCCGCGCCGAACTGCCGCTCGATTTGCCCCGCACCGCCGTGGTGCTGGAGGGGCTGGTCACCGATATCGACCGCCTGCCCGAGGGGGTGCGCGTCACCCTGCAGGGCGCGACCTGGGAGGGGAGTGCCCCGGCCGCGCGGCATATCCGGGTGCGGCTGCGCGCCGATGAGCAATTCCAGCCCATGCCGGGGCAGACCATCCGGCTGCGGGCCTTGCTCCGGCCGCCCTCCGCCCCCACCCATCCGGGGGCTTGGGATTTTCAGCGCGCCGCCTGGTTCTCGGGGCTGGGCGGCAGCGGCTTTGCCCTCGGCCCGGCCATGCTGCTGCGCGATGGCGGCGAAGCACCGGCCCTGGCCGGGCTGCGGGCCGGGATTGAGGCGCGGGTCCAGGCCAGTATTGCCGGGCCGGCCGGCGCCATCGCCGCGGCGCTGATCACCGGTGGGCAATCCGCCATCCCCCAGGCCGAGATGAATGCGATGCGCGATTCCGGGCTCGCGCATTTGCTCAGCGTCTCGGGGCTGCATATCGCCATTGTCATGGGGCTGGGTTTTACCGTGTTGCGCGCGGGTCTGGCGCTGTGGCCCTGGTTGGCGCTGCGGGTGAATGTGAAGCTGCCGGCATCGCTGGGTGCGCTGGCCTTGGGTGGCTTCTATATGCTGCTGACCGGGGCGGAGGTGCCGATGCAGCGCAGCTTCGCCATGGCGGCGCTGGTCACGCTCGGCCTGCTGATCGGGCGGCGGGCCTTGACCTTGCGCGGCCTCGCCATCGCCTTCGCCATGGTGCTGGCCTTGCAGCCGGCGGCCATCATGGGGCCCTCCTTTCAGATGAGTTTTGCCGCGGTGCTGGCGCTGGTGGCGGCCTGGGAATGGGGCAGGGGGTATTTGCGGCCGCAGCCCGGCGGCAGAGGCTGGTGGCAGCGGGCGGGGCTGGTGTTTTTGGCCTCCATCCTCACCTCGCTGCTGGCCGGTGCCGCCACCACGCCCTTTGGCCTGCATCATTTCGGCCGGCTGCAAATCTATGGCGTGGCGGCCAATGCGCTGGCGGTGCCGCTGACCAGCCTGCTCATCATGCCAAGCGCGCTGCTGGCCAGCCTGCTGATGCCCTTTGGCTTGGAGGCATGGCCGCTGCGTATCATGGCGGTGGGAGTGGAGGCGGTTCTGGCCATTGCCCGGGAAGTGGCGGCATGGCCCGGTGCGTCGCTCTCCGCCACGCCACTGCCGGGCTGGGGCTTGGCGCTTTGCGCCTTGGGGATGGTGTGGCTCGCATTGTGGCGCGGGCCGGCGCGCGCGGCGGGGGCCGCGCTATTGGTCATTGGCCTGGCCAGTGGCAGCGCCAGCCCGCCACCTGATGCGCTGATCTCCGCCGATGCGCGGCTCATCGCGTTGCGCAATGCCCAGGGCGAGGTTTTCATCCAGCGCGCCTCGGGGGCGACGCGCTTCACCCGGGACGCCTGGCTGCGCGGCTGGGGGGAGGCGGAGGGTGCTGCCATGCCCGAGCAGGGTGGCGAGGCGGGGCTGGATTGCCAGGGGGGCCTGTGCCGGCTTCGCCTCACTGCCGGTGGGCCTATGCTGGCCATGCTGCGCCACACCCCACCGCCGCCGCGTGGCCGGGCCGCCGGCCGCCGTGACACGCCCCCCCCGGCAGAGGCGCCCTGTGGCGCGGCAGAGATCATCCTCTCGCCCGAGCCAGTGCGCGGCCGCTGCGAAGGCTCGGTGGTGATTGACCGGTTCAGTGTCTGGCGCGATGGCGCCCACGCCGTCTGGCTCACCGCGGCCGGGCCGGTGGTGCTGAGCGACCGTGCGGCGCGCGGGGATCGGCCTTGGGTCCCACCGCGGCCGCTGCCGCGCTGGACCCCCGATAACCTGCCCTTGGCCTCTAGCGAATAGGCTGCGGCGCAGCCGCGTCGGGCGCTGCGTATTGGTTCTGCCGCTCGCAATCGGCGGCCATGCGGTCGCGGCGGAATTGCCGGCCCATCTGGTCGGTCACGGCGCGTGAGGAGAGCACCGAGCTTTCCGTGCCCAGGCGGGAATCGCGCTCATCCTCGCGCATCAACTGGCCACGATCCTGCCGGGCGATCGTGCGGTCCGCCGCCTCGCGGCAGGCGGCGCGGACGCTGACATTCTGCTGCAGGTTGATATCGCGGCCTTCAGGGCGCGGGGCTGCGGGGTCAAACACGCTGCAGGCGCCCAGCAGAAGGAGGAGGGATAGCGAAGGGAGGGATCGCGGCATGGGGGCAGCATAAACCCTCACCCACCCCTCTGTCGAATGCCGTGTGAAGCTTATTCCGCCATCAGGATCGAAACTGCGCTCTGGCAGGCGATGCCCTCCTCGCGGCCGGCAAAGCCCAGCCGCTCGGTGGTTGTGGCCTTCACGCCCACGCGGGTGACATCCACGCCCAGCAGCGCCGCCAGCCGCTGCTCCATGGCACGGGCATGCGGGCCGATCTTGGGGCGCTCGCAAATCAGCGTGACATCGGCATTGACCAGCCGCCCGCCGCGCGCGGCGATACGCTCCGCCGCATGGAGCAGGAATTGCGCGCTATCGGCATCCTTCCACTTCATCTGGCTGGGCGGGAAATGCCGGCCGATATCGCCCTCGCCCAGCGCGCCGTAAATCGCATCGCAAAGCGCATGAATGCCCACATCGGCATCCGAATGCCCATCCAGGCCGAGGCTATGGGGCACCGCGATGCCACAGAGAATGAGCGGGCGGCCGGGCACCAGGCGATGGACGTCAAAGCCGGTGCCGACACGGCAGACCATTTGGGGGGTGGGTATCGTCACGCGGTCGAGATCCTCGGGGAAGGTGATTTTCACATTGCGCTCGCTGCCGGGCACCAGGGCCACCGCTTCGCCCATGCGCTCGAGCAATTCGGCATCATCGGTGGCATCCTCGGGTGCGGCCTCATGGGCGGCGACGAGGCTGGCATAGCGGAAGCCCTGCGGCGTTTGCGCCCGGTAGAGCCCGGCGCGCGGCACGGTGGCGCTGATCATGCCCGCCGCACCGCGTTTGAGCGTATCGCTCACCGGCTGGGCTGGGATGGCGCCGGGGCTGGTCTCCAGCGCGGCCAGCAAGGCGGCGATGGTGCCGGGCGGCACCAGCGGGCGAGCACTGTCATGCACCAGCACCAGATCGGGGGCGCGGCTCGCCAATGCGGCAAGCCCCGCGCGCACCGAGGCCGGGCGGCTGGCCCCGCCCGCCACCGGGGGCAGCGCGGGCAGGCCCTGCAACATCGCCGCCAGCACCGCCTCCTGCCCCGCGGGGCAGACCGGCTGAATCGCCGCGACCAGGCCCTCGGCCAGCAGCGCCTCGGCCGCGTGGCGCAGCACGGGCTTGCCGGCGATCTCGAGATATTGCTTGGGCCTATCGGCGCCAAAGCGTGTGCCCTGGCCCGCCGCCAGCAGAATTGCCACCACATCCATGGCTTTGCCGGTTACGGCAGATTCCGCGCGACGGCAAACCGATGATGCATGTTGCCCAGACCTTGGGCTTTCTGTATGGCTGCACAGATGTTGTGCAACTCTCCTCTCAAGCCGATCGATCTGGCGCCGGGTCTGCGCATAGAAACGCCGGTGATCCTCGCCCCCATGTCGGGCGTGACGGACCTGCCCTTTCGCCGTCTGGCGCGGGCCGAAGGCACCGGGCTGGTCGTGTCGGAAATGATCGCAAGCCAGGCGATGATCCGGCAGAACCGCCAATCGCTGATGATGGCCGATGTGGATGGCCAGGCGAGCCAGTCCTCGGTGCAGCTCGCTGGCTGCGAACCGGCGGTGATGGCCGAGGCTGCGAAGCTGGTGGTCTCGCTCGGCGCCTCCATCGTCGATATCAATTTCGGCTGCCCGGTGAAGAAGGTGGCGGTGGGCCAATCTGCCGGCTCGGCGCTGATGCGCGATGAGATCGCCGCGGCGCGCATTCTCGAAGCCGTGGTCCGCGCCGTGGATGTGCCCGTCACGCTGAAGATGCGCATGGGCTGGGACCATCATTCGCTCAATGCGCCCAATCTGGCGCGCATTGCGCAGGAATGCGGCATCAAGCTGGTCACCATTCATGGCCGCACCCGGCAGATGCTCTATACCGGCACGGCGGATTGGCATTTCATTGCCAAGGTGAAGGCCGCCGTCACTATCCCCGTCATCGCCAATGGCGATATCCTGACGGTGCAGGATGCCGCCAGCGCCATGGCGGCGAGCGGCGCCGATGGCGTGATGATCGGCCGTGGCTGCTATGGCCGGCCGTGGTTCCCCCGCCAGGTGGCGCATTATCTGCGCACGGGCGAGGCGCTGCCGGACCCCTCGCTGGCCGAGCAATACGCCATTTTGTTGCAGCATTACCGCGCCATGTTGGCGCATTACGGCACCCAGGCTGGTGTTCGCATCGCGCGCAAGCATGTCGCCTGGTATTCCAAGGGCCTGCGCGGCGGTGCGGAATTCCGCATGGGCGTCAACCGGGTGGAGACGCCGCAGGAGGCGGAGGCGCTGATGGAGGGTTTCTACCGCCCCCTCATTGAGGCGCCGCAGCCTGAGCGGCTGGCGGCATGAGTGGCCGCATGGCGAGCCTCGCCCGCCGTGCCGCCACTGACCGTCCTGCACTGCCCGATGCCGCATCAGTGCTCTCAGCCCTGCCTATGCCGGCGGTGGTGCTTGATGCCAATGATCAGTTCCGCTTCGCCAATCAGGCGGCGGAGCAATTCTTCCAGCAATCCATCGCCACGCTGATGGGCATGTCGCTCGGCGAATTTCTGGCCGAGGATAGCCGGGTCTTTGCCCTGCTGCGCCAGGTTCGCATCCAGGATTCACCGGTTTCCGACCATGATCTATTGCTGCAAAGCCCGCGGCTGAACCGCTCCGGCGTCTCGGCCCATGGTGCGCCGCTGCCCGAGATGGCGGGGGCTGTGGTGCTCACCCTGGCCGATGGCAGCACGGCGGCGATGCTGGACCGGCAGTTGAATTTCCTCGGCGCCGCGCGCGGTGCCACCGCCATGGCGGCGATGCTGGGCCATGAGATCAAGAACCCGCTTTCGGGCATTCGCGGTGCGGCGCAATTGCTCGAGCAGAATGCCTCCGAAGCCGATATCGAACTCACCCAACTCATCCAGGATGAAACCGACCGCATCCGCAACCTCATCGACCGGATGGAAATGTTCTCCGACCGGCCGATCGACCGGGCGCCGGTGAATATCCACCGCGTGCTGGACCATGTGCGGCGGGTGTCGCAATCGGGCTTTGCCTCGCATCTGCGCATTGTCGAGGAATATGACCCCTCGCTGCCGCCGGTTTGGGGCAATCGTGACCAGCTGGTGCAAATCCTGCTCAATTTGGTGAAGAACGCGGCCGAGGCGCTGAGCGAGAGCGGCCAGGAGCGTGGCGAGATACATCTCATCACCGCCTATCATCATGGCGTGCGCATCGCGGTGCCCGGAACCTCGGAGCGGGTGCATCTGCCGCTGCAGATCATCGTGCGCGATAATGGCCCTGGCATACCTGAGGAGCTGCGCAGCAATCTCTTCGAGCCCTTCATCACCACCAAGCGGGGCGGGCAGGGCCTCGGCCTCGCCCTTGTGGCCAAGCTTGTGTCCAATCACGGCGCGCTGATCGAATGCGACAGCCGGCCCGGTCGCACCTCCTTCCGCCTTTCCATGCCCGCGCCACCGCCGGGTGAACCCATTCCGCTGGAGCTTGATTAGACAATGGGTGAACCCCGTTCGGTGCTCATCGCCGATGATGACCGCGCCATCCGCACCGTGCTCTCCCAGGCGCTGGGCCGGGCCGGCTATAATGTGCGCGCCACCTCCTCGGCCAGCACGCTCTGGCGCTGGGTGGAGGATGGCGAGGGTGACCTGGTGATCACCGATGTGGTGATGCCCGATGAGAATGGCCTGGACCTGCTGCCGCGGATCAAGCGCATCCGCCCTGATCTGCGGGTGGTGGTGATGAGCGCGCAATCCACCTTTACCACCGCGGTGAAGGCGGCGCAGCGCGGCGCCTTTGAATACCTGCCCAAGCCCTTTGACCTGAAGGAGCTGCTGGCGGTGGTGGAGCGCGCCCTGGCCACGCCCGCCGCCACCCAAGCCCCTGATGAGGAGGCCGGCCCGCCGGAGAAACTGCCCCTGGTTGGCCGCTCGCCCGCCATGCAGGATATTTATCGCACCGTCGCCCGCCTCACCACGACCGACCTCACCGTCATGGTCACTGGCGAGAGCGGCACCGGCAAGGAGCTGGTGGCGCGCGCGCTGCATGATTATGGCAAGCGCCGGCAGGGGCCTTTCGTGGCCATCAACATGGCCGCCATCCCGCGCGAGTTGATCGAGAGCGAGCTTTTCGGCCATGAACGTGGCGCCTTCACCGGCGCGCTGACCCGTGGTGTCGGCCGTTTCGAGCAGGCTGCCGGCGGCACGCTGTTTCTCGATGAGATCGGCGATATGCCGGCTGAAGCGCAGACCCGTCTGCTGCGCGTGCTGCAGGAGGGCGAGTTCACCACGGTGGGCGGGCGGCAGCCGATCAAGGCCAATGCCCGCATCGTGGCCGCGACACATCGTGATTTGCGCGCCTCCATCCGTGCCGGGCTGTTTCGCGAGGATTTGTTCTACCGGCTGAATGTGGTGCCGCTGCGCCTGCCGCCCTTGCGCGAACGCACCGAGGATATCGGCCTGCTGGCCCGGCATTTTCTGGACCGTGCGAAGGCTGCCGGCCTCGCCTTCAAGCAGCTCACCCCGGCCGCTGTGGAACGGCTCAAGCGCCACCCCTGGCCGGGCAATGCGCGTGAGCTGGAAAACCTGATGCGCCGCCTCGCCGCGCTTTACCCGCAGGAGACCATCGATGAGGGGGCGGTGAATGCCGAACTCGCCGAGGCGGAAACCAGCCCCGATGGCGCGCCGCGCGCCCAGGAATCGCTGGAACAGGCGGTGGAGCGCCACCTCAAGGCCTTCGTCGCCGCGCATAAGGATGGCATTCCGGTGCGCGACCTGCATGAGCGGGTGATGGCCGAGGTGGAGCGCCCGCTGCTGCGCCTGGCGCTGAGCGCCACGCGCGGCAACCAGATCAAGGCCGCCGCCATGCTCGGGCTGAACCGCAACACGCTGCGCAAGAAGCTGCGCGACCTGGAATTGCCAGTCGTGCGCGGGATCAGTTGATGCCGCGCGGGGGCCATTGATGAAAATCCTGCCCGCGCTGCGCTTTGGCGCTGCCGGGCAAAGCTCGGCCGAGCGCATCTCGCGCCGTGACGCGGCCGCGGCCACGCGCGAGCCTCGCGGCCTGCTGCGCCGCCTGTCTGACCTGCTGCTTGGCCGGGGGGTGACGCTGGGCCTCGCCGCAGGCGCGCTGCTGATGGGCGTGCTCACCTTCACCGTGCTCAGCGATGGCAGCCCGCTTGGGCCCACGCGCCCTGGGCAGGTGGTGGGCATGGTGCTCGCCGCCATGGCGTTTCTGCTGCTGCTCTTTGCGGCCCTGGCCGGGCGGCTGGTGCGGATGTGGGCGGATCGGCGGCGGGGCTATGCCGGCTCCAAGCTGCACACCAGGCTTGTTGTGCTGTTCTCGGTCGTGGCCATTGTGCCCTCCATGCTGGTGGCGGGGTTTGCCGCGCTGTTCTTCAACCTGGGCATCCAGGCCTGGTTCAGTGACCGGGTGCGCACCGCGCTCGATGCCTCGCTGCTGGCCAGCCGCGCCTATCTGGCCGAGCATCAGCAGAATATTCGCGCCGATGCCTTCGCCATGGCCAATGACCTCAACCGCGCCGTGGTGCTATTGCCGGAGCAATCCCTGACCTTCGCGCGGGTGCTGGGCACCCAGGCCGGGGTGCGCGGTCTCACGGAGGCGGTGGTTTTTGAGCCGGTGCTGGGCCGCGTCATCGCCCATGCTGGCGTCTCGGCCGGTTTTCAGCTCGACCCGCCCCCGCATTCCGCCATCGAGATGGCGCGCTCGGGCGAGGTGGTGGTCTTGACCGGTGAGGAGAATAACCGTGCGCGCGCCGTCATCGCCCTCGCCCCCGCAACCGGGCTGCTGCTGATGATCGGCCGCCCGGTTGACCCGCAGGTGATCGAGCATATGCAGCGCACCGAGGCCGCGGTGGAGGCCTATGACAATCTGGACCGCAACCGCTCCGGCCTGCAGATCACCTTCGTGATGATTTTCGCCATCGCGGCCCTGCTGGTGCTGCTGGCGGCGATCCTGATCGGGCTTGTGCTGGCCAATCAATTGGCGCGGCCCATCGGCAAGCTGATCCATGCGGCCGAGCGGGTGCGCTCGGGTGATCTGTCGGTGCGGGTGGAGGAGGGCACCTCGGATGATGAGGTCACCACCCTCAGCCGTGCCTTCAACCGGATGACCAATCAGTTGGCCGGCCAGCGCAATGAACTCATGGAGGCCTATCGCCAGATCGATGAGCGAAGGCGCTTCATTGAGGGGGTGCTGGCGGGGGTTTCGGCAGGGGTGATCGGCCTTGATGCCGATGGCTCCATCCATCTGCCCAATCGGAGGGCGAGCGAATTGCTCGGCCTTGATCTCGATGCCGCGGCCAGCCGTGACCTCGCTGAACTGGTGCCTGAATTCGCTCCCCTGCTGGAATTGATGCGCTCGGGCGGGGGCGCGGCCACCGCTGAAATCCGCATCGGCCCGCCCTCGGCGCGGCGGACCCTGCTGGCGCGCATCTCGGCCGAGACGAGCGAGGATAATGTCTCGGGCTATGTGCTGACCTTCGATGACATCACCGCCCTGCTGACGGCGCAGCGCCAGGCGGCCTGGGCCGATGTGGCGCGGCGCATCGCCCATGAGATCAAGAACCCGCTCACCCCCATCCAGCTCTCGGCCGAGCGGCTCAAGCGGCGCTACCTCAAGCAGATTCATGACGACCCCGAGACCTTCACCCAATGCACCGACACCATCGTCCGTCAGGTGGGCGATATTGGCCGGATGGTGGATGAATTCTCCGCCTTTGCCCGCATGCCGCAGCCGGTCATCAAGCCGGAAAAACTGCATCGGCTGATCGAGGAGGCGCTGGTGCTGCAGCGCCACGCCCATGGCGGCATCACCTATCGGGTTGAATTGCCCGGGCGCGAGATCATCGCCGCCTGTGACCGGCGGCTGATGGGCCAGGCGCTGACCAATCTGCTGACCAATGCCGCCGATGCCATTGCCATGCGCGCCGAGCAGGAGCGCCCGCAGAACGACCCGCCGCCCCCGCCTGGAGAGGTGCGTGGCGAGATCACCTTGCGGCTGACGGCGGAGGATGATTCGGCGCTGATCTCGGTCACCGATGATGGAATCGGCCTGCCCGGGGGCGAGGAGCGCGAAAGACTGGCCGAGCCCTATGTTACCCATAAGGTGAAGGGCACCGGGCTGGGCCTGGCTATCGTCAAGAAAATCATGGAAGATCATGGTGGCACGTTAATTCTGGACGATGCGCCCGATGCCCGGGGGGCGCGCGCCACGCTGCGCCTGCCCTGGCGCGGCGCGGCTGAAGATGCCATGGAAGGGACGGGCGTGGCGGCGGTCGCTACCGCCGCGACGCGGGATCACCGATGATTTGCCAAAAGGGGGTGTTGCATGGCGCATGACATCCTGATCGTGGATGACGAGCCGGATATCCGGACCCTGATCGAGGGTATTCTCTCCGATGAGGGCTATGAGACCCGGCAGGCGCATAACAGCGATGCCGCTTTGGCAGCGTTTCGCGCCCGGCGGCCCTCGCTGGTGATTCTCGATATCTGGCTGCAGGGCTCCAAGCTGGATGGCTTGGGCATTCTCAAGGCGCTGCATCTGGAAGAACCGCAAATCCCCTGCATCATGATCTCGGGTCATGGCACGATCGAGACGGCGGTGCAGGCGATTCAGATCGGCGCCTATGACTTCGTTGAAAAACCATTCAAATCCGACCGGCTGCTGCTGATTGTCAGCCGCGCGCTGGAGGCGGCGAAGCTGCAGCGCGAGATCAGCGAATTGCGCATGCGGGCGGGGCCGGAGACGGAGCTTGTGGGCATTTCCGCTGCCGTCAGCCAATTGCGCACGGCCGTTGATCGCGTGGCGCCCACCGGCTCACGCGTGCTCATCTCGGGCCCCGCGGGTGCAGGCAAGGAGGTGGTGGCGCGGATGATCCATGCCCGCTCACGGCGGGTGGATGGGCCCTTTGTCGCCATCAATTGCGCCACGATGAACCCCGCACGGATTGAGGAAGAGCTGTTCGGCGTGGAACCCTCGGCCGATGGCCCGCGCCGTGCGGGCGTGCTGGAACGCGCCCATGGCGGCACGCTGCTGCTCGATGAGGTGGCGGATATGCCACTCGAAACCCAGGGCAAGATCGTGCGCGCGCTGCAGGATCAGGGCTTCTCGCGCATTGGCGGCTCGGTGCGGGTCAATGTCGATGTGCGGGTCATTGCCACCACCAATCGAGACTTGCAGGCCGAAATCACCGCCGGGCGCTTCCGGGAGGATTTATTCTACCGGCTCTCCGTGGTGCCGCTGCGTATTCCCGCCCTGCGCGAGCGGCGGGAGGATATTCCGGCGCTGGCGCGGCACTTCATGGCGCGTTCGGGCGAGACCTCGGGCATCGCCCCGCGCGATATGAGCCCCGATACCCTGGCCGCGTTGCAGACCTATGACTGGCCGGGCAATGTGCGCCAACTGCGCAACCTCATCGACTGGCTGTTGATCATGGCCCCGGGCGATAGTGGTTCACCCATTCGGGCCGAGATGCTGCCCCCGGAAGTGGGGGCGGCGGCGCCGGCCATGCTGAAGCTCGATCGCTCCAGCGAGATCATGATCCTGCCCCTGCGCGAGGCGCGCGAATTGTTCGAACGCCAATATCTTGAAGCGCAGCTGCTGCGCTTTGGCGGCAATATTTCCCGCACCGCGACCTTTGTGGGCATGGAGCGCAGCGCGCTGCACCGCAAGCTGAAGTTCTTGGGCGTGCAGGCGGAGGATCGGGCGGGGAGCGCCTAAGCGCCCCCTCAGCCCCCAGCCAAGCCCAGCCTTCGCACCCGCGCCTCTTCCTCATTCGTGGTGCGTTGGATGAAGGCCGCGTAGTCGGCGCTGTTGAGGTATTCCAGCGGCTGGTCCAGCCGCGCCAGGGTGGCGATATGCGCCGGGTCATGGGCGGCGATGCGAAAGCCATCATGCAATGCGCGCACCACGCCAGGATCCATGCCCTGCGGCCCCACCAGGCCATAGGGCGAGGTGATGACCATATCGGGATGGCCGAGCTCGATCAGCGTGGGCACATCGGGGATTTTCGCCACCCTCTCGCGCGACCAGACATTGAGCGCGCGCAGCCGCCCCTCGGCGATGAGGGACAGCACGCCCGAGCCGGTGCCCGAGGCCTCGATATGGCCGCCCAGCAGGGAGGGCACCGCATCGCCTTCACCGCGGAAGGGGACATGGGTGATGTTGATGCCCTCGCGCTCGGCCAGGTCGATCAGGCTGAGGTGGGGTGTGCCATTGGCGCCGGTATTGCCCATGCGCACCTCGCCCGGGCGGCGTTTGGCATCCGCCACCAAATCTGCCCATGTGCGATAGGGGCTTTCCGCCCGAACGCAGACCATGAAGAGATAGCCGGTGAGGTGGATGATGGGGGTAAAATCGGTGCGCGGATTATAGCTCATCCGCTGCATGAAGGGCAGGCGCATCGAGGGCAGGATGAATTGCGCCAGGGTATAACCATCGGGGCGGGTGTTGCGCATATTGGCGGCGGGGATGGTGCCGCCGCCGCCGGGGCGGTTTTCGATTTGCACCGTCTGGCCCATGGCCCGCGTTGCGGCCTCGGCAAAGCCGCGCATTTGCACATCGGTGGCGCCACCTGGCGGGAAGGAGATTTGCAGGGTGATGGTGCGGCTGGGGAAGCCGCTCTGCGCCAAGGCGGGCATAGCCAGCGCCGAGGCCAGCAGGGTTCTGCGTTGCATTTTTTATACTCCCTTATCGTCGTGTCTCACGCCCGCGGGCGAAGCGGTTTTAGGCGTCGGCGCGAAAGCTGCATAAACGGACAAATTCGCCGCGCCGGGCAAACCGGCGGCCGATGATGCCGAATATATGGCATATTTTCCTTGCAAAACAAAGAGAATATCTCATTATTCTGCCTCACAAGGTGCGGGCGATGATCTCCTTCATCACCTCGCTCGAGCCACCATAGATCCGCCCAACCCGGGCATCCGCCCAGGCGCGGCCGATCTCATATTCTGCCATATAGCCATAACCGCCATGAATTTGCAGAAATTGATCAAGCAGCCGGTTTTGCATCTCGGTGCCCAGCAGCTTGGCGGCCGCGGCATCTTCGGCGGAAAGCTGGCCTGCCATGTGGCGGGCGATGCAATCATCGAGGTAAATGCGGAACATCGCGATCTCGGCCTTGGCGCTGGCCAGGGTGAAGCGATGGGTCTGGAAATCGAACACCGGCTGGCCAAAGACTTTTCGCTCCCGCGCATATTCGATGGTCTTGGCCAGCATCACCTCCATGGAGATGCCAGCCCGGATGGCGATGATCAGCCGCTCCTGCGGCAATTGGTGCATCAATTGGTAGAAGCCGCGATTTTCCTCGCCCAGCAAATTGTCCAGCGGCACGCGGACATTGTCGAAGAACAGCTCCGAAGTGTCCTGCGCATGCATGCCGATTTTTTCGAGGTTGCGGCCCTTGGTGAAGCCGGGCGTGCCTTCCTCCACCGCGATCAGCGAAATGCCGCGCCGGCCTGCCTCGGGGTCGGTCTTGCAGCAGACCACGACAATGCCGGCATTCTGGCCTGAGGAAATGAAGGTTTTTGAGCCGTTGATCACCCAGTGATCGTCATCCCGCCGGGCGGAACTGCGCATGGCCTTGAGGTCGCTGCCCATGCCGGGCTCGGTCATGGCGATGGCGGTGATCATCTCGCCGGCGGCCATTTTCGGCAGCCATTCAGCCTTTTTCGCGGCGCTGGCATAGGTGGCGAAATAGGGCACCACGATATCGCTATGCAATTGGAAGGCGACGCCCGAGGCATTCACCCGGGCCAATTCCTCCAGCACGATGGCGGCATGGCCGAAATCGCCGCCAGCCCCGCCATATTCCTCGGCCAGCATGGTGCAAAGCAGGCCCTGCTCGCCGGCGCGGCGCCAGACTTCGCGGGGCACGATGCCATCATGCTCCCATTGCCGATGATGCGGGGCGATCTCGCGCTCGACGAAGCGGCGGACCTGGTCACGGAACATCTCATGCTCGGCGGTGAAGATTTTGCGCGGGGTCATTTTTATCCCTCGGTCAATTCGGCGATTTCGGCAGCGGAGAAGCCCGCCTCGTGCAGGATGTTGTGGCTGTGTTCGCCGCGCAGCGGGGCGGGGGCCTGGGCCTCGGCCGGGGTGGCGGAGAAGCGGGGCGCGGGGGCGGGTTGCGTCACGCCATCGCGCTCAAAAAAACTGCTGCGCGCGACATTATGCGGGTGCAAGGGCGCCTCTGCCATGCTCAGCACCGGGGCCACGCAGGCATCGCTGCCGGCGAAGATCACCGCCCATTCATCGCGCCCGCGGGTGGCGATGGCGGTGGCGAGGCGCACCCGTAAGGCGGGCCAATGGGCGCGGTCATGGCGGGCGGTGAAATCGGCCTCATCCAGCCCCAGGCGCTGGATAAAGAGGGCGAAGAATTGCGGCTCGATCGGCCCCACGGCCAGAAAACCGCCGCAGGCGCAACGATACGTGCCGTAAAACGGCGCCCCGCCATCCAGCAAATTGCCGCCGCGCGGTGCGCCCCAGCGCCCGGCGGCGCGCATGCCGTAAATGGGCGCCATCAGCAGGGCGGCGCCATCACTCATCGCCGCATCCACCACCTGGCCCTGGCCGCTGCGCTGGGCATGCAGCAGGGCGGCCATCAGCCCCATGGCCAGCAGCATGCCGCCGCCGCCGTAATCGCCCACCAGATTAAGCGGCGGCACGGGTGCCTCGGCGGGGCCGATGGCATCCAGCGCGCCGGAGATGGCGATATAATTGATGTCATGCCCCGCACTGGGGGCGAGCGGGCCGCTCTGACCCCAGCCGGTCATCCGGCCATAAACCAGGCGGGGTTTTTTGGCGTGGCAGACCTCAGGGCCGAGGCCGAGGCGTTCCATCACGCCGGGGCGAAAACCCTCGATCAGCGCATCCGCGCCCTCCACCAGCCGCAACACGGCGGCGATGGAGGCGGGGCGCTTGAGGTCGAGCGCGATGGAGCGGCGGCCGCGGCCGGTGACGTCGCCGGGCGAACCCGGCGGGCCATCGGCACGATCGATCCGCACCACATCGGCGCCCATATCGGCCAGCAGCATGGCGCAAAATGGCCCGGGGCCGATCCCGGCCATTTCTAGCACCCTAAGCCCGGCTAATGGCCCCATGGGCGTTTCTCCCTCTTTGTTGCTGGCCGGCTATTTAGAAATGAATAGTAAGTGGAAAGTAAGATCGAGGGGCTTTGCCCCTCGAGCACCCCAGCAGGAAACTCAGTTTCCTGCACTTTCGTTAGATTATTGAATTTAAGATTAATCAAAGGTCCAGGAAAACCGTCGACATACATGTCGACCCTGGTGGGAGAGCGCGAGAGGGCAAAGCCCTTTCGCTTTTTTCCCCCGCCATCAGAATTGTCCTGCACCCTACTAACCGCCCCGCTTCGCCTTATGGGCGACTAGGGCCATCAGCTCACGGTCCCGCCAGGCGGCGCGCTCGCCCAAGGCCGCCTCGGGGATAAGCGCGCGGCGCTCGGCCGCCACCCGCGCCACGGTTGGGGCGTCGAAATCATAGGCGGGCATTTCCTCGGTGAGTTGGCTGAGCAGCGGGCCATAGCGCAGGGCGTAATCGGGGATGCCGCCGGGGGCGTTGAGGTCGCAGGTCTCAAACGGGCCCATGAAGGCCCAGCGCAGGCCAAGCCCATGCTTCACGCAGGCATCCACATCCTCCACGCTCATCACCCCATCGCGCACCATGCGGAAGGCCTCGGCCACCAGGGCGGCCTGCAGGCGGTTCAGCACGAAGCCGCGGGTTTCCTTATGGGCCACCACGGGCACTTGCTTGACGCTGTCCATCAGGCTGCGGGCGCGGGCGATCACCTCGGGCGCGGTCCAGGGCGCGCCCACCAGCTCGACCAGCGGCACCAGATAGGGCGGATTGACCGGATGGGCGACCAGGCAGCGCGCGCGGCCGGGCAGGGCTTCGGTGAAGGCAGAAGCGGGGATGCCGCTGGTGGAGGAGGCCAGAATCACCTCAGGGCCGCATATCGCATCCATGGCGGCGAAGAGGGCGATTTTGGGGTCCAGCCGCTCCGGGCCGTTTTCCTGCACATAGGCGGCGCCGGCGAGGCATTCTTCCATGCTGGCGACGGGGGTGATGCGCGCGGCCACCATGGCCGGCGTCTCCGCCAGCAGGCCCGCGGCGCTGAGATCACCCAGCCTTTCATGGATGATGCCGATGGCGGCCTGCGCGGCGCGCGGCTCCGCATCCCAGATGCGCACGCTATGCCCCGCCCGGGCGAAGACCATCGCCCAGGAGCGGCCGATCAGCCCCGTGCCGATAATGGCGATATTGTCCATATTCATGCCTCCCTTGTGTTGGGTGCAGTCTCTCTCGCTTCGGGGCCGCTGGAAAGGTGGAGGGTTTTACGCCGGCAGGCTTGATTGCGCGCAGGAAGGGGCGATCTATCCGACATGCAACGACGCGATGAGGACAGGCTGGGCCGGCGGGAAAGACGGGCAAGGATGGTGCAGGTGGCAGGGCGCCTGCCGCTTTGGCCGCAATTGCCCCTGCCGCTGCGCTATATGCTGGGCTTTGGGCTGTTGTTTCTCTGCCTGTGGCTGCCGGCCTTTGCCACGCTGTTTCGCCGATGAGGGGCCGCTTCACCGGCCTTCGCGTCTGGCTGCTGGTCGGCTTTGGCTGGCCGCTGCTGTTGAAGCTGCCCATTGGCATTGTGTTTGGCCAGGGGCTGGCGCTGCTGGCGGCCATGCTGGGGATTGGATTGCTGGTTCTGGCGGGGCTGCGCATGCAGCGCGGGCAGGCTGGAGATATGCGCCGTGGGGCGATGCTGTTTGGCGTGGCGGCGGGGGTGGTGGCGGGGATGGGCGTGCAGCTTTGGCCGCCGGTTGCGGTGGCGCTGGGCTTTGGTGCCTGGGCCGGGGCGCGGCTGCTGACGGATGACATCGCCGAGGCCGAAGCGCCGCCGCCGCCGCCCGAGCCCATTATCGTGCCCGCACCATTGCAGGAGGCCGAGGATCGGCTTGCCGCTTTGCGCTCGCGCATGGTCTGGGGCGCGCCGGTTCTGCCCCTGGCGCCGCAGCTGCGGGTGACGGTGGAGGCGCTGGAGAGGCTGCTGCGCGACATGATCCCCCGCCCCGAGCGCATCCCCGAGGCGCGGCGCTTTCTGGCCATGCAGTTGGATGGGCTGGATCGGATATTGGTGCGGCTGGAGGCGGGGGCTGAGCCGCCTCTCAGCCTCGCGCCGCTGCTGGAGGGCATCGGCAATGCCGCCGATGAATGGCGTGCCCGCATGCGCGCGGCCGAGACCGAGGCTCTGGACATCCAGGTGAAGGTCATGGCGGAGCGGCTGCGCGAGGGAGGAGGCTAGGATCATGAGTGACATCGCCAAGGCGACGCTGCCGGTGGGGATGAGTGCCGAGCGGCAGGCCGAGATCAACCGCCTGGCCGGCGCCATTGATCTGGCTGAGCCGGCCTCCATCCTGCGCTTTGGTGCCGCAACCCAGGCCCGGGCGCAGGAGGCGGCGGACGCCATGTTGGAAGGCGCGAAGAGCCAGCAGGCCGGCGAGGCGGGGGCGAGCCTGCAGGCCATGCTCGGCCAATTGCGCGGCTTTGATGTTACCAAGCTGGCGGAAAAGCCTGGCTTCATCTCGCGGCTGCTGGGGGGTGCGAAGGCGCAGGTGGGCAACATCGTCATGCGCTATGAGACGGTGCGCGGGCAGATCGAGGCGATTGGCGACCGGCTGGACCGCCATCGCACCGTGCTGTTGGAGGATGTCGAGCGGCTGGACCGGCTTTATGACGCGACGTTGGAATGGTTTCATGGCCTGGCCGACCATATCGCCGCCGGCGAAGTCGTGCTGGCGAAGACCGATGCTGAGACGCTGCCCGCTTTGGTGCGCGCCGCCGAGAATGCGCATGACCCGCTGGCACCGCAAAAACTGCGCGATGCGCGGGCGACGCGCGATGATCTGGAACGCCGCGTGCATGATCTGCGCCTGACCCGTCAGGTGGCGATGCAGGCGCTGCCCTCGATCCGGCTGATCCAGGAAAATGACAAGGCGCTGGCGGCGAAAATCCATTCGGTGATGGCCAATACCGTGCCGCTCTGGCGGCAGCAATTGGCCCAGGCGCTGGCCATTCACCGCATGCGCGAGGCGGGGGCGGCGGTGAAATCCGCCACCGACCTCACCAACCAGCTCCTCACCGCCAATGCCGAGACGCTGCGCCGGGGCAATCTCGAAGCCCGGCGGGAGTTGGAGCGGGGGGTGTTTGACCTTGAAGCGGTCAAGCGCGCCAATGCGGCGCTGATCGGCACCATCGAGGATAGCCTGCGGATCGCCGATGAGGGCCGCGCCGGCCGCGCGGCGGCAGTGCAGGAATTGGCGCTGTGTGAGGAGGAAATCCGCCGCGCCTTGACATCCGCGCGCGCCCGGGGGCAAGCGGCGAACCAATGATTGATCGGGGATACGCCATGACCATGTTCCGCCGCGCGCTGCTGACCGCGCCGCTCGCCATGCCGGCTATAGCGCAGAACAATGCCATTCGCCTGGTGGTGGGGTTTCCCCCCGGTGGCAGCACCGATCTGGTGGCGCGGCTGATGCAGCCGCATCTGGCCAGTATTTTGGGCGCGCCGGTGGTGGTGGAGAACCGCCCCGGTGCCTCGGGCGCGCTGGGCGCGCAGCAGGTGGCCCGCGCGGCGGGCGATGGCACGACCTGGGCGGTGGTGTTCGACACCCATGCGGTGAACCCGTTCCTGATCCCGAATATAGGCTTCGATTCCAAGCGTGACCTCGCACCGGTGATGCTGATCGGCACCGCGCCCAATCTGGTGCTCAAGCATCGCAGCCGCCCCTGGGCGGATTTTGGCGCCATGCTGGCCGCCGCACGGGCACGGCCGGATACGCTGACCTATGGCACCATCGGCAATGGCTCGCTCGCGCATCTGACAATGTCGCTCGCCCAGGTGAATGGCAATTTCAAGGTGGTGCATGTGCCCTATCGCGGCGGTGGGCCGCTGGTGACGGCGGCGGCCGCGGCGGAATGCGACCTTTATGTCGCCACCCTCACCATCTTCGCTGCGATGCTGCGCGAGGGCACCGTGCAGGCATTGGCGGTGACCTCCGCCGAGCGCTTCTCCGGCCTGCCGCAGGTGCCGACCATGGCTGAGCTGGGCGTGCCGGGCATCAATGCCCAGGCCTTCTGGGGCGTGCTGGGGCCCGCCACCACGCCCGCGCCAATCCGCGCCCGGATGGAGGCGGCGGTGCGTGAGGTGCTGAACCTGCCTGAGGTGCGCTCGCGGCTGACGGATCAGCTGGGCGTGGATGTGGTGGCCGGCGATGGCGCGGCGTTTGGCGCCTTCCTCGATGGCCAGATGGAGATTTGGGGCCGGGTGGTGCGGGAGAACAACATCCGGCCGGATTGAGCGGCCGCCGCTACCCCCGCAGCGCCTTGATCTGCGCGGGGTAGCTCGCCGGGTCCACCCGCGCATCCACCAGTGAGACACCCGGTGCGGCCAGCGCCGCCGCCATGGCCTCGGAAAAGCCCGCTTCGTCATCGGCGCGGAAGGCGAGGCCACCGCAGCCGCGCATCACCGCGGCAAAATCCACCATCGGCCAATCCAGCCCGCCCTCGGGCAGGGCGCGCTCGCCCTTTTTGATGTCGATGAGCGAGAGTGTGGCGTCATTGAACACCACCACGGTCAGCTTCACCCCCAGAGTCGCGGCGGTGGCCAATTCGCCCAGGCACATCAGCAGCCCACCATCACCGGTGAAGGCGATGGCGCCGCGCTGTGGGTCATACAGGGCGGCGGCAATACCGGCGGGCAGGGCAAAGCCCATGCTGGCCAGACCATTGGAGATCAGCAGGTCCCCCGGCTCTTCCGCCTGCCAGAAGCTGGTGCAGGGGAACATATGCGCGCCCGCATCCACGCTCACCCTGGGGTGGCGCCCGGCCTCTCGGCAGGCGGCCTGGGCCAGTTCCACCACCGCCTGGGGCGAGATGCCGCGATTGCCCTGGCTCGGGCCATTGGTCAGTGAGGCCGCCCAGCCATGGCGTGCCCGGGCGATCTCCTCTGCCCTCCAGTCGCTGCCCGTGGCGGTGAGTTCGGCCAGGGCCAGCCCCACATCGCCATGCAGCGCGGCGGCGGCGGCAAAATAATGCGGCTGGCGCGGCACGCTCGCCACATCGATCACCGGGGCGGCGTAGCGCCAGGGTTGGCTGACGAATTCCACCGGATCAGCCCCGGCCAGCAGGATGAGATCGGCCTGGTGCAGCAGCGCCGCCTCCGCGGCACCGCCGGTGAAGACACCGCCAAAGAGCGGATGCGCATCGGCCAGCACGCCCTTGGCCTTGTAGGTGACCAGCACCGGGCAGCCCATGGCCTCGGCCAGGGCGCGCAATGCGCGGCTGGCGGGCAGCGCCTCCAGCCCGGCGATGATCACCGGCCGGCGGGCCTGGGCGATGAGGGATTGGGCGGCGGCGAGGGCAGGGGCCTGGGGCGGGCGTGGGGCTGGGCGTTTGAAGGGGGGCGGGTTGGGGGCCTCGGCGCGGGCGGCCTCGCCGGTGATCTCCAGCAGCACGGGGCCAAGCGGGGGGGTGAGGGCGGCTTGCAGGGCGGCGGCGATGGCCTCGCCGGGGGCGGTATCGGCGCGCAGCTGCGCCTTGGTCACCGGGCGCATCAGCCCCGCATGGTCGAAATATTGGTGGCAGGCAAAGGCGCGCTCGCGGGGCGAAAACCCATCGGCCAGCAGCACAACCGGCGCGCGCTCGAGGCTGGCATTGGCCAGGCCATTGGCGGCGGCCGAGACGCCGGGGCCGCGGGTGGTCAGCACCGGGCAGGGGGCATGGGTCAGCTCGGCCATGGCGCCGGCCATGATGGCGGCACCGGTCTCGGTGCGGGCGAGGTAGAATGCCATGCCCTGGGCCCGGGCGGCGGCCATCAGCTCGAGGCTGCTGCCGCCACCGGGCACACCAAAGAGGCAGCGCGCACCCGCCGCCCGCAAAGCTGCCATCACCATTTCTGCCACGATCATCTGGGGTGTCCTCGTTTCTTGGTGGCAGGATAGTGCGAGTGCCCCGGCTTTGGGCAGACCCCGCTTCGTATCTTACAGGGACGATAAAGCTTCCACTTGCCCTGCCGGCCATGCCATGTGCCTGTGCTGGGCAAGGTTGCGGAGTGTCGGAATTGAGCATGGCTTTCGATGAAATGCGCGATGGCGAACTCGCAGCCGCCACCTATGCCGAAATCGAGGCCTGGCTCGCGCGCACCCCGCTTGAGCGCCTGCGGCAGAAAAGCGCCGAGGCGGAGCTGCTGTTCCGCCGCCTGGGCATCACCTTTGCCGTCTATGGCGAAGGCGGCGACCCGGAGCGGCTCATCCCCTTTGACATCATCCCGCGCATTATTGCCGCGAGTGAATGGCGGGCACTCTCGGCTGGGCTGGAGCAGCGGGTGCGGGCGCTGAACGCCTTTTTGGCCGATGTGTATAATGAGCGGCGCATCCTCAAGGCCGGGATCATCCCCCAGGCCCTGGTGCTGGAGAATGAGGCCTATCAGCCGCATATGGTGGGGTTCCGGCCGCCGGGGGGCATCTACACCCATATTTCAGGCATCGATATGGTGCGCACCGGGGCGGATGATTTCTTTGTGCTCGAGGATAATTGCCGCACGCCATCGGGCGTCTCCTATATGCTCGAAAACCGCGAGGCGATGCTGCGGCTGTTTCCACGGCTTTGCGCCCGACACCGCCTTGCCTCCGTCAACCGCTACCCCGAGCATTTGCTGGCCACGTTGAAATCGGTGGCGCCCGAGCGGGCAGGGCCCAACCCCAATGTGGTCATCCTCACCCCCGGCAGCTTCAATTCCGCCTATTACGAGCATTGCTTCCTCGCCGATGAGATGGGCGTGGAGGTGGTGGAAGGTGCGGACCTTTTTGTTGAGAATGACGTGGTCTTTATGCGCACCACAGCGGGCCCCAGGCGGGTGGATGTGATTTACCGGCGCATTGATGATGATTTTCTCGACCCTGAATGCTTTCGCCCCGATAGCCTGGTGGGGCTGCCAGGGGTGATGCGCGCCTATAAGGCGGGCAATGTGACGCTGGCCAATGCGCCGGGTGCGGGCATCGCCGATGACAAGGCGATCTATCCTTACGTGCCTGACATGGTGCGGTTTTACCTGGAGGAGGAGCCGCGGCTGGCCAATGTGCCGACCTATTTGTGCGAGCGCGAGGGCGATCGTGCGGAGGTGCTGGCGAATTTGGAAAAGCTCGTGGTGAAGCTGGCCCGTGGCTCGGGCGGCTATGGCATGATGATCGGCCCGCATGCCGATGCGCAGATGCGCGCCGAATTTGCCCGGCGCATTCAGGACAAGCCCGGCGATTACATCGCCCAGCCCACCCTCGCCCTCTCCACCGTGCCGACATTGGCAGAGGGTGGCATCGCGCCCCGCCATGTGGATCTCAGGCCCTTCATTCTGTTTGGCCGGCAGGAGATCACCATGGTGCCCGGTGGACTCACCCGGGTGGCGCTGCGGGAGGGCTCGCTCGTGGTCAATTCCAGCCAGGGGGGCGGCACCAAGGACACTTGGGTGCTCGAGGAGGCGCCGCCCCAGCCGGCCCAGGCGCAATCGCAGGGGGGTGGCTGATGCTCAGCAGCACCGCGGAATGCCTGTTCTGGCTCGGCCGCTATACCGAGCGGGCGGCCAATATCGCCCGTGGCCTGGGGGTGGCCAGCCGCATGGCCTCGCTCTCGGCCTCGCTGGGCGGCGATGGCGCGGAATGGCGCGCGCTGCTCATCGCCAGCGGCGGCGAGGCCGCCTTCAGCGAGAAATACCCCGCCATCACCCAGGAGGCGGTGGTGGATTGGCTGGTGCGTGATGAGGATAATCCCAGCGGCATCGTCACCTGCTTTGATGCCGCGCGGCGCAATGGCAGGGCGGTGCGCACCGCGCTCACCGTCGATATGTGGAGCGCGCTGAACGACAGTTGGAACCGCCTGCGAAAATTGGACCTCAGCCAGATCGAGGGCGAGGCGCTGCCGGAATTTCTCGACTGGGTGCGCGAGCGGGTGCTGCTGTTCAATGGTGCGGCGCATGACACCATGCTGCGCGGCGAGGCCTGGCGCTTTGTGGAGCTGGGCACGGCGCTGGAGCGGGCCGATAATTCCGCCCGGCTGCTGGATGTGCGCCATGGCATGCTCGCGGTGGGCGAGACGGCGGAATATGCGCAATGGCAGGCGATTTTGGCCTCGGCCTCGGCCGGGCGGGCCTATCAATGGGTCTATCGCGACCGGCTGGAGCCACGGCGCATTGCCGAATTGCTGATCCTGCGGCCGGAATTGCCGCGCAGCCTGGTGGCCTGTTTTGGCCTTGTGTCGGAGATTCTGGAGGCGATTGCCACCGAGCAGGGCGGCAGGCGGGGTGAATGCCACCGCATGGCCGGCCAATTGCACGCCACGCTGCGCTATGCCCGCATTGAGGATATTTTTGCCGAGGGGTTGCATCGCTTCCTCACCCGCAAGATCGAGACCGCCGCGGCGCTGGGCGCGGCCATTGAGGGCTTCTATATACGCGCCTGAAGAGGCTTGAGCGGAGGAGGGGCGGATGACCTATTGCGTGGGGCTATGCCTGCGGGCGGGGATCATCATGTTGGGTGATACCCGCACCAATGCGGGGGTGGATAATATCTCCACCTTTTCCAAGCTGCAGGTGATCGAGCAGCCGGGCGAGCGGGTGATTGGCATTTGCACGGCGGGCAACCTCGCCATCACCCAGGCCGTCTCTGGGCATTTGCAGCAGGGGGTGCAGTTGGATGGCCAGCGGCGGCACCTCAGCGATGTGGCGAATATGTTCCAGGCGGCGCAGCTGGTGGGGGCGGCGGTGCGCGCGGTGTTTGCCGCCGATGGGCCCGCGCTGGCCGCCCAGGGCATTGGCTTTGACTGCAGCCTGCTGGTGGGCGGGCAGATTGGGGCGGAGGCGCCGCGGCTCTTCCTCATTTACGCCGCCGGCAATTTCATCGAGGCCACGGCCGATACGCCCTTTCTGCAAATTGGCGAGCACAAATACGGCAAACCCATCCTCGATCGCGGCCTCACCTTCGACACCTCGCTCAGCGATGGGCTGAAGCTGGCGCTGGTGTCGATGGACAGCACGCTGCGCTCGAACCTGACTGTGGGCCTGCCGATGGACCTGCTGATGCTGCGCCGCGATGGGCTGCGCATCGCGCAATGGCGGCGCATTGCCGATGACGACCCCTACTTCACCAAGGTGCGGCAGGGCTGGTCGGCCGCGCTGCGTGCCGCTTATTTGGCGCTGCCCGCGCCTGACTGGGTTTAGAGCCTGCTCCCTGCGCCTCGGCTCGCTGCCCAGTCTATAAGCTTCTGTTTGTCAAAAATCTTTACCGCTCCGGTTGAACGGATGGTGGTTTAAGCGGTTGGGTTTGAGCGCAGCGCAGGCGCCAGGCATGGCGCAGCGCTGCGGTGAGGTTGGCGGCGAAGCGCGGTGCATCCATCAGCGGTGAGGCTTTCATCCGCGCGCGCATGCCCGCGCGCAATTCGGCCAGGGCAGGCAGGGCATGGGCTGCTGCCACGGCGCGGGCGACATAACCCTCGACATCCTCGGCCACCCAATGGCCCAGGCCGATAGTGTTGAGATGCGATACGGCATGGCGGCCGGCGAAGCTGCTGCCCGCCATGGCGACCAAGGGCGCGCCCATCCACAGCGCCTCACAGGCGGTGAGGCCGCCGGCATAGGGGAAGGGGTCGAGCGCGATGTCGATCTCGGCATAGGCGGCGAGCAAGTCCTCATGCGACGAAGGGCCATGCAGTTCCAGCCGCTCCAGCGGGATGGCGGCGGCCGCGGCGCGGGTGATGAGTGCTGCGCGTGTGGGCGCATCGCGCAGCGCATGGGTGCGCAGGATGAGCCTCGCCCGGGGCAGGGTGGCGAGGATTTGCCCCCAGGCCGCCAGCACCGCCGGTGTGATCTTTGATAGGTTGTTAAAGCAACCAAAAGTGACATGGCCACGGGAAAGCGCGGGCAGGGGGGCCACATCCGGTGCCCAGGGTGGTGGCGTGTAACAGGCATAGCCATCGGGCATGCGCAGCAGCGCTTCGGTGTAATGCGCTTCGCTGCCCGGGGGGGTTTCCCAGGCATCGGTGAGCATCCAATCCATGGCGGGCACGCCGGTGGTGGCCGATTGCGCGCCGACCCATTTGATCTGCACCGGGGCTGCGCGATAGGCGAGTGCGGTTACCCGCCCGCCCTCGCCATGGCCGCCGAGATCGACCACGATATCGGGGGCATCAGCGCGGATGGCGGCCGCGAGGGCGGCATCATCCAGCCGGGGCGAGAGATCGCGCCATAGATCGGCCCGGGCATGGAAGCGCCTAGCCAGCGCATCATCCATGGGCTTGAGCGAATAGCACGCCACCTCGATTTCGGCCTCGGGCAGGGCCTCAATGGCGGCGAGGGTGAGCCAGCCCACCGGGTGGCGGCCGAGGCGGGCACCGAAGAAGCCCACCCGCAGCCGCCGCTCCGGGTCAAAGCCCGGCGGGTGAGGCAGGGGGGCTGTAGGGGGCAGGGCTGCGCCCAGGCGCCTTGCGGTGCGGTGCAGTGCTGCGGCACTGCCCTCGCTGGGGTGATAGGGTTGAATGCCCAGGCGGCAGGCGAGGCTGGCCGGCGCATCACCACCCGCCGCGCTCACCCGCAGCGCCTCCTCTTGCAGCCCCTGGCCGCTCAGGGTGAGGGCGAGGTTGCAGATCAGCGTGGGGTGCGGGCCGAAATCGGCAATGGCAGCCTCGAAGGCGAGGCGGGCCTCGGCCAGACGGTCCAGCCGAAGCAGGGTGAGGGCGTGGCTGGCGCGCAAATCGGCATCGGCAGGGTTGGCGGCGAGGCCTGCGGCAAGCAAGGGCTCGGCCTCGGCATGGCGGTTCTGCTTGGCGAGTTGCTGGCCGAGCAGCGCCTGCAAGGCGGGCACATCATCGGCCAGAATGCAGGCGAGACGCAGCGAGGCGAGGCCCGCCTCCGCCTGCTCCGCCAGCAATTGCCCCAGGCCCAGCGCGGCCTGCCAGTGCCATTGCAGCGGTGCTGCCGCGGCCCCCTCCTCCAACTCGGCCAATGTGAGGCGCTGCGCGGCGAGTTTTGCAGCCTCCACGCCGCCTATGCCGCGGTTGAGCAGCGCCCGGCATGATGGCCCATCGCCGGCGAGGCGCGCATGCATGAGCAGCAGCCCCGGCTCATTCGGTTCAAAAAGCATGGCCTGGGCGACCCATTGCAGGGCGGCATCGGCCTGGCCCTGGGCTTCCGCCAGCATGGCAAGACCGGCCATGCTCGTCACATGCTCAGGCTCAAGCGCCAGCGCCTCATCAAAAAAACTGCGCGCCGCGGCGAAGCGCTCTTGCTGGCCGGCGATCTGGCCCAGGCGGAAGCGCGGCTCGGCCAGATGCGGCAGCGCGAGGCAGGCGGCCTGCAAATGCGGCACGGCCTCGGCCAGGCGGCCGAGATTGGCCAGGGCAATGCCGAGATTGAGCCCGGCCAGGGCGGCATCCTCGCCACTGGCGATACATTGGCGCAGCAGCGGCAAGGCCGCCTCGGTCTGGCCGGTGGAGAGGGCATTGAGTGCCAGGCGGAAGGGGGCGAGGGGGAGGTTCATGCCGCATGCCTCGCCGCCACCAGGAAGCCCTCCAGCATGGCCGCACCCTCCCGCCGCAACCCCTCGCGCCGCAGGACCACAGGCTCCAGCCCGGCGCTGGCCAGGGACTGGAGCAGCCCTGCCTCGCTGTGGCGGAAGCGGCCTGTTTCCGTCAGATCCCAAGGCTGCGGGCCATCCAGCGCCTCGGTGGTGAAGACGAGCCAGCCATCCGGTGCAAGGCAGCGGGCAATGGCGGCCAGGGTGGCCTCCAGCGCACCGAAATAGACAAAGACATCGGCCGCGACGATGGCATGCCATTGCTCCTGCTCGGCCAGCAGCGCCGCATCGATCTCGCCCTGCTGCAGCTCAGAATAGATGCCCTTGGCCCGCGCCGCCTCCAGCATGCCCGCGGAGAGGTCCACCCCCTTGATCGCGCCCGCCACCGCATCACGCAGCACCAGCCCAACCAGCCCCGTGCCGCAGCCCAGATCGAGCAGGTTGCGCAGCTTGCACGCGCCGCCCAGCCCCGGCAGCAGCGCCTCGAATTGGCGCAGGATCAGCCCGGGGGCGCGATAGCCCAGCCCGAGCAGCGAATCCTCAAAGCGGGCCGCATAGCCATCAAAAACATGGCTGACATAATTCGCATCGGCGCGCTCGGGCAGGAAGGCGCCCATGCTGGCGGCGAGATGGGCCAGATAGCCATCACCTGGCGATAGGCGATGGGCGATCAGCAGATGCTGCTTTGCCTCCTCCATGCGCCGCATCGTGATCAGCGCATGGGCGGCGATATTATGCAGCGCTGCATGGGCGCCCAGCGCATCCAGCCCGGCCAGCGCAGCCTCCAGCGCGGCGGGGAGGTGGCCGCGGCGGAGGGCATTCTGTGCCCGCATCACCAGGGCCTGGCTGCGGGCAGGGCCGGCCAGGGCGGGATTGTCCAGCATATGCGCCAGCAACTCGGCCGCAGCGTCATGGCTGCCGGCATGGATGAATGCATCGGCCAGGCCCAGCATGGCCGCAATATCCTCAGGGTCTTCCCGCCACAACTCGCCCAGCACGGCCAGCGCCTCATCATGGCGGCCACAGCCTTGCAGCGATTGGCCCAGCAGCAGCCGCGCGGCGGGGGCGTGGCGGTCGATCAGCACCGCCTCCGCCGCCTCGGCCAGCGCCTCCTGCGGGCGGCCCATGCCGATCAGGGCACGGGCGGCGAGGAGCAGAACCGGCGATGTTGCACCGTCCATGGCGCGGGCGGCGGTGGCGGCTTCAGCCGCGGCGGCGGGATGATTGAGTTGCAGCCATGCCGCGCCCAGCGCCAGCCAGGCGCGGCCATCACCGGCCACCCCGGTGGCGGTTTGCAGCAGCGGCAAGGCCTCTGCCGGGTGATGGGCGGCCAGCAGCCGCTCGCCCTCCGCCAGCAGGCGGGCGGCAAGCCCCGGGCGTGGCGTGAGCGCATGGGGCGGGCTGGGCGCGGGTGGCTGGGGATGCAGGGCGTTCATCTCAGGCCCATAGGCCAGCGGCGATCTGCTCGTTCATCTCGGCCACGAAGCCCAGATCGGGCGCCTCGCCATCGCATTCGCGCAGCACGGCGCGGGCCAGGCCGGCCAATTGCGCCCGCAAGCCCCTTGGCAGGGCATTGGCCGGGTCCAGCACACAGACCAGAACGGCATCCCAGAGCCGCCGATTATCCGCCACCGCCCGGGCCAGGGCGAGCGATGAGGGCGCGGCCTCCGCCTCGCGAATGCTGCGGGTGGCGCGGCTGAAGACCTCCGCCTCCATATGCTTGGCGCTGATCCGGCGGCGATAGGCCGCAGCACCCTGGCCACGCCCCTGCGGATAGGTGGGGGAGGTGGCGCCATTGATCGAGGGGCCAAGGGTTTCCGACATGGGATTCGACTGTCCTTTTCAACGTCCGGCGGCTGATGTGGCAAAAGCGTCAGTCTGGGGCGGCATCCTGCCTGCGCCCATTGAAGCCTCGGCGTTAGCGGAAGAGGCTGAGAAGCGATTGCGGCGCCTGGTTGGCAATGCCCAGGGCCTGGGTACCCAGCTGCTGGCGGATTTGCAGCGATTGCAGTTTGGCCGATTCCTTGGCCAGGTCAGCGTCCACAAGCGCACCCATCCCCGCTTCCATCGCGTCGATCTTCGACTTGTTGAAATTGATCTGGCTATCGATATAGTTGGAGGAGCCGCCATATGCGTTCAGCTGCGTCAGAGTATTGCCGATCGCCACGGTGAGCGCGCCAGTGGCAGTCAGCGCATCTCTTGCCTGGGTTGTGTTGAAACTGCCCGCCGTTGCAATTCCGGTGAATATATTGGCGATAGCGTTGTAGCCGGCAATTGTATAAGTATCGCCATTGCCGTTGATGATAATGGTGGTATCGACCGGCGCAGTATTGATGATGTTTTTGGAGTTATACCCAGCATCATTGATAAAAGATTTGATGTTGTTGGTGATTTCGCCGGCTTGCGATTGGTACTGAGCGCGCTGCGCGGCGGTGACGTTGCCATCGCCGATTTTCACCGTCAGCTCCTTCAGCGTTTGCAGCGACTTCGACACATTCTGTAGAGCGGCATTGGTGACAGCCAGCAGGCCCTTGACGCCGCCCATCTGTTCATTGGCCGAGGTGGTGCCGGCAATATCGCCGCGCACCCTTTCGGCCACCGCGAAAGCGGCACCATCGTCACGTGCATCGGCCACGCGCATGCCGGTGGAGATACGCTTTTGCGTTGCCGCCAGCGCGTCATTCGTTTGGTTGAGTGCCTGCAACGCCACCTGGGCGCCGTAATTGGTGATAATACTGTTCATTGCCATCGGTTTTTTCCTCAGACTGCCGGGCGGGGACATCCACACCCTGGCCGCACTCTGCGCAGAGTATTCTTGACAGGCGGTAAACCGGCCCTGGCAGCATAATTCCAGTCGCTCAAATCGGGATTGTGTCTTGCGCGATGTGTCACCCAAGGGCATGAACGCGCCCGTCCGGGGTCCAAACTGGCCCCTTTGCGCGGAGGATATGCATGCGCCTGGCAGTGCTGAAGGAACGTCGTGCTGGGGAAACCCGGGTGGCCGCCACGCCGGAGACGGCGAAGAAACTCGCGGCCCTGGGCTGCCATGTCGCGGTTGAGGCCGGGGCGGGGCTTGCCTCGGGCTTTACCGATGCCGCCTATGCGGAGGCTGGCGCAGAGATTTGCGCCGATGCCGCCGCCACCCTGTTCGGCGCGGGCGTCGTGCTGAAGGTGCGCGCGCCCCTGGCTGCGGGCGAGGGTGAGGTCGATGAACTCGCACTCATGCATCGCGGCGCGCTGCTGGTTGGCACGCTCGAAGCCGGCGCCAATCCCGGCCGGGCTGAGGCCTATGCCGCCATGGGGCTCGAGGCTTGCGCAATGGAATTGCTGCCCCGCACCACCCGGGCGCAGAGCATGGATATCCTCTCCTCGCAGGCCAATCTGGCCGGGTATCGCGCCGTGATCGAGGCAGCAGGCGCCTTTGACCGTGGCTTCCCCATGCTGATGACCGCGGCCGGCACCATCCCCGCCGCCAATGTCTTCATCATGGGGGCGGGTGTGGCCGGGCTGCAGGCCATCGCCACCGGTCGCCGCCTCGGCGGGCGCGTCTCGGCCACCGATGTTCGCCCGGCCGCGAAGGAAGAGATCAAGTCGCTCGGTGCCAGCTTCGTGGGCTACGAGGATGAAGAGAGCAAGAACGCCCAGACCGCTGGTGGCTATGCCAAGCAGCTCTCGGCCGATTTCTACGCCAAGCAGGCCGAGGTTGTGGCCGCCCATATCGCCAAGCAGGACATCGTGGTCACCACCGCGCTCGTCCAGGGCCGCAAGGCGCCGACCTTGGTGACGCAAGCCATGGTCGATAGCATGAAGCCGGGCAGCGTGATCGTGGACATCGCCGCCGATGCCGGCGGCAATTGCGCCGCCACCCGCCCCGGTGAACTCTTCATCACGCCCAATGGCGTGAAGATCTTGGGCTATACCAATTGGCCCGGCCGGATCTGCGCCGCCGCCTCGGCGCTTTATGCCCGCAACCTGCTGACCTTCATCACCACCTTCTGGGACAAGGAAGCCCAGGCGCCGAAGTTGCCTGAGGGTGATGATATCGTTCAAGGCGTCACGCTCACCCGCGGCGGTGCCGTGATCCACCCCAGCCTGACCGCCACCAAGGCCGCCTGAGGAGCACATGATGAACCCCACAGAACTGGCCAGCCAGGCCCAAGCCCTCGCCCAGGCGGCGATGGTCCATGCCGAGACGGCCCGGCGCTTTGCCGAGGCCATCTCCCCCGCCGCCCAGGCGGTTGAGCCCTTCATGCTCATGCTGACGATTTTTCTGATGGCCTGCTTCGTGGGCTATTATGTGGTGTGGAACGTGACCCCCGCGCTGCATTCGCCGCTGATGGGCGTGACCAACGCGATCTCCTCGGTGATCGTGGTGGGTGCGATGCTGGCGGCCGGCCTTGCTGAATCGCCGGCGGCGAAATTCTTTGGCTTCGTTGGTGTCACCCTCGCTGCCGTGAACATCTTCGGCGGCTTCCTCGTCACGCGGCGCATGCTCGCCATGTTCAAGAAGAAGGGTTGAGCCCATGGCGCATACGCTTTCCACCCTATGCTATCTCGTCGCCTCGGTGCTGTTCATTCTGGCGCTGCGCGGCCTCTCTCACCCTGAGACCAGCCAGAAGGGCAACCAATACGGCATGATCGGCATGGGGATCGCCATTGGCGCCACCATGCTGCAGCCGGGCATGTCGTTCTCGGGCATTGGTATCATCATTGCCGGCCTCGCGGTTGGTGGCTCAATCGGCGCGGTGCTGGCACAGAGAATTGCCATGACTTCGCTGCCGCAATTGGTGGCGGCCTTCCACTCGCTGGTCGGCATGGCCGCGGTTGCGGTGGCGGCGGCGGCCTTCTACGCGCCGGACAGCTTTGGCATTGCCAAGGCGGGTGGCGGCATCAAGACGGCCTCGCTGCTGGAGATGTCGCTGGGTCTCGCGATTGGTGCCATCACCTTCTCGGGTTCGGTCATCGCCTTCCTGAAGCTGGATGGGCGGATGTCGGGCGCGCCCATCACCTTCCATGGCCAGCACAAGATCAACGCGGCACTCGGCGCGCTGCTGCTGCTGTTCATCCTGCTCTTCGTGGCCACGGGTTCGCCGATCTTCTTCTGGCTGATTGCAGGCCTGTCCTTCGTGCTGGGCTATCTGCTGATCATCCCCATTGGCGGCGCGGATATGCCCGTCGTGGTCTCCATGCTGAACAGCTATTCCGGCTGGGCGGCGGCGGGGATTGGTTTCACCATCGGCAATCTGCTGCTGATCGTGACCGGCGCGCTGGTGGGTGCTTCGGGCGCCATTCTCTCCTACATCATGTGCAAGGGGATGAACCGTTCGATCATCAATGTGCTGCTGGGTGGCTTTGGCTCGGATGGCGGCGTGGCGGGTCCGGGTGGTGGTGGCGATAGCGACCGCCCGCCGGTCAAGGCCGGCAGCCCGGAAGACGCGGCCTATATGATGAAGAACGCCCAGAAGATCATCGTGGTGCCGGGCTATGGCATGGCGGTGGCGCAGGCCCAGCAGGTGCTGCGCGAGATGGGTGATCTGCTCAAGAAGGAAGGCGTGGAGATCAAATACGCCATCCACCCGGTGGCCGGCCGCATGCCTGGCCACATGAACGTGCTGCTGGCTGAGGCCAATGTGCCTTATGACGAGGTCTTTGAACTCGAGGAAATCAACCCCGAATTCGCTGATGCCGACGTCGCCTTCGTGATCGGCGCCAATGACGTGACGAACCCGGCGGCGAAGACCGACAAATCCAGCGCCATCTATGGCATGCCTATTCTGGATGTGGAGCGCGCCAAGACCGTGTTCTTCATCAAGCGCGGCATGGCCTCGGGTTATGCCGGCGTGGACAATGAACTCTTCTTCCGCCCCAACACCATGATGCTGTTTGGCGATGCGAAGAAAGTGACGCAGGAAATCGTCCAGGCTTTGCAGCGCTAAGCCTGGCTTTTATCGAGAGCCTCCAGGTGGTTTTTCCACCTGGAGGAAACGGGCCTGCGCTGTTTAGCGCCGATAGGCCTCGACCACGCCGCTGAGCTTCTGGGTCAGCGGCTTGCCGCGCCGATCCACGCTGCGCCCCAGGCTGACCCGCACCCAGCCTTCGGATACGCAATATTCCTCAACATTGGTCCGCTCCACCCCGTTGAAGCGGATGCCCACGCCCTGTTGCAACAATTCAGGATTGTGGAAGGGGCTGGCCGGGTCGGTCGAGAGGCGGTCGGGCATTGCCTCGGTGGCGGCGGGGCTTGTGGGTTCTTCGGTCATGCTGGTCCTGGAGTTGATGGCTGCGGTGTGGCGCCGCCGGTTCAGACGTTGAAGCGGAAATTCATCACATCGCCATCGCGCACGATATAGGGCTTGCCCTCGATGCGCAGCTTGCCGGCTTCCTTCGCACCCTGCTCGCCATTCAGGGCGATGTAATCCTCATAGCCGATGGTCTCGGCGGCAATAAAACCACGCTCGAAATCGCCATGAATCACGCCGGCCGCCTGGGGGGCGGCGGTGCCGCGGATGATGGTCCAGGCCCGCGTCTCCTTGGGGCCGCAGGTGAAATAGGTGATCAGCCCGAGCAAATCGTAACCGGCGCGGATCACCCGATCGAGGCCGCTATCGGGCAGGCCGAGTGATTCGAGGAATTCGCCGCGCTCATCGCCGGCCATCTGGCTGATCTCGGCCTCGATGGCCGCACTCACCACCACGGCGCGGGCATTCTCTGCCGCGGCCTTGGCCATCACTCTGGCAGAGAATGCATTGCCGGTGGCCGCACTCGCCTCCTCGACATTGCAGACATAGAGCACGGGCTTGGTGGTCATCAGCTGCAGGCGGCGGGCGTTTTCCTCTTCACCCTGGGGGATGGCGGTGCGGGCGGGCCGACCGGCGATAAGGGCTGCCAGCAATGGCTCGATCAGCGCGAGTTGGGCGGCCGATTCCTTGTCACCGCCGCGGGCGCGCTTGATCAGGCCCTGCTGGCGCTTTTCCAGCGAATCCATATCGGCGAGCATCAGCTCGGTCTCGACCGTATCGGCATCGCGCAGCGGATCGACCGAGCCATCGACATGGGTGACATCCACATCCTCGAAACAGCGCAGCACATGCACGATGGCGTCGGTCTCGCGGATATTGGCCAGGAACTGGTTGCCCAGGCCCTCACCCTTGCTGGCGCCGCGCACGAGGCCGGCGATATCGACGAATTCAAGGCTGGTGGGAATGATTTTCTGGCTCTTGGCCACCCGGGCCAGATTGTCGAGCCTGGGGTCGGGCACCGCAACGCGGCCGGTATTGGGCTCGATGGTGCAGAAGGGATAATTCGCCGCCTGCGCCGCCACCGTCTGGGTCAGTGCATTGAACAGCGTGGATTTGCCGACATTGGGCAGGCCCACAATCCCGCAATTGAAACCCATTTTTCTGCCTGTTGGTTGGTGCTTCGCATGAAGGCCGCGCGGTGGCGGCCTCAGCGGTTGCTAAGCGGTTGCGATCTATGCGCGGGGTTTGGCATGTGCGTCACCGCAAGGCTAGCCGAGGCCCATGGAAATCAGGCGCTGGGGCCGAGGAAAGGCCCCAATCAGCCCAGCGCCTGGGCCAATTCCTGCGCCATGATGGAAGCCGCAATGCGCGCCGCGCCATCATCGGTGGGCAGCGCCAATGCCGCCGCCCGCAGCGCTGGCACCAGCGTGGTGGCGGGCAGGCCGGCGCGCTCGGCGGCGCGGGCCATGCGCAGGGCGGCATCCGGGCTGCCCAGGCAATCAGCGGCTTCGAGCAGCAGGGCGGCGCGCAGGGCGGAATCACTCGCTGCCTGGGCCACGATGCGGGCGCGGCGGATATCGCTCAGCGGGCCGGCATCGGTGGGGCCGGGCAGGCAGGCGCGCAGGCCGGCCGCCGCCTGTGCCAGGCTCTGCGCCTCACGCACCAGCGCGCTGGCCAGGGCGGCGGCGGCATTGGCCTGGTCTTCCAGCCCCGGGCCACCACCGAAATCGAATTCCATATGCGGGTCCATCACGCCTCCTGGGTCAGCAATGCGACGCGGGTCATGAAATCGGCCTCCCGCCCTTCGGCCAGCATGGGCGCGGCATCGGCCAGGCTCTCCAGCAGCGGCGCCAGCCAGGTTTCGTCCTTGGCGAAATTGCCCAGCACATGGCCGGTGACGCGCGCCTTGTCGCCCGGATGGCCAATGCCCAGCCGCACCCGGGTGAAATCCGCTGTGGCCATGGCGCGCTGCATATCGCGCAGGCCATTATGCCCAGCGGTGCCGCCACCGCGCTTCACCCGGATTTTCCCAGGTGCGAGGTCCAGCTCATCATGCCAGGCGGTGATGGCGGCGGGGGCGATTTTGTGGAACGCGGCCGCAGCCTGCACCGCATCGCCAGAGAGATTCATATAGGTCATCGGCTTGAGCAGCAGAACCCGCGCGAGGCCGATGGCGCCCGCCGTGGTCTCGCCCTTGAATTGTTTCTTCCAGGGCGGAAAGCGATGGCGCCGGGCGATCTCGTCCAGCGCCATGAAGCCGATATTGTGCCGCTGCCGGGCATGCTCTGAGCCGGGATTACCCAGCCCGACCCAGAGCAGCACGGCAGTGCCTTACTTCTTCTTTGCGGGGGCGGCGGCGGCGGGTGCCGCCTTGGGCGCCTGCTTGCCCTTGCCCTTGGCCGGGGCCGCCACCACCACCGGTGCGGCGATTTCCTCAACCACGGGGGCTGCGATGGTCGCGACCACGAAGTCACGGTTGATCACCGCCTTGGCGCCGAAATTCGACACCAGCGCGGACCAGCGCAGGCTGTCACCAATGGCGGCAGCGGCGAGGTCGATCTCGAACTTCTCCGGGGCCAGATCGGGCTCCGCCAGCACTTCCAACTCGCGGCGCACGACGTTGAGCGTGCCCCCCGCCTTGATGCCAGGGCAGGTGGATTCATTGAGGAACACCACCGGCACCTTGATGCGAATGCGCGCACCGGGGGCCAGACGCTGGAAATCAATATGCACCGGCCGGTCACTGACCGGGTGGAACTGGACTTCCCGCATCAACGCGGTTTCGGTCGGCCCACCGGCCACCGCCACCTCATAAATATGGGACTGCCAGGAGCCCTTATGCATTTCCTTCATGATGACGCGCGGGTCGAGCTGAATCAGCGTCGCCTCCCGCTTCGCACCATACACCACTCCGGGCACGAAGCCCTCTCGCCGGGTCGCGCGCGCCGCCCCCTTACCGGCCCGCTCGCGCGCCGCAGCCTCGATCCTGATTGTTTGGACCATGCCACTCGCTCCTATTTCGGGTTTGAACTGGCGCATCAACGCCAATTACGCCGGCCTCCAGGGGTGCCAGCGCGGATGCGTGGTAGCGGGGGGGGGATGGGAATGCAAGGGGGCGCTTGTGGCCCGGGGGAAGGCGCTGCCTTCCCCCGTACCCCCATCCGGCAAGGGCCGGGGGGGCCTTGCAACCCGGGAGAAAGCGCCGGTTCAGGCTGCGGGGGGTTCGCGGCGTTCGCGTTTGACCAATAATTTGTTCAGGGCGTGCACATAGGCCCGGGCGGAGGCCACGATGGTATCCGTGTCGGCGCCTTGGCCATCCACCAGCTTGCCGGCCTCTTCCATGCGCACTGTCACCCTTGCTTGCGCATCGGTGCCGCCGGTCACGTTCTGCACGGCGTAGAGTTTGAGGGCCACATCATGAGGGTAGGCGTGGCGGATGGCGGCGAAGGTGGCGTCCACCGCGCCATCGCCAGTGGCCATGCCATCGCGCTTTTCGCCATCCACCTCCAGTGACAGCGTGGCCATGGGCTTGGCCCCCATGCCTGTCGCCACCGTCAATGCGGTCAGCTTCAACCGGTTCTGTTGGTTGGAGATCTCGTCATCCACCAGGGCGGCGATGTCCTCGTCATAGACGACCTTCTTGCGGTCAGCCAAATCCTTGAAGCGCTTGAAAGCGTCGTTCAACTGATTGTCGCCCACCTCATAGCCCAGCGTGGTCAAGCGGTCGCGAAAGGCGGCGCGGCCGGAATGCTTGCCCAGCACCAGGGAGGATTTCGTCCAGCCCACGCTTTCGGGCGTCATGATCTCATAGGTGCTCGCATCCTTCAGCACGCCATCCTGGTGGATGCCGGATTCATGGGCGAAGGCGTTGCGCCCCACGATGGCCTTATTGGGCTGCACATCAAAGCCGGTGATGGCGGCGAGCAGGCGCGACATGCCCAGCAGCCGGGTGGTCTTGATCGAATGCTTCGCCGCCAGCTTGTCCTGGCGGGTGCGCAGCGCCATCACCGCCTCTTCCAAGGCTGCATTGCCCGCGCGCTCGCCAATGCCGTTGATGGTGCATTCGATCTGCCGCACACCCGCCTGCACGGCGGCCAGGGTATTGGCCACCGCCAGGCCCAGATCATTGTGATTGTGGGTGGAAAAGATCACCTGATCGGCATTGGGCACCCGCTCGCGCAGCATGCGGAATTGCCGCGCAGTCTCCTCCGGCAACGCATAGCCCACGGTGTCAGGGATGTTGATGGTCGTCGCGCCGGCGCGGATCGCCGCCTCGACGCAGCGACACAGAAAATCATCCTCCGAGCGGCTGCCATCCTCGGCCGACCATTCGACATCGGCGGCATGGTTGCGCGCGAGGCTAACACTTTCGGTGATGCGGGCCAGCACCTCATCATGGCTCATGCGCAGCTTCACGCGCATATGCAGCTCCGAAGTGGCCAGCACGATATGGATGCGCGGCCGCGCGGCGGGCTTCACCGCATTGGCGCTGGCCATGATATCGGCCGAATTGGCGCGCGAGAGCGAAGCGACCACCGGGCCCTCTTTGGCGAATTGGCGGGCGATGGATTGCACGCTCTCAAAATCGCCAGGGCTGGCAATGGCGAAACCTGCCTCGATGACATCGACGCCCAGATCATCCAGCGCCTCGGCCATGCGCAGCTTCTCCTCGAGATTCATCGAGAAGCCGGGCGATTGCTCGCCATCGCGCAGCGTGGTGTCGAAGAAGATGATGCGGTCGTCGTCCAACTGGCCAAAGCTGGGATGGATGATGGGCATGTTATGCGTTTCCGTATGCGTGGGCTTCGAAGGGGGCACCCCCCATTTTGCTTCCCCTGGGCGACCCCGGCCAATGGCCAGGCATGCTGCTCAGGGGCGCGTAAGTCGAAGCGGAAGGATGGCGCCGGACGCGCGCGACGGCTGCAGCGGCAGAACCGCAGCGCAGACAGCACGAAGGAACAGGCGCATCACCATGGGCCTTAACCTAGCCCTCGGCCGCGCGGCAATCAAGCATGGCCATGGCCTGAGTTGGCAAAGGAGGCCTGGTGGGCCAGTTCCTGAATCATCGTCTGCAGCAGCGTCATGCGCCTCGCATTGAGGGTGGCAGGGGGCATGGCCTGCATCTCGGCCTTGCCGCCGCGGCGCAGCCAGACATGAAACTCGCAGCCCGCCGCTGGGGTGATACGCTCAATCCGCCAATCCAATAGCCCGATCTGCGCCAATTCCATGATCATCAGCGCAAAGCTTGAGGGCGTGAATTGCCACACATGCAGGTCAAGATACGCCGATGCGGGCGCTTCGTTGATTTCGCTGAAGATTTTATAGGCAAATGGCACATCATTGGTGAAGCTCAGCGCCTTGACGCTTTCCTGGCCCCAAGCCCCCATGCCGTTATTGTTGATGCAATAGGCGTATTGTTCATAGGCGGTGCGAGCGGGGTGGCGGGAGCGGCGCTGCTGATGCGCTTCCAGCACATGCGCTGTATTGGTCAGGGGGCGGAAATAATCAAAGCAGAAGCGCTTATCCGGCACCGCGAGAATAACGCTGCCGCTCGGCCGCAGCAATCTCGCCGCACCGTCCAGAAAGCCCACGAAATCGGGCACATGCTCGATCACATGGCTGGCAAGCAGCGCATCGAAGCTGCCATGCAGGGCGGGGTCCACCGCATCCGAGATAACCCCCTCGGACCAGACGAAATCCACCGCCTCGATCCGCTCGGTCGAGACATGGGGGTCTTGGCGATACTTCGCCACCAGATCGGCCTGGCTGGCATGGTCGATGATGGTGGTGTTCCAGCCCTCGCTGCGCGGGGCGAGGGGGTTGTAGCTGGGGCCGATCTCCAGCAGCCGCGCCTCCTTGGGCAAATGGCCGATCAATAGGCTGGCCCGCGCCGCCTGGCCGGACAGCATGGCGGCTGCGGGGCGGCGATGGGCCTGCCAGGGGCCGAGCCGGCGGCTGGGCGTCGCGGCATGCTCGAAGCGCCCATCAAGCGCCAGGTTGGGGTTGTAATGGGGGTCCTCGCCATGGCTGGCCGGCGGTGCCGCCGGCTGGGGGTCGGTCATGACGGGCTGAAAATCCGCCTGAATCTGCGGCCGGGGGCTGGCCCGGTGAAGCTGGGCGAATGGGGTATGGATATGGCGCAGGCCCATGGCCTGCATGCGCCTCGACAGGCCAATCGCCGCGTCCCGTGCGGCAATCCCCCCCTCCAGCATCCCAGCCGCGAGCACTGGCGCGCGGCGAAAAGCCATGCAGGCGCTGGGCAGGGCGGAGACGGTGCGCAGCAGCGCCTTCACCCCATGGCCGCCCTGGCCGAGGGCGGCGATGGGTATGAGGTCGGCTTGGGCATTGAGCACCAGGCCGATATTGGCGGCGCGGCCATCCTCCTCAATGAGCCGGCAGCCCACCAGCCCCACCCCGGGGCGCAGCGCCTGGGAGAGCATCTCGCGCAGCCAGGAGGGGTCCTGCGGCATCAGATCGGCATCGAGCAGCAGCATCACCTCGCCATTCGCTTCCGCGATGGCCCGGTTGCGCAGGGTGGCGATATCCGGCGGGTCTGCCACGCTGATCAGCCGCACCCGCCCATCCTGTGCCAGCATGGCCAGCACGGTTTGCGCTGCCGCATTGGTGGCGGCGGGATGGACCACCAGCACTTCGCTCGGCGCCGGCTCGGCGCGAAACAGCAGCAGGCTGGCGCAGGCCAGAAGGTCACAGGCCGCCCCCTTTGCGATGAGGCCTATGCTCAGCCTTGGCAGCTCTTCAGGCAGGGCATGCACCACGCGGGTGAAATTCGCCATGCCCGGCACCGGCTGCAATTCGGCCACTACCCCCCGGCGGGCCAGATGGTCGGCTATGGCGCGCCGCGCCTTGGCCACGCATTGGTCCAGCCATTTCTGCGAGAAGGAACTGGCCGTGCTCACCTGCCGCCAATGATAGAGCACGGCGGGGATGTGGTGGATGCGTTCGGGGGCGGAGGCATCGGCCACCCGCAGCGCCAGATCGTAATCCTGGCTGCCCTCATAGCCCAGCCGCAGCCCGCCCAGCGCGATGAGAAGGCTGCGCCGGTAGCAGCCAAAATGGCTGACCATATTATGGCCGAGGATGAGGTCAGGGTCCCAATCGGTCTTGAAATAGGGGTCGAAGCGGTGGCCATTCTCGTCGATGAGGTCTGAATCGGTATAGATCAGGTCGGCATCCGGATGCGCCTCCAGCACCGCCGCCACCTCATAAAGCGCGTGGCGATGCAGCAGGTCATCATGATCGAGCAGGCAGGCGAATTCGCCGCTGGCCAGGGCCAGGGCGGAATTGGTGGCAGCCGAGATATGGCCATTCTGCGGCCGGAAGGTCAGCTTGATGCGCGGCTCGGCTGCGGCGGCGCGGCGCAGAATCTCGCCGGTCTCGCCATCGGTCGAGGCGTCATCAGCGATGCATAATTCCCAATTTGGCCAGGATTGCGCCCCCACCGAGGCGAGCATCTGGCGCAAATGCACGGGGTTGGTGTTATGCACCGGCACCAGCACCGAGAGCAGCGGCTTATGCGCCATGGTGGCGATATGGGCCACGATGGCCTCACCATTGCGCTCGTCGGCGGCGAGGTCCGATTGCTCATAGGGGGCATAGGCCCGGCCTTCCGCTTGGCCGTGCAACAGGTAATGCAGCAGCGGGTTGAAGCCCGCCTCAGCCACATCGGGATGCATGCTGAGGTAGAAATGGCTGGCGAAGTCCGGCCCCGGGTCGCGGTTTTCAAAGCCGCCGTGATTCAGATAATGCAGCGCCGGGTCCAGCCCGCTTCTGGCCACATCTGGGTTGCGGCGCAGATACCATTGCGCATCGAAGAACGCCGAAGCGCGGATCAGGGCGAGGTGTTCGGCGGCTGCGCTATTGGTGTCTTCGCGATCGGTGGTCATAGAGATCCATGCCGTGGAGGATGGTCTCCAATAGCATGAAATCAGTCCAGCCGATAATATGCCCTGATAATGTCATCCGCCCGTTGCGAGATTTTGATCGCTGTTGCGGGTGGCCCAGCCGGTGGTCCGCCGCTCGATCACCTCAGCGATCCAGTAGAGCACAATGCCCATCATCCCGGTGGTGAGCAGCCCAGCAAACACCAGCGGCACATCAAAGCGCGAGGATGCCACCATCATCAGCCGGCCAATGCCGGCATTGGGCGCAACGCTCTCGGCGATAATGGCACCAACAAAGGCCACCGTCACCGCGATCTTCAGCGAGGCAAAGAAATACGGCATGGCGCGCGGCAGCCCCACTTTGAGAATGATGTCGCGCGGGCGCGCACCCAGGGCGCGCAGCACATCCTTCAATTCGGGCTCCACGGTTGCGATGCCAGTGGCCACATTCACCACGATGGGGAAGAAGGAGATCAGAAAGGCGGTGATCACCGCGGGCCAGACGCCGATGCCAAACCAGATGATCAGGACCGGCACCACCGCCACCTTGGGGATGGAGTTGAAGGCGATCAGCAGCGGGTAGAGCCCCTTATAGACCAAGGTGGAACTGCCAATGGCGATGCCCAGCAGCAAGCCGGCCACGATGGCAAGGCCAAAGCCCATCATGGTGGAATACAGCGTCACCAGGCTGTCCTGCAGCAAGGGCTGCCACCAGCGCAACGCCGCCGCATAGATGTCATGCGGCGCAGGCAGGATGAAGACCGGCACCTTGAAGACGATGCAGCCGATCTCCCAGATGGCGAACATGCCAATGATGACGAGCCAGGGCAGCATGGCCTGCAACCGGCGCTGCCTGCGCGCGGCGGCGGCCATGGCGTTGTAGCGCGCCTGCGCCCGGGGGGACATTTTCGATGCGCTCTGGGACATCAGGCTGCAACCTCCTCGCCGGAGCGCGCTGCGGCGATATAGCCGCGCAGATCATGCACCAGGTCCTGAAATTCGGCGGTGTAAGTGGTTTCCAGCGTCCGTGGGCGGGGCAGGGGATTGACCCGCTCGGCGATGATCCGCCCAGGCCTGGCCGACATCACCAGCACCCTATCGGCCAGATAGACCGCCTCGCGCAGGTCATGCGTCACCAGCACCACGGTGGGCTTCTTCGCCATCCAGACATTTTGCAGCACCGCCCAGAGATCCTCGCGGGTGAAGACGTCGAGCGCTGAGAAGGGCTCATCGAGCATCAGCAGGGCCGGGTCGTGAATGAGGGCGCGGCAGAGCGAGGTGCGCTGCTGCATGCCGCCTGAGAGCTGGTAGGGGTATTTATTGTCGAAGCCCTCAGGGCCGACGAGGCGGAGCAATTCCCGCGCGCGCGCCTCATAAAGGGCGCGGTCACGGCCCAGCTTGTTGCGGTGCTGCGGCGTGACCTCGAGGGGCAGCATCACATTCGACAAAATCCGCCGCCAGGGCAGCAGGGTGGGCGCCTGGAAGGCCATGCCGGCAATGGTCAGGGGCCCATCCACCTCCTGGCCCGCCACCACCACATTGCCCTCGGTCGCGGGCCATAAGCCGGTGACGAGGCGCATGAGGGTGGATTTGCCGCAGCCCGATGGGCCGACCACGGCGACGAATTCGCCCTGGTTGATGTTCATCGAGCAGCCTTCGAGGGCGAGGGTGCCGTCCACCCCGCCATAGCGCATGGCCACCTGATCGATTTCAACAAAGGGTCGGGTCATGGGTGATCCGTTTTCAGCAGGCGGAGGGCTTCGGTGAGGGCGTGTAAATCCAAGCTGCGGCCTGCGTCGAGGCATGGCCGCGAAGGCCGCTTCTGGCCCCAAGCGTGGCCCCAAGCCTGGCCCCAAGCCCGGCCGAGGCCGATTGCAGGCCCTGAGGGCGGGATGCTGCGCATGATGGCCTCTCCGGCGCGGGTGTAATGATCGCTTAGCAAGCCGCAGGGCCCAGCCATACCGCCCGCCCGGGACCGCTGATGCCCCTTGCGCGGCCATTGCCCAAAATTCGGGCATTTGGCGGGGAGGCGCGCTGCCAGGCGGTCATATCCGGTGATGCAGGTTGGACCAGGGATTGGACCAGGTCGGTTGGCCCTCAGCCGCGCAGTTCCACCCAGACCGGCGCGTGGTCGGAGGGTTGCTCCTCGGCCCGGGCCTCGGTGTCCACGCTAAAGCTGGTCAGCCGCTCGGCCAATTCGGGCGAGAGCATGGCATGGTCGATGCGCAACCCGCGATTGGTCTCAAACGCCGCGCCGTAATCCCAATAGGTGAATTGGTGCTGGCCCAAGGCGGCACTGCTCTCGGTCATGCCCAAATGGCACAAAGCATTGAAATGGGCGCGCGATTGCGGGTGCACCAGCGCATCGCCGGGCGGCAGGGTGCCCGGCGCCATGTCGCGCGCCGTGGGCACCACATTGAAGTCACCCAGAATGGCAAAGGGGGTGAAGCCATCCAAATGCTCTGCGGCGCGCGCATTGAGGCGCTGCTGCCAGCGCCATTTATAGGCCATGCCCTCATCGCCGCCGGAATTGCCATTGGGCAGGTAAATGCCGGCAAAATGCGCGCCCTCGGCCCGCACCTCGATATAGCGGGCCTGGCTGTCCTCCTCCTCGCCGGGCAGGGTTTCGGCCACGATCTCGAAAGGGATGCGGCCAAGCACCGCCACGCCATTGCGCCCGCCATGCTGGCCTATGGCATGGATGCGATAGCCCGAGGCGGCCAATTCGACATGAGGGAATTCCTCGGCCTTGCATTTGGTCTCCTGCAGGAAGACCAGATCAGGCGCGTGGCGGGCCAGAAAGCGCGCGAGATGCGGCGCACGCCGGCGGATGGAGTTCACATTGAAACTGGCAAGGCGCATGGCGCGGTTGTGGACGCCCCCGCGCCCGGCGGCAAGGTCCTAGAGTATTTTCAAGCCCTGCGGCTTCGCAAGGCGGCTCGGAAAATAGGGGAAAACAAAAGCGAGAGCCGTCTCGCCGTCTCCGCTTGCGGTGAAACGGCGCTAGACCGCGAAGGAGACCCCGCAGCCGCAGCCGCTGGTGGCGAGCGGGTTTTCCACCTTGAAATGGCTGCCCATCAGCGCCTCGTGCCAATCCAGCCGGCTGCCGGCCAAAAACTCCAGGCTCACCGCATCGACCAGCACCGATACCCCATCCTGCTGCACCACCAGATCATCAGCCTCCGGCGCTTCGGCGAGATCAAAGCCATATTGCATCCCCGAACAGCCGCCAGCCGAGACCGAGACCCGCAAGGCGGCACCCGGGCGGCCCTGGCGGCTGGCGATGGCCGCGATTTCGGCCGCGGCGCGCGGCGTCACGGCGAAGGGGGCGGGCGACGCGTTGCCATCAGGCATGGTGGAATCTCCTTGAATGCGAACATAGTGGCCAGTCCAGCATTTTTCCACAGGGGGTGGCCGCATGGCCGATCGCTTCACGCCGTATAGCAGCCTGGCGGCCTATGCCGTGCACGCCGATGCCAGCCGGGGGCGGCTGCATGCCGAACCAGCCGATACCACCCGCAGCCCCTTTCAGCGTGATCGGGACCGGATTGTGCATTCGCGCGCCTTCCGCCGGCTGCAATACAAGACCCAGGTCTTCATCTTCCATGAGGGTGACCATTTCCGCACCCGGCTGACCCATTCCATCGAGGTGGCGCAGATCGCCCGCTCCATCGCCCGGCGGCTGCGGCTGGATGAGGATCTGGCCGAGGCGCTGGCGCTGGCGCATGATCTGGGCCACCCGCCCTTTGGCCATGCCGGTGAGGATGCGCTGGATGCTGCGATGCGCACCCATGGCGGCTTTGACCACAATGCCCAGTCGCTCAAGCACGTCACCATGCTCGAGCGCCGCTACGCCGCCTTTGATGGGCTGAACCTGACCTGGGAGACGCTGGAGGGCCTGGCCAAGCATAATGGCCCGGTGCGCCAGCCCGCCCAATATATCGCCGAATATGATTTCCGGCACAGCCTCGACCTCGCCAGTCATGCCTCCGCCGAGGCCCAGGTGGCGGCGATTGCCGATGACATCGCCTATAATAATCACGATCTGGAGGATGGCCTGCGGGCGAGGCTTTTCACCATCGAGGAGGTGGCCGCCCTGGCCTTGCCCGGTGCCGGGCTGGAGGAGGCCAAGCTCGCCCATCCCGGCATGGCGGTGGAGCGCCTTGCACCCGAGATGGTGCGAAGGGTGATCAGCCGGATGATTCAGGATGTGGTGGCCGAAAGCCAGAACCGCATCGAGGCCTTGGCACCGGCGGATGCCGATGCCATCCGCGCCGCCGGCCGGCCCGTGGTGGCCTTCTCGGCCGGCATGTTCGAGGCAAATAAGGCGGTGCGCGCTTTCCTTTTCGAGCGGATGTACCGCCATTGGCGGGTCAACCGCACCGTGGGCAAGAGCCGCCGCGTGGTGCAGATGCTCTTCTCCCTGCTGCATGGCGGGCCGCAAATGCTGCCCGATGAATGGCGCGCGCGGGCGGGCGATGCCGGCACGCCGCGGGCGGCGCGGGTGGTGTGTGACTATATTGCCGGCATGACGGATCGGTTTGCGCTGGAGGAGTATAAGCGGCTGACTGATCCGAGTGTGCCGGGGTGAGGGCGCCTTCGCTCAATCAGCCCTGATCCCCGTTGCCCGCACCAATTCCGCCCATTGCCCACGGTCGCGCGCGATATAGGCGGCGTAATCCCCCGTGCTCATCGGCAGGCTCGACATGCCCTGGCTCGCCAGGCGCTGCTGGAAGGCGGGCCGGGCCAGCAGCGCGGCAAGGGCCGCATGCAATGTGGCGATAATCGGCGCGGGCAGCCCCGCCGGGCCATTCAGCCCATACCAGTTCAGCACCTCATAGCCTGGGATGCGCTCGGCAATGGCGGGCACATCGGGCAGCACCGCAAGGCGCTGGGGCGTGGAGACCGCCAAGGCCCGCACCCGCCCATCGCGGATGAAGGGCAGGGCGGTGTTGATGGTATCGGCCATGCCCAGCACCCGACCGGCAATGATGTCGGGAATAACGAGGGCGGTGCCGCGATAGGGCACATGCGTCATATCGAGCCCGGCGCGATGGGCCATCAGCGCGAAACTCATATGGGTGGAACTGCCAATGCCGGCCGAGCCATAGGCCAATTGCCCCGGCCTTGCCTTCACATATGCCAAGAAGCCGGCGAAATCGCTCACCGGCGATTGTGGCGCGGTGATCAGCACCGCCGGCACGCCGGCCAGTGCCCCGATCGGTGTGGTATCCGTGGCCGGGTCAAAGCTCAGCCGCTGCACCACCGGGTTCACCCCATGGGTGGCCTGGCTGGCCATGAGCAGCGTCAGCCCATCGGGGCGGGCGCGGGCGACGTATTCCGTGCCCACCGAGCCGCCGGCGCCGGTGCGGTTTTCCACGATCACCTGCTGGGCGAGCAGGGGCGAAAGCTCTTCGGCCAGGATGCGCGAAATCACATCCGCAGCCCCGCCCGGGGCAAAGGGGGCGATGAGGCGGATCGGGCGATCGGCCACCCAGGCTTGTGCCAGCGCGGGTGTGGCGAGGGTGGAGAGCAGCAGGTGGCGGCGCAACATGGCGAACTCCGGCGAAAGGGGTACGGCCAGGATGCAATGGCCAGCATGACTGCGCCACCGCCCGCGGGACGAAAACGCCCCCATCCCATCGGTTTCTGCCCAAGGCCTGGCCTGCCGATGCGCCATGCATGCCCATCACGCGTATTCCCGCGCCCCCCTGGCGATGGCATACCAACCCAATGCGAATCCTCTACCACCTGCCTTTGTCGCCATTTTCCCGCAAGGTGCGCCTCGCCTTGGCGGAAAAGCGCATCCCCTTCGAATTGCGGCTGGAGAAGGTGTGGGACCGGCGTGAGGAATTCCTGGAAATGAACCCCGCCGGCACCGTGCCCGTGCTGGCCGAGGAAAACGGCCTGACCATCTGCGACAGCAGCGCGATCTGCGAATACCTTGATGAGGCCTATCCGGATATTTCGCTTTATGGCCGCACCCTGGCCGAGCGGGCCGAGGTGCGCCGCCTCGTCGCCTGGTTTGACCTCAAATTCGGCGCCGAGGTGACCCAGAACCTGGTCTATGAGCGCCATCTCAAGCGCTCAATGGGCCGGGGCAATCCTGATGCTGCGCATATCCGCGCGGGCTATGCCGCCATCAAGCCGCATCTGGAGCATATCGGCTGGCTGGCCGAGAGCCGCACATGGCTGGCGGGCGCGCATATCAGCCTCGCTGATTTTGCCGCAGCAGCCCATCTGTCGGTGCTGGACTACGCCAATGACGTGGATTGGAAGTATAATCAGCCGGCCCGCGAATGGTATGCCCGGATCAAGTCACGCCCCGCCTTCCGGCCCCTATTGACCGAGCGGGTGAGCGGCCTCACGCCGCCTTCGCATTATGATGATCTGGATTTCTGACGATGTATGACATGTTTGCCGCCATGCGCGCCCGTGTGGTGGCCGCGCTGGCCGAATTATTGCCCGAGCAACCCGCCGAGGCATTTTCCCGGGTTGTGGTGGAGCCGCCCAAGGATGCTTCGCATGGCGATATGGCCACCAATGCGGCGATGGTGGTGGCCAAGGCGGCCAAGCTCGCCCCGCCGAAACTCGCAGCCGCGCTGGCGGCAAAACTCGCCGCCCTGCCTGAGGTGGCCGAGGCCACGCCCGCCGGCCCTGGCTTTCTCAATATCCGCCTCGCGCCGGCCTTTCTGCGCGGCCAACTCGCCCAATTGCTGCGCATGGGCGAGGCCTATGGCGATGCCCCGCCCAATGGCCGGCGGGTGAATGTGGAATATGTCTCGGCCAACCCCACGGGCCCGATGCATGTGGGCCATTGCCGCGGCGCGGTGGTGGGCGATGCGCTGGCCAATCTGCTGGCCAAGGCCGGCTATGATGTCACCAAGGAATACTACATCAATGATGCCGGGGCGCAGGTGCAGGCTTTGGCCTGGGCGGCGTATTGGCGTTATCTTGAGGCCGCGGCGCGCGACGGCGCCCCGGGCGAGGTGCTGGATGCGCTGCGGGCCAACCCCGCCGAGGCGCGCGGCATTGTCGAAGCCAGTTTTGGCACCACGCTGCAGTATGGCGGCGAATATCTGGTTCCTGTGGGCGATGCGCTCTTCGCCGCCCATGGGGCATCGCTGCTGCCACCCTCCGACGCTATCCTCGCCGAGATTCGCCGCTTCACTGTGGACGCCATGATGGTCTCCATCCGCGAGGATCTGGCGGCACTCGGCGTCGAGGGCCAGCATTTCGTCAGCGAGGCGGCGCTGATCGAGGCCGGTATGCTCGACCGTGCCGAGGCGCTGCTGCGCGACAAAAACCTCATCTATCAGGGCGTGCTCGAAGCCCCCAAGGGCAAGACGCCCGATGATTGGGAGCCGCGCGAACAGACCCTCTTCGCCTCCAAGCAATTCGGCGATGACACCGACCGCGCGCTGCGCAAGAGCGATGGCACCGGCACGTATTTCGCCAATGACATCGCCAATCACCTGCACAAGATCGAGCGCGGCTTTGATGAGCTGGTCCATGTCTGGGGTGCTGATCATGGCGGCTATGTGAAGCGGATGAAGGCGGCGGTTGCGGCCCTTTCCGACAATCGCGTCAGCCTCGATGTCGTGCTCGCCCAGATCGTGCATGTGCTCAAGGATGGCCAGCCGGTGCGCATGTCCAAGCGCGCCGGCAGCTATATCACCCTCGCTGATCTGATCGATGAGGTGGGGCGCGATGCGGTGCGCTTCACCATGCTCACCCGCCGCGCCGATGCGCAGATGGAATTCGATCTCGACCGGGTCATCGAGCAATCGCGCGACAACCCGGTCTTCTACGTGCAATATGCCCATGCCCGCACCCGCTCGGTGCTGCGCGCAGCGGAAGACCCCGTTCTGGCCGATCTGGCCGAGGCACCGCTCGATTCGCTGGTCGACCCGGCCGAAACCGCCCTCATTCATCGCCTCGCCTGCTGGCCTCGGGTGGTCGAGGCCGCCGCCGCCGCCCGCGAGCCGCACCGTGTGGCGTTTTTTCTGAATGACTTGGCAGGTGACTTTCATCTATTATGGAGTCGTGGGCGCAGTGATTCGACCCTGCGCTTCATCCGGGCGGCTGAACCAGTTGCAACCCGGGCGCGTCTCGCGCTCGTGGCAGCGACGGGGGTGGTTCTCCGCTCCGGCCTCAGGGTCATGGGGGTGACACCTGTCGAGGAGTTGCGTGATGACAATAAGGCGGATTCTGCCTCCGACCTGTGCTGACTGGGCCGGCGGTCCAGGCATGGAATACTGGCCCGGCGGGGGCAGCCATGAGTGACGCGCAAAGATCCTGGCCAGGTGGGCCGGGTGATGATGGCTTCGCGCCGCGCCGGCCGATGCGCACGGCCAGCATCAAGCCCGCGCCGCGCCTGCGCACCCTGCCGGATGTTCCCAGGCGCGCGCTGATCATCGCGGTCGGCCTCACCGGCTCGGTGCTGCTCGCCGCCACCATCATCTGGGGCATTTTCCGCATGGGGCCGCGCAGCGCGCCGCTGATCGAGGCCGATGGCCGGCCCTTCCGGGTGCGGCCGGAAAACATGCCGACACCGCCCGCCACACCGCCGGCGAATCCGCGCAGCCAGGCGCGCCCGGACCAGGCAGCAAGGTTGGCCCCCGCCCCCGAGGCGCCGCGCACCGATGCGCTGCGCCAGCAAATGGAGGCCGCGGCCACGCCGGCTGCACCGCCGCCAGCAGCCGCCAGCGCCGCGCCCAGCCCGGCCCCGGCCATGGCTGTACCAAGCACGGCAAGCACGCCTCCGCCGGCGCGCCCCGCCGCGGCACCGTCAGCCCGGCCCACCGCGCCGCCACCGGCAGCGCCCGCGGCCACACCGCGCACGGCCACGCCCGCCCCCGTGGCCGCCCCGGTGGCCGCCCCCGTGGCGCCGCGCCCCGCCGCACCCGCTGCAGCAGCGCCAGGCCGCGCCGAGGTGCAATTCGCCGCTCTCGTAAGCGAGGATGCGGCCAAGCAGGAATGGGAGCGGCTGAAGCGCCGAATCCCGGCCCTGGCCGCCATGCAGCCGCGCATCACCCGCGTCGAGCGCAATGGCCAGTCGCCACTGTGGCGCCTGCGTGTTGCCACGGCCGATGCCGCCGCTGCCCGCGGGTTGTGCGAGCAGGCGCGCGCCAAAAATGCGCAATGCCTGCCAGTGTGATACGCCTATTTTTCTGAATAACGAGGCGATTCGGCATGGTGAAGCAGGGAGGGCGGCGCGCCGCCATAATCGGCCTGAGCGGCAGCGTACTGACCGCCGAGGAAGCTGCCATGCTGCGACAGATGCCGCCGCTGGGGGTGATACTCTTCGCGCGCAATATCGCAGGCCCTGCTCCGCTGCGCGGCCTGACCGACGCCATCCGGGAGATTCTGGGCGAGCAGGCGCCCATCCTCATCGACCAGGAGGGCGGGCGCGTCGCGCGGCTGCGCCCGCCGGATTGGCCCCCCTTTCCGGCGGCGGCCAGTTTCGAGGGCCGGCCAGGGCATAATGCCTATGCCAATGCCGCGCTCATCGGGCTGGAATGCGCCGCGATGGGGCTGAATGTGGTCTGCGCCCCGGTGCTGGATCTGCGCTTGCCCGAGGGCCATGGCATCATCGGCGACCGCGCCTTCTCAGCCGGCCCCGCCGAGGTCAGCCGCCTGGGCCGGCAATATATTCATGGCCTGCAGGCGGCGGGCTGCATTCCCGTCATCAAGCATATCCCCGGCCATGGCCGGGCGCGGGCGGATAGCCATCTCGAATTGCCCCGCGTCAGCGCCACGCGTGAGGAACTGGCAGAGGATTGCGCGCCCTTCGCCGCTCTCGCGGACCTGGGCGCCTGGGCGATGACGGCGCATATCCTCTATGAAAACCTCGATGGCGAATGGCCGGCCACCCTCTCGCCACGGGTCATCGCCCGGGTCATTCGCGGTGCCATTGGCTTTGCGGGTTTTCTGGTCTCGGATGATCTGGCGATGAAGGCGCTCAGCGGCCAGCCTGCGGCACTCGCCCAGGCCTCGATCAGCGCCGGCTGCGATGCGGTGCTGCATTGCACCGGCGATCTGGCGGAGAGCATGGCGCTGCTGGCCGATTGCCCGGCGCTCAGCGATGCCGCGATCGAGCGCCTCGATGCCGCCCGCGCCGCCACCGAAAGCCGCCGTGAGACATTGGACCCGGCCGCGCTGCAGGCCATGCGCCACGCCCCATTGGTCCCCAGCGCGTGATCGCTGAAATCCTCGCCTCGGTGCTGGCGGCGGTCATTGCCATCACCCTGCACGAGGCCGCGCATGGCTATGCGGCCGATGCCCTGGGTGACCCGACGGCGCGGCTGCTCGGCCGGGTCTCGCTCAATCCGCTGCGGCATGTGGACCCGGTGGGCACGCTACTGGTGCCGGGCATCCTGCTGGTGAGCCAATTGCTCACCATTGGCCGGGTGGAGGCGATGTTCGGCTGGGCCCGGCCGGTGCCGGTGGATATCCGCCGGCTGTATAATCCGCGCTGGGGCATGATGTGGGTGGCGCTGGCGGGGCCGGCGATGAATGTGCTGCTGGCCTTCATCGCGGCGCTGCTGGCGCATCTGGCGGGGTTGTTGGATGGCGATTGGGTGGCGCTGCTTTACCGTTCCGTGGCGCTGTTCATGCTGGTCAATCTGGTGCTGGCCAGTTTCAACATGCTGCCCATTCCACCGCTCGATGGCGGCCGGGTGGTGACGGCATTGCTGCCCTATGCGCTGGCCCGGCCCTATGCCGGGCTGGAGCGCTATGGCTTGTTCATCGTGCTGGGCCTGCTCTTCGTGCTGCCGCGAATTTCGCCTGAGCTTGATGTGATGGGCTGGGCCTTGCGCCATGTTGTGGCACCGGTGTTCAGCCTCCTGCTGCGCGCGGCCGGGCATCCGGTATGAGCGCCCTGGCGCTCAATTTGGATGGCTTCGAGGGCCCGCTCGACCTGTTGCTTGACCTCGCCCGCGCCCAGAAGGTGGATATCCGGCGGATCAGCATCATCGCCCTGGTGGATCAATATATCGCCGTGCTGGAAGGCGCGCAGACGATTCGCCTGGAGATCGCTGCCGATTGGCTGGTGATGGCAGCCTGGCTGACCTGGCTGAAATCGCGCCTGCTGCTGCCCGAAGAGGCCGAGCCGGAGGAGGATGCCGAGGCCCTGGCCGAACGCCTGACAGAACGCCTCGCCGAATTGGACCGCATGCGCCATGCCGCCTTTTGGCTTTCGGGCCAGGTGCAGCTGGGCCGGGAGAGCTTTGGCCGGGGCGCTGCGGAAATCCTGCGCATGGAGGACCGCTCGGGCATTGTGGCTGATCTGCCGGCGCTGCTGCGGGCCTATGCCGGCGCGCGGCGCCGCGCCACCGCCGCCACCCCCTATGCGCCCAAGCCGCGCAGATTATTCTCGGTGGGTGAGGCACTGGCCCGGCTGCGCGCGCTGCTGGGGCAAAGCCCGGGCTGGACGGTGCTGCAGGGCTTCATCCCCGCCTCGCTCACCACGCCGCTGGAACGCCGCGCGGCCTTGGCCTCGGGCCTGATCGCCGCCTTGGAGGAGGCGCGTGGCGGGGGCGTGGAATTGCGCCAGGACCATGCCTTTGGCCCGCTGATGATCCGCCGTATGGAGGGCCCCGCCCATGAGCCTGCCGCCACCCTCCAGCCCTGAACTCCCGGCACTCTGCGATGACGCAACCTTCGAGCATGCCCTGCGGGTGGCCGAGGCGCTGATTTTCGCCAGTGACCGGCCGGTGAAGCCTGAGCGGCTGCAAATGGCGCTGCCCATGGGCGCGCATGCGCCATCGGTGCTCACCGCCCTACAGGCGCGCTGCGCCGGGCGGCCGGTGGAATTGGTGGAGATTGCCGGCGGCTTTGTCTTCCGCACCGCGCTCGAACTCGCACCCGCCATCACCCGGGTGGTTGAGGTGCCCCGCCGCCTGCCGCGGGTGGCGATGGAGACGCTGGCGATCATTGCCTATCACCAACCCGTCACCCGGCCGGAAATCGAGGAAATTCGCGGCGCCACCCTCAGCCAGGCGACGCTGGACGCGCTGCTGGACATGGCGCTCATCACCAGCCGGGGCAAGAAAGAAGTGCCCGGCCGCCCCACGCTGTGGGGCACCACGCCGCGCTTTTTGGAGCAATTCGGCCTGAAGTCACTGGCGGATCTGCCTCGGCGGGAGGATTTGGTCTCCAATGACGCGGCGCTGCCGCTGATCCCTGCCTCGGCGCCAGAGCAGGCGGAGTAAAGGCTGGCAGGCTCCGGAACAATCGGGATGGCGGAGGGAGAAAAGAGCGAAAGGGCTTTGCTCTCTCGCGCTCTGTCACCAGGGTCGACATCGATGTCGACGGTTTTTCTGGACCTTGGAATAACTCTGTATATCAATAACCGAACGAAGCCGCAGGAAATTGGTCGGCATAGATGTCGACCCTGCTGAGGTGCCCGAAGGGCAAAGCTCCTCGATCTTTTCCCCCTCGGTATTCGTCTGCCAGCAGCCTGCCAGCCCCCGCCGCGACGTCACGCCCATGCGCCTGGGTGACAAGCCCGCATCGCGCAGCCTCTATGGCGATGTTCCGCCAGGCCGAGCGCTTGTCCTGGCGCCGGCTTTGCGCCATAACCCGCTCGCCCCACGCGAAAGTGGGGGGCAAATCCACACGCGGCGCGCCCTTCCATCATGAAAGGGTCCGGTCCTGGATGGTCCCTCTACGGGATTGCCGGGAATGGCGCCGCGGAGGTTCAACCGGACTACAACAGGAAGGAGTATCGCCATGGCGATGCCACAAGTCACTCTGCGCGTTCTGCTCGAGGCGGGCGTGCATTTCGGCCACCACACGCGCCGGTGGAATCCGCGCATGGCGCCGTATATTTTCGGCATCCGCAACCAGGTCCATATCCTGGACCTGCAGCAGACCGTCCCCCTCATGGACCGCGCGCTGCGCGCCATTCGTGACACGGTGGCCGGCGGCGGGCGCGTGCTCTTCGTGGGCACCAAGAAGGCGGCGGCTGAATATGTGGCCGAATCGGCCACGCGCTGCGGCCAGTATTACGTGAACCATCGCTGGCTCGGTGGCATGCTGACCAACTGGAAGACCATCACGGGTTCCGTGAAGCGTCTGAAGGAAATGGAAGGCCAACTCGGCGGAACGGTGGAGGGCCTCA
>Ga0214917_10000284_pt1 | contig 65166 bp, 75 predicted proteins | sample LL_1208_BB_MetaG_FD_177983 | JGI IMG/M metagenome (GOLD analysis project Ga0214917, IMG submission 177983) | Freshwater microbial communities from Lake Lanier, Atlanta, Georgia, United States - LL_1208_BB | ecosystem: Environmental > Aquatic > Freshwater > Lake | place: USA: Georgia | collected... | reverse complement strand
TATCACAGGAACGGCAGAGCAGCACATGCTGGAGACAGCTTACATACGCAACGGTGTAGTTAATCCAACAAACTACACGGTTCAACCTGCAACTGAGGGTAACAGGTTGACATTTGCGTCTCTCTACGCAGTGACTTCATCCATCTACTTCAACAAGTTCACAAACTACGCAAAGTTCACCAACATCTTCACAGGTGGGTTTGACGGCCTCAATATCCTCGATCCTGACATGAGCAAGATGAACGACCGCTCAACGTCGTCAGAGACAGGTGGCAAGGCAGTCGCTGTGGTCGATATCGGCCTCAACTCTGCATACACACCCGGTGCAGGTGTCAACAACAGCATTGTGACAGCTTACAGAACAGCTGCAGAGATCCTCACCAACCGGTACGCGTCCAATGTCAGCGTAATTGCTGCACCTGGTATACGTGATGCAGCAGTTACCAACTATGTCTCTACACTTGTGCAGAACTACGGATTTGCTCTCTACTTGATGGACATCCCAGGTTATGATTACAATGGCGTTAGATTGTTTGACGGTGGATCTGAGCACCCCGATGTCCAGCAGACAGGAAACAAGTTTACATCACGCAAGCTGAATAACAACTTCGTTGCGGTTTACTTCCCAGACATCACGATGCAAGATCAAGGTGGCGCATCTCGCAAAGTCAAGGTGCCTTCATCAGTTGCAGCTCTTGCTGCCATAGGTTACAACGATGCCGTGTCACATCCCTGGTACGCACCTGCAGGTTTCAACCGCGGCGCGCTCAACTTCGTCACATCAACGGCAGTGCGTCTCAACTCTGCAGATCGTGACTTCCTGTACGACAACAGGATCAACCCAATCACGTCATTCCCAGGAACGGGTTATGTCATCTTCGGACAGAAGACACTGCAAGTTGGAAAATCTGCGCTTGATCGTGTCAATGTGCGTCGTCTCGTGAATGAAGTGAAGCGCGTCGTCAGCAATATTGCTAGCACATTCTTGTTTGAGCAGAACAACGCAGCAACGCGGGCAGCTTTTGTGTCACAGGTCAATCCTGCACTGGCACTTGTCCAGGCACAGCAGGGCATCGAAGGCTTCCGTGTTATCGTTGATGACACCAACAACACACAGACAGATGTGATCGCAAATCGTCTAAATGGACGGGTCATCATCATACCCACCCGCGCCGTGGAGTTCATCTCGATCGACTTCATTGTGACAGATAACGGCGCGAGCTTCGTGTAATTGATAGTTAGGAATAAGAGAGGTTTAACGAAATGATCCCAGGCGTATACTCCGGCGAAGTTGACCTAACGGGTGTGACTTCAACACCCCCGTCAGGCCCATCTGCAGGTATCATCGGTACGGCACAGTCAGGTCCAGCGTTCGTTCCTGTTGCTGTAGGATCCGTATCTGACTTCAACCGTGTCTTTGGCGACGCAACAAGCACAAATTTTGGTGCTCTCGCAGGGCAGCAGTACTTTGCCAATGCCGCCTCTCCCGCCTCAGTCACGTTCCTGCGCACTTTGGGAGCCGGTGATGGCCTCAAGAGAAGCACATCAACAGGTCAAGTGACGAATGCAGGTTTTGTTGTAGGTAGCAAGCAGGTTCAAAGCAACGGCGCAGTTAGCAGAAATATCTCTGCTGTCGATGGTGGCGTCCCAGGCCGGACGTACTTCCTTGGATGTTACATGTCAGAGAGCGCTGGCAGCACAGTCTTCTCTGAGGCGGGTATCCAGACAAGTCCTAAAGCACATCCTATACTTCGTGCCGTTGTTCTCGCACCATCAGGTGTAACACTCACATTATCAGGTAATTTTAATACTTCTAATACACCTGCAGCAACAGCAGCAACAGAAGGCGGCCCAAATGGTGCGCTGACGGGGTCAGTCAGCATCGGCGACTCAACGTTCGTAATGCTGCTAAATGGCTACACAGGAACGGTCAATACTATCACGGCCTCGTTTGATCCTGCAAATTCTAATCACTTTGCCGTCAACGCCAGCATCAACCGTAATCCTACAAAGATCGAGGAGAAGGGTCACTACCTCTACGCTTACTATGATGTTCCTGCGTCACTTGCAGTTGTGACGGGATCAGGTATCCTTGACGCAGCATCGGCACGTATCTTTACAGGACTTGAGGACGCGGCATTCATTACGACAGGCAGCCTCACAAGAGACACAAGCTCAGCAACAACACCCAACTACGAGAACTTTAGCGAGCGGTTTACACACCCCAAGACGCCCTTCGTTGTCTCGCAAGATTTTGGTGGAACAAAGTACGACCTCTTCAGGATACACACGCTTGGTGACGGTGCTTACAATAACACGCGCTTTGTGTTCAACATCCAGAACATCGTTCCAGGTGTAGACAACGACACATACGGAACGTTTGATCTCGTGCTCTACAGCTATCCTGTAGGCCAGGTGTTCAACCTCACACCGGTCGCAGGCGTTGACTTCACTGGATTGACGCTTGATCCCGACTCACCCAACTACATTGCACTTCGCATCGGTGACCAGAACACGTACTTCGACTTCGACAAGGGCATCACATCTCAGAAGATCGTCACAGATGGCGACTATCCAGTCATCAATCCCTACATTCGTGTTGAGATGTCTGACCAGTTCCTCGCAGGTGAAGTTCCAGTCGCAGCGCTCCCCATTGGTCACAGAGGCTACGGACACTTAGTCACATCAGGTAGCGCGCTGCTCACAAATCTCTCTGACACCGCCCGCTTTGCATCAGGTCAGACAGACGTCCTCAAGCGCGTCATTGAGCCACCCATCCCATACCGTAGAAACATCTCAAACGGCGGTGTGGTGGATACATCTCTGGCATGGGGCATCCAGTTCACAGACGTGCCAAGCGTCTCTGACTTTAACTCAACAACAGCTAAGCTGTCCTACATTGACAGTCACACGAAGTTCTTCCCATCATTTGCTCCCGCAAACATGAACGTCTTCGTTGACAACAATCCTGGCGCAGCAACAACAAATGGCAACGTCCTCGATGTCGACGTCTTCAACAGCAACTTCTTCTCACTTGAGAGGATAAAAGTTGTGACAGGATCGTCAGCAATCAACAATCGCGCTGATAGCTCACAGTGGGCGAATGCAACATACGTTAGAAATGGCAACATCTCTCCTGACGACGTAGCAAAGACACGTGCTTTCCAGGTAGACGACCTCCGCGAGACGGGCAACAGGCAGTTTGCATCGTTCCTGTTCATCGCCCAGGGTGGCTTCGACGGCACCAACATCTTCAATGCTGACAAGGCAGCACTCACAAACGACGCCGTCAAGAGAGAGATCGACGACACAGCAGGACAGGGTGGAACCGCAGGGCCCACTGTGGCGGCCTACCGCAAGGCAGTCGACATCATGGGCAGCAAGGATGACGCTGACATCACACTCCTGACAATTCCAGGCATCAGAAACAGTGTCATCACTGACTACGCGATCAGCGCAGTCGAGAACCGCTTTGACACACTCTACTTGATGGACATCGAGGAGCGTGACAGCTACAACGTCGTCCTGACAGGCTCTTATGACGGCGCCACAGTGAGCATCACAAATACGATCAACGCCTTCAGCAATCGTGGGCTCAACACATCGTTTGCAGCAGCATACTTCCCTGACATCAACATTCCTTTCCAGGGATCGACCACACGCGTCCCACCCAGCGTCGGCGTCTTGGGTGCATTTGCTTACAACGACCGCGTATCATATCCCTGGTTCGCGCCCGCTGGAGCAAATCGCGGTGTCATCACGACAGTCGGTTCAGCTGCGACGCAGATCAAGCAGGGCACACTCGCTGACTCGATCTACGACGCACACATCAACCCCATCCTCGACATCACGTCCAACTCCGATCGCAAGCTGGTGATCTACGGACAGCGGACGCTGCTCGCTAAGGCATCAGCACTCGACCGCGTCAACGTTCGTCGTCTGCTTATCACGCTCCGCCGTCAGGTCCGCGCCGTGTCCAATCAGATCATCTTCGAGCCCAACACAGCAGCAACGCTGGAGCGCTTCAACAGCCTCGTCAACCCCATCCTTGCATCGATCCGCGCGAAGGGCGGCCTCGACCGCTACAAGGTTGTGATCGACTCGACAACCACAACTCAGGCCGACATCAACAACAACACGATCCGTGGCAAGATCTTCATTCAACCTACCCGCAGCATCGAGTTCATCGCACTTAGCTTTGAACTTACCAATGCAGGCGTTACACTCACTTGATAGATAGTTAAAGACAGGAGAATTTAATATGGCAGAGACACTCTCAGTCACCGACATGCTTCCCAATAAGTTTGAGCCGAAGCGTCAGCATCGATGGGTTTTCGCACTTGAGGGTATCGACTCCTACCTCGTGTCGAAAGCATCACGCCCCACGTTCACAGGCGGTGAGATCGCCATCCCATGGATCAACAGCACGCGTTACCTCGCAAAGAAGTTCACTTTCGGAACGATTGGTATCACACTGCACGATCCTATCGCCCCCTCAGGTGCACAGCAGGTGATGGAGTGGTTGCGCACGCACCAGGAGATGGTGAGCGGCCGGGCCGGTTACGCTGACTTCTACAAGCGCGACTGCCAGCTTAAGATGATCGATCCAGTCGGCACGGTCGTCGAACTTTGGGATTTCAAAGGCGCGTTTATTACGACTGCAACCTACGGCGCTGTTGACTACGGCACAGATGAAATCATGAAGATTGAGCTTACACTTCGATTTGACAACTGCGTTCTCCAGTTCTGATTTTTATTCTTTAACAACGATGATCTCCCACTTATACTTGTAAGTGGGAGATTTTACTTTGGCACGTAAGAACGAGATTTTTGCCGGTAACCAGGCAACAACACAGAGAGCTGCGCCGATTGAGGGCGTGATGAGGCAAGATGTCTTAAAAGAGCTAGGATGGGAAGTTCCTGTCGATATTGCGCCACTGCCATCACAAGGTGTTGTCTACCCAAAGAGTTCTGGATTGCACGGTAAGCAGTCTGTTGAAATTAAGTCAATGACGGCAAAAGAGGAAGACATCCTCATGTCACGTGCTTACAATAAGATGGGAACTACAATCACGGAACTGATTCGTTCTTGTCTTATTGATAAGACTTTCGATCCTGCAGATCTTCTAATTGGTGATCGACAAGCGTTGATCGTTGCAATCAGAGTTACAGGTTATGGTCAGGATTATAAGTGTGACGTAAATTGCGGCGCATGTGACAAGAGAGGCACAGACACGTTTGACTTAAGCACACTTGAAGTTGAGAATATCAAAGTTGATCCCGTAACACCTGGTGTAAATGAATTTGAAGTTATCCTCCCGATCTCTAAGAAGCGCGTTATTATTAAATTTATGACAGGACGCGATGAGGAAGAGCTTTCGACTACGGTAGAACGCCGCCGCAAGATCTTCGGTGACCAAGCAGAGAATACGATTACGTCTAGATTGGCCCACCAGATCATCAGCATCGATGGTGTGACAGATAAGAATAAGATTAACATGTTTGCTATCAATATGCCCGCAAGAGACAGTAAGTTCCTGCGTGACTTCGTTTTAAAGAATGAGCCAGGTTTAAAGATGCGTGTCCCATATAGATGCTCACACTGTGGTGAGACAAGCGAGGTGGCCTTACCACTAGGCGCAAACTTTTTTTGGCCTCAAGACTGAGGATAAAGAAGTTCAGCTTGAGGAGTTCTACATCCTGACCACGAACTTCTCAATCTCTTTCTCTGACTTCTACAAGATGCCAATAAACGTGCGTCGCTGGATGATCAAAAAGATGATTAAGTTGAGGACACCTGAACAATCTGATCCAATGCAGAACATGGACGTTCCAATCACGTCTCTTCTAAAGCGCGATAAGTAGCGTTAGGTGCACTAGATGGCGAACGACCAACTTAAAGAAGAGCTAGAGCTACGAAAAGGAATTAATCGGGCTATAGCAGATCAAATTAAGCTGCAATCAATACAAAGCGGTAGAGTGACAGAAGCAGCTGCTGATGATCAAAGAAAACGTCTACTGGCAGATATTGAACAAACAGACAGAGCAACAGGGCACTTAAATACGCGCACAGCTCAGTATCGTCAAGAGAGCACACAGTATCGCGGCGCTCTCAGGCAGGAAGCACAGGCTGGAACAGACGCTTTCGAGGGCCTTCGCAAGATGACAGAAGGTCTTGCGTCAGGCTTGTTTGAAGCCCGTCAGCGACTCATGGATTTTTCTGCCGAGCGTCGCGAGTCAGTTAGAGCCATTGCAGAGATCGTTGGTGGTTCATCACGTGCTTTCATGTTTATGGCAAATGATGCTACAAGTGCCGGAGAACAGATTGCAAGTTCTTTAGCTGGTACCACTGAGAAAGTAAATGACTATGTTAAAACTTTGGGCGGCCTCGCTGGCGAAACAGGCGCATTTACTGATGCACAGGCAAAATTCATCGGTGGTGTCAATGCTACAGACGACGCATTTTTGAACGCTCAAGGCGCAATGACTGAATTTTACGGTCTTGCAACAGGATTTAGACGAGGTCAAGATGGCCAACTTGTCTCGGACTCGTTCTTCAAGGTGCAAGGTGTCCCACTTATGGATGTCATGGGTGGAACAATTGAAGCATTTCGTCCCTTTCTAGATCTGTTACAGGATGACAACCTGCGTAAACCGTTCACTCGTGACATGCTCAACCCGCAAGACACAGAAGAGTCGCTCAAAGAGCTGAAGCGAATGGACGTTGCCATCAAAGCATTCAACTTGTCTAATGATCAAGTGACGCAATTTGTCCGTGAGTCATACATCCGAACTGGTAAGGCAAACACAGATTACTTCAATGAAGTCGTGAAAGCAGCCGAGATGGGACAGAATGCGTTTGGCTACAACGCACAGCTCATCATCCACGACATCTCACGCATGTCGCAGAATATTGACACGTTCGGTTTTAGGACAGCAGATGAGTTTGCCAAGATAGCAGCAAAAGCGCATGATGTTCATATAAGCGTATCAGAGTTGCAAGGCGTAATGGGCAAGTTTGACACATTTGAGTCAGCTGCACAGACAGTAGGTCAACTCAACGCTGCATTAGGTACAAATTTTGATGCCATGGAGCTAATGCATCTGAAGTACGAAGATCCTGCGATGATGCTAGAAAGGCTACGTGAAGGCCTCATGTCAACAGGCAAGTCATTTGAGGATATTCCAATCACATACAAGCGCATGATCACTCAACAGCTCAGCATATCTCATGAGGCTTTACGCGGCTTGATGGACGGTTCCGTGCAGTCATTAGAAGAGCTCACACAGGCACAACAGCAGCAGCAAGATGAGATGGGCAAGATGGACGCGGGCGCACAGCAAAAGGCACTCGATGCCCGTGTCGAGATGCGTGTGAAGATGTCGTCAGAGTTAATATCGTCTGCTGAAGATCTATCGCGTCAAGCTGAACGTGCTGCTAAACAGTATGCCAACGTTGGCCTCGAATTGTCAGAGACAGCTGAGCGCACAAATGATGCAGTCTCAAAGTTTGCGTCAAACTACCTTGAAAAAGTTGCACCTGCATACGAGCGTGTCGCGAAGGGCATTAGAGCTGTCGAGGCAGGCGTTGTCATGTTAGGTGAAGCAACAGCTGAGAAAGCACTATTGACAGTCGGAGAAAATGCATCAAAAATTGCAACTGCCATCCTAGATCAGGTCTTTGCAACGTTCGAGAAAGAGGTGATGTCTCAATTAAGTGCTATGATGGTTGGACCAGGCGGTAAAGAATCACCAGAGCTTGTAAGAATTAGACAGGGTTTGCAGCAAGCAAGGAGTGCTGGTGATGTCACTCCTGCCAGAGATCTCTACGTCTCACCGGGAGGAAGCACAGTCGTCACTGCAAACTTCGGTGAGATGAATGAGAAGACGTTCTCGCTTGACAAGCGGGACGAGCTCGTTGCCAAGCCGCCGCCTGAGCCTCCTCCCGCACCGGCTCCCGCACCTCGTGCTGGCCTACCAGCCGTGACTGACGCCATCCGTGCGTCTCTGCAGGGTGTGGGAACATCACTGCGAATCGAGTTGGACGTGGGCCAGCTGACCGACCTCGTCCTCCGCGATATCATGATGAACAAACCTAACGTCTTCGGAGGAATAGGATGATGCACGTCAGAGATCTCCTTGATCTGACAGTTGAAGAGCAGGCAGCACTGCAGCATTTTGAGAAGGAGCTCGATCGCCTCGCAGCCTCCTCACCTCCCGTGATCTCAGCGACAGAGATAAGTAAGATTGAGACATCGTTAACCAGCATCATCGAGGAGATCGTCGACCGTGGCAGAAAGCAGGCAAACAAGAGCAACGCTTAGAGATTTTCTCGCCGCCCGTGGGTCGAGTGCGTCATCTATCACACTGACACCTGATGCATCCAGCTCACCTCCAGGCGGTGCCTTCAATGAAGGCGACGACCTCGGCGTTGATCCGAACACTGCAGAGCCGCTGCTCGGGCTCGACGGCTTGGCGGCAGCATATGTCGCCTTCCTAACACAGCAGAGTGGCAACCTCTACGAGATCACACCGCAAGGTGAGGAAGCACCCTCATCTAACCGCGGTGATCAGCTCCAAGATCCTAGTCAGCAAGGTGCTGCTCGCGTCTTTGTCAGGCCAGGTACGACGCTGGGACAGGCGATGCAGCTGTCCAACAGCGGCATACAAGATGCCACTGACTATCCCATCGCATCTTACCTCGACAAGACGGGCGGCAATCCTGATCTGAGCGGCGACGGATTACTTGCGTCAGTTTTGGGTCGACCTCTGGATTTGACAGGTAATCCAGAGATTGACACGCCAGTCAACACTGCCACGCAGAGTGGAAAGATGCAGACAGGCGTCCTGCAGACGCTTGACAACAATAACAGGGCTGCACCTCCGATTGAGCCCGGCTCACTGTCGACAGTCGCGATACCAAATCGGATAACGATCAACGAGATCGACCAACAACCGCTGCAATCGGCACAGCGAGCGTTTGGTGACTACGTCAAGGATGACGGTGCCACATCCCAAGCTTACACATATGACAGGTTGCGGAATGTAGGTGCTTGGTTGATCGCGTCTGCAGCGGGTTACAACATGGCTGCAGGTGAGAATGAGCCCCAAGATATCGAGCAGTTCTTCACACAGGGCATCAATCCCGACGCTCGCATCAGCACCGTCGCCAACCAGCTTGCATCCAAACGAGGCAACGACACGATCACACTGGACGACACGGTGGCATCCAACGCACCGGGCTATCCCAAGCAAGCGTCGGGTGCCTCCATGCGCGCCGACCGTGGCGTGGTCAAGCCACCCGATGAAGATGCACCCTACTCTGAGCAGACAACGACGTCTTATACGTCTGAGACGCCCTTCTCTGACACGTCCCGACAAGGTAATGCAAAGCTGGCACAAGCAAAGGCGCTCCTCGCGATCAACCGCTTGGCAGAGCTAGTCAACGCTGATCTTGTGCAGGATCCTCAAGGTGCTTTGGGGTTAACAAGTGAGTTGAAGAGTTTAGGGCCCTACTTCATGGGCGGATCTATCTATGGGCGCGTCAACGCGATGCACAGGATGATCTTAGGTGTCACATATGTTCCAACTCGCAACGCGTACAAGGACGCTGTCGTCGCTGGCATGGGGGTCATGCTAGGTAAGGATCTGAGCAAGAGTGGGTCACCCCGCCAGATCGGCGATTACTACGGTGCGATGCCAGTATCGCCTGGCTTCTGGGAGGCAGTCGCAAAGTCAGCTGTTGACACTATCAGACAGATGCGTGTGACAGGTGACATCGCTGACGCGCTCTCTCCGCAGTACTACGTCGATCTGAGCAGGAGCAAGGCCGTCAAGATGATGAATGCGTTCGCCACAGTCGGTGACATCATCCTGCAGGTGACAGGCAAGACGTTCGACCCAGAGACGATTGGATCTGACATAAGGACGGCTGCTGGGATCGAGCAAGTTGACGATCTACCCGTGACGGCGGGCACACGCATCTCAAAGAGCAGAGAGGGCTCGGGCAGGTCGCCCCTCGCGCTCAGCTGGCGTGGCAGTAGCCTACCCGGCCTCTACATGCTGTCAGACGACGTCGTGCGAGCGTCGCTTCAGATGGGTAACCTGCTAACAGGTGAGAACCCAGCACGAGGCATGCTCGCCTCCTCGTTGATCGACAAGACGTACACTGATCCCACGCTGAAGGGCTCCAAGGCACGTATTCCAGGTGACATCGTCAAGATCATCGAGGACAAGCTCGACGCCGAGTACGTCCCTTTCTACTTCCACGACCTCCGCACCAACGAGATCATCTCCTTCCACGCGTTCCTGGAGCAGCTATCTGATGCATTTGCAGCTAACTACACCGCCTATAAGACGTACGGACGCGCCGACCCGATCCAGATGTACTCATCTACCACCCGCACACTATCGCTATCGTTCACGATCGCAGCGACATCCCGTGATGACTTTGATGAGATGTGGTATAAGGTCAATCGTCTAATTGCTTCGACCTATCCCAAGTACACGAAGGGACAGAGCGTAGAAAACTTAGCGAGCGGAATTGAGTTTGAGCAACCCTTCAGTCAGGTCATCGGTGCAACTCCGATCACACGGTTGCGCATCGGCGACGTTGTCAAGAGCAACTACTCACGCTTTAATCTTGCTCGCTTCTTCGGTATCGGTAGTGAAGGCACAGATGTGAGCAAGTTTGGCAAAAACAAAAGCAAAGCTTCAGCAGTAACACCGCCATCGTCCACAGAGACACGAGGGCAGGCCGTAGCAAGTGGTTTGGCAGGGTTCTTTGGCCTTGGAAAACGTGCAGAAAGCTTATCAATGATAAAATTTTATGCTCTGTTTGGATCTCCTGTTAAGAGTGTAGCTGCTGCAGCCGGTCGAGGCGAAACAAATTCTGGAAATGTTATAAACACTACAGTGACAAACGCTGCATCAAACTTTTTAGTCAATGGCTTTGTTAATCCACTAGGCTACGGATTAATGACTGCATTTACACAAAATCCTGACAATACGTCGACCACGGATCTAGAGGGCATTGTAGGTCTATCTGATATTCAAGGAACACAAAATAGAGGATTTGCGCCCAATCTAACGATCGCGTATCTAAAGCCCAGAGAGCGTGCATATGACACAGTTGACGCTACTGGAAATATCATCGGTAAATTCACTGCGAGAAGATCGCTAAAAGTTTTCGTTTTACGTCAAGAACCTACTACTAATAGATCAACGTTCCGCGATCCGCCATGGGGCACAATAAATGCTATTGCTGATGAAGACACACCGACAAGAGAGACAAGATACATTGTGTCTGTAGTCGATCCTTCCCAGTTTATTCCCATCAAGCGAGATGGTGAGAGTGACAATGCAACAGGCGAGAGAATTTTAGTCACTCATGATGACCTGCAGCCAGATCTTGGCAGTGTCTTCTCACCTGCCGCTTTAGTCATTAATCCAGCTGAAACTTTGTTAGATGCACTTCTAACAGGTGCAGACACAGTAGCTGCAGTTGGCAATTTAAATGTCTCAAGCCTCATTGACAATGCAACTGACACAGGCGTCAAGGGTTTCATGTCTCCCGAGAACAACACAATAGTCAGATCATTTGAGCACAACAAGGGTCGCGGTCTCGCAGGCGTCATCAAGCAGCTTTCCTTCAACTGGATTGACTTCAACTGGGAAACCGACTGGGGTGCCCGCGCCCCGATGGGCACGAAAGTGACGATCTCCTTCGAGTGCATCCACGACCTCCCACCTGGCCTTGATGAGAGCGGTTACATGCGTGCTCCGACCCATAACGTTGGCTCTATCATGAACACAATCGCAGGTGACCCGTATGACGATGGTGGCACGATCTCTCGGGCGAACTTCTCAAGGCAGGGTGCCTCTAGCGTGGTGAAGAAGTAATGGCAAGAAGCAGATACACATTCGTGAGCCGCATCAACAACGGGCAAGGGATCGCCAACTGGCTGGGCGGGACGACGATCTTCAACGCCGTGCTGTCAGGTGAGCTTGAAGCTGATACAATTGTCCTGACACAGGGGCAGCGACTTGACCACCTCGCAGGTCAGTACTACGGCAACGGTAGATACTGGTGGATCATCGCAGCAGCAAGTGGAATTGGTTGGTCATTGCAGTGCCCGCCCGGCACCGTTGTTAAGATCCCCAAAAACCTCGACGCAGCGTTGAGCATCGGACGTTAATATGGGCAAGACTGTCAACCCCTCTCTAAACAACACAAACTTCACGCCAACCTCTGAGCTGCAGGTTGCTTACAAAGATCTACGTGAGTACCTGATGCTGAGAAGTAACAATGAGTTACTCGAAGACACATCAGCCAGCGCATCTTCATCAAAGACAAGTAACAATCAATCCAATAATACGCTTGGAATATCAACAATTCTATCACCCGATGGTGCATTTTTCTCAAAAGATATTCCTGACATTCTAAAGCAGTTAAATCTGCAACCTGCTACTCAAACTGGTGTAAAAGACACAGGCGATATTAATGTGTACGGCGCAGTTGATAGTGATTATGGAGAAAAATTGTTTGATGCCGTCGGCATTAAAGTCGACAAATTTGAAGTAAGTTCCCACAGCGTCGCTGCAGCTGTTAGTGAAGTAAGTGTTGACATTTCTAGCAAACTCGCAGAGATTGACTTAAGACGCGCGCAGATAGAAGCAGATCGTGATGTTTTAAGAAGCATTTCACCGCCGCCTGCCGACCTTGCAGCAAAGTTTACTGCGTTAAATAAAGAAGATGCAAGCCTAATAGGACAACTGCTGAAACTAAGCTCCGAACGTCGTCAAAATAGAAAAAGATCTGACGCACTTAAAGATGCAAAAGACAAAAGAAAAGCCGTCTTGTTAAGAGACATCAACAAAAATGGTGATACACCTAATTTTAACAATACACATGTGTCTCTCTATAGACACGTTGGGCAGTATCTCGACCCCGCATCAGCAGCTTCTGACTATTGCAATATCTTCTTTAACGCCATCGACAGCATTAACATGTCAATGTGCGTTCCATTTTTTCGGCTCAACATCATCGATCGATTTGCAAAGAAGAAAGGGCGCCACTCAAAGCTGTCGCTATCAGCTTTTTTGAAGCAATCAACCGACAAAATGGGTGACAAGATCTTCTATGAGGCAGAACCTTTCACAACAAACACATCTGTATCTGTAGCAAAAAAATTAAAAAGTGGAAAAGTTATAAGTACAGAAGCATTTTTTGCGCCACAGACACTGTTACCTGATCCCACAGAGATCTTGTCAAATCCTCGTCGTCTTGATACGTCTGTCCCGTTGATGTCGCTCAACAGCTTCAGTATTGGAATTGAAACTGTGGGCATTGCTCTTTTATCAAGGAAGACGGCAGATCTGTCTATTACACTGCACGATCGCTCAAGGCTAACGGACATATCACCGCTTGTCTCAGTGGGTAACTTCTCATCTTTGTACTTTGAGATCGAGTGGGGTTGGACACACCCACACGGTGAAGCAAAGTTTGATAATCCTGTTGCACGCTACCTCAACTCACTGAGATATCGTGAAGTTTTTTCACCTACGTCCTACAACATGACAATGGCAGACGGCGGTGCAATGAACATTTCTATACGTCTTATCGGTGGCGGTTCACTCGACGCAGTTAACGGCTCGGTCTTGAACGGTGGGTTCTTAACAAGAACATACGCATCGCAGATGCTTGACAAGCTGATTAAATCAGAGATTGCTGCCGAAGAAGGCGATGAAGCAGCCACAGAAGAGATTAGAGCTGTGACTAAAGTTCTAGTTGATAAATCTAGAACAGCGCACATGGTGGACGGATCTTTTGTGAAAGAGCTGTGGTCGTATGTTGATTACGAAGCCAGAACGCCCGAATCAAGAGCGACTTTAATCAAAAATCTTCAATCTATCTTGGAACAAAGTGATTACTACAAGAACGAAGAGGTATTTAGCGTAATCAGAAATAATATACCTCTTGTGACAAGCTACTCTCCATCATCTGTAAAATTTGAAGCGCTGAAGAGTAGATACGGATCTCAAGTCGATGTCAAGGATTTCACTTCTGTGGCTAGTTACCTTGCTCTCTTGATTGGCTCGCCACTTGCATCAACAGGCCTTTACTCCGAAGTTCAGATACACACTTTTAAATTTAATGATGCAGCAGGCGCGATGGCAGGAATGCAGATCTCTGACGCGCCTATCAGAGTTGCCGATGTTATTAAAAATTCTGACCAAGAAGGCTCTCTTGCACAGAATACAAGCATCTCAAACGCACTGTCTCTTCTTGCAAATTATCTCAGCAATCCCAAACAGCCGCTGTATGAAATTTCATCATCTACAGAGTATTCAAAAATAAAAGTTGACGAGCCAAAGAAGGATGATAAAGATCCTGCTGCTGCGCCCGATCAAAAGGCACAAGATAAACCAGATAGTTTTAAAAAGCCCGACGACTTCACAACACCCAACATTAGATACATCATCAGAAGCATTCCTGCCAAAGAGTATACGAATGAGAGTAAGAAGACGATCGCTGATTACGTTGTCAATCCTGAAAAACTGGTCGCACAAGTCATCATCTACGACGCAAACTCATCGCCAAATTACAACAAGATCATCGGCGCGTACAGCTACGGTAAGCTGAAAGGTAAGGACGGAGAAACGATCACACCTGACTTCGCCAAAGATGTCTTCAAGCGCGCTTTTCCAAGCATTGTCTACGGTGCCACAAATTCAATGTTAAAGTCAGTCAACGTCTCAACTGACATTAACAACGCAATCTCTCAACAGAACATCCTCGACATGGGAAAGGATATCTATCTGGGGCGCAGTAAGTCAGATGCGTCAACTGACGTGAGTGAGATTTCTCTCTTTCCAGGCTCAGTGACGATATCAATGATAGGACTGCCCATCATCGAACGTGGTCAGGAAGTCTACCTTGACTTGGGCACAGGGACAACTCTCGACGCTCTCTACTACGTTACATCAGTCAAACACGACTTCCGACCAGGAGAGTTCACTACTAACCTCACACTGACTTACAAGGGACAAGGCTCAGTGATGAGTTTGGATACAATGCTCAAGCAGTTTAATGACACGCTGACACAAGCAGAGAAAGCAACCCCTGCAGATAAAGCTAAGACATCATCACCTACAAAAGCATCTGATGATCCACTTCAAGCGCGTCGTGAATATGAAGCTGCAATTAGTGAACTGTAATAAATCTAATTGCCTCTGGTTAGATTTATGCGATGTCACTCGATCTAATTGTAGACAAAAGCATAGTAGGAACAAATCTCTGCTTAGGTTTAAAGCAGAACGGCGCTTGTGTACTATTGGACGACGTCCCTGACGAGGCATGGTGCTGGTCATCCAATAATGTGCAGAAAAGTTTGCGGCACATTTCTCTTGCGACGAATAGCCATGTTGCTGATGCACCTCAAGGCAGTCACGTAAATGCTTGGCAATTAATTGGATCAACGCCTCCCTGGGCGCAAGCGCTTCCTCCCCACGTCTTCAAGAAATGGCTCCAGAAGTTCTCTGCTGATCTCCTAGAACTTCGTGACCGTTGGGCTGACAGTTACTATGGCCGTGATTACCAAGTTCAACAGAGGCTACTGCAGAGATTGCAGCAACCTCACGTCGACATTAATGTCATCAAGCAGATTGACGACGATCGTGTTTCTACATTCAAGCCTACTGATGGTGTGCTAGCACCCAGATCCACATACGACATCTGGTCATCAGTCACCGGACGTATGTCGATCTGTGAAGGCCCAAACATCCTCACGCTCGACAAGCAGTACCGTAAGATCTTTAAGAGCCGCTATGCAGGCGGCAAGATCCTCCAGGTTGACTTCACGTCACTCGAACCCTGCGTCTGCTTGGCAATGCAGGGCAAGAAGTTTGATGGCGACGCTTATGCATGGGCAGCTGAGCAAATTGAAGTGCAGGTTCCGCGTGAAGTGCTCAAGACAGCTATCATGTCTGCACTGTACGGCATGACACCTTCCAACTTTGCGAAGAAGTTTGCCGACATCCCGCACGCCAACGATCTCCTCTTCCAAGTGCGTGATGCCTTCGGTGTTGATGCTCTGACCAAGCGACTACGAGAGCAGTTCGACGCTGAGGGGCACATCACAAACTACTTCGGACGGATCATCAAGTGTGAGAAGAAGTCACCCTTTGTAGCTTACGATGTCCAGTCAACTGCGGTGGATGTCGTCTGTCAAGGCTTCACACATCTGCTTGATGAGCTTGAACGCGACAAGATCCAGATGACACCGCTCTACCTCATCCACGACGCGCTCATGGTTGATCTGGCACCTGAAGCGGTGCAGCATCTCGAAGAGCGCGTCAAGGATGGGATCCTCATTCCCACACTCGATTGTAAAATGCCCCTCAAGTTGAAGACAATAGACGCATGAGCACCGATAATCTCGAAAGTAACTACAATGTCTTCCGCAAGCTGACGCAGAAGTGCGGCAGTAGATCAGATGCACTTCTTAAACTGGTCGACGACCTTGGAGAGCGTCTTGTCGTCTGTCCTGGGCACGATCGCAGGGAGAAGTCAACAGCAAAGCCGGGCGGGCTCATCGAGCACAGCCTCAATGTCGTCAAGACGATGCGAGCGCTGGAGAGCTCATCAACATTCGGTGTCGATCCTGAGAGCATGTTGATTGTCGGGCTGTTCCATGACATCGGACGCGTAGGCGACATGACATCAGACTACTACCTCACACAGACGTCTGACTGGCACCGTGACAAGGCAGGCATCCTCTACGTCTATAACCCAGAACTGCCCAAGATGCCCCACAGTCATCGATCACTCGCACTGCTGCAATCAGCAGGAGTGGCCCTAACAACAGACGAGTGGATTGCAATCTCAACAGCTCAGGGCCCAGCGCTTGACGAGAATAAGTTCTACAATGGCGGAGAGACACCGCTCACGATGCTCACACAGACAGCAGTTCGGATAATCTCGCAGAAGGAAAAGGTGGGAGATAGTTAGTAGTGTGAGTAAGACGCAAGAGCCCAAATCAGGTTGGTATTCCGGTCGCACAACGGGTGTCCCCGTAGCTGGTGCTATCGGAGGCGGGGACGACTTCGCGCAGAGAATAGCCAAGCCATATATACCAGGGCGTCCCTCACAGGGTGGTATGAGCACAAGTGCTGATACCACCTTTTCGATTTCGATGGGAAACACCGTACCAGATCCGCAGGACGATGGATTGGACGGGCTCAACATCGACAGCATCAACACCAGCAAGCTGGCAGGACCACGGAGGCTTCCACGGTGGTTTAAGTTGAAAAAGAAGCAGTACTTCCAGCGTCCGCTCAGCGAGATGATCACGGATGACATCGACCTCGAGAAGCACGAGGAGCTCGAGGCAGACCTGGAAGAGATCTCAGGGGTCGGCGCGATCGCAGGATACGTCGAGCCACTCCACGGCCCAGGTGGGCCTGCACAGAGCCGCCGCAAGTTCTACGACAGGATGGCGAAGCCCTACGGCGCAAAATATTTGCAGGACCCACTGAAAACAGCAAAAGGCAGGCCATAATTATAAAATGAAGCGCGGGTTCGTACGATACCTTCGCTTCCCTTCTACGAAAAAGAACTCTCTTTCTTTTAGAAGTTAAGCATTAACCATTAAACGTTAGGACATCACAACATGGGTATCAACTTCGACGCACTGCGTAAGCGTCTTGACAATCTGTCTGGCAACAACAAGAAGAGCAACGCCTCCTGGAAGCCCAAGGAGGGCGAGGAGTACACGGTTCGCCTCCTCTCTTTCCCAAACAACGAGGGCCAGCCCTTCAAGGAGCTCTGGTTCTACTACAACATCGGCAACAACCCAGGCCTTCTCGCTCCCTACCAGTTTGGCAAGGCAGACCCCATCCAGGATCTGATCAACAAGCTTCGTGATGAGGGCACCAAGGAGAGCTACGAGCTCGCCAAGAAGCTCTACCCTAAGATGCGCTGCTACGCTCCCGTCGTCGTCCGCGGCGAGGAGGAGAAGGGTGTGCAGATCTGGGCGTTCGGCAAGCAGGTCTACCAGTCGCTCCTCGGCATCATGCTTGACGAGGATTACGGCGACATCACTGATCCAGAGACCGGTCGCGACGTAAAGGTGAAGTGCTTCAAGCCACCCGGCAAGAAGTACTCTGAGACTGAGGTCATGCCACGCGGTAAGTCTTCAAATCTCACCACCAACGCAGCAACTGCCAAGCAGTGGCTCAGCAACATCCCCGATGTGGGCTCGATGTTCGAGCTCAAGTCCAGCGACGAGCTCACGAAGATCGTCAACGACTGGATCAACGGCGGCATGCAGGACGGCGACGGCACTCCACGTGGTGGTCCAGCTGCTTCTGACGACGATGACACTCCTGCAACAACGCAGAAGACATCTGCTGTCCAGAACACTACAACTTCGTCGACCAAGAAGACAGGTGGTAACTACTCCTCGATCGACGACGCCTTCGAAGATCTAATGGGCAACTGACCTAACTAGGTCATCTGAGCAGGACGTGAGTTGTAATCTGGCTCACGTCCTGTTATAGTATTTGTAGAGGACAAAAATGGCAAGACAAGCAAAAGAACGCAGGAGTGATGACAGCGCAAGCGGTGATTTTACTGCTGAGCTGATCACATCACTCAATAAAGAGAACGGCTCACGCATCGCTTACAACCTGGCGGAGGATGAGTCGCCCACACATGTCAAGCGGTGGGTCTCGACAGGATCAACGCTGCTCGACTACATTGTTGCAAACCGACGTAGCGGTGGCCTCCCTGAGGGTCGAATCGTTGAGATCTTCGGTCCGCCGTCGATCGGTAAGAGCCACATTGCAACTCAGATCGCTCGCTCAACCCAACAGATGGGTGGCATCTGCGTCTACATTGACACGGAGAATGCAACATCTGTCGAGAACCTCCAGGCGCTGGGTGTTGATGTCACACGTCGATTCGTCTACGTTGATACACACTGTACTGAAGAGGTGTTTGACGTCGCCGAGAAGACGATCTTGAAGGCGAAGGCGATGCAGAAAGATGTCCCGATCACCATCATCTGGGACAGTGTTGCAGCGTCATCACCGAAGGCAGAGCTGTTGGGTGACTACGACAAGGACAGCATCGGTCTGCAGGCTCGAGCGATCTCAAAGGGCATGCGTAAGATCACAGGCGTCATCGGCGACCAGAGTGTGCTGATGGTCTGTCTCAATCAGACGCGCACAAAGATCGGCGTCATGCATGGCGATCCTACAACCGTCCCTGGCGGCATGGCAATTCCATTCCACGCATCAGTTCGTCTCAAGCTGGGCGCGGGGCAGCAGATCCAGAACAAGAATGGTGACGTTGTCGGTATCCACGTTTCAGCCAAGACAGTGAAGAATAAGGTGTCACCACCCTTCAGGACGGCAAACTTCCAGATCCACTTCGGTAAGGGTATCATTGAGCACGAGGAGATCTTTGATGAGCTCCGTGATGCTGGTGAACGTCAAGTCGGTAAGCATATCATCTGCGTGTCTGGTGATGGTGCCTGGAAGGTCTTCACGGTTACCGATGTCGAGAGAGGCGTCACAGTCATCGAGAAGAAGTTCCACAAGGCAGAGTTTGGCGAACTACTCAGTCACCCAGAGTACAAGACTTTCCTCGATGATCTGATCGAGGCGGTGATGGTGCGGACACGCAACGACTCAGACTTGACTGACGCGGCAGCTGAGGACAATGAGTGATCTGAGCCGATCACAGACTGTCCTACTCGTGGATGCGATGGGGTTGTACTTGAGACACTTCGTCGCTCATCCAGCAATGGGTAAGGACGGCCAGCACGTAGGTGGGATTGTGGGCTTTCTCCTCGATCTAAAACGGATCGTGGAGCGCTTTAAGCCTAATCCCATCTACGTTGTCTGGGAGGGTGGTGGATCACCTCGTCGAAGAGCGATATACAAGGATTACAAAAGTCATCGCCGACCTGAACGGCTGAACAGGTTCTACGAGAATGATATCCCGAATACAGTGTCAGATCGAGACAACCAGATCAAGACACTGGTAAGATTGTTGAAATTAACGCCAATATGTCAGATCTATGTACCTGACTGTGAGGCAGATGATGTCATCGGTTACATGTCACGATACCACTGCAAGGATGCGCTGAAGATCATATTGTCAGCTGACAAAGATTACTACCAGTTGATCTCTGAGGGATCGATCATCTACTCACCCACCTGGAAGAAGCTGGTGCAGGAGCAGGATGTTCTCGAGAGGTTCGGCGTCCATCCTGTCAACTTCTCAGTTGCCAAAGCGATCTGCGGTGACGACTCAGACAACATACCAGGTGTCGACGGTGTAGGGTTCAAGACACTGGCTAAGCGTTTTCCAAGCCTATCTCAGACGAATGAAGTCACAGTGCAGGATATTCTGCAGGAAGCGAGAGCAAAAGTTGAGTGTGGATCCAAGGTGCAAGCCTACCAGCACATTGCAGAGAATGAGATCCTCATCAATCGGAACTTCTCGCTTGTCCACTTAGACACAGCGAACTTGGCTGCTTACCAGATCGATAGGATCAACGGGATCTGTGATACTTTTAAGCCCACACGCAATAAGATAGAGTTCATAAGGGCCCTCATTCACGAAGGCATCCAGACGTTCAACGTCGACCAATTCTTCCTAGCCCTCTCACACATCCAGACAGGATAAAATGCACGATCCGCACTTTAAACAGTACGGTAAGCAGTTCCAGGAGAAGATTTTCCAAGGACTGCTGACTGACCGATCTTGGGCGACTCAAATGATTGAGATCATGTCGCCCACCTTCTTTGAGCTGAAGTACCTGCAGTTCCTCACACAGCGGTACTTTGGCTACTACCAGAAGTACAAGGACTTTCCAACTCTAAGCCTTCTTGTCACAATTATTCGTGACGACCTGAAGGAAGGTAAGGACATTGTCCTCCGCGACCAGATCGTTGAGTTCCTCCAGCGCATCCGCGTCAACCCAGACATGGGTGATGTGCAGTACGTTAAGGATAAGACACTTGACTTCTGCAAGAAGCAGGCGATGAAGGAGGCGCTGGAGAAGGCTGTCGAGATGATTGCGACAGACAATCTCGACTCCGTCATGGACCTGATGAAGAATGCTCTGTCTGCAGGCACACCAGCTGCAATTGGTCATGACTTCTTCGAAGACACTGAGGCACGGTTCATCAGGACGCGTCGTCTCACATGCCCAACTGGACTGCCGCAGATTGATGCACAGGATGTCCTTAATGGCGGGCTGGGTCGTGGCGAGCTGGGTGTAGTCATCGCACCGACAGGTGTGGGTAAGTCACACTTCCTTGTTCAAATGGGCGCGGAGGCTTTGCGTGTCGGTAAGAATGTCGTTCACTATACCTTTGAGCTATCTGAGACTGCTGTTGGTCTACGTTATGACTCTAATCTCTGCGGCATTCCAAGCAGTGATGTCATAGACAGAAAAGAAGAAGTCATCGAATTCTACAAGAACAACTCGCTTGGTCGTCTAATTATCAAAGAGTATCCAACAGGCACACCGTCTGTTCAGACACTCAGAAATCACATTGAGAAGCTTCTTCTGAAGTCGTTCGTTCCCAGTGTGATCATCATCGACTACGCAGACATCATGAAGTCATCACGTAAATTCGATTCGCTTCGACACGAATTAAAGCTCGTCTATGAGGAGCTTCGTAATCTGTCCATGGATCTCAATGTTCCAATCTGGACAGCATCTCAGGCAAATCGTGAAGCGTCTAACTCAGAAGTTGTAGGTCTTGAGAATATGTCGGAAGCATATGGAAAGGCGATGGTTGCTGACGTTGTGCTCTCAATCTCTCGAAAGCCTAACGAAAAGGCAACAGGGGCTGGACGCATCTTCGTTGCCAAGAATCGCGCTGGTCGAGATGGAATGCTCTATCCAATGCGGATCGACACGTCAATGTCTAAGTTCGAGCTGATGGACACAAATGAGATGTCTGTTGACGATGTTGTCAAAGCTGACGGCTCTAGTATGAAGAAGCTTCTCAAAGAGAAGTGGGAAGAGATTAACGGTAAGTGATCGACATGTATTGTAATGAAAGGAGTCAGGAATGTCTTTAAATCAGAGTGTTGCGGAATACTTCAGGGGCGACGATCTCGCTGCTGACGTCTTCAACAAGTACGCCTTACGTGATAATGCGGGCAATAGGATTGAGCTGCTTCCTACCGAGACATTCCGTCGTCTCGCTAAGGAGTTTGCTCGCATCGAGGCGAAGTATCCCAACCCAATGTCTGAGGAGGAGATCTTCGATCTTCTTGACGGCTTCAAACAGGTCGTCCCACAGGGTTCACCGCTATCAGGTATTGGAAACCACTACCAGCACCAGAGCCTGTCGAATTGCTTCGTTGTCGACCAGCCCCACGACAGCTACGCCGGCATCCTCTTCACAGACCAGGAGCAGGTTCAGATTATGAAGCGCCGAGGCGGCGTGGGCTTTGACATCTCCACTATCCGGCCCAAGGGTCAGCCGACCTCCAACGCGGCTCGCACAACAGACGGAATCGGCGTCTTCATGGAGCGGTTCTCGAACTCCTGCCGTGAGGTCGCGCAGGGTGGTCGACGTGGGGCTCTCATGCTCACCATCGACTGTCGACACCCAGAGATTGAGACCTTCATCGACATCAAGCGAGACCTGAAGAAGGTCACTGGTGCCAACATCTCCATCCGCTTCACCGACGAGTTCATGCAGGCCGTCGAGCGCGGTTCTGACTTTACACTTCGTTGGCCCGTTGAGGTTCCCGTCGAGGCAGCACAGATCACCAAGACGATCAATGCAAAGCAGGTCTGGGATAAGTTCATCGACGCAGCATGGGCATCTGCTGAGCCCGGTGCTCTCTTCTGGGACACAGTAGTGAACCAGGGCATCGTGGATTGCTACCGAGATGTCGGTTACAAGACGATCTCCACCAATCCTTGCGGCGAGATCCCGCTCAGCCCATATGACTCCTGTCGCTTGATGGTAGTTAATCTGACTTCATTCGTCAATGACCCGTTCGGCTCGAACCCCACCTTCGACTTTGGTCGATTTAACACGATTGTCATGAAGGCACAGCGCCTCATGGACGACCTGGTGGATCTCGAGGTTGAGTGCGTCGATCGGATCCTCGAGAAGATCGAGAGAGACCCACAACCTGAGCACGTCAAGTGTGTGGAGCGTGATCTTTGGAACAAGATCCGCGCGGCAGGTCTCAACGGTCGTAGAACTGGTCTCGGTGTAACAGGACTTGGCGATACTCTTGCTGCTCTGAACATCCAGTACGGTAGCAAGTGCTCGATCGAAGTGACCGAGGAGATCTACAAGGCACTCGCCGTCGGTGCACATCGTTCCTCTCTCATCATGGCAAAGGAGCGCGGTGCATTCCCGGTTTGGGACTACCAGAAGGAGAAGAACCACGACTACCTGCAGAAGGTGATCAACACATGCAACGGTGAATACCACGACATGTGGGAGACAACTGGCCGACGCAACATTGCGCTCACTACGACTGCTCCTGTCGGTTCCATCTCCTGTCTCACACAGACAACTAGCGGCATTGAGCCCGCCTTCCTCCTCTCCTACAAGCGCCGTCGCAAGATCACGCAGGGCGACACGAAGACCGTGCCCGACTTCGTCGACCAGCTAGGTGACAAGTGGCAGGAGTACACTGTCTACCACCACTGGTTCAAGAAGTGGATGGACGTCACTGGCAAGACTGACCCACAGGAGAGCCCATACTGGGGCGGCACGGCAAATGACATTGACTGGGTGAAGTCGGTCGACATCCAGGCAGCAGCACAGCGATGGATCGACCACAGCATCAGCAAGACCTGCAACCTTCCAAACTCTGCAACTCGTGAGACAGTCAACGACGTCTACATGCGTGCATGGAAGGAGGGTTGCAAGGGCTTTACGGTCTATCGTGATGGCTGCCGCACTGGTGTCCTCATCTCCACAGAGGAGAAGAAAGAGGCACCCAAGACAGCAGCAGACTTCCACCCAAAGCGTCCCAAGGAGCTCCCCTGCGACATTCACCGCGTCAACATCAAGGATGAGAGTGGTAAGTCACAATCTTGGATGGTCCTTGTCGGTCTCAATGACGGTGTCCCGTATGAAGTCTTCAGCGGTCTTGCAGATCACATCGAGGTCCCCAAGAAGACCAAGAGTGGTGTTCTCATCAGGAACGGCAAGAAGGACGGCGTCGCCACATACAACCTCCGCGTTCCCGTTGGAAATGACGATGAGATCCTCTTCAAGGATGTTGTAAACCTATTCGCCAATCCGACGCAAGGTGCATTCACAAGGACGATCTCTCTGGCACTTCGACACGGCATTCCGGTCAACTTCGTGGTGGATCAGCTCCAGAAGGACAAGGAGTCAGACATGTTCGCCTTCTCTCGGTGCGTCGCCCGCGTCCTTAAGGGTTACATCCCAGATGGTACAAAGTCCACGTCAGAGAAGAAGTGCAAGGAGTGCGGTAGCGACCAGGTCTTCTACATGGAAGGTTGCCTAACATGTAGCAGCTGCGGTGCCTCTAAGTGCTCTTGATCTAAGAAGAGCGCATTGAAAGGCTGCTTTCGGGCAGCCTTTCTTGTAAACAAACAACACAGGAGTTAAGATAACTACATGAACATCATCACACGCGTATCCCCCCTCGTTAAGGAGTGCGAACTTCGCGCTCCTCCCATCGTCATCCGCGTCAACAAGTTTGATGAGGATGCTGCCAAGGAGTTCAATCAGCACATGTCGATCGCCCAGTCATCTGGCCAGAGCGTCATTCCAGTTGTCATTGATAGCTATGGCGGCGAGGTATACTCACTCATGACTATGATCGACGCGATCAAGTCGTCACGTATCCCAGTCGCAACCATCGTCGAGGGCAAGGCAATGTCCTGTGGTGCAGTCCTGCTCACATGTGGCGCGCCTGGTATGCGTTATGCGTCTCCTCACTCCACAATCATGATCCACGAGGTCGCGAGCGGCAATCGCGGCAAGGTTGAAGAGATCAAGGCAGATGCGAAGGAGACCGATCGTCTCAATGAGAAGATCCTCAAGATCATGGCTCAGAACATCGGCAAGGATGAGGATTATTTCCTCGACGAGATCCACACCAAGAAGCACGCTGACTGGTACCTCGAGCCCGAGGAAGCAAAAGAGATCGGCCTTGTTAACCATGTCAAAGTACCAGAGATGATGTTAACAGTGGATGTGAAGTACAAGTTTGAGTAGAAGAGCTGAGATCTTTATAAAGGTTATTGCGTGGCGGATTGTATCCACCACGCTTAGCTTCTTTGTCATCTATCATTTTACAGGTAGCGTGGCGACAACAACGCACGCACTTGCAATCGGAACAAGCATAGGAATAGTGTCCCAGTGGCTGTTTGAGATGACGTGGGACACGTTTATACGGAGCAGATTGAGACATGCCCTTTCAGGACAACAAGGTAGAATTGATCGGTTACTACGGTGGAGACGAGGCTCACGCCCTCTCGGCATGGACGAGCACCAGCAGGGATCTGACGGAGGAGAAACGTGGAAGGATCCCAACTCTCCTGAAAATGCTGGCCGAGAATGGACATGAGACACCCTTCGAGAAGTCAAGCCTGCACTTCCTGGTCACAGTCGATGCTGCAACTCACATCCATCTCCTGAAGCACAGGATCGGTGTCTCGATCAACGGCGAATCAGCGCGGTACAAGGAGCTTCGAGATGACAAGTACTACCTCCCGAAGGATTGGTCACTCGAAGAGCAGGCGAAGTACATCGCCTTCATGGAGGACGCACTCATGCGTTACCACGATGCCCTTGAACGCTTCGTCGAGGACGGCATGAGCCGCAAGCGGGCCAAAGAAAGTGCCCGGTTCTACCTTCCTTACGGCAACCAGATCACGATGGACATCATGTTCAACTGGCGCTCGTTCCACCACTTCCTCGAGCTACGCATGAAGCCCGATGCACAGCTCGAGGTTCGTGAGTTATCAGAGCAGATGCTCCAGCTTGTCCGTGACATTCCTGGTAACCCGTTCAAGCACACGCTAGAAGCGTTTGGTTATGTTGTAAAACCTAAAGAAATATTCTACCATAGTGTGTGAACGCACCTAAGTCACCCTACAACCTGATCCAAGAGACAGTGCAGTACGATCCATGGCGTGTCCTGGTCGTCTGCATTTTCTGTAATCTAACGAAGCGTGTCGTCGCAGAGCCCTACATGTGGCAGTTCTTCGATCGATGGCCCACAGCAGCGGCAGCATCCCATGCAGATCCTGCCGAGATCCGCGACATGATCGCTATTCTTGGACTTGCAGATCGACGAAGCAAGACGCTGGTCAAGCTATCGCAGGCGTACGTGCAGTGGGACGGGGTTGATGTAAGATCTCTACCAGGCGTGGGTGAGTACGCTGCAGCAGCTTACGACATCTTCTGCCTGCACCGCTGGGCACAGATCCCAGAGCCCAAGGACGGCGCGTTGAAGAACTACTGGAAGTGGATTAACGGAAAGGAGGAAAGTCAAGTTGCCTGAAGGACCGGAAGTCAAGATCGTATCTGAGTCGCTTGGCCGTGCGTTGCAAGGTCGGGCAATCGTCGGCATCAACTATTTGGGTGGTCGATACACGAAGCACGGACCTCCTGAGGGTCATGCAGAAATTTCATCGGAGCTGCCCCAGAATGTGTCTGTCACATCTTGTAAGGGCAAGTTTATATACCTAACACTCCAGAATAATTGGGTAATCTGGAACACTCTGGGTATGACGGGTGGCTGGTCAAAGACGCAGCACAAGCACAGTCGGGCACAGTTTGTGCTTGATGATGGGTCATCTGTCTTCTTCAACGACCCACGTAACTTCGGCACGTTGAAGTATGTCCATGGCCTTGACGCTCTCCAGGAGAAGTTGGACGAGCTCGGACCTGATATGCTGGCTGAGGATGTGGCAGATGACGTGTTCATCAGGAGGATGCGTAAGAAGAACAAGCGGGTGATCACAGAGAACCTGATGGATCAGAAAGTGATCTGCGGTGTGGGTAACTACCTTAAATCTGAGAGCCTCTACTTCGCAGGCATCTCCCCTATGCGCCACGTCAACACTATGTCAGATGAAGAACTGGCGCGGCTCAACCAGACGATCAAGGCAGTCATCCGTGCATCCTACCAGACAGGTGGTGCAACGATCTACACGTTCCAGGGGTTCGACGGCGAGAAAGGACAATACAGTCGCCGCTTCGCTGTTTATAATCAAGACAAGGATCCTAAAGGGTGGGATGTGAAATCCTTCACCTCACCCGAGGGCCGCACAACATTCTGGGTTCCAGAGGAGCAAACATGAGTTACAGGCTATCAGATGAGACAATTGGACAGATCGCTAAGCTTCTACAGGTCGCGATCATCACGGGCACTGACATCGTTGACAACCTTCGCACGATCCGCCTGCGTGTAGGTGACGGTGAGCAGCTTGAGCCCACTGCAGATTACCTCGAGAACTTCGAGCGCAATCTCAACAGGATGATCGAGTCACTCGCAGAGCAGACGAACACTAACCAGAGTGAGTGACAATGGATAAGCTCGACCAGATGTTCCAGATGCGTAAGGAGTTCATGGCAGCGCTGTCTGCTCACGTTCCTAATGCATACCCACAGCAACCGATCGATCTCAGCAGCAAGCAGTCGCAGCAACACTTCAGAGATCTTGCTCTCCGAGGTGTTGAGGAGATCTTCGAGGCACTTCAGCACCTGAAGAACACGAAGCCGCATCGTGTGACTGACATCACAGATCCAGTCGATGTTGAGGCGTTCAAGGAAGAGATGGTCGATGCTTTCAACTTCTTCTTCACACTTCTAATCCTGATGGACGTCGAAGCTGATGACCTCTACGAGGTGTTCAAGAAGAAGGATCAGATCATTCACGACCGTATCAAGAACAGGTACTAATGGACATCAAGAAGATACTGCAGCGTCAGAAGGAGTTCTCTGATCTCTTCTATGACTCGTCTCAGTTTGACGACGACAAGCGTGAGGAGATGACAAAGTCATTTGCACTGGCACTCCACGCTGAAGTGGCTGACCTCGTCAGCTCGATCAACTTCAAAGATCACCACGCAAATCGACGGACACCGGATCGGGAGAAGATCCTGTACGAGTCAATTGATGTGATGCGGTACCTCCTAGCAATCATGAATGTGTGGGGGTATGAAGCTGATGAAGTTGAGACAGCTTTCAACGACAAGGACACCTTCCTGCACATGCGTCATCGAGTCGAAAACGCAAAGTGGGATGGTCGTCCTGTATTAATTGTCGATGTCGATGATGTCATCGCACACTTCAGGAAGGATTACTTTGAGTGGCTTCGAGACAGTCATGACATTGACATTCCTCTTGATTATCCTGAGTACTATGCGTCCTCTCCCTTGAAGGAACGCGGGATCAATCCAGAGGCGTCGTTTAAGGATTTCATCAGTGAGCGCAGGCTCCGTAAGATTGATCCGATCGAAGGCGTCCGTGCTGTGCTAAAAGCAGCCCAAGACATGGGTTTTTGGGTTCAGTTGCTGACTGCAAGGCCCGATCAGAACTTGATCTGCCTCTACGACACATACCACTGGATCTCAGAGATGCGGGTTCCCTTCGACGGCCTTGCCTTCAGCGGTGAGAAGTACAGGTGGATCGTGCAGAGCCAGTTCTACGGACACGTTGCAGCATGCATCGACGACTCACCAAAGCACGCTGCAGAGTACGCAAATCACGGTTTGCTTGTACTCTCACCTGCGCTGTCTTATAATGCATCATTGGCTGGCACTTCTGGTGTCATTCGATACGAAGATCCCGATCAACTACTTGCACATTTAAATCAAATTCACGAGGAAATCAATGCCACAAGACACTAATCTCAAGCCTATTACCCTTCCTATGGCAATTCGTTTCGGCGAAGAGCCAACTACAGAGTTCGTCAATAGCCTCGATGCACTCAAGCTCGAGCTTGTTGATGCACCAGATCCTAAGTCGATCCGCCAGGCTGTCTACTGCTTCGTTAAGTCGACCTGGGCAGACCAGCACGTTCCTTACAAGGACGCAACTGAGGCCGAGCTTAGCAAGACACTTGAGGACGTCTTCGCAGGTCGTGCGCTCCCAGCAGCGATGGAGCTGATCGGCCTCACCTTCCTCGTCGGCGGCATCGACACACAGACTGTGACCCATCTCATCCGTCATCGTGCAGGCTCCTTCGCAGCGCAGTGTACTGGTGACCGATGGCTCTCTCACGAGCGCAGCCTTGTTCCTGGCTCAATTGAGAACAGCCCAGAGTTCTATGCACGTTGGCAAGCTCACGTCCAGGAGGCAAAGCAGCTCTACACTGACATGGTCGACTCCAAGCAGATCAGTCTCATGGACGCACGTCACATCCTGCCCAAGTGCCTCGAGACGTTCTACTACATGCGTATGAACATCCGCGACGCATTTGGTTTCATCAAGCAGCGTCAGGACAAGCAGATCCAGCCTGAGGAGGACAACATGCTTGCAGCACTCATGGCACGTGAGATCCTCAAGGTTTTCCCTGAGGCACATGTGGCGATCAACCTTCGCGAGCCTGCTTGGCACTACATCAAGACATTCCGGAACGGTACTGGTACAAACCTCTACTGGCCCGATGAGGATAGTGAGAAGCACCTCACCTACCACCCGAACGACACGATCTATCAGGCAACACGTGACGACATGAACGGCACTGAAGGCGGCGTCCCACACTTCCGCAAGCTCTGGAACGAAGTGCTTGGTGAAATTGATACGATCGTCACCAACTACAAGAACACTCGAGGCATTTAATACTTAGTTGGGCACTTTATATTAAAGAGAAGAGCCCAACTGAATGTCTGCAGTTAGAGTAGTAGATGAACACCTCCTGGCCCCGGTACTTGTGTATTCGGGCTCAGGAGGTGTTTTTGATAATGAGCTCCAGTTTGATACACAAGGTGGTATCTTAAGAGAGCAGATCGGCAGCTTGCTCGTCGTCAAGAACGACTTCAACTTAGTTGCTGCCTTGACAGGATCGGTCTTTTCCGGTCCTGTCTCTTTTTTGTCTGGTGCAACAGGGTCAATCCAGACACTTCCCGATGGTTCGCCCTTCATTAGGGGCTCCGACGGGATCAATGTTACGTCCGGGTCAGACGGTAGCATCACGATCTCAACATCAGGATCCTTTCTAACACTTGACAGCCTTGCGTCAGCTTCATCTGTCACGTTCAACGGCGACGTGTACATTGAGGGAACACTTTACGGTGGGTCGCCCCTTGACATTGCAAGTGACATAAACGCGCTGGGTTCAGTTACAGCGCTTAGTGGCCTAACAGGGTCGCTAACACAGCTGGCAGACGGTTCTCCCTACCTCGTCGCTGGTGATGGGATCTCGATCGTAACGGGATCGTTAGGGCAGATAACGATCTCTGCGACAGGTGCAGGTGGCGGTGACAGATCACAGAGCACTTCCCTAATCACAGAGCTTATCCTCAATGAAGCTCCTGTCGGTGCAATCGACGGAACAAATGCAACTTTCACGCTAGCTCACGCACCAACTTCTGCGTCATCTGTCATGCTGTGGCTGAACGGCCAGTTGCTCACGCAGGGTGTAAGCAATGACTTCACTGTCGCATCCCAGACGCTGACAATGAGCTTCCCGCCTCAATCGGGCGACATCCTGCTGACGATGTACACAAAGTCATCACAGACGAAGCTCTTCGCGATGAACGAAGCTGCTACAAAGGTGGTCGCGGCGGGTGTCATCGGGTTTGAGCTGGCTAACACACCGTCACCGTCAAGCTCCCTAATGCTCTTCTTGAACGGTCAACTGCTCACGCAGGGCAGTGACTACACACTGTCGACAAGAAGTGTGACAGTCACAAACGGCTTCATTCAAGACAGCGACGTGGTTCTTGCGACCTACTCTTATTTGAGCTGAGTGCTTGTCAAGAGACAAGCTTCGTGATATTTAGCTTTGTAGTTTACGAGGCAGGAAGTGACGTACACAACATCAGAGCTGGCACTAGCTGCGTATCTAAAGATGCGTGGCGTGAGGTTGATCAGCGCAGGTAAGACACCCACAGGGAAATTTGAGTTCGTGTTCGACGATAAGACAGGGGTATGTGCCGGGCACTTCGTTGACTTCCTCAATGGTGAGTTCAGCACATACGACTCGAACCTCAAGTCGTTGAAGAAAATGATCTACTCGAAGTGATTTTTTATTGAATGTTTTAGAATGTCAAGCATATATAGAGACAGGCGCGTAACGCAGTTTTTGGTGATCCGAATAATCACCAGTTCAGTTTAAACAGTTAGCTGTTAGAGTTTGATCCCGTAAGTGGTGTTCACGTGCGGGATTTTTTCTTGAAGATAAAGGATAAAACATCATGGCAACAAAGACATACAGCGGCGCCGCAGGCGTCGAAGCAGGTCGCCCAACAACAAAGATCCGCGCCGAGCAGGTCAAGTCTGAGGACGGCTTCAACTCACTCGCCGTTGACCTCGAGGCCCTCCGTGGCCAGGTCAAGGACATCATCGGCGCAGCTGACTACAAGGAAGAGATCACAGGCGAGTATGCCAAGGTTCAGATCGTTGACCTTGCCGACCACCTCGATGCATCACAGGGTGCAGCAGCTCTCTCAGTCAAGAAGAACATCGCTGTCGTAGGCTCAGGCTCGATCGCAGGAACACTCGACGTCAACGGCCAGGCAACCTTCGCCTCCGCCAACGTCGAGGATCTCACAAGCGGTCGCATCGTCGTTGCAGGCGCATCTGGCGAGCTCGCAGATCACTCAGGCTTCACCTTCAGCGCCGGCGAGTTCGTTGCACCTTCAGCAACAGTCTCCGACCTCAGCTCAGGTCGCGTGGTCGTTGCAGGCGCAGCTGGCGCGCTTGGTGACAGTGCAAGCCTCACCTTCGACGGCACAGACCTCACCATGGCCTCAGCCAAGGTGTCTGACCTCACCGCAACACGCGTGGTCTACGCAGGCACTGACGGCGCTCTCGTCGACAGTGCAGAGATGACCTTCGGCGCAGGTGGCCTCACCCTCGCCAAGGATCTCCAGGCACGCAGCGGCTCATTCAGCGGTGACCTGACTGTCGCAGGCAACCTCCTCGTCAGCGGCGACACTGTCACCGTGAACGTGGGCGAGCTCACAGTCGAGGACAAGAACATCCTCATCGCCAACGTTGCATCACCTTCTGATGCATTGGCAGACGGTGCAGGTATCACCATCAAGGGCACAACTGACAAGACCATCCTCTGGGTGGACGCATCAGACAGCTTCGAGTTCTCTGAGCCCGTTGTTGCACCTAGCGGCAGCTTCCTCAACCTCGCTTCACGCCTCGCCAAGTCCACAGCAGGTGGCAAGCTCGTCAATGCCGAGATCACTGACTTCGTGCAGGGAACAGCTAACCAGGTCATCGTCGGAGCAGTCGATGCTTCTGGCATGTCAACCCTCAGCCTCCCCCAGAGCATCGACACCAACGCAGACGTCGAGTTCGACACCCTCAAGCTGGGCGACCTCGCTCCCGTCCACGTCGGCAAGGCACTCAAGGTGGGCACCGACGGCGCCGTGGTCCAGGCTGCTTGGAACGAGTTCGTTGCAATCGAGTCCAACGTCGGTCTCGAGCTCGTCCAGAACGGCTTCAAGGCAGAGATCGGTCTTGCTCAGGACATCCGCTCTTCCGCAACGATTCAGTTCGCTCGCGTTGAGCTCGATGGCACAGGCAACTACGTCGACGCTAGCGGCGACGGCCTCGTCCTTCACGCTGACGCAGCTGGTGACTCCATCGTCTTCGAGTACGATGCTGGCAAGACAATCTCCCTCGGCACAGCAGCCCTCAGCGGCTTCGTCGCCACCACAATCATGGGCGCCCTCAACGAGCTCAAGGCAACAGCCACAAATGCATCAAAGAAGGCAGCCTACACCAACTCAGGCGCTTCAGCGATTGCTGCTGGAACCGACATCGCAGCTCTGATCACATGGCCAGGAAGTGGAAGCTGGGTGTCCGAGCTCACCGGACAGAACTCTCTCGTGTTCGTCAACGGCATGCTCATGCAGGCCGGCGGTCTCGACTACACACTCAACGCTGGCGCAGGCACGATCTCGTTCGCCTTCGCACTCCAGCCCGGTGACGTGGTCGTCATCCAGAAGGCCTGATAGAGCAAACGCTTCGGCAGATCTAATCTGCTAAAGCTGGGGCGGGATCTCTTGATCCCGCCCCTTTTTGCATTATTACTGCATGTCACCGCTATTTAACTCAATCTTGCACAAGAATATACTTCAACCATGTCTGATGAGATAATCAAGAATATCTTTAGAACTGCTTCTGCAGATGTTCAAAATCGAATTGTTAGTTTAGGAAATGATGCAAAAGAGAAGTTGGCTGGGCTTGTTGCACGTGATAAGCACTACGGCGAATTTACTCAATTTCTTAGAACGTCACTGGCAGACATCATAGCAAGGGGACGCCAGCAAGAGACAGTCAGCAGGGAGTTCTATGAAAAAGAGATGTCTGATCTCATGTTGAAGGTCAACAAGATCATTACTGAGATCAAGGAAGAGGCGCTGAAGCAGCAGGGCGCTTCATATGCATATGAGATCGCTGCTGACCAGTTTCAAAGCTTACCTGCCACACTTGACGTCGAGCTCTCTAAAGCAAGAGATCTGCAGACACGCGCCGATGCAGGTGAGCTGGGAAAGCGTAGAAAGCCCGGTGAAAGGCCCGACAAGCTGAAGGACATCCGCAACTACGTCGAGAAGCCCGAGGATAAGTAAGCTGCATGCCCCTCACAGTCGTCAAGTCAGCAAACTTTGGTAAGACACGCGGCGGATTAGCAACTGTCGGTTACACTCTGTACAACGCAGCAGGCTCTGAAGTTGCAGCTCGCAGCACGGTGGGTGTCCACGAGCTCGGTACAGGCACAGGGATCTACGCAGCTTCTGTCACATTTCCAGACAGTTTTGCTGGTTCTGTACTGTGGGACACAGGACAGGGTGCTGATACAATTTACGCGTCTGAGGAGCAGAACTTTGCCGACTCAGCTGCCTCATTGACGACTGATCTCACGTCGATCAAAACTTCGCTCGATGCTGATCTCACGTTCGTCAAGGATATGATCGGCGGGCGCTGGAAGATCGATCACGAGAACTTTCAGATGATCTTCTACAAGCACGACAACTCGACTGAGGTCGCGCGGTTTGACCTCCGCGACAAGAACGACGATCCCAGCTACTTGTCCGTGTTCCATCGCAACAGAGTGACTTGATATGTCGCAGATGGTGCCGCTTGGCAACCCGCTCATTGTGACGATGGGCATGGGGCAAGAGGAGCTGACGGAACCTGCGATGGCTGTCGCTGGAACTGTTGAGTACTTCATCCTCATCGTCGAAGCTGTCAAGAAGGCACTTCGTGGTGACGGTGCTGATCCCCTCCTCGACGATGACATCAACGTCTACAAGATCGTCGCACTGCTCACTGAAGTCAATCGCCAACCGCTAGCTAACCCCCTATACAGCAAGATGACACGGCTGATCATCGAGAAGAAGGTGCAGATCGATGCCGAGCTTGTCGAGCAGAAAGCACGAAAGAGCGAACCGTACAGGATAGTTATAGGGGAGCACCGCATCATAAGAGAGACAGATGAGTGATATAGCACTTTACCTCGACCAGGACAATGAACTTCGTTTCAACGTGGCGATAGAGGGATCAAAGCCCGGCGCGCCCAAGTACCGCCTCGTGTTTGAGGGCAAGAACTTCTCCTACACCTTCAGTGGCCAGCAGACGGCACCTGGCGAGGTGTCCTTCACGATCCCGACCATGAAGAACCTCATGAAGGAGGGCGCTTACCACGCCGACCTCGAGGTGATGATCGATGACCGTTACTTTACACCCTTGTCGTTCGACGCGACGTTTGAGGAGTCAGTTAAAGTTAGAGCAGAGGCAGTGACCCGAACCGTGCAGAAGAAGCCGGCCGTCACAGCTTCTATTGTCACAGCACGTGCTCCTGAGACGGCACGCCCCGTGCTTGAGTCAGCAACCCGCCCCGCCGCGCCTCGTCCACAACAGAAGGTCGCAGCTCGGGAGGATGACTTCATCGCCGAGGTTGATGGTCGCAAGATCACGGCTGATGACCTTCGTAGCTTGCTTAGATCCACCAGGAGGTAAAGATGTTATCAGCATTATTCGCAGTCGTCGGTAGTTACGCTGCCGTCGCCGGTGTGCTCGTCGCCAAGCGTGCATTGAAGATCACTGATCTGCACGAAGAGTACACATTCATCCGCTCACGTGAGCAGAAGTCACACATCAGAGCCCATGCGATTGTATTGAAGGGCGGCTTCAAGAGCGATCTGCTCTGGATCAAACACCTTCCCAGCAAGGTCAAGACAGCACTCGCCTGGTTGAAGCCAGAGTAGCTCCATGAGCCGCGAGCTTCAGCGCGCGACGCTCTTCTTTAAGTACATTAGAGAAGAGCACGCTCACCACATCGAGTTGCTTGAGCGCGGAAAGCAGCAGCTACTTGAAGCCCTGAAGTACGTGAAGGTTGACCCAAATGCTCAGCCTCGCCAGCAAAATCAGCAACAGAGCGCACCGCCCCAGCAGCAGCCTGCTGAGCCAGAGAAACCTCCTGTGCCCGACGATGTTGCTGCAGACGTCAAGAAGCTCTACAAGAAGATCGTCCAGGAGACACATCCCGACAAGTTGGCACAGTCAGATCACGGTCAAAAAGAGCGCGAGAAGCGCGTCAAGCTGTACATGGACGCCGTCAAGGCATTTCAAGCATCAGACAGGGACAACCTTGTGGAGATCGCGCTCGACCTCGAACTTGACACAGGCCTCGAGGTTGAGAAGATCGTTGCATCCCTTCTGACGCGCAGCAAGGCACTCGAGATCCAGATCCAGCAGGTCAAGGGTTCAGTCGAGTGGCTGTGGATGCACTCTGACGAAGCAAAACGCGTCGAGGTGATCAAGGAACTGTGCAGGCGAAACGGCTGGCTCTACGTCACTGATGAGCAGATCGTCGAGAGCGTCAGGTACGCGTCTGGAATGCATCCAGGCACTAGAGAAGATGTCCGTGCCCGAGCCCGCAAGATGATGCAGGAACGACGCAGGATTACTTGAACACCGCACTGGTCACATGTAGTATTGCTTAGAGGCAATAACATGAACAACGTCTATATCGCAAGTGGTTGGTTTTCTCCAGAGTGGCTCCAGGAAGTTGAGGACATCAAGGCTGTCCTCGAGGATCTCAAGCTCGATTACTTCTCTCCCAAGGATTATGCGATCGCTGAGGCGACTGCAAGCAATGACACGCAGAAGCAGATCTTTGACGGTAACGTCAAGCACCTTGACATCTGCGACTGGATGATCTGCAACACCCGCAACAAGGACATGGGTTCGATCTGGGAGGCGGGCTATTTCTACGCTCGCAACAAGCCCATCGTCTACTTCTGCGCAGGCCTTCCACCCGGTGCCAAGTTCAATCTCATGCTGTCAGCAAGCGGCGTCGCTGTCTGCACTTCTCTCGATGATCTCCGCGAGTATCTGACACACTGCAAGCGTGAAGGCAAGCTAATCACACGCAACTACACCGGTTTGATCGAGTAATGAGGATATTGTGCGCTCCTGGTGGATAGTTATCTGCTAGGAGCGCACATGCGTATGAATAGATTAGCCCTGCGTAAGATGATCCTCAGAGAGATGCATGATCACATGCAAGATGAGGATATGCCAGAGATTGAAGCTGAGATCATCGACGATGAGGAAGATGAAGAGCACGAAGACGAAGATGTTCCAGAGGAAGATTACGACACCGACGTAGATGAAGAGGGCAACTTCGACTACGAGGATTCGAACGTCTACGAAGAAACTGGGATGATCAAGTCAAACCTCTACATGCTGTCCAAGAAGGCACATGAGCTCCATGACGAGATCGGAGATCGTGATGATCTTCCTGAGTGGGTGCAGGAGAAGATTGCAGTCGCATCCTACATGATGGACACAGTTCACGACTACCTCATGTACGAGATGGTCAAGGATGACCTCCACGAGAAGAAGGATGGGCGCACCAAGAGCCGCAAGTACAAGGGCAAGGAGTACCGCGCGACACCTGCGATGGTAAGTGCAGTCAAGAAGGGTGCATCCTACAACCAGCTCGCAAAGCTCGCCAAGTGGGCTGATGAACCCGCTGCAGTCGTCCAGGCAGCAAAGATCGTGGCAAAGGGCAAGCCAATGTCCCGCGACGACGAGGAAGATGACCTCGACGAGAACGACAGCTGGGAACCACTGCGTCAGTCAACTGGCATCATGTTCTTCGAGGACGAAGAGGGCACCGACTACCCAGCGCCTAAAGCGAAGGGTAAGAAGCGCGGTTGAGGTAGTTAGATAACCAGCGGTCGCTGGTGTAAATAGAGGCCTCGGTGATTATAATGAGTTCATGAAGATACTCATTACTGGTCACCGAGGTTTCATTGCATCTAACCTTCCATCTGCATTCGCTGATCTCGATCACGAAGTTGTCGATCCCAGCCAGCTCAGGCTGACACACAAGCTGCCGACAGGTGAGCACTGCGTCTATCGCAACAGTGAGGATGACTGGGCACGTGAAATCAAGCGTCTCGGCGTCGATGTAGTTGTCCACAATGCAGCAGCAGTGGGCACCGATGTCGTCGCGCTCAATCCCAATGAGGCGACGCTGTCCAACGTGACAGGAACCTACAACATCTGCCGCGCTGCTGAGAAAGCACGCGCAGCCGTCCTCTACCTCGGAACGACAGTCATCTATAACACAGATCTGTATCAGGGCTCCTGGATCGCTGAGCGCTCCTCGCACGGCCCACAGACGCTCTACGGATCTCTGAAGCTGGCAGGTGAGTACATCGTCCGCGCACACAGCACAAAGTGGTCGATCGTCCGGCCCCTCTTCTGCTACGGTGGCGTGGGTGACAACAACTCGCTGATCGCGAAGGGGTTCTTCGGCGCTGCACACGGCAAGGAGAAGATCGACATGTTCCTCGATCCCAAGAAGATCAAGGATTACATGCGCGTCGAGGATTTCTGCGATGCGGTGGCAACTGTGGTCGATAAGGAGCTCTGGAACGATGACTGGAACGTCGCTGCGGAGACGCCTGAGAACACAGGCAGGATCGTCGAGATGATGAGTGAGATCTCGTGCAAGGATCTAAAGGGTGTGGTAAAATGGCACCCAGGAACCGACTACTTGGGTAACCATCGACTAAGCTCACAGAAGTTCAGGGATGCTTCTGGTTGGACACCAAAGTTCGACCTATATGGTGGCTTGGAAAAGTCGTGGAATGACATCCAGCGTAATCTGGGTTCCACGGATTATAATCCTCTGCGATATCTGGAAGATGCCAAGAAGCGTGGCATCGACCTCACACAATTCTTCAACCGGTGAAATAACATGAGTATCATTCGACCTCCGGATCGGTTTGTGGGCCTTCATGCCCACTCCGGTTTCTCGACCATGGACGGGCTCGGCTATCCTGCACAGCACATCGACTTCGTGCTGAAGAACGGCATGGATGCCTGGGCGCTGACTGACCACGGCAACGGCAGCGGCCTTGCCCACGCGCAGTCACATGCCAAGAAGATGAAGAAGGCAGGGCAGAAGTACCGCCAGCTGAACGGGGTCGAGTTCTACTTCGTTCCATCGCTGAAGAACTGGGCAGAGCAGTACCAGGATCACAAGGATGCAGTCGCTGCTGCCCGCTCTGAGAAGAAGTCGAAGGAGGCGACTGACATCGACGCCGACGATGAGGCAGGGGCGGGTCACATCATCGAGAATGAGGATGAGACAAAGGACGCGTCATCTCTCGAAGTGAAGGATGACGAGTGGAAGCGTCGCTACCACCTTGTCGTGATTGCTAAGGACAAGCGTGGCCTGTCCAACCTCTTCACGCTGGTCAAGCGGTCATTCAAGGAGGGGTACTATCGCTTCCCACGGATTGACTTCGACATGCTCAAGCAGCACGGTGAAGGGCTTGTCGTCAGCACGGCCTGCATCGGTGGCATCATGGCGAACCGCGTCCTCCGCGGACAGGCGATGCACAAGTCAGATGCTGAGATCCAGCACGAGCTCAAGAACCTGACGGATCGGTTTGTGGACGCCGTCGGCCTCGAGAACTTCAACCTCGAGATCCAGTTCAACAAGCTGCAGGCGCAGCACGACGTCAATCGGCACCTGATCGATCTGCACAAGAGCACAGGCGTCCCGCTGGTGGCGACCTGCGATAGTCACTATCCCACTCCTGATAAGTGGAAGACACGTGAGCTCTACAAGAAGTTGGCGTGGATGAACGCGAAGGAGGAACCCAAGCCCCTCCCAGCATTCGATGAGCTGAAGTGCGAGCTCTACCCAAAGAACGCCGAGCAGATGTGGGAGGAGTTCAACCGACACACTGATGCCTACACATTCTATCAAGGCAACGAGGAGCTGGTTCGAGATGCGATCGAGCGGACGCACGACATCGCATGGCAGCAGTGTGAGGACGTCTGGGTCGATACAGGCGCCAAGCTCCCAGTTTTCGCCACGCCTGAGAAGACAGAGTTCCAGCAGCTGGTGGATCTCGTCAAGGAGCGGATGGGCGAGATGGGGCTACATGAAAAGCCCGAGTACATGGCCCGCGTGAAGGAAGAACTCTCAGACATTAAGCACCTGGGTCACGCCTCTTACTTCCTCACGATGTACAAGATCTTCCACCGTGCTAAGGAGCGCACTCTCCTCGGCCCAGGTCGTGGATCTGCTCCCGGATCTCTCGTCAACTACATCCTCGGCATCACTCAGATCGATCCGCTTCCGTTCGGCCTCCTCTGGAACCGCTTCCTTGGTCGGCATCGTGTGTCTTGGCCCGATATCGACTCCGATGCTGGTGATCGTGACGTTCTTATTGACGCGGCACGTGAGCTCTTCGGTGACGACGCTGTCATTCCCGTCTCAAACTTCAACACCCTGAAGCTGAAGTCGCTGGTGAAGGACGTCGCGAAGTTCTTCAACGTCCCGTTCGATGAGGTCAATGCGGTGACAGGACCACTCCAGGATGAAGTCATGCCTCACGCTAAGGATGATGACCAGGAGAAGTCGGTCTTCGTCCTCAAGCACGATGACTGCATGAAGTACTCACCTGCTTACAATGCATTCATGACGAAGTACCCCGAGGTGGAGGAGCACGTTAATGCGCTCTTCATGGAGAACCGTTCGATCGGTCGTCATGCAGGCGGCGTCCTCGTTGCAGAACCCAAGGCGTTGGCTGAAGGCATGCCCATCATCGGTGTTCGCGGTGAATTGCAGACGCCGTGGACAGAAGGTATGAACTTCCGCAACCTGGAGGACAACGGCTTCCTCAAGTTCGACTTCCTCGGCCTAACGCTGCTCAAGGACGTAGAGAACTGCATCAAGCGGATCCTGATCAAGCAGGGTGTCAAGAACCCGACATTTAGTCAGATCAAGGATTTCTTCGATGAGCATCTCAACTGCCGCACGGTCAAGCAGGATGACCAGCAGGTTTGGAAGCACGTCTATCACGAGGGTCGGTTCGTCGGTGTCTTCCAGTTCACGGCAGACGGTGCACGTAAGTTCTGCCTCGATGCGAAGCCTACAAACATCGGTGAGCTGGCAGCACTGACTGCAATCTACCGACCAGGCCCACTGAAGGCAAACGTCCACAAGCTGTACGTCCAGGCAAAGCGGGATGCCTCGAAGATCAAGTACGACCATCCAGTCATCCAGGAAGTGCTAGGGCCCACGTTCGGTTACGTTGTCTTTCAGGAACAGTTCATGATGCTGGCCCAAAAGCTGGCAGGGTTCTCTCCTGGCGAGGCTGACCAGCTCCGCAAGACGCTGGTCAAGAAGTCGCTGGACACGCTGGGCAAGAAGTCATCTGAGAAGGAGGCAGCGCGGAAGCAGTTCATCGACGGTGCTCTGGCACTGCACGGTGTGCCTGAGAAGGTGACTGGCCCGCTCTGGGACACGATCGAGGCGTTCTCGGTGTACGGGTTTAATAAAAGTTTACAGCATGATCAGGATGTTGATATGTACGATAGAGATGGAAACTTTATTCGTGCAGTTAACATTGGCAAGGTTGTACCCGGGTGCTACGTCAAAACACGAGATGAAAAGTCGCAGTGCGACATCTTTGTCAAAGTTGTTGCCAATCATGACCACGGTGAAGTTCCTATCTTCAAGATTACACTTGAAGGAGGCGAAGAAATAAGGTGTTCAATGCATCACAAGTTCAGGACGACATGCGGAGAGATGATGCCACTGTGGTACATCCTGCAGGAAGAGTTAGAGATTGCGACTGTGGGAAGAAATTCAGTGAAAAGCAGATCAACGCACACAATCTCAAATGTGCAGCATGGCTTGAACGACATTCTGAGAGAACTGACTATGTCAGGTGTCAAATTTGCGGACATCTCGGACGCAGCCTGAAATCTCATATCTTGAAAGCACATGGAATTTCTAAGACAGAATACGAGCAGAATTATGGCCCAGTTGTTTGTTCGGCATCTAAACAGAAGTACAAATCATCAAACAACTATGACTGGATAAATCGGGCAAAAATAGCAGGAGATGATTTATCTGAGTGGAAAGGTAAACTCTCATCGGGCATATCGAAAGGTATCATGAACTCTGCAACGGCCCGTAATGCAAGAAGAGACAACTTAACGAAGTTAAATAAGACAGACAACTTCAGAAAAAGATCATCTGATACTGCAAAGAAGACGTCAGCAAGACGCGACATACAGGAACGTCGAGCAGCTACACTTAAAAAGTGGAGAGAAGAAAACCCTGACGTATTTTATCAGTCTTGTGTTACAAAGATGATTACAGCTTACCAAAGTGTACCAGAGAAAAATCTCTTTGAGCTGGTTGACAAGCTATATCCTAATCGTTTTAAGCGCGGTCAGCAAATTAGGAGAATAGGAAAATTTACTTCTGTTAAGTCAGGAACCCGCCAGATAGACATACTTGATGCAGTCAGCAAAATTGTCATTGAATTTGATGGCCCACGACATTTTGTCAATCTAACAAAAGATGACCGACTTTCAAACACCAGGAATAAAGATCAAGAGCTTAATCGCGTGCTAGTTGACGAAGGTTACGTTGTTATACGTGTATCTTTCGACATGTTTACGTACAAAAACGGTGGTAAATTCGACGATGCATGCGTAAAATTGATCTGCGAAGCAATAGAGAAAAAAGAACCTAAATTAGTTCTAATCGGAGAAATGTACCTTGAGCGCAATTACATCGATTGAGTTTGTCGGGATGCAGAGAGCATACGACCTTGAAGTCGCGCACCCAGATCATCAGTTCTATTTGTCAAACGGTGCGTTGACGTCAAACTCACACTCCGTGTCCTACGCGATCGACTCATACTACGCAGGTTGGCTACACACCCACTACGAGAAGGAGTGGTTGGCAACGATCCTGCAGTCTGAGACAGGTAATCCCAAGGGGCTGGCAAAGGCTATCGCGGAGATCAAGGCAATTGGTTACAAGTTCTCGCAGGTTGACATCAACTACTCAGGAACAGAGTGGACGTACTCTGATGAGATCCAGGCATTCGTTCCACCGCTGACATCTGTCAAGGGCCTGGGCGACTCAGCAGTGAGTGAGATCATGGAGAACAGGCCCTACCGTGCGCTGGATGACCTCCTGTTCGATGCAGAAGGTGAGTGGCGCCACTCCAAGCTGAACAAGAGCTGCCTTGAGTCGCTGATCCTCACTGAGAGCCTAGGTTCACTGCAGGAGTTCAAGGACGAGCGTCTCAACAACCACAATCAGCTACACAAGATGATCATCGAGAACTATGACACGCTCCGCAAGGGTCGCACAGGAATGACCAAGACGGCCACCAAGAAGTGGGTAAAGGAGCACGGCAAGGAGCCTGTGATCATCGACCAGTTGATCGAGGCAACGGCAGATGTCCAAGATTGGAACCGCTACGAGAAGATCAAGAACTTCGTAGAGATCTTGACCACGGCGTCAGAAGAACTGCTATTCCCACCCACCGTGATGGCAAAGATTGATCGTTCTAACGTCCCGTCTGCAATGCAGATCTCACCAGGATCGAAAGCAGTTGTCTGGTTCTGTGCCCAGGATTGGGTCAAGAAGCAGACAAAGAACGGCAAGACATTCTACACAGCATTTGCTGTTGACAATAACAGCGACACTGCAAGAATTCGCGTGTGGGGTACATTTAAAGAAGAGCCCGAGCGATACACTATGTGGCTAGCTGAGGTAGAATATGATGCTAACTGGGGTATGTCAACCTCAGCAATGAAAATGCGAAAGATCGAGGTGTAATTTGAAGTTCAATCTAAAGACAGTTGTGCTAGAAGGTGTGGATTGCAGCGGCAAGACCACGTTGTTTAGGAGCTTGCATCGTGCAACAGGCTTCAAGTGGAACATCCACGATCGAAGCGCACTTTCTATGCTCTGCTATGCAGTCATGTACGGAAGAGATGTTGACCACTGGCGGCAGCTCCTCTTGGAAGAGATCAGCGATCTGAACAATGTGATCGTTGTGCTCATGCCCCCACTGACCACCATCAAGGATCGCCTTGCAGAAAGAGGCGACGAGTTTCAAGATCAAGAGACGATTGAGAAGTTGTACACAATCTTCGAGGATGAGGTGACACGTCTCAGCGCGTACCCTAACGTCTTAGTTTGCGCGCAATCAAAAGCTTCCAGTGATGACATTGCACGGTGGGTACTAAACTACGAACGTCAGACATATGGACGTCTCGCTGAGATGACGCATGATCATGCGAGGATCAAGCTGTCTGGTGAGGCGCCTTTCCTAAAGATGACGTGGGAAGACACTGACTTCAAGACACTCAGCACAAAGGCTCTCTTCTACGAACCTGAGCTTGAGTACTACGAAGCAACACGCAAGAAGCTTATTGAAAAGATCCAAGCAGAGCTGGCTGGCCAGAATGAGTACGAGATGAAGCAGGATCTCAAGTCGCGACGGTTTGTCATGACACAGGATAGTTGCATCTCCTATGCCCACTTCATGTATCGTGGCGGTGTGCTTCACGCCAACATCGTGTGCAGATCTTCTGAGGTGTCGCGTATCTTCCCAAATGACATCCACTTCATCGGTCACATGGGTCAGACAGCCCGACGTGAGCTCGGCCTCACCGTTGAGACACCCGTGAGGTTTAATCTCACACTCGACTCAGCGCATGTAATCTTTCAACCTACGCATTAAAGTACTTAGAGGCATAAATGAAGAGAGCATTAGTAACGGGCGGCGCCGGCTTCATTGGGTCAAATCTGACGCACGCGCTTGTCGATGATGGCTGGACAGTTGACGTAGTAGACGACATGTCGAACGGTCATCTCAACCTTCTTGATGGTTTGAACTATCGAGTTTTTCTGCCGGGCATGGCAGAAATCTATGAGGCACAGAAGCAGAGAGCTTCGAAAGAAGTTTACGTGCATGAGTGCGACTTTGCGCATCCAGTCATCTTAGACAGAATTGCTCGGAAGCAATACGACATCGTCTTCCACCAGGCAGCTGTTCCGCAAGTTTCCTACTCTGTCGAGCAGCCTACGAAGACGACAGACGTCAATCTTCTGAGAAGCATTGAGCTTCTCCATTCTTGCGTCGGCAACGTCGACAAGGTGGTTGTTGCATCATCATCAGCTGTCTATGGTAACACGGAGGCACTGCCGACAACCGAAGAGACACCACGTAACCCAAGATCTCCATACGGCCTCCAGAAGAGTGCTCTTGAGGATTTCTGTCGACTATTTGGTGAGCTCTATGATCTAGACACCGTCTGCCTACGCTATTTCAACGTTTTCGGTGCAGGCCAGTATGGCGACTCACCTTATTCCACAGCCGTGTCTGCTTGGTGTGATGCAATCAAGAGCGGGCGCACTCTTAGATCCGATGGTGACGGATCTCAATCTCGTGACATGTGTCATGTTGACAACGTCGTAAGTGCCAATATTCTTGCTGCCAAGACGCCGAACCGCCTCATGGGCAAAGGGTACAACATCTGCTGTGGTGAGCGGACGACAAACCTTGAGATCCTCCAGCACCTCACAGGAGCATTTCCAACAGTTGAAGTTCGTCACGCTCCCTGGCGTCCAGGTGATGTTAAGCACACACTGGGTGACTGGACAGCAGCAAATCGTGACTTCGGATACCAACCACTAGTTAAGTTCTGGGATGGGCTTGAGAAGACACTCGCCTGGTGGGAGCTCAAGTAATGCGCATCCCACCAACATTCACTGTCTTCTGTGGGCCTATGATGTCGTCTAAGACGACACGACTGATCGGCGCGGTCGACCGCTTTCGATATCAGAACCAGCGCGTCCTTGCATTTAAACCAAAGATGGATAGAAGGTATGCAAAAGAAGAGATTACTACACACAACGGTGGAAAGCTTGAAGCTCTCATTGTTAGCACTGGTGATGAGATACTACGCCACGTTGACGTATATGAACCAGACGTTGTAGCAGTTGACGAAGCTTTCATGATTGACGGCTCTGCAGACGCACTCATTCAGATCTACCGTAGAGGCGTGTCTGTCGTTGTGTCGTCGATCGAGATGTCTGCCAGCTGCAACTCTTTCCCAGAGATTGAGAAGATCCTTCCCTGGGCGACAAAGGTTGAGAAGTGCACTGCCGTCTGTGTTGTATGCGGCGAGGATGCACCGTACACACAGAAGAAGATCAATGACATCGCAGAGATCACAGTTGGGGGTTCTGAGCTCTATGAGCCTCGATGCTGGTCACATCATGCGACCGCGCGCGAAGCGTGATACATTAGTATCGAGGTAGCATGCTAGATCCTAACAGCATCAATCTGGTCATTTATCATGCGAGTTGCACAGATGGATTTGGAGCAGCTTGGGCAGCATGGAAGTTACTTGGCGACCGTGCTGAATACTACGCTGCAAAGTACGGAGAGGCACCGCCAGATGTGACTGGGAAGAACGTCATCGTCGTAGATTTCTCATATGATAATGCTACTACTAAGCGCTTGATGAAGGAGGCAAAGGGGTTTTTCGTCCTTGACCACCACAAGTCGGCGATGGTAGAGCTCCACGATGTGTCCTGCACACACTTCGACATGAACCACAGCGGTGCAATGCTGGCCTGGAAGTTCTTCCATCCCGGTAAGGAAGCACCTCGGATGATCAAGCACATCGAGGATCGTGACCTCTGGAAGTGGGAGATCCCTTACTCGAAGGAGTTCTCAGCAGCATTTGACATGGTACCCTTCGACTTCGAGGAATTTGACAAGTACCTCGACGACTCAGCAGTTGACGATGCTCAGGAGCGTGGTGCCTACATCCTCGCATATTCTAAGACAGTGATCTCCAAGATCTCCAAGCACGCAGCACCACGCAAGCTGAACGGCAAGGATGTCCTGGTGGTGAACTCACCCCACTGGATGTCCGAGATCGGAAATGCGTTGTCACCTAAGTGTGACTTCGCGGTGATCTGGTACTACGACCACGACACACACCAGGTGAAGGTCAGCCTCCGGGCGCACCATGATGACGCTGATGTGAGCGAGGTCGCCAAGAAGTACGGCGGAGGAGGACATCGCAAAGCAGCAGGTTTCGCGCTTGCGCCCAACATCAGTATTGAGACAATCTTCGACAAGGAGTAGAGATGCGTCCAGGCTGGGATGAAGTGTGGATGAACATCGCACGTGAAGTATCACGCAGGTCAGCAGACGACAAGTACAAGGTCGGAACTGTGATAGTCACTGGAGACAACACACAAGTGCTGTCGCTAGGATACAACGGCGACCACGCAGGTGGCCCAAATTGCAGAGAGTCGAGTGACCCTGGCGAGTCAGGTTTTATCCATGCCGAGATGAACGCGCTGATCAAGCTTGACTACAATAACCTAAAGCGACGTGTTATGTACGTAACGTTGTCGCCCTGTAAGATGTGCGCTAAAGCAATCATCAATGCAGGTATCAACGAGCTCGTGTACGGCGAAGATTATAGAGATCTCAGCGGTATTGACATTCTCACAGGCGCTGGGATAAAAGTTAGAAAAATAACTCAAACTTAGCGGATAGATATAGATGATGAAAAAGTTAACTCCACAAGATGTAAACAAACTGATCAGACGATCTCTGACCAAGGTTGTGCTTGAAAAGCTAACAGTGAAAGTGGGCAAAGAGGTCGTCGTCTCACCTGAGCTTAAGATCCGTCACGTTGGAAACAACAAAATTGAGGGCTCTAAGTATCTTTACACAATCACTGGGATTGACAACGTCGACGGAGTGCTCCAATTGAAGATGAAGTACTACGACGATGACAGCCCAGAGCCTATCGAGACGGCAGTGACACAAGATGAATTTGACCAATACGAGCTGGCATAATGAGTAAAGACATCACACAAATTGTCCGTCAGACACTTGGCTTAAGCGGTGAGACAGCCAAGAGCTCAAAGCGGCTCGACGAGGCGCTTGTTGCCGACCCTAAGCCCTTCAATCTTCCCACAGAGTTCCAGAGTGCTGGCACAAAACGTGCTCACTTTGAGCTGTATGAAAACTACATCAAGGCCTTCAACCGCATCAGCGCAGAACTAGACAGCGCCGATAGGTCAGAAGTTAATTCCAACAACAGTCAGTTTCGCTCGTTGAAGATCGATGAAACGTACAATATGAACGCGATCTTCCTCCACGAGCTCTACTTTGCCAACATCAGTGATCTACACAGCAAGATCACAATGGACTCGCTCACTTACATGCGGCTCCAGCGTGACTTTGGCACGTTCGACAAGTGGCAGGAGGATTTCCTCGCCTGCTGTCAGGCATCCCGCTGCGGTTGGGCAGTCACATACTACAACCTCTTCACACAGACATACATGAATGCTGTCGTCGATCTACACAGCATTGAGATCCCGGTTGGGTGCTTTCCAGTGATCGTGATGGACGTGTGGCAGCACGCCTACTACAAGGATTACCTCCGGGATGTGAAGACATACAGCATCGCGATGATGAAGGAGCTCAACTGGCGAGTCATCGAGGATCGCTTCAAGCAATCTGAGCGCGTCGCACAAGCAATGAGGTCACTATGAGATCAAGGCAGACAAGCAGGCGCCGCAGGCTCTACGAGGAAAGCGACGTAGAAAGTGTGTCAGTTGTTGATAAGATGACAGGCAGCACCCGCCTTTCACTCGACTCAGTCGACGACCAGATCGACTCATACATCATTAAGTTCGAGGCAGAAGCTGCCGAAGCGGCTGAGTCAGAAGAGGAAATGATCTTTGAGGCGCTCAAGCGCAGGTCGCTTTTAGGTTTGCTCTATGAGCAGGACGAGGCTCCCACCGACTTGTTCACAGGAGATCCTGCTGCTCCCGCTCCAGATGATGAGGCGCCTGAGCCCGAAGACAGCTCAGAGATGAAAGATGATCTGAAGCCTGCGCCTCTCGTTAAGTCAGCGATAGACATCGACCTGTTCACAAAGAAGCTGGCTCGCTTAGTGATGAATAATAAGCGGCTGCTTGACGTCGAGTCGGTCATCATCAACCGCGCGATGCTCTTCCTCAAGAAGAACTACAGCCAAGAGTACGTGGATCGCATGAAGGAAGTGTTGGATACGCAGTTTGACTTCAATATGGACGATCAAGATTTCCTGTACGCACCTGACGCACCCGGCTCAGAAGGCAAGCCCACAGGCGGTACTGGCGGCGCATGAAGAAGCAGATCGACACGCAGCGTCTGATCAGTTTTGAGACAAAGAAGTCGGTTCACATCAACATCCCCAGAGAGACACACGGATTAGTTAGAGCACAGTGCTTCAAGTACAGCCTGACAATGCAGGACGTATTTGAGGAGCTCGCGCAGATGATTGCTGCTGAAGATCCCGATGCGCTGGAGATGATGTCGAACTTGGCAATGAAAAAGAGAGATGCATCAATAAAACGCCTTTCAGCGTCAGATGCAGAATCTATATTCAATATTATAGAAGATAACAATCCACTCTCAGACGGATGATGACATTGTTCAACAAACTAAGATCTCTCTTCATCGTTGATGAGGTCAAAGATAAGACAGATGCACTAGAGAACCAGCTGAAAGAAGCATGTGATAGAATTTCCCTGCTTGAGAGAAAGCTAGTTGATCAAGATGCCATCTTAATCGACCACCACAAGACGATCGCTGCACTTGCGATGATACAGACAAATCTGCTGGCTGAGATGGAGCGCGCAGCTAAGAACGCGAGCTTGAAGCGCACCAAGATGACTTCTCACACAACGTCATCAAAAGGTGACGATTTCATTAACTAGCTTTACGATCGGCGCGATATATTTATCTGCAGAGGTTTTAGATGCAGATTGTCGTCAAGAAGAAAGTTCTTGAGGAGATGATTGACCAAGTTGTTCGCGAGGTCAGCTCTTTTCACAGCGTAAGAATAGATGAGATCCCAGCCAAGCTCGATGACGAGGACGTCGTCAAGCCCACTGAGGAGATGGCCACACAGCTCTCGACGCAGAAGCCTAACGTTGACGATGACGCCTATAAGCCCGTCAATACGTCAGAGCTTACAAAGGCTGCGTCAGCTGTCGCAGAGAAGGTGCCTCAGGACAAGGTGCAGAAGTTCTACAAGCAGCTTAAGGATCTTGCACAACAGACAGTCGACGGAAAAGAAACAGACGACAGCATGTTGAGTGAGAGAAAGATGGCCAGCATCCTCTCATTCCTGCTCGATCGTCCTGTGCATCTCCGTGAAGCCCGCAAAGGTGACATCGATCCACGGTCGCCCGAGGGGATTGCGATTGACGCACAGATTAAAGCTGCTGATGCTAACGTCGATAGATTTACAGGAAATATTGAGAGACAAGATAGACGGCAATCCGGATCAGTCAGCCTAAGTCGCGTTCCTTCACTAACGATGAGTGTTGTCTACTCACTGCTTGCTGCGATTGCCAAGAAATCTGGCGAGCAGTTTAAGCGCCCACAAGATCTTGCAGACATCAAGGCAGAGCTTCTTCAACCAGGTGCAATAACACTGTCTGATGACAAACGGAAGATGAAGCTGCGCGCTCGTGGAACCACAGCAGAAGTGGGCGGCTTTGGAACGGCCCTGCACAATGTCTCAAAAGAGCAGATGATTGCTGCAGCAGAGAAGGCAATAAACGACCACTTCGATGAGCTTGTTGAGTTCATCACGACAGGTCACCTGATGGGTGACCCATCCAGCGGCATCAAGCGCGAACGTGAAGGATCGCTTAGAACTGAAGCGGGCGACCTTGCTAAAGAGATTTTAATCCAACTTGGTGAACAGCTCCCAATCAGTGCAAGTGTACCAGATGACACACTTAGAAGTTTTGGTACTGAATTGGGTGAATTTATTAAGAATACACTCAGCCCAGAGAATAATCAGTTTTCCTACACATTTGCTGATCTTGTTATCAAGGTGAAAAAGGGCAAGAAGGGTCAAGAAGCAACAGAAGAAGAGGAAGAAGATGCAGATGAAGTAAGCACAGTCAAGCAGGTCATCATTGACTTGTCTAAAGTTGCCGATGACATACAGCAACTTCCTGCAGAAGCTGGTGCCTATTCACGCGGTGACATGACAGCAATAGGACAGATGCAGATCGGTCGTGTCAACACAGCTGAATTCTTCAAGAATGAACTTGCTCAATCCATCATGACAAACATTGAAGATCTGTTGGAAAAATTTGTCAAGGTCAAGCGTGACAAGTTCGCAGCAGGCATAGAAGGCCGCAACTTAGCATCTGACATACTTCGACGCATGGGTGGATCAAGAGCAGACATACCTGCTGAGAAAGTTAATTTGCTCATGAGAGACATCAGTCAGTCGGGTGAGGAGGAGGGACAGACGCCTGAGGAGATCGAGCGCCGGCAGTTTGATGCACTCTTTGCGTCAGACGTCCTTAGCAGAGAGCGCTTTGACATGAGGGTAGGCCTCTATCAGGCTTTTATTGAAGAATTCATGGGGCCTGTAATCTTCCTTGCTTCTAAGTCATTTGAGGATAGCACCAGAGTAAGTAGGGAATTCCAGAATGCCGCATTGAAGCCACTCAACCAGATTGCAGACAAAGATCCCGTCTTCAGCATGTACACAGACGTCTTGAAGATGTTCGGAAGTAGCAGAAAGATGCAGGTGTCAAAGTTCTTTAGAACCTATGAAAAGATCTTGCAAGATCCTGGATTTAAGGCGTTCGTTGAAAATCAGACAGGTGCAACAGGAGTGTCAGATCTTAGTCGTGCATCAACAGCCTTCTTTGATAAAGACATCACACTCGTCTTCATCGTCAATATGGCAGCTGCATATGCTAAGACAAAGCTTCGTGAACCTACCATGGTGCACTCGCTTGTTGGAAAGACACAAGATGATGAATTTAATATTGTCAAATCTTTCAAAAATTACCTGGAGAAAGACGTCATCGATGGCATCAAGGATGGCGACCCAGAGCCTCTCAAGTTACTCAAGAAAGTCGAGGACATGATCGAGGACAGCGGTATGGGTTTCGTCAAGAAGCAGCCTGAGAAGAAGAAAAAGGGTGAACCCGTGAGTGAAGCTGCCATCCTGCGCAGTATAATCAGGCGTGCAATCCGCTGATTAGGAGGCGCTGTGAGCTTTGGATTTAAACTTCCCTTCCGCGAGGAGGGGCTTCCCGTCAAGGTCGACCAGAGCACATGGGCGCACTTCGACGATGGCAGAAAGCTGAGGAAGACATACGAGTTTGTCAAGTTCAGAGCTTTCCACTCCTTCGTCTCAGAGTTGCTCGTCAAGGCACGACAGATGCACCACGAGCCGCACATCGAGCTCGAGGGGCTGAAGGTCACGATCACGCTGCAGACCCGTGTGATCGACGATGTGTCAGAGCAAGATCTCGTCCTGTCACGGTTCTGTGACGATCTCTACAACGACGTCCGTTACTACTACGGCACTGATAAGGTCGCCTGATGCTACTAATGAGTGACGATCTGACAGATCGAATAATTTTGGCACACGACGAAGATGATGACGGCCAAGTCGACACCATCACGTCTGTTGACGTCACATTCCACCTCGACGGTTCACAAATCACCATTCCGCTCAAGAAGATGATCTTCTCGACTGATGAGATCGCATTGTCCTTCACAGCAGTACCTGCTCTACCCGTCATGCTGCACCAGCATGTGGGCGCCGTGAAGTGCGTCGTCACTGCAGGTCACCACACGTTAGATTTTGACCTGAAAAACTGTGCAGTCACGTGGGATAATACGGAAGGAAAGCAACTTTGCACGATAGTTAATAGATTAGAGCAGCATGCTAGGAGATCTGAATGAGCCAAGAGTTCGACTTCAGTAAGTTTATGGAAGACATCGTTGAGCGCGAGGAGCACCAAGCCGAGCGCGTCGTTGAGTGGCAGCGCGACCAGGATCAGCATCCTGCCCGCATCTACAACAAGCTCTACAGAGAGCTTCCCCAGAACCGCACAAAGTGGAGCGGACGATGAGCACGATCAAGATCAAGAACGCCAGCCAGTTGGCGCAGTTTCTGAAGGTGCTCGCTGAGGAGAGCGTCACCACGGCGCAGGTCGACATCGACGACGAGCGTCGCCGGCAGAAGAGCGCTGCAAGCGCCGCCAAGCGCGATCTGGGACGCTTCATGCAGGAAGAGGACGCGCCCGGAGCAGCACCCGCTGCGGCACCCGCCCCTGAGCCGCCCGCCGACCTCGCTGCTGATCCCACCATGGCTGCTCCACCCAAGGAGAAGGCGGCACCCGCACCAGCACCCACCCCTGGCGAGGAGGATCCACTTGAGCCCTCCTTCGACGCGATGACACGCGCGATCCTCGACCTCCGCAGCGGTAAGTCAGTGCGGGACAGCGCGATCGAGACGGAGCTTGAGGCCTACTATGACCGCCTCCAGGACGCCGAGCGCTACGCGATGATCATCTTCCTCCGTGCCCTGTCGGGCATCGTCACCGGCAAGATGACAGGTGCCCAAGCAGCTGAACCCGGTGATGTGCCCCACGGCATCACCATCAGCCGCGCAGGTGAGGAAGAGGCCGCTCCCGAGGCACCCCCAGCTGAGGAGCCTGCAGCAGGTGCAACACCCCCAGCAGCACCCGCAGCTCCCGAGGAACCACCGGCACCAGCCGGCCCAATCCAGGTGGGCAGCCCAGTCACCGAGGCATTCCGTGAGCGGATCAGGCAGCTGATCAGAGCCAACAAGTAAGCTCATGCCCCGACGCCCCGAGCACTACGGTTCGATCCAGTACCTCGAGGAGATGGATAAGATCCTCAGGACACTGGACGAGCTGCGCCACTGCATGGGACGGGATGAGAGAAAAGAGCGTTACACCGTGTCGAGAGCGATGGACAGCATCAGACATCTGCGTGTGAAGGCAAAGAGACATGGTGTGCGGCTGGGTTTAATCGCTGAGGAGGATGTGTGATGTTACGCAACCATGATCTAATAAGACAGCTGATCCGCGAAGTTCTCGCTGAAGAGCGCGGACCCGTCTCACAGACTGTTGTAATCGGCCCAGTCGGTAGTACGTTTCGACCTGTTGCTGCTCCTGGGCTCGGCAAGATCATCATCGCGTCAGCGTTCGCGAAGGCGTATGGGTGGCTTGGTGACTACACGGGTGAAGGCTGCATCATGGCCAATCCAAACTACCCATGCACAAGGTCACAGCCCCTCTTTGAAGCATACAGCGGTGCAGCGGCAGCTACTGGAACCACGGGCACTACACCCGCACCTGCGGGAGATTTTCAATCAGCTGCATACATAACTGCTTTAGACGGCGACAAAGCAGATCTGATCGCGTCTTATGACGCAGCAAAGATGGCAGTGACGCAGTGGCGCTTTGATGACAGTAAACAGAAATTTAGCGATCTTGACACCACCGCCGTGCGAGGGGAAGTTGTTACTAACGTCAGTACGATGCTGAGCAAGACGTGCCTTGTCAGCACAAGTCTTGACAATGGCAAAATAGATAATATGATACTCGAAAAGCTGAACAAGCGCGCCGACTTCAAAGCATTTCTCTTAAAGTTTGTCGACTCTGCACACTCTGACTTCATTTCAATCACAAATGGTCATAGTTCTAAGTTCAAGTTGGACACAAAATTGAGTTCACTACCAGGACAAATTCAAATTAAGCAAACAGAAGAGACGGCAGCGTACAATAGCGCAAAAGCAGAGATCAAAAAACTTTAATTAACAATAGGTGTGTCTTACTATATTAGAGATATGAGCAACACTAATCAGCGCAATTGGCTACCAGAGATCGTCTACGAGGAGATGGAGGGCGGTGGCTCCTCTAAGATCCCATTCATCCACGTCCCTGACGACGTCGAAGATCCACCCCTCCTCTTCATCTTCCTGACACGCAAGACAGGCGAAGTCGAGCCCGGCCTCGAGGGTGAGGAAGTTCCAGTCGTCGACATGACACTCCACCAGTTCGTCGACATGCAGCGTCTCCAGGAGCGCCTTCCATCTGACGTCTTTGATCAGGTGCGTGCAGCAGTAGGCCTTGAGCCTCGAGTTGACGCAGCAAGGAAGGGCAAGGGCATCACGTCAAATATCAGAGCACGTGTGGAAAGTTCTCAAGCTGAGTGATAGATAATCTCAGAGGATAATGACCATGTTCGATATCAACCGCATCTGCCAGCTCGCCGGTCTTGAGGCACCTGCTGGTTCCAATGTCATCCGCGAGGGACGCGCCCCCGCCGCACGCAAGCCACTTCGTGAGTCAGCTGACAAGCAGCTCGACGTCGTCTACGAGATCGACGACCGTGAGTTGATGGCTGAGGCGAAGCGCGCCGAGAAGAACCTCGTCGAGCACGACTTCCGCATGGCAGTCCGTGAGGAGATCGGCCAGATCCTCAATGGCCTCGAGCACGGCAGCCGCTGGATCTACGGCACCAAGGAGAATCAGCCCCGCAACAGCAAGATGGGCCAGATCGCCCGCGGTGGCCTCGGCATCGGCTTCAAGTAAGATCACTTCTTCTTTGAACAAGTTTGACCGACTTCGTATTATGCGTTTATGCAGAACTACGAAGTCGGTCAAATTGTCTATCTACTCGTCAAGGGCGAGATGAAGGTCATTCCCACTCGGGTGGTCGAGGCGATCACCCGCAAGACACTTGAGGGAGTGGCAACTACCTACATGGTCCAGCTACCTGACAAGGACAGATCTGTAATGGATCTGACAGAGCTTGACGCTGAGCCTTTCAACGATCTCAACAGGGTACGTGAAGTGATGCTCGAGCGTGTCACGGCCTCGATTGAGGGTACGATCAAGCGCTCAGAAGCACTGGCTCGTGCTCTGATGGGCAACACGCAGAGCGACGCCGCCTGACCCGTGCGCGCTCACACAGCTGTGGTATGATGGCTGCAGGAGATACGATGCGACACCTTCTTCTCGACGGCTACAACCTCATGCACCGTGCACGCTTCGGCATGCGCAACGGTGACCACTACGTCATCTTCAACTTCTTCCGGTCGCTCCGCCCGCTTGTTGAGCAGTTCGCACCCTGCAAGGTAACGCTCTTCCTGGAGGGCGTCCCGCAGCACCGGATCAACTTGGACGGTGAGTACAAGGCAAACCGCGTTGCTGAACCGGGCACAAAGCAGCACGCTGAGCTTGCCGAGTTCCGCAAGCAGAAGCGGGTGATCCTCGAGCTCCTCCAACACCTGCCTGTGGATCTTGTCAAGCACGACCACCTCGAGTGCGACGACGCGATCGGCAGTTGGGTGCAGGCCCACCGTGACACGGATGAGTGCGTCGTTGTCTCAACTGACACTGACTTCATCCAGCTGCTGGGGCACCCAAACGTCAAGCTCTACAACCCAGTACGCAAGGCCTTCGTCGATCCGGCTCCCCACGATTACGTCCTCTGGAAGGCACTCCGTGGTGACAAGACAGACAACATCCCGGCGCTTCCTGGCATCACTGACGGCAAGGCGACCAAGATCTGTGCCGACGAGCGCCTCCTAAAAAATCTACGGGATGACCCAGAGATGGCGCCGTTGCTCGAGCGCAACCTCACCTTGGTTGCCTTCAAGTACACACCCCTCGATGATCCTGGTTACAACAGAGTGACACCGTCGGTGGATTACGACGCACTCAAGCAGGCTTTCACCGATCTTGGCTTCTACTCCATTGTCAACACGACCTCTTGGCCCAAGTACTGCAAGACGTTCGACTCCGTATACAAATAGCATACGGTGATTACTTTTAGGGTATGAATGCACTACCCGACGAGAAGCAGAAGTTACTGAGAGAGAACGGCCTAATGAGGGAAAACGAGGTTGCGTATGCAGCCGGTGACCTCTTAGTCGTTGAGAATGTCATCACCCGCGAGCGCCGGACGCTGCAAGTTGCGACCGTCCAGCCTCTCTTCGAGAGCTCCAAGCGTCTGTTGAGAGGTTGAGATGGAAGAGACAGACAAGTTAGTCGTCTTTGATGCAGCTGCTCGTGAGAAGCTCCTCGCGGGTGTCAATACTTTGGCTGATGCTGTCCGTGTGACGATGGGACCACGCGGTCGTAACGTCCTGATCGAGCAGCGCGGTCAACACCCGATCGTCACTAAGGACGGTGTCACCGTTGCTAAGTCGATCAATCTTCGTGACAAGCTGCAGAACTTGGGCGCGCAGATGATCAAGGAGGCTGCGTCCCGTTCGGCTGATGAAGCGGGAGATGGGACAACCACAGCAACTGTCCTCACGCAGGCGATCTTCAGCGAAGGCCTAAAGCTTGTTCTAGCAGGCTACCCATCGACTGACATCAAAGCGGGAATCGACCAAGCAGTCGAGCAGATCATCAGCAAGATTGACCAGATCGCTGTGCCTGCGGGATCACCAGAGGTACTGCGTCGTGTTGCAGTCATCTCAGCCAACGGTGAAGAGAGCTTGGGCGAGCTGATTGAGAATGCCATCAGGACAGTGGGTGAGGACGGTGTCGTCACAGTCGAGGAAGCAAAGGGTTACAACAGCAGCTTGACAGTTGTTGACGGCACTCGTATCGACCGTGGTTACACATCACCCTACTTCGTCACTGATCAAGATCGGATGGTGTGTGAGATGGAGAAGCCTGCTGTGCTCCTCCTGAATAGGCGGATTGAGACGATCAAGGACATTGTGGGCCTCCTCGAGAAGAGCCTGTCCAACAAGCGCCCGCTCCTCATCATCGCAGACGACATCGACGGCGAAGCAATGCAGACACTCGTCCTTAACAGAGTTCGTGGTGCATTGAGCGTTTGTGCCATCAGAGCTCCTGGAGCTGGCGCAGGTCGATATGATCAGATGCAGGATCTTGCTGTCCTGCTCGGCACTCGTGTCTTCTCTGCAGCTGATGCTGAAGATCTGTCAAAGGTGCAACTCACAGAGTTGGGCACATGCAACAAGGCTCTGATTGGTCGCACTGAGACAGTGCTAGTGGGTGCCAATGCTGATAGAGACCGTGTAGGCGAGCGCCTCGACGAGATCCGGAAGCAGTACGCAGAGGCGATCGATGAGGGAGAGCGGCTGCAGACAAAGCAGCGTCTTGCTCGCCTATCAGGCGGTGTTGCCATCCTCCGAGTGGGCGGTGCCACCGAGGCTGAGCTTAAGGAGCGTAAGGACCGTGCTGATGACGCACTGCACGCTGTGCAAGCTGCCATGAAGGAGGGTGTCGTCCCCGGCGGTGGCACAACACTCGTCAGAGCAGCTAACGATGTCCCGCTTCCTGCTGGTGACTTTACACCTGTCCAGGCAGGCTTCCAAGTTGTCAAGACAGCTTGCCGCGCACCTTTTAGACAGATCGTCGCAAATAGCGGTGGAACACCCGAGATCGTGCTCAACCACTTGAACACACTCAGTAATACACACGTCTACGACGCCTTTCAAGGCACATATGGCGAGATGCTTGAGCTTGGAATCGTTGATCCAGCGAGAGTCGTCAAGTGCGCGCTGAGAAACGCCGCCTCAGCTGCAGGAATGATGCTCACTGTAGGATGTGCTCTCGTTGAGGATGAAGCGCCTGCAACGTGATAAGTATTCAAGCGGAGTCGTAGTATGCGCTTGCTGAATGAGGAGAATAAGCATCTCACGTCCAAGATGATCAAGGTCACCTTGTCTGTGAAGATGAACCAGGACGCTCACGTTCCTGACACTATGACACGTATCCGCGTCCTTCCGACAGTTGCCGTTGTGGGTCAATCGGATCGTGTTGAGCGCTCCTCAGCGGGCGGAACGGTCATGGACATCTACGTCAAGTTCCTGCCCAATCCAGGCAGCCTCTTCTACAACCTGATGACGCTCTGCAAGCTGATCAAGTCACTGCCGGGCGTCCGCGTCGTCCGCGTCGCTGCCGTTGGAAACCGCCCCGTGATCTTCAAGGGACGCCCGATCGTTGTATGATGAACATCGTCGCAGGATATCAGACTGATCTGGAGTTGGCTTTAAATTGGCTGCGTCTCAAGAAAGCACTGCAAGATGTCAGTGAGCAGAGAAAGGAAGGCAACTTGTACATTGCCACCATACGCACTAAGATGAATAGGTCAGAAGTGCAAAAACTCCTCACGGATCGCTTCGGGCACTACGTTAAAGTCGCACCTCGTTAGGTGCATATCATCAACAACAAGCTAGTATCAAGAGTAGTTAGAAATGAACATCGGAACAAGTGACGATCTCGCACGCATGGAGACGTCTGACCTCGAGCGACTTCAGAACATCCTGAAGGATCGTATCAACCAAGCACGTCGTCGTCGCGATGACAGCATTCCACTTGAGATTGATCTCACATATGTCCAGCGCGAGCTTACTGACAGGCAGCGCCGATCCGAGTGGGTGGCTCGCAACATTGTTGCAAAAAGTGAGCAAGAGTAGTTTTCACCGGCAAAACGGTGTTTAAATCAAGCTCAGGAGGAAACATGGCATACACATTCTACAAGTACGACTACAACACACCCCACCCTGACACGGCGCGTGCAAACATCCTAAGCAACGACAAGGGCATGACGATCGAGCTTGAAGCACCAGGCTTCAGCCGTAGTGACATCACTGTCGAGACGAAGGGGTCAACACTGACAGTGACAGCAAAGCGCACTGACGCTCCCGAGGAGAAGTATCGCATTCAGGAGTTTAACGCACACCACTTGACACGGTCGTGGACACTTCCCAAGTCGATCGACGTTGACAAGATCGTTGCAGCGTACGATGCAGGCATCCTCACGTTGACGATGCCCTACCGCAGCGACTCCGTCTTTGAGACACGTCGCATCGAGATCGCCTGATCTCACTCTAAGGGCGCCCTTCTATGGGCGCCCTTTTTGTGCCCGTGCGGGCCCAGCGCAACATGGTATAATAAAGACAGGAGGCAAGGAAGCAAGAATGAACGACTCACTCGACCAATACTTCAAGCAGATCGCAACTGGTAAGCTTCTCACACACGCAGAGGAGATCGAGCTCTCACAGCGGATCGAGGCAGGTGATAATGAGGCACGTCGGATCATGATCCAGTCGAACCTTCGTCTGGCGATCTCGATCGCCAAGAAGTACCAGCGGAGCGGCTGCAACCTGGAGGATCTCATCCAGGAGTCGAACGTGGGCCTGATCAAGGCAGTCGATCGATTTGATTGGCGTCGGGGTTTCAAGTTCAGCACCTACGCATCCTGGTGGATCAAGCAGGCCGTCCGCCGACACGTGACTGACTCGATGTCTGACGTTCGGATGCCTTCTCACGCCGTGTCGCTGGCCTACAAGATCAGCAATTTCATCCGCGACTACGAGAACGAGTTCAACAACAGGCCCACGAACACTGAGATCGCTGAGATGCTGGGTGTCTCTGAGGAGACAGTCAAGGAGTCGCTGTACAACACTGGGCTCACTTCGACGATCTCTCTTGACACACCTGTAGGTGACGAGTCGGATCGCACTCTAATGGAGACGATCGTCGACGACCGTGGGACGCACATCGATGAGCTGCTCGATCGAGCTCGCGTCTTTGATGTGGTCAAGCAGTGCATGCATCTTCTCACTCCCCGCGAGGAGCAGGTACTTCGTCTTCGGTTCGGCATCACTGATATCTCTGACATCGACGCACTTCCCAACACTCTTCAGGTTTGATAAGGAGCAGAAATAAAATGGCTATGCCTATGGGTCACAAGTCCGAGAATGGTTACTCCACTGTCGCCGAGATCGACAACGGATTGGGTTATCGTGAGATCGCGGAGGCAATGTCTTCTCGAGGTCACAAGATGAACCACTCGACCGCCCGCAATGTGCTCGTCTCGGCACTATCTAAGCTGGCGACCGGTGTCTGCAAGGCGTACGGCTCAGAGCCGTCGGAGGCAGAGATCAAGCGCGTCGCGTCAGATCCGCGCTTCCAGGCAGGCCTCTATGAGATCCTGTATAAGTAAATACCAGGAGAAGACATGGCAATTTCACTCAAGTTCTTTATGATCAAGCGTGGATTAAGTTTTGACAAGCTTGTAGAAAAGTCGGGTGCAAAGTCAGCTGAAGATCTTGTCAGATACATGAGGGGCCTCTCTGTGGGCGTTACAGCAAACGATGAAGCTGACGTGCGCAATTACTTTGCATCAATTAAAACCGCACCACCCGATCCGCCCGCATCCGCTGTAGAGCAGGTTGAGGCTGCACCAGACGACCTGGACACAGTCGCACAAGATGACAAGCCCAAGCGCCGACGCTCAAAGAAGTCAGGCGGCTCTGATGTTTAGCGGCTGGTACGACGACGAGCAAAAGACAGCTTACATCCAGGTGGGTCGCACTGTCTTCATGGTGACAGCTGAGGAATTCATGGATTTCTTCGATCTAATCGGAGAATTGCAGCAGGACATGCTGGAGGATCCAGAGCTTGAATTGGGAACAGTCACCGACGAAGACGGCAATGAGTACCAAGAATTTGTAATTAAGAAGAAAGACGAAGAATATAGCTAAAGGAGAAACACACATGACCAAAGAAATCGTTCAAGAGCTCATCGAGAAGATCACAACCATCGACAACGAGATCAAGCTTCTTCAGGAAGATCGCAAGACGCTTCTTGAGGATTACAAGGACAAGCTCGACATCAAGGCGTTCAAGGCGGCAGTTCGTATCATCAAGCTGCGTGAGAATGTCGACAACGGTGAGCTTGATAACATCCTCGGAGTTCTGGACAACAACTAATGGACAACACTATCTCTGTGACACAGACAGGTTACAATCGCGTTAGCAAGCAGATCAACGATCTGAAGCGCGAACACACACAGCTCAATGCAGACATTGCTGCTGCACTTGAGGGCAAGAGCTCTGAGGAGAATGATGAGTTCCTGCTTGCGAAGCAGCGCCAGCACCAGATCGAGACAAGCATCACAAAGCTGAGTGCGCTGCTGGAGAACTTTGAAGTCGTCGAGACGATCGACTTCACAGGGCGGGTAGATTTTGGCACAGTTGTGACAGTGCGCAATCTCGACACTGACGTTGAGAAGTCATACACGCTCCTCAGTGAGTATGACTCGAACGCAAAGGCAGGCATCATTTCAACTGCCTCCCCGATCGGTGCAGGACTGCTTGGTCGTCGCGCAGGCGACTCAGTTGAGATCGAGATGCCTAACGGATCTGTCATCCCATTCGAGGTGCTCAGTGTCGGTGTCAGCAACTTTGTCACTCGTTCGCAGCCAGACGCGTAGGCAGAGATACGACCAGAAGAAGGAGACGGCGCAGCGGAGCAACATCTCTGTCTGCGCCGTTAACTTTGGATGTGATGAAAATTTAGGTTATCTGATCAGAGCAGCAGCGTGCTTCGGTGTTGACACAGTTCACGTGATTGGAAACGTTCCAGAGCGCAAGCATCTCGTGCCGGTGTCAGGTAGCCTGATAGATTACGTCACAATCGTGCAGCACAGTAACCCCCACAACTTTCTCGAGATGATGCGACAGCAAAATGTGTCTGTCGTCTCAGCAGAATTAACTGACATTGCTGTCTCTGTTCACGACTACGAGTTTGACGCAGAGCGTGCTGTCTGCATCGCTGTGGGCAATGAGCACAGCGGTGTTCCCTCTGAGATCCTGCACAACAGCGACGTCGTCTACATTCCAATGCCCGGTGTCGGGTTCTGCTTGAACACTGCACAGACCGCCAATATAATGCTCTTCGAGTTCAACCGCCAACAAAATGTGAGGAAGGCAAGTGAACATCTTTGTGCTGTTTAGCTTTAAGTGATAAGCATGTAATCAAATTGATTTACATCATGATAGTTATAATGTGAGGTAAATCATGCAATGTTTAATTTGTCACTTAGAATTTAAAGACATGCGCTCTGTCATGAAGCACGTGCACTTTAAGCACAAGACTTACACGACTAAGACGTATTATGACGAGTTTTTGCGCAGCGATGGTGAAGGAATTTGTGAATGCGGCACAGAAACAACATTTAGAGGAGCTGGTCAAGGATACCTTGAATTTTGCTCTCACACATGCTTCGCCAATAGTGAAAAGACGCGTGTTAATATGTCTGCTAAAGCATCTGGAAAGAAGCAGACTGATCTGACAATCCAAAAAAGAATTGCCAATACTGATCAACGGGCGAAAGAAGAAAGACGTAGAGCTACTTGCATTGAAAAGTATGGCGTAGAACACACATCACAAATTCCTGAGGTTGCAGCAAAGATTAGTTCAAGCAATCTTGGAAAAATCTGTCCCAGAACTCTAGAACATTCTGCAAAGATTGCAGAAAGTAGAAAAATTAGGGGCACAAATAAACATACAGATACCTCAAAGAAGAAAATTGCCAATAGCATTAAAAATTCCAAGAAGTTCCAAGCAAGAAAAGATGATGGAACTTTTGTCAATGCTTCTAAAATTGCAAATGGTAGAACACTTTGTGGTAAATTTAATGGAATGCACTTTAGAAGTTCATACGAATTAGCATTTCTAATTGAAATGCATGACGCAGGTGTGGTAGTTGAGCCCGCGGACAATAAAAAGTTCTCCTGCAAATACAACAATATAGACGAAAGAGAAGCGACTTACTATCCAGACTTCTTTTTACCAGAAACTGGCGTGGTCATAGAGATTAAGAATAGCAGACTTTGTACACTACAAAGTAACATTCTAAAATTTGATGCAGCTAAAAAAAGATATGGTGCATCATTTAAGGTTTTGACAGAGAAAGATCTTGTTGACATAACAAAAATTGTCAATAATCCAGAAATACAACAGCGTTTAGAGGTCTTAAAGAATGAACATCTTTGTTTTAAATCAAGATCCGGTCTTGGCGGCAAAAGATCACTGTGACAAGCATGTAGTTAAAATGATACTAGAGGCTGGTTCTATGCTTTGTGCAGCCCACTGGATCGGGTGGCAAAAGATGATCAAAGTTGACACAGGCTTAAAACGCAAAGAATTTATGGAGAAGCTGTCATCTGAGATCGATCCACGACTTCGCCCACCCTGGAGGCTGACACACGCTGCTCATCCGTGCACACAGTGGGCCCAGCGCACATGGGGCAACTACATGTGGCTTAGCCGACATGGTCTAGCTCTATGTGACGAGTACACTGAACGTTATGGTAGGGTCCATAAGGCACACGAGATCCACCGCTGGTTGAATCGTCACATCCCACCCACCTTTGAGGGTGTGATCGACAATCCAGTTGGAATTACACCATTCGCAATCTGCATGCCTGATGATGTAAAGGTTCCTGGTGATGCTGTAGCATCTTATCGCAACTACTACATTGTACACAAGGCCCGCATAGCTCGATGGGCCCACAGCGAAAAACCCGTCTGGTTCAACCAGATTAAGCAGGAGACACTTTGAGCACAATTAATGTAGATACATGGGTCGAGTACTTCCCGTTTAAGGCGCCTCGCGCAGAGCAGGTCGACGCGATTAATTTCATCCTCCGATCATTTCTCGAAGATGGAAAGCGCTTTGTCATTGCTGACCTGGGCACTGGTGTGGGTAAGTCGGCGATCGCGGTGACAGTCGCGAGGTACCTGAATGCTCATTCACCACCATCTTCACCGGACGAAGCAGCTCCCGGCGCGTGGTTCATGACGACCCAGAAGATCCTCCAGGAGCAGTACTGCGAGGATTTCGGCGCCCCATTGGGTGCCATGCGGTCAATCCGCTCTGCAACCAACTACACCTGCGACTTCCTCAAGAAGCACAACTGCAGCGAGGGGCAGCAGATGCTCCGTGGCGCAGACAAGAGCTCAAAGTTCTGGAAGGCGTGCATGTTCAGCTGCCGCTACAAGCAGGAGCGGAAGGCATTCCTTGAAGCACCCGAGTCGGTGACCAACTTCTCCTACGCCCTGACAGCAGCAAACTACGGCGACAAGATCCTAAAGCGGAACTTGCTCGTCCTTGATGAGTGTCACAACACCGAGACAGAGCTGGCGAAGTTCATCGAGATCTCAATCTCTGAGAAGGCAGCGAGTGCCGTGGGGCTCGACTGGCCCGACCTGAGCACTTACTTACAGACGGTGAAGTGGATCCGCGACACGTATGTTCCCACTTCACGCGGTGTCCTTCGAGACATGGAAGCTGACCTCGAGCAGTTCAAGGAGCTCGAGGGTCAGTCGAAAGAGTACGCCGACATGGCGCGGAGATACGAGATCCTCAACGGCCACATCCAGAAGGTGGAGACGTTCCTCCAGCTGCAAGATCCCGACAACTGGGTGTTTGAGAACCTCCCATCAGTCGGCAAGAACACTGCTAAGATCACCTTCAAGCCGATCGACATCTCACCCTTTGCTGAGCAGTATCTCTTCAGGCTGGGCAAGCGTGTCCTCCTGATGTCCGCGACTGTGATCAACTGTGACATCTACGCTGAGTCGCTGGGGTTGCCCAAGGATCAGTACACTGCGATCTCGAAGCCCACACCCTTCCCAGTCGAGAACCGACCCATCTACTTCTCACCCGTCGGGCTGATGAGCGCTGATCACATTGACGCATCGCTACCCAAGCTGGCTGAGGCAGTGAAGGAGATCCTGAAGGAGCACAAGGGGCAGAAGGGCATCATCCACTCCCACAGCTACAAGATCACCAACTTCCTCCGGAAGAACATCCGCGATAAGCGCCTCATCTTCCACGACGCTGACGACCGTGAGGAGGCACTTCGGAAGCACATGTCGTCGACCACTGCCACCGTCCTCGTCTCACCCAGCA
>Ga0214917_10000283_pt1 | contig 65281 bp, 55 predicted proteins | sample LL_1208_BB_MetaG_FD_177983 | JGI IMG/M metagenome (GOLD analysis project Ga0214917, IMG submission 177983) | Freshwater microbial communities from Lake Lanier, Atlanta, Georgia, United States - LL_1208_BB | ecosystem: Environmental > Aquatic > Freshwater > Lake | place: USA: Georgia | collected... | reverse complement strand
CGTCATCCTGATGGACGACATGGGCTGGCGGGACGTGGGCTTCATGGGCAACACGTTCGTGGAGACGCCCACCATCGACCGCCTGGCGGCGACGGGCGTCGCGTTCACGCAGTCGTACGCCAGCGCCCCGAACTGCGCGCCGACCCGGGCCTGCCTGATGTCGGGGCAGGTCACGCCGCGGCACGGCATCTACACCGTCGTCGACCCGCGGCAGCCGGCCGGCTCGCCCTGGCACAAGCTCGTGGGCGCTCACAGCGAGTCGGAGTTGGCGACGGAGGTGGTCACGCTCCCGGAGGCCTTGAAGCCGGCCGGCTATGCCACGGCGTTCTTCGGGATGTGGAACCTGGGCCGCGGCCGCAGCGGCCCGCGCACGCCGGGTGGGCAGGGATTCGACACGGTGGTGTTTCCGGAAAACCTGGGCTTCGCCAAGGACGCCTACTTCGACGACACCGGCGACTACCTGACCGACCGGCTCACCGACGCGGTCGTCTCCTTCATCGACGACCACCGCGACCGGCCGTTCTTCGTCTACCTGGCCGATCACGCGGTGCATGCTCCCTATGAACCCAAGCCCGACCTGCTCGCGAAGTACACGAAGAAGGCCGCCGCGGGCTCCGACCGCCGTGACGATCCGGCCTATGCCGCCACGATCGAGGCGGTCGACCAGGGCGTGGGGCGGATCATGGAGACGCTCCGCGACCGCGGGCTCGCCGACGAGACGTACGTGATCTTCACGAGCGACAACGGCGGCACCCAGCAGTACACGCCCCCCTTGAAGGGCTCCAAGGGTCAGCTCTACGAGGGGGGCATCCGCGTGCCGCTGGTCGTGACCGGGCCGACCGTGGCCAAGCCGGGCACCAAAAGCGACCTGCCGGTGGCGAGCATCGACCTCTATCCCACGCTCCTCGAGCTCGCGGGCGCCGCCTTCCCCGCGGGGCATGTGCTCGACGGCATCAGCTGGGCCGGCATCCTCACGGGCGATCCACCCCCCGCCCGTGAGCGGATGGTCTGGCACTTCCCGTGCTACGTGGGCAAGGCCACGCCCTCGAGCGCCCTCCGCGCGGGCGACCTCAAGCTGATCGAGTTCTTCGAGGACGGCGGTCGCGTCGAGCTCTACAACCTCCGCGAGGATCCCAACGAGGAGCGGGATCTGGCCGCGACCATGCCCGCCGAGACCGCGCGGCTCACGGCCGCCCTGCGGGCCTGGCAACGCGAGACGAAGGCCGCGATTCCAAACACGCCGAATCCCGCCTACGATCCGCAGGCGGAACGCCCCCGCGGCGGCCGGGGCGGAAAGCCCGGCCGGGGCGGCCGCTGAGCGGCCCGGCCTGCTCCCACGGTGGAGGTCGGCCCGTCGCGTAGGGCTGCCGGCAACCGACGAGACCGGGCGATGGGCGACGTCACGATCACCTATCTCGAGATGACGGATCGGGCGCACCTCCGGCCCCGGCCCCACCCCGATCCGCTGTTCACGGTGCGCGAGGCCACCGTTCGGCAGTGGCAGGTCAACCGGTTTTTTTACGCCTGCGTCGGCGGCGGCTATCGCTGGCACGACAAACTTCCGTGGAGCGACGAACAGTGGCGGGCCTATGTCGAGGATGAAAGCCTGCGGACATTCATCGCCTCCTGGGGTGGCTCACCCGCCGGCTACTTCGAACTGGAGTTCCGCGATGGCGCGGTCCAGATCGCCTCCTTCGGCCTGCTGCCCGCCTTCATCGGCCGCGGGCTGGGGGCCGCCCTGCTGACGCGGGCCCTGGAGGAGGCATGGGCCATGGAACCGAGCCGCGTCTGGGTGCACACCTGCACGCTCGACCATCCGGCATCCCTGGCCAACTATCAGGCGCGGGGCCTGGTGCCCTACAAGACGGAGCGGCCCTGACCGCCGGCGACTCCGCCGCCGCGGCTCAGCCGAGCACGCCCCGCGACTCGAGCAGGCCGAGCACCGCCTCGACGCTCCGGGCGAGCGGCCACTCGTGCGACGGGATCACGAGATCGGGATTCACCGGCGGCTCATAGGGGGCGGTCACTCCCGGGAAGTCGGCGATCTCGCCGGCGTCGGCCTTCGCGTAGCCGCCGCTCGAATCCCGCTGCCGGCAGATCTCGACCGGAGCCGCCACGTGCACCACGAGGAACCGCTCCCGGCCCACCCGGTCGGCCGCCTTCTCGCGGACCGCCGCATCCGGGGCCACGAAGGCCGCGAGGCAGATGATCCCGGCGTCGTTGAACAGCCGCGCCACCTCGGCCGACCGCCTGAGGTTCTCGCTGCGTTCGTCGGCCGAGAAGCCCAGGTCGCGGGAGATGCCCTGCCGCATCGCGGTGCCGTCGAGCACCGTGGCGGCGTGGCCCGCGTCGAACAGCCGCCGCTCGACGGCCCGCGCCAGCGACGTCTTGCCTGAGCCCGGCAGCCCCGTGAACAGCACCGTCACGGGCTGCTGCCCGAACCGTGCCGCCCGCTCCTCGGCGGTCACGCCCCCGGCCACCGCCTGCTCCGCCACGGCGGGCTCGTCCCCCCAATGGTCTCCGACGCCGCCGGCCCGCGGCGGCGAGCGACCATCCTCCGGCTCGCGGTCGAGGATCATCCCGGCGGCCACCGTGGCGTTGGTGAGCCGGTCGATCATGATGAAGCCGCCGGTCGCCCGGTTGCGGCGGTAGGCGTCGAAGGCGACCGGCGCCGTGAGCGTGATCCCGCAGCGGCCGATCTCGTTCAAGGCGAGGGTCGGGGCCGGCTCGCGATGGAGCGTGTTGATGTCCACGCGGTACCGCAGGGCGGAGACCTTCCCCGGCACCAGCTTCGTGGTCTGCTTGAAGAGATACTCCTTGCCCGGGACGAGCGGCTCCTCCGCCATCCAGACCACCGTGGCGTCGAACCGCTGATCCACCTTGGGCACGTTGCCCGGCCGCACGAGCATGTCGCCGCGGCTCGAGTCGATCTCGTCTTCGAGCGTGAGCGTCACCGAAAGCGGCGCGAAGGCCTCGTCCAGCTCCCCGTCGAAGGTCACGATGCTCTTCACGCGGCTCTTCTTCCGCGAGGGGAGCGACATGATCTCGTCGCCTTTGCGGATGATCCCGCTGGCCACCGTGCCGGCGAACCCGCGGAAGTCGAGGTTCGGCCGGAGCACGAGCTGCACCGGGAACCGGAAGTCTTCCATGTTGCGGTCGGAGCCGATGTAGACCGTCTCCAGGAGCGGCACCAGCGGCGAGCCCGTGTACCAGGGCATGTTCCCGCTCGGGGTGACGACGTTGTCCCCCTTGAGGGCCGAGATCGGCATGAAGTGGACGTCGGGCAGCTCGAGCCGGCTGGCGAAGTCGACGTAGTCCCGCTTGATCCGCTCGAACACGGCCTCGTCGTAGCCGACGATGTCCATCTTGTTGATGGCCACGACGATGTGCTTGATCCCCAACAGCGAGACGATGAACGAGTGCCGCTTCGTCTGCGGCAGGACGCCGTGGCGGGCGTCGATCAGGATGATGGCCAGGTCGGCCGTCGAGGCCCCGGTGGCCATGTTCCGCGTGTACTGCTCGTGGCCGGGCGTGTCGGCGATGATGAACTTCCGCTTGTCGGTCGAGAAGTAGCGGTAGGCGACGTCGATCGTGATCCCCTGCTGCCGCTCGTCCTCGAGCCCGTCGGTAAACAGCGCGAGATCCACCTCCCCGCCGGTCGTCCCATACCGCGCGGAGTCCTTCGTGATCGCGGCCAGCTGATCCTCGTAGATCATCTTCGACTCGTAGAACAGCCGGCCGATGAGCGTGCTCTTGCCGTCGTCCACGCTCCCGCAGGTGATGAACCGGAGCAGCTCCTTGCGCTCGTGCTGCGCGAGGTATTCGTCGATGTCGGTGGCGATCAGGGCTGATTGGTGTGACATGGTTCGTGGTTCAGTGTGTCAGGCCTTGTTCAAGGAAGCTCTTGCGTCACGCGGCTCGGGGCAAGCCCATGCCATCTCGTCGGACGCTCCCTCCGCGACCAATCCGCCTGCGGCGGATCGGTGCCCGCCTGCCCTCCGGTCGCTCGGAGGAAACCTCGCTTCGCAATCCTTGCTGCGCTCGGTTTCCTACGCCGCTCGATTGGCATGGGCTTGCCCCTCGCTGAGTTCTCGGTCGGCAGGGATGTTCATGTGGGCCTGGATTCGGGTTCGACGCCGCCACCGCTCCGCGCGCAAGTGCCGTTCAGCGGCCGCAAAGCGGTCCGCTGGAACGGCAGGAGCCAACGCCGCCTCAGAAATACCCCTCCTTTTTCTTCTTCTCCATCGACCCCGCCTCGTCCGAGTCGATCAGCCGGCCCTGCCGCTCGGAGAAGGTCGTGAGCAGCATCTCCTGGATGATTTCGGGCAGCGTGGTGGCGTTCGAGTCGACCGCGCCCGAGAGCGGGTAGCAGCCGAGCGTGCGGAACCGGACCCGCCGCATCTCGGGCTTCTCCCCGGGCTTCAGCGGCAGCCGGTCGTCGTCCAGCATGATCATCACGCCGTCCCGCCACACGATCGGCCGCTCGGCGGCCAGATACAACGGGACGATCGGGATCTTCTCCAGGTGGATGTATTGCCAGACGTCGAGCTCCGTCCAGTTGGAGAGCGGGAACACGCGAATGCTCTCGTTCTTGCGGACCTTCGTGTTGTAGAGGTTCCAGAGCTCCGGCCGCTGGTTCTTGGGGTCCCAGCGGTGGAACTCGTCGCGAAACGAAAACACCCGCTCCTTGGCCCGGGATTTCTCCTCGTCGCGGCGGGCCCCGCCGAAGGCGGCGTCGAAGCGGTACTTGTCGAGGGCCTGGCGGAGGGCCTGGGTCTTCATCACGTCGGTGTGCACCTTGCTGCCGTGCGTGATCGGGTTGACGCCCGCGGCCCGCCCCTCTTCGTTGGTGTAGACGATCAGCTTGAAGCCCAGTTCCTTGGCGACGTACTCGTCCCGCATCTTGTACATCTCCTGGAACTTCCAGGTGGTGTCGATGTGCATCAGCGGAAACGGGGGCTTGGCCGGAGAGAACGCCTTCTCGGCCAGGCGGAGCATCACCGCCGAGTCCTTCCCGATGGAGTAGAGCATCACCGGGTTTTCGAACTCGGCGGCCACCTCCCGGATGATGTGGATGCTCTCGGCCTCGAGCTGGCGGAGGTGGGTCAGGCTGTACGACGACATCGGGTTTCCACGGAAAAGTTGCGTCTGCGGTCTCACTGTAGGCACAATGCCGAAGGTGCGGCAATCGCGGTTGCCGCCCTGTCAGGCAGCCAGGAGAAGCGACCATGCTCCCGACCGTGTCCCGAACCTTGCGAATTGTCGTGTACCTGGCCGGGCTGCCGGTCGGGGCCACGATTCTTTCGCCGTTTCCGGCGGAGGTTTTCGCGATCCCGCCCCGGGCCGAACGGGTGGCCAACCGGATCGCCGAGCGCCGCTACGCCCGGGTGTCGATCGCCGAGGCCAGGGCCGCCCGCGCCGAGGCCCGCGTCGCCGAGATCGCCCCTGTGGTGCCCGTGCCCCCGCCGCCGCGGCCGGCCACCGTCCGCCGCCTGGCGCGAGCGGGCGTGCCGCTCGGTGGGCCGACACCGCCGGCCGTGACTGCGGCCCCCGCCCCGCAGCCAATCCGCAGCCTCGCCGCTCGCCAGCCGGCGGCACGTCCCGGCGCTGGATCACCGGCCACTGCCGCACCAGCTGTCACCACGCCAGCGCCGGCCATGGCCGTGAAGCCCGCGGCCCCGCCCGCCACCGAGCCCGGCGCCTGGACGCTCGACCCTGATCAGGGAGTTTCCCCGGCCGCGGCGGAACTCACCCCCGACGGCACGCGGAGCGTGCTGGCGGCCGGCGGCGATCCGCCCCCGCGACAGCCGGCGGAGACGCCTGCGCCGTCGGGACCTGCCGTCACGCAGCCACCCGTCGAACTGTTGCCCGCGCCCGAGGCGAAGTGAAGGTCCGGCGTGGTCGCCGCCCCTCGCCTCACCCGGGCGTCGCCTTGAGGTGGTCGGCCTGGCGGCGGATCGTGCGGAGCTCGCCGGCGTCCTTACGGGAGAGGTTCTTGAGCTGCATCGTCATCCGCTGGTTCTTGGCGAGCAGCTTCTCGTGCCGCGCGAGAAAATCCCAGTACAGCGTGGTGAACGGGCAGGCCTCGGGGCCGGAGGCTTTTTTCGGGTCGTAGCGGCAGCCCTTGCAGGCGTTGCTCATCCGATCGATGTAGGCTCCGGTCGCGCAGTAGGGCTTCGACGCCATCACGCCGCCGTCGGCGAACTGGCTCATGCCGAGCGTGTTGGGCAGCTCCACCCACTCGACCGCGTCCACGTACATGGCCAGGTACCAGCGATGCACCTCCTGGGGCTTGACCCCCAGGAGCATCGCGAACAGCCCCGTCACCATCAGCCGCTGGATGTGGTGGGCGTAGCCGTAGCCGAGGGTCTGGCCGATCGCGTCCCTGAGGCAGTTCATCTCCGTCTCGGCCGACCAGTAGAAGGCGGGCAGCGGCGCCTCGGCCTGAAGTGCGTTGCGATCGAGGTACTCGGGCATGAAGTGCCAGTAGACGCCGCGGACATACTCCCGCCAGCCGATCACCTGGCGGATGAAGCCCTCGGCCGCCTCGAGTGGCACCTTGCCTTTCCGCCAGGCACGCTCGGCCCCGCTGACCACGTCCCGCGGGTCGAGCAGCTTGAGGTTCAGCGCCTGCGAGAGCCGCGAATGCCAGAGCCACGGTTCGCCCGTCCAGATCGCGTCCTGGTAGCGGCCGAAGTTCGCGAGCCGATGGGCCAGAAAATCGTCGAGCGCGGCACGCGCGTCGGCCGGCGTCACGGGCCAGTCGAAATGGTCGAGGTTCCCGGGGTGCTTGGCGAATCGCTTCGCCACCAGTTCGAGCACGCCCCGCGTGACCCGGTCCGGCTCGAACCGCCGCGGCGCGGGGAGCGTGCCGGGACCGGTTTTGGGAAAGGCCCCGCGGTTCTCGGCGTCGTAGTTCCACGCCCCCCCGGCCGGCTCGCCGTCGTCCATCAAGACGCCGAACTTCTCCCGCAGCGGGCGGTAGAAGTACTCGAGCCTGAGTTGCTTGCGGCCCTTGGCGTGGGCGGCGAACTCGTCGGCCGTCGTGAAGAAGTGACGGTCGGTGCGGATCTCGAGCGGCAGCCCCGCCTCCCGCGCCGCCGCTTCGAGCGCCTGCCGCACCCGCCACTCGCCCGGCTCGACCACGACGAGTTTTTCCGGGAGCCGCTTGGCTTTCCGGGCCGCTGCCAGGCTCGCGGCGAGCGCGGCGGCGAGCGAGGTGGGCTCACCGGCCCGTGGCTTGGCCGCCAGTTCGGTGTAGTCGACTTCGATGCCGTCGGCCACGAGCGTGTCGCGGAAGTGCCGCATCGCGGCGAGAAACACCGCGATCCGGGCCTTGTGGGTCCAGACGTGGGTCGATTCCTCGGCCACCTCGGCCATCCAGACCTGGTCGCGGGCCCGGTCGAAGCCGTCGAAGGCCGCCCCGCTCCGGTCGAGCTGGTCGCCGAGGATGATCACCAACTGCCGCATGGGTGACCCTATTCCGCAGCCAGCGAGACGCGGATGATCTCCTTGTCGTTTCGCACCACGATCGAGCGGTTGGCGTAGGCCGGCGGGCACCAGACCACCTCGCGACCGAAGGCGGTGTTGGTGGCCGCGAGCAGGTGCGCCCGGTCGAGCTCCTCGTATCCCCGCTCCGAGAGCTTCGCGATCACGAGGTCGCCGGTCTCGGCGAACATCCAGTACCGCTCCCCCTGCCGGACGATGAAGGCGGTGCCCGAGCCCACCGGCCGCTCGCCGAGCGGCCCCGTGCCCCGCCACACGATCTCACCCGACGGGATCGCCACCGCCCGCAGCTCGCCCTTCTCGTGGTAGCCCCAGAGCAGGCCGTCGGCCACGAACGGCTGCACGTTGACCGCCGAGATGCCGTGCTTGGCCTTGTTCCGCCAGACGGTCTCCACGCTCCGGCCGTCGGGCGCGAACTTCAAGAGCAGGTTCTTCTCCTGGAAGCCGCCCACGTAGAGATGCTCGCCCAGCTTGACCGGGGCCATGATGATCGAGCCGTTGTCGGCCCCGTAGGCCGCCTCCCAGATCAGCTTCCCCGTCTCGGGCTCGACCGCGTAGATGCCGTCGGGCTTCATGAACACGAGCTGCCGCACGCCCGCGTGCTCGATCACTGCCGGCGGCGAGTAGCCCTGCTCCGGGGCCGTACCGGCCCGCCAGAGCTCCTTGCCCGTGCGCTTGTCGAAGGCCACGGCGTGGGCCACGGCGGTGCCCGCCACGCACACCAGCCGCTCGCCATCGATGAGCGGGTGGCTCGCGTAGCCCCAGAGCGCCGCCTTGGTCTCGTAATCCCGCTTCAGGTCGCGGCTCCAGACGACCTTCCCATCGGCCACGGCCAGACAGAGGAGATCCCCCTCGGCCCCGAGCGTGTAGACGCGATCGCCGTCCACGGTCGGCGTGCACCGCGGGCCGCTGGGATAGGAGATCGTGTAGGTGACGGGATACTCGTGCTTCCAGAGGATCCTGCCCGTCGCCTCGTCGAGACACAGCACCCGCTCGGTGCCGGTCGAGGTCTTGCGTTCGAAATTCGACTGCCTGATGTCGGCCTCGGTGACGTAATCGGTCACGAAGACCCGGCCTCCGGCCACGGCCGGCCCCGCGTAGCCGCCGGCGATGGGCGTCCGCCAGAGCACCTTCGGCCCCCCGGCGGGAAACCGCTCGAGCAGGCCCTCCTCCCGCCAGACATTGTCGCGGCCGGGCCCCATCCACTGCGGCCAGTCCTCGGCCCGGCAGACGAGCGCACCGGCCAGCAGGGCGACCGTCGTCGCGAAGCGGAGTCGGCGAGCGGAAAGGTGGCGAGCGGATCGCGGCGGTGTGGTCATGCCTGCATGTATACCGGATCACGACGGTTCGGATGGAAGCCGTCGACAGGCAGACTGTCTCCCGATGGCTCGACCGCCGCCGGGACTTGCCATAGAGTGTACGCGCGTATATCATTCATGGACGGTGATTGTCGCGGGGTAAACTCGGTTTCAATGGCCGCCGCATCCGACACGCCGAAATCCGACACGCCGAAAGAGGATCCCTGGGCCCGCATGCCGGGGCCGAGCGTCGTGACGTTCGGCTTCGACGTGCTCGACCGCGTGGAGCAGGCCGTGGCCATGGTGAAGGAGCGCCTCAAGCGGGCCGTCGGGGCCCTCGAAGCCGCGGGCATCCCGCACGCCGTCGTGGGGGGCCATGCCGTGGCCGCCTGGGTGGCCCGGGTCGACCCGGCCGCCGTCCGCACGACGGTGGACGTCGATCTCTTGATCGACCGTGCCGATCTGCCCCGGGTGATCGCGGCCCTCGAAGCCGTCGGCTTCATCCATTCCTTCACGTTCGGGATCAACATCTTCGTCGACGGCCCGCAGGGCAAGGCCCGCGAGGCGGTGCACATTCTGTTTGCCGGCGAGCCGGTGAAGCCCGCCGACCCCACGGCGGCCCCGGAGCTCTCCGCCACCCGCACGCTCGACGGCTATCGGATCGTCGATCTCGACCGGCTGATCACGATGAAGCTCACGGCCTATCGCGACAAAGACCGCACTCACCTCCGCGACATGATCGACGTCGGCCTCATCGACGCCACCACGCTGGAGCGCGTGCCAGCCACGCTCCGGCCGCGGCTCGAGCAGCTGCTCGCCAATCCCGACGGCTGAGCCAACCGCCGTCATGAGCCACCGCCTGTTCCTCGCCTGGGCCGGAGCGTCGCTGGTGGCGGTCGCGGATCCCGCGGCGGGCGACGAGGCGAAGCTCACCCGCTGGCACGACGCCTTCGCCAAGGACGTGCGGCCGGTCCTCGAGGCGAAGTGCCTCTCCTGTCACTCCGGCGACAAGCCGGAAGGCGACTTCGATCTCTCCCCGGCGGTCACGGCCGAGCGGCCGATCGACCACGCGGGCCTCTGGGACCGGGTGGCCGCCCGCGTGCGGCTCAATGAGATGCCCCCGGCCGGCAGCCCGGGGCTCTCCGATCCCGAGCAGGGGGCGGTCCGTGGCTGGTTCGATTCCCGGCCCGGCCGCGACCTGTGCGACGAACTCGCCACCGACGAGACGAAGAGCTGGTACAAGGGCCGCGTCATGAGCCGGCGGATCACCAACGCCGAATACGACCGGATGGTGGCGGCGCTCGTCGGCGTGGATCTCGATCCCACCCGCAACTTTCCCGCCGACGGCGCCGGCGGCGAGGGGTTCGACACGACCGGCGACACCCTCTTCACCTCGCCGATCCACCTCGAGCGGTACCTGGCCGCGGCCGAGGAGGTGGTGGAGGCCGTGATCGCCGAGGAACCGCCGGCGGAAGGCTCGCCGTGCTCGGCCGGCTGGAACCGCTGGGTGGGCCAGGGCTTCGAGCCGACGCGCGAGCGGGTCAGGGAGCGCGTGGCCGCCTTCGCCGCCGCGGCCTGGCGGCGGCCGGTCCGCGCCGACGAGCTCGACCGGCTGCTGGCGCTCGCCGGCGGTGCGGCCGGCGCGGAAGACGCCCGCCCGCTCGACGGGCTGCGGGAGGCGATGAAGGCGGTGCTCGTGTCGCCCAACTTTCTGTTCCTCGTGGAACCGTCGCCGGCGGGCACCGGCGTGCATCCACTCACCGGTCACCAACTCGCCGCGCGGCTGGCGGTGTTTCTCTGGTCGTCGCTGCCCGATGACGAACTCATCCGCCTGGCCGACGCCGGCCGGCTCCAGGACGACGCCGTGCTCCGCGAGCAGGTCCGCCGGATGCTCCGCGACCCGCGGAGCCGCGGCCTCGCCGAGGACTTCGGGCTCCAGTGGCTGGAGCTCAAGAACTTCGCGCAGCGCGTGGCGCCCGACCGCGAGACCTTCCCCGAGTTCGACGCGGCCCTCGCGGCCGAGTTCCGCGAGGAGGTGGTGCGGGTCGTGCACCGCGTCTTCGCCGACGACAGCAGCCTGCTCGAACTCGTCGACGCGTCGGCCACGCCGCTCACGAGCCGCCTGGCCGCGCACTACGGCCTGCCCTGGCCGGCCGACGCCGCTGCCGGGACCGACGACGGCTGGAGGCTCGTTTCCCTGCCCGACCGCCGCCGCGGCGGCGTCCTGACCACGGCCGCGGTGCTCGCCGGCACGTCGTATCCCAAGCGGACGAGCCCCGTGCTCCGCGGCCAATGGGTGCTCGGGCAGGTGCTCGGCGGCAAGGTGCCGCCTCCGCCACCCGGAGTACCGCCCTTGGACGAAAAGCACGACGAGGGCGAGCTCAAGACGCTCCGGCAGCGGCTCGAGGCCCATCGCACGAATCCCTCGTGCGCGTCATGCCATGACCGAATGGATCCGATCGGCTTCGGCCTCGAAAACTACGACGTCCTCGGCCGCTGGCGCAGCGAGGATGCCGGTCAGCCCGTGGATGCCAGCGGATCGCTGCCCCCCGGCGGCGGGTTCAACGGCCCCGAGGAGTTGAAACGCCGCCTGCTCGACCGACGCGGCGAGTTCGTCAAGCACCTCACGCGGAAGCTGCTCGGCTATGCGCTCGGCCGCGAGCTCGACGAGTTCGATCAGTGCGTCGTCGATCGGACGGCGAAGAAACTCGGCGAGTCCGACCACCGGGCAGGCCTACTCGTCGAGGAAATCGTGGTCAGCCACCCCTTCCGTCACCGATACCATAAGATCGACGTCGATCCGGCCCGTCCCTGACCCGAGCGCCGACCGTCAGCCAGCCCCTCGCGATCATGTCGATGCGAGTCCCCTCCCCAAGCGATGTGGCCCTCTCCCGCCGCGGGTTTCTCCGCGGCGCCGGCGTCACCTTGTCGTTGCCCTGGCTCACCTCCTGGCCGGGGCGGGTCGCGACGGCCGCCGCGACCGCCCCGCCGCGGCGGATCGCCTTCCTCTACTTCCCCAACGGCGCCCCGATGAAGCACTGGGTGCCCGAGGCCGCGGGCGGCGATTTCACGCTCCCCTTCGCCCTCGAGCCCTTGGCCCCGGTCCGTGACCGGGTGCTCGTGATCTCGGGCCTCGACAAGAAGAACTCGCGCCAGGGAGACGGCCACTACGCCAAGACGGCCAACTTCCTCACCGGGATGCCGGTCATGAAGACGACCGGCGCCGAGCTCTCCTCGGGCGGCGTGTCGGTCGACCAGTTGATCGCCCAGTCGCTCCGGGGCCAGACGCCGCTGCCGTCGCTCGAGCTGAGCACCGAGCCGGTCGTCTCGGGCGTGGACAGCAACGTGGGCTTCACCCGGCTCTACGGCGGGCATATCTCCTGGGAGTCGGCCAACCGCCCGGTCGCCCGCGAACTGAACCCGCGGCTCGTCTGGGAGCGGATCTTCGGCGGCGGCGGACCGGCCGACCCGCGGCGCCGGCAACTGCGGGGCAACCTCCTCGACCACGTGCTCGCCGACGCCCGTGACGTGCGCCGGCAACTGGCGCGGGACGACCGCCACAAGATGGAGGAGTTTCTCGACGCGGTGCGGGCCGTCGAGCAGCGGCTCGACCACGCGGCCACCGCCGACCGCCCGCCTCCCGATCCGGCGGCGCTGGGCAAGTCGCCGCCGCCCGGCGTGCCCGCCGATCCGCGGGAGCACGTGGCGCTGATGCTCGACATGATCGAGATCGCCTTCCGCACCGACTCCACGCGGGTGGCCTCGTTCATGTTCGCCAACGACGTCTCGGGCCGAAACTTCTCCTTCGTCGATGGCGTCAGCGGCGGCCACCACGAGCTCTCCCACCACGAGGGCAAGGCCGAGAAGATCGAGCAATACAAGCGGATCACCCGTTGGCACGTCGAGCAGTTCGCCGGGCTCGTGACGCGGCTGGCGGCGATCCCCGAAGGCGAGGGCAGTCTGCTCGACGCGACGATGCTGTTCTGCGGCTCGAGCATGTCCGACGGCAACGCCCACGACCCCGACAACCTGCCGATCCTGGTCGCCGGTGGCGGCGGGGGAACGATCGCGGGCGGCCGACACCTGCAGCACGACGGCGAGCGGCCGCTCTGCGACCTGCACCTGGCGCTCGCACAGCGCATGGGCGTGGCGGCCGAGTCGTTCGGCGACAGCACAGGACCGCTCGCCGGCCTTGCCGGCGACGCGTAGGCCGGCCTCGCCTTGCCTCCCCTGTTCGGGTAGGCTTCAGCTCACGGTTTCGCCCAGCCTTCCCGCCCGCGGAGTTGTCCTGCCTTGCGACCCGCCATCCTCATCGGCTGGTCGTCGGGCCTGCTCGCAGCCGCACTCCTGGCTAGCCCGCTCGTGGCGGCAGAGTTCAACATGAACGTCACGGCCGCCGGAATCCGGCCGGGCGGACATGTCGCCGGGCCAATGCTCTCGGCCGAAGCGCTCGCCAACCGCGTGGTCCTGCTCGAGTTCTGGGGGCTCAACTGCCCTCCCTGCATCCGCAGCATGCCGATGCTCGAAGAGCTTCACCAGACGCTCGGCCCCCACGGCCTGGTCGTGATCGGCGCCCATGCCCAGGGAGGCTCGGCTGCCGAGCTGCGGCCGCAGGTGGCGAAACTCGGCGTCACGTTCACGATCCTCGAGAACGCGAGCGTGGAGGGGGGCATGGACTTCCCGGGCATCCCCCACTGCATGCTCTTCGACCACACCGGCACGTGCGTCTACCGCGGCTCCCCCTTCAGCGCGCAGGAGGCCGTCGCGGCCGCCGTCAAAGCGGCACCCGGCTCGATTCTCGAGGGCCGCACGCTCGCCAAACTGCCGGAGCTCAACGCCCTGCTGCGGGATGAGCGGCAGTTTGCCACCGTGCTGAAGAAGGCCCGCGGCCTGATGGGCAGCGGCGACACCGAGACGGCCGACGAGGCGAAGTTCGTGGTGGAGAAGATCGAGGCCTATGGGCGGCGCTTGCTCGACGAAGCCCGGTCGGGCCAGGAGACGGATCCCGCTCGGGCGGCCGACAACGTCCAGCGGTGCACGGTCTTGTTCAAGGGAAGCGCGATCGGCACCGAGGCCGCGAAACTCAACGGCGAGTGGAAGAAAGACAAGCAGTTCCAGGCGGCCGTGAAGGCCGGCCAGCAACTGGTGAAGCTCGAACAGATGCGGGACTACGTCCGCGAGCAACTCGGCGTCGACGCCGACGCGACGGTCACAGCGGAGCAGGCGGCGACGATCCCCGGCGCGCTGAAGGGGCAGATCCGCTCGCTGGCCCAGGGCATCGGCAAGGCGTGCCCCGGCTCGCCGCTCGCCGACAAGGCGGCGGCGATCGCCGCCGAACTCGCTCCGGCCACGGGCACTCCCTGAGCGACCGACCACGGCGGTGGCTATCCTGACGGCCGCGGGCGGCCATCCGGGCCGGCTCGCGGCCGGAGACACTCGCATGCGACGCCCGCCCCTCGTGCTGATCCTGTTGACCGCGGCCTCGGCGACGCTGCCCGCCGCCGAGGGCCCGTTGGAGATCGCCGGCCCGGGCGTCGTTCGGCGGCTGGCGTGGCGGAACGGGAGCCTCGTCACGACGGCGCTCGTGCAGCCCGCGGCCGACGGCAGGCCGGCCGGCGACGTGGCCGTGGCGAGCGACGAGTTCGGGATTCGCATGGCCGACGGCACGCTCCTGACGGCCGCCGACTACGAGGTGAAGCCGGCCGACGTGGCCCCCGATGCAACCCGGATCGTCCACCGCCGCCGCGGCGGTCGCGGCTATCCGCCCGGCGCGCCCGAGAGCGTCGAGGTGCGGCATGCGTCGCGGCTGCTGGTTACCGGTGGGCCGAAGATGCTCGTTCGGTCGCTCGTGCTCGCGCTGCCGGCCGGCGAGCCCGCGCCGCTCACCGTGGAAGTCGAACGGTTTTCCACCGCGCTGCCAGCCGCCCGGGGCGGCCGGGGTGAACCGGTCTTGGTCGATGGCCGCTTCCTGCTCGTGCCGCTCGACCCCTCCACGCTCACGCGGCACACCGACGGAAACACGCCAGCCGCCTACGCCCGCCGGTTCGAGAAGGTGGGCAACCACAGCTTCGTCGACTTCGAGCAGGCCGACGTGGATCCCCAGCCGCGGCCCGGGCTCGTCCGCTGCCTCCACTTTCCCCTCCCCGCTGCCGGCCCCGACGGGCGGCTGCGGATCGAGAGCCACGAGGTCGCGCTCGCGGCCGTCCCCGCTGATGTCTCGCCGGAACGGTTTCTCGTGCGGGCCCTGCGGCCCGTGCCTCGGGCCCACACCCACTACAACAACTGGTTCGACCCGGCGGGCAAGAATGTGGCCGGCGATTCGCTGCCCTCGATCCACCGGGCGTTCGTCACGGCGCTGGCCAAAAGCGGTGTCGGGCTCGACGCCATGGTGCCCGACAACGGCTGGCAGGATCGCCGCAGCATCTGGGAACCGGCCCAGGGTCCGTTTCCGCGAGGCATGGCCGACCTCGCAACGCTCGGGACCGCGCTCCGCGACCAGGGCACGGCGCTCGGCCTCTGGATGTCGCTCGACCAGACGACCAACGACGTCGGCTGGCTGGCGGAGCAGGGCTACACGCGGGCCGTGCCAAACGCCTCCTTCCGCCGGTATTTTGCCCATCTGTCGCTGGCCGATACGAAGTATCGAGCAGCCCTCGCCTCGCAGCTCCAGCGGCTCGTGGACGAGTGTGGTGTGGGCTATTTCAAGTTCGACTTCAATCATCTCTCGCACACCGTGCCGACGGATCGCCATGGCCACGAGGCCGAGGTGGCGGCGATGCTCGACCTGTGCCGCGTCGCCCGCTCCGGTGGGGCCTTCGTCAACGCGACCAACTGGACCTGGCACGCGCCGGCCTGGCTCCGGCACGCCGACACGGTCTGGCTCCTGGCCGGCGACGACGGCTTCAACGCCAACTGGCCGGAGCTCTCCGGCCGGGCCCAGGCCACGACCGATCGCGACGCCTACTTCTGGCGAATGTGGGGCGAACCTGCCGACCGCCCCTGGTTCCCGATCTCGGCGGTGATGACCCACGGGATCATCCGCAACGCCGCCGGCCAGATGTCTTTTGCGACCGACATGCCCCGCGAGTGGTGCGACCACGTGCTGATGCACTACGGCCGGGGCACGCTCCTGCGGGAGTGGTATCTCTCGCCCGCGTCGGTCCAACCCCACGAATGGGCATCACTCGTCGCCGTCCACCGCTGGGCCGACGCCCGCCGGCCGAGCCTGGCGCATGCCTGCTACGTCGGCGGCCGGCCCGACGAGGGACAGGTTTACGGCTACTGCGGGTTCGACGATGCCGGCACCTCCGGCACGCTCGTGGCCCGCAACCCGGCGGCGGCCGCGGCCGTGCTCCGCGTGCCGCTCGACGACGCCACGCTCTGCACGGCACAACCGGGCACGGCCTGGCGGGCCCGGATCGTCTATCCGTGGCGACAGGATTTGCCCGATCGGCTCGTGGCGGGCGAGCCGGCCGACATCAGCGTGCCCGGCTACGCGACGCTCGCCCTCGAACTCGAGCCGGGCGAGCCGGTCGGGCCGATGGTGAAGCGCCAGTCGGTCGTGTCGGAGCTGACACTGACGGGACCGGGGCGGGCGACCGTGGCGCTGGCCGACCTGCCGGCCTCGCGGCTCGAGCTTCTCGTGATCGGCCGGCCCGCTCTCCCCGAGGTGCTCGTCGACGGCAAGCTGGCCGTGCCACTGCGGAAGTCCACCGGCAGCCTCAACGCGTTTGCAAGCTACGCCCGCGACGGCATGGCGAGCGCGGCGGCCGCACCCTGGCAGATGGCCGCCTACGACCTGGCCGCGCGGGCCGGGCAACGTTTCGAGGTCACGCTGCGCGGGCAGGATATCTCCGCCGAAGCCTGGGTGCTCGCCGACGTGCCCACCGGCGACGAGCCACCCGCCGGGATCGAGACGCCGCTCTCGTTCCGGGGCCACTGGCGGGAGACGGTGCCCGTGGTCGCCGGGCCGGTCGCGCCGCCGCGGCGGGCGACGCCGGCGGAGATCGCCTCGGCGACCGCCGCGCGGATCGAACTCGAAGTGTTCGGCAACGACGCGGGGCGTTACGGGGACAAGACCCTGTTCCTCGGTGACACGAAGATCGGCACGCTGCCGCCGTGCGGCGACGCCTGGCAGCCTGCCCGGTTCGAGCTCGAGCCGACGGCCCGCGCCGCCCTGCGGCCCGACAACACGGCCGTGATCCGCGGTCGTGACCCGACCGACAAGTTCAAGGTGCAGCGGATCCGGATCGTGCTCACGCTCCCGGACGGCAGCGAACTGGCGGGCCCCGCGACCGGCGGCTTCGTGAGCGACGCCGACTGGGCCCATGCGACTGGAGCAGAGCCCTTCACCTGCGGCGACGATTCCGGGCCGATTGCGCTGCCTCTCTAGGCCGGGGCGACCCGCCGGACGGCCGTTCTACCGGCGGCTTGCCGCCGCGCGGCACCAGCCCTATATTGCGACAGCGTTGCAACTGCGTCCCGTCCCACGGATCCGAGGCGGGATGGCGGCCGATCGGCTCCGTTTCTCCCGCAGGGCCCTGGTCCACCGATGACCTCATCTCCCCCGTCCCGTCGCCGGAGCCGCGGCTTCACGATGGTGGAGCTGCTCGTGGTGATCGCGATCATCGCCACGCTGATGGGCCTGCTCCTGCCGGCCGTGCAGGGGGTTCGGGCGGCCGCCCGGCGGACGCAGTGCGCCAACAGCATCCGTCAGGTGGCGCTCGGGATCATCCTCTATGCCGACGCGCACCGCGGCCGGTTCCCCTCCCGCACCCACACCTCCGAGGAGAGCCGCTACCTCCACTGGATTCAGCAGTTGGCGCCGTTCATCGAAAGCGTGGACGCGATCCGGATGTGCCCTGACGATCCGCTGGCCGGGCTGCGGATGAACGGGCTGCCGGGCAGCGGCGAAGACTACGCCGATCCGCAGCATCCCGATCCTGCCAAGCGATTCACGCCCCAGACGAGTTACGTCGCCAATGGCTACCTCTCCTTCGACGACTCCGTCGCGGGATCCAAGGGCATCAACAACCTCAATCGCCTCGGGGCGCGGTCGAAGACCGTGATGCTGTTCGAGAAGTTCTCGAACCCGGCCACGGTCGGCAGCCGCACGCTCCAACTCGCCGAGCTGCGCAGCAGCCATTTCGATCACACGCATTCGCCGGAATGGTTCCGCTGGTATCCCTCCCGCAAAGACCGGGTGCTGCGGGATATCTCGGCGGAAATCCAGCTCGCGCGGCACGGCGAAGCAGCCCACTTCGCCTACGCCGACGGCCACGTTGAACTGGTTTCGGAGCAGCAGCTTGGCGGCTGGGTCGAGACGGGCTTCGATTTCGCGAAGCCGGCGCAATAACCACGAACCTGCGGCGCCGCCGCTTTTTTGGAGATCGGATCATGAGTCGCCATCCGCTGCCGATGATCGTGACTTGGCTCCTGTTCGCGGGCACGGCCGTCGCCCAGCACGCCGGTGACATCTCGCTCACGCTGCCCACGCCCAATGGGCCGATCGTCACCTCGGGGGGCGAGTGGGTCGGGCCGTACGCCGGCCGCGTCTTCGACGAGGGCATCATGCCGTCCACGGCCCCGTTCACCACGGGCGCACCCGGCTTCGACAGTGCCTCCGGCACGTTCCCGGCCGGCGGGATCATCCGCTACGACTTCGTGAAGCAGCTCCTCTATTGGAACGGCTCCGCGATGGCGACGCCGGCCGCGACGATGACGCTCGATTACCAGGGCAATCGGCCCGCCACGGTCACCGGCACCGACCTCGGTGGCGCGGCCGGGGCGGTGATCACCTCGGTGCCCTCCAACGGATCGTTTCACGAACACCTGAACTACACGCTGACGAACAACGCCGCACCCGGCCTGTACGGAATCGTCCTGACGCTCGGCCCGGGTGCGGGCAGCACCGGCTTCACCACCTCCGAGCCGTTCCTGGTGACGTTTTCCCGCGGCACCGTCAATGACTACGCGACCGGCCTGGCCACGATGGTCGACACGGCCTTCGCGCCCGTCCCCGAACCCTCGGGCGTCGTCCTGGCCGCAGCCGCCGCGGGGGCAGGCTGGCTCGCCCTCCGGCGGCGGGGTCGCTGACCCCGGCGGACGGCTGCAGCCGCTTGCGAAAAAACCGACTCGGCCGGAAATCCGGCAGGTCCGGTTAACGGGGCGACCCGCGTGCGGTTTCTTCGCAGGGCCATTCCTCCCCAGTCCGTGAGGATTTCGCATGATCGCCATTGCCCGAGCCCGGAAGGCCGCCACCCGCTCCCGTTCGTCCGGGAAAAAGGTCGCCGGCAAACTCCCGACCAAGAGTCGGCAAAGCGTGGTGGCCCGCGCCGCCCGCCTGGCCGAGCTCCGAGCGCGGCGGGAGAGCCTGTTCGGTCGGTCGATCGACTACATCCCCTGCCGGCAGTTCCTCAAGGCCGATGCCGAGCGGTTGGCCACCGATCTGCCCGCCGCGGCCGCCGTTCCGCTCGAGCGGGCGGACGCGGCTCCTCCAACCGGTGCCGGCATCACGCCCTACATCGCGAGCCTCTACCAAACCCGGCTCCTGGCAAAGGAAGAGGAGCAGTTTTACTTCCGCCGGATGAACTGGTTGAAGTTCCGGGCCGCGGCGATCCGCGGTCGGCTCGACCGGCGGCGGGCCTCGCTCCGCCAAATCGAGCAGGTCGAGGGATTGCTCGCCGAGGCCGAGACGGTCAAGGCGATCCTGATCACTGCCAACCTGCGGCTGGTCGTCTCGATCGCGAAGAAGTTCGTCGATGCCACCTGGGCGTTCGAAGAACTCGTGAGCGAGGGCAACCTCGCCCTGATGCGGGCGGTCGAAAAGTTCAACTTCGCCCTTGGCAACCGGTTCAGCACCTACGCCACCTACGCGATCCAGCGGCACTTCTACCGGCTCTCGCACCGCGGCCGGCAGCAGCGGAAGCGGTTCGTGGCCGACGACGAGGCGCTCAAGGATCGGGCCGCCGCCGAGCAGGTTCACGACTACTGCTCGAGCGACCAAATCGCGATGCTCAAGAACCTGTTCGCGGGCTTCCTGGCCGAACTCGAGCCCCGCGAGCGGCGGATCGTGGTGGCCCGGTTCGGTTTCGACGGCAAGCCGCCGCGGACCTTCCGCGAACTCGGCAGCCAGATGGGCGTCTGCAAGGAGCGGATTCGGCAGATCCAAGGCCGCGCCATGGACAAACTGCGGGAACTCGCCGCCGAGGCGAAGCTCGAGCAGACGGTGGGAAACTGGCTGTGACGACGTTCTTCTCCGCCCGCGAGCCGACCCGATGAGCCAGCGGGTGTTCATCCTGGGTGGAGCCGGTGGGATCGGCTCGGCGGTCGCCCGCGGCATCGTGGCCGGCGGCGGGAGCGTGTTCCTGGCCGGCCGCGACGCGGGGAAACTCGCGTCCCTCGCGGCCGAACTCGGTGCGGCATACGCCCCGGTCGATGCGGTCGATCCCGATGCGGTCGATGCCTGCGCCGACGGTGCCGCCGAGGCCCTGGGGGGGCTCACCGGCATCGCCTGCTGTGCCGGATCGCTCCTGCTCAAGCCCGCGCATCTGACGACGACTGCCGAGTGGGAGGCGACACTCGCCGCGAACCTCACGACCGCCTTCGGCTGCGTGCGGGTCGCAGGCCGGCTCCTCAAGACCACGGGAGGCTCGGTCGTGCTGGTCTCGAGCGCGGCGGCGCGGATCGGTCTGGCCAACCACGAGGCGATCGCCGCGGCGAAGGCTGGCATCGTGGGCCTCGTGCTCTCGGCGGCGGCCACCTACGCGCGGCAGCGGATCCGGTTCAATGCCGTCGCTCCCGGCCTCACGAAGACGCCGCTCACCCAGGGACTCGTGGCGAGCGAACTCGCGGAAAAGGCGTCGATCGGCATGCACCCGCTCGGTCGGCTCGGCACCCCGGAGGACGTCGCCCGGGCGATCCTGTTCCTGCTCGATCCCGCCCAGGACTGGATCACGGGGCAGGTGCTGGGCGTGGACGGGGGCTTGGCGAGCCTGAAGACCAGGCAGGGTTGATCGGCTTCGGGCCGTGGCCGCCCACCCCGGCGGGGAATTGGTTCGCCGCCGTCGCTCCGGGCCGGTACACTCCGGCGATGGTGGAGGCGACTTCCAGCGGCGGGCGGCCGGTGAAATCAACTCGTCGGGGGTTCACCCTGGTCGAGTTGTTGGTGGTGATCGCCATCATCGCCACGCTGATCGGCCTCCTCCTGCCGGCGGTGCAGAGCGTCCGCGAAACCGCCCGCCGCACGCAGTGCGCCAACCATCTGCGACAGCTCGGGCTGGCGATCATGACGCACGAGTCGGGCCGCAAGATCTTCCCCACGGGCCGGCTGTCGCGCGAACCGGACGGCTACGGCTGGACCTTTCGTCTGCTGCCGTATCTCGAGGAACAGGCGATCTTCGACGCCTGGGTGCCCAACGTCACCGTCTACGACGCCCGCAACGCCAAGGCGATGCGGACCCCCGTGGCCGGCTACTACTGCCCCAGCCGCCGCGGCCCCGCCGCCGACCGCAACTTCGACAACAACAACCAGCGGCCCCCGGTGCTCGGCGTCGCGGCCGGCGGCGACTATGCCGCCAGTGCCGGCAGCTGGTTCATGTACGCCTCCGAGAGCGGGATTCCCGACGGCAAGAAGGCCGGACCGATCTTCACCTTCTCCAAGGTCAAGCCCGGGCACGTCAGCGACGGGATGAGCAAGACCTTCGCCATCGGCGAGCGGCACATTCCGCCGGCCGACCCCTCGTGGGGCGACATGGCCCAGCGCTGGCAGGGCGACACGGCGCTGTTTCCCTCCGACACGCCCGACGTCTTGTTCCGCGACGTCTACCGGGGGCTGGCCGCCGCTCCCGACGATCGCAGCCCCCGCAAGTTCGGCAGCCGCCACGCCGACGTCGTGCAGTTCGTGTTCCTCGACGCCCACGTCGAGCCGATCGCGGCCGACACCGACCGCGAGGTGTTGCTGCGATACGCGCTGATCGGCGACGGGATGGATCCGACCGCCGTGATCGACGACGGTGGTGGCGACGGCACCTGACGACTCGGGCCAGGCCATGTCGCGACCCCGCCCCCACGCCTCCGACCCCGGCACCCAGGCCGGCGTCCGCCCCTGGCTCGTGGTGGCGACACTCGCGCTCGTCGCCACCCTGGCCGCCGGACTCTGGCTGCTCTGGCCCCGCGAGGACAAGCTGGGTGCGGTGACCGCGATCCAAAAGCAGCTCCTCGAACGCGGCGGCAAGCCGAGTCGCTCGAGCATCGACCAGCTGATCCGCACCGTGGACCGGCTGGACCGTCGCGAGGTCGGATCCGCCTTTCGCGCCGCGGGCGAGGAGTGGAAGCGGATCCGACAGGAGGCGATCGACGCCTACTTCCAGGCCGCAGCCGCCGATCGGCCCCGGCTGCTCGACGAGCACATTGCCCGGCTGGTGGCCTATCACGACCTGCTCGTGGCGATGAACCCGGGGGCCCAGCCCGGCTCTCCCGCCATGCTGCCCCGCGACCGCCGCCGACGCGACCCGCAGGCCAAACCGCCGGCCAAACTCCCGGCCGAGGCGGAGGCCGAAGCCGCCCGCCGGCAGCTCGCCGAGCGGTTCGACGAGGCGGTCGAGGCCCACGCGAAATCCCGCGGCCGGTCGCTGCCCGTCTTTCGCTGACGGTCCGCCGCGCACGCTCTTCATCGGATCCTCCGTCTCCTGGAACCCATGTCATGCGCCGTTCCGCGTTTTGCCGCCCGCAGCTGGCGGCGATCGGCCTTCTCCTGGCGCTCGCGGGCGCTGCCTGGGCGTCGCTCTCTGCCGACGAACCGGCGGCGGCCGGGGCGACCCACGAGATGCGAAACGTGCTCGGCTGGACGCTCCATCTGAGCAAGGCCCTCGTGGCCGCCGATCCCGAGGCGACCGCGACGGCCGTCACGCTGCTCGAGCGGCAGCTCGCCGAGGTGGTGCGGGTGGTGCCGTCGGCCGCCGTGGCGAAACTGCGGGAGACGCCGCTCTGGTTCTCCCCCGAGTATCCGGGCGTGCCGCCGCGGGCCGAGTTCCATCCCGACGCCGGCTGGCTGAAGAAGAACGGCCGCGACCCGGCGCTGGCCCGCGCGATCGAGTTCACGAACATCCGGATCTTCCCCGCGGAGTGCGAGCGGATGCCGAACTTCGCGCTCCATGAACTGGCCCATGCCTACCACTTCCGCGTCCTGGGCTTCGACGACCCGGCGATCAAGGACGCCTTCGAGCGGGCCCGGGCGGCGGGGCTCTATGACAAGGTCGAGCGGCGCCACGGCGGCGGCCGGCCCAACTCGGTCGGCCGGGCCTACGCGATGAGCGACGAGAAGGAGTATTTCGCCGAGACGACCGAGGCCTTCTTTTCGCGAAACGACTTCTTCCCCTTCGACCGCGAGCAACTCGCGGCCCACGACCCCCGGATGCTCCGGGTCCTCGAGACCGCCTGGGCCGCACCCGCCGCCCCGGCCGCCGCCTCCGAGCCCGTCCGCATCTACATCCTGGCCGGGCAGTCGAACATGGAAGGCCACGGCGAGGTCGCGTCGCGTCCTGAACGCAACGGCGGCCGGGGCAGCCTGACGTTCCTCGCCGCCGATCCGGCCACGGCGGCGACCTTCGGCCGGCTGCGTGACGCCTCCGGCACATGGCTCGAGCGAAACGACGTCTGGATCGACTATCTCGCACGGTCCGGGAAACTCGGCGTCGGCTACGGCGCCCGGCCCGAACTGATCGGCCCCGAGCTGGGCTTCGGCACGGTCGTGGGCGACGCACACGACGCGCCGGTGCTGCTCGTGAAGTGCGCCTGGGGCGGCAAAAGCCTGGCGATCGATTTTCGGCCGCCGAGCGCCGGAAAACCCGCGTATCCCCTCGGTGAAAAACTGGCGGCGGAGATCGCGGCCGACCCCGAGATCCTCGGTCGCTCTTACCGCGAGACGCTGGCGCTCGTGAAGCGGGCCCGCGACACGCTCGCGGCCGGCGAACTCGTGCCGGACGGCAAGGCTCGGGGCCACGTGCTGGCCGGCTTCGCCTGGCATCAGGGCTGGAACGACCGGATCGACGACCGGTTCAACGCCGAGTATGCGGCCAACCTGGCCCACTTCATCCGGGACATCCGCCGCGACCTGGACGCCCCCAAGCTGCCCTTCGTGATCGCCGAGACGGGCATGAGCGGCCCCACGGAAAATCATCCCCGCGCGCTCTCGCTGATGAAGGCCCAGGCGTCGGTGGCGGCGCTGCCCGAGTTCGCGGGCACGGTCGGCTTCGTGCCCACGCGGGAATTCTGGCGGCCGGTCGAAGCGTCGCCGGCCAACCAGGGCTACCACTGGAACCGCAACGCCGAGACCTACTGGCTGATCGGCACGGGCCTTGGCCAGGCCATGCTCGGCCTGGAACCCTGACGGCCCGAGCGGCGCCTGAAGCGGTTCCCGCCGCCCGATTTCCCCCTTGCCGTGGCGGGGCCGCTTCCCTAGTCTCCCCGCCCCGCCGGAAACCCCCGGCGACCCACAGGGAGGCGCGGTCATGGCGGTCACGCTCGGAGAGATTGCGACGGTCGTCGGCGGAGCCGTGGTGGGGGGCGAGTCGAGCCTGCCGCTCGCGACCGCCGCCACGCTCGAGACCGCGACGCCGCACGACATCACGCTCGTCGACTCCCCTGACAAACTCCACCTGCTGGCGAAGTCGGCCGCCGCGGCCGCGATCGTGCCGGCGGGCTCCGGACCGCTCGACCGGCCCACGATCGAGGTGGCCGACGTCCACGCCGCCTTCACCGCGGCGATCACCCGCTTCCGGCCGCCGCGGGTCGCTCCCCGCTCGGGCGTGAGCCCGCAGGCCGCCGTCGAGCCGTCGGCGCGGCTGGCCGGCGACGTCGAGATCCATCCCTTCGCCACGGTCGGCGCCGACTGCGAGCTCGGCCCCGGCGTCACGATCCACTCGGGCGCCAGGCTGATGGCCGGCTGCCGCGTCGGCGCCGGCACGACGATCTATCCCAACGCGGTGCTGTACGAAAACACCGTCGTGGGCGAGCGGTGCGTCGTGCATGCCGGTGCGGTGCTCGGCGCCCACGGCTTCGGCTACAAGGTCGCCGGCGGCCGCTACGTGATCTCCGCGCAGCTCGGCTGGGTGGAGCTCGGCGACGAGGTCGAAGTCGGAGCCGGCACCACGATCGACCGCGGCACCTACGGGCCGACCGTGATCGGCGCGGGCACAAAGCTCGACAACCTCGTGATGATCGCCCACAACTGCCGGCTCGGCCGGCACAACATGATCTGCTCGCAGGTGGGCGTGGCGGGCAGCACCTCCACCGGCGATTGGGTGGTGATGGCCGGCCAGGTGGGCGTCCGCGACCACGTCCACATCGGCGACAAGGCCGTGCTGGGGGCCCGCTCGGGCGTCTCCTGCGACATCGAGGCGGGGCGGACCGTGCTCGGCGAGCCGGCCATCGACCTCCGCGACCGCAAACTCCAACTGGCGACGATCTCGAAGCTGCCCGAGATGCGGAAGGATCTCAAGCAGCTCGCCGCCCGGCTCGACGCCCTCGAGCGGACGGGAGCCGCCGGTTCCACCCCCGTCGCCGACGCCGCCTGACCCCATCCGCCCATGGACGTTCGACGCGAGACACCCTCGGCTCCGAGCCTCGACGGCGAGTTGATCGGCATCCTCGCCGGCTGGGGCCGCTACCCCGTCGTCGTGGCCGAGGCGGTCCGCCGCCGCGGCGGACGCACGGCCATCCTCGCGATCCGCGACCATGCCGACGCGGCGCTCGAGCCGCTGGCCGACGTGCCGGGCGCGGTGGGCGTGGCCGAGATCGGCACCGCCGTCGAGTTCTTCCGGCGGCATGGCGTCCGCCGGGCCACGATGGCCGGCAAGATCCACAAGTCGAAGCTCTTCACCCGGCACGCCTGGCTCCGCCACCTCCCCGACTGGACGGGTGTCAGGACCTTCTGGCCCCACTTCGTGAGCCGCCGCCGCGACAACCGCGACGACTCGCTGCTCGGCGCCATCGCCTCGGCCTTCGACGCGCGCGGCGTGAGGATCTGCCCGGCCACCGACTTCGCGCCCGAACTGCTGGCCGAGGAGGGCCTGCTGGCCGGGCGGCCGCTGTCTCCCAGACTGGAGGCCGACGTCGCCTTCGGCTGGCGGCTGGCGAAGGAGCTCGGCCGCCTCGACATCGGCCAGACGGTGGTCGTCAAGAACCGGGCGCCCCTCGCGCTCGAGGCGATCGAGGGCACCGACGCGTGCATCCGCCGGGCCGGCCAGCTCTGCCCCACCGGGGGCATGACGATGGTCAAGGTCGCCAAGCCCCAGCAGGACCTGCGGTTCGACATGCCGACGATCGGGATCGGCACGCTCGAATCGCTGGCGGCAGCCGGCGCCCGGGTGCTCGCGATCGAGGCCGGCCGCACGATCCTCGTCGACCGCGACCGGCTGGCGGAGTTCGCGGTCGCCCACGGCATCACGATCGCCAGCGTCTGCGACGCCGGCGGTGAGGCCGCGCTCGATTCCGCCCGCTGCGCCGCCTGACCGTATACTGTCGGTCATGTGGCTTCGCCTTGCGGTCTCCGCGCTTCTCGCCGCCTCGCTCGCGGCCGGCGGTGCATTCGCAGACGACACCGCGGTCGCCGAGCCCGCGCAGGCGGCCGGGCCACGTGAGGCCGCCGAGGCGGCCGCGGCCAAGCGACCGGCGAGGCCACAGCCGCTGCCGATCGACATGGACATCGACCCCGACGCGGTCATTCCGCCGGCGGCGACCCAGCACCTGGGCCGTGAGATCGCCCAGACGATGCACTACACGGGCGCGCCCTGGCTCGTCCGCGAGAGCCGCCAGCGGGAGGAGGATTGCCGGCTCCTGCTCGAGGCGCTCGAGGTCAAAAAGGGCCAGCGGATCTGTGACTTGGGCTGTGGCAACGGCTTCTACACGCTGGAACTCGCCCGCCGCGTCGGCCCCGACGGGCTCGTCTACGCCGTCGACATCCAGCCCGAGATGCTCCGGATGCTCTCCCGGCGGGCCGCCGAGGAAGGCCTCGACAACATCCGCCCGATCCTCGGCACCGTCGTCGATCCGCGGCTGCCCGCGGGGAGGGTCGACCTCGTGCTGTGCATCGACGTGTATCACGAGTTCTCGCACCCGGAACTCATGCTGGCACGGATCCGCGAGAGCTTGGCGGCGGAGGGGCGGCTGGTGCTGGCGGAGTTTCGCGGCGAGGACCCGGCCGTCCCCATCAAGCCTTTGCACAAGATGACCAAGGTCCAGGTGCGGGCCGAACTCGAACCGGCGGGGTTCAGGCTGGCGAGGGAGTTTGACCGGCTGCCCTGGCAGCACCTGCTGTTCTTCGCCGCCGGCGACCCACCGGACCCGGCCGGCGTCCGCTGAGCGGTCGCCCGCGGCGGCTCCAATGGCGATTTTCCCGGCCAAAACAGCCTGCCGGGCGATTGTGAAATTTTGATTTCGGGGCCGCGCCGTTCTGTTGCATTCGCGATGGACACCCGCGATACTTGGGGGGTCGATTGGGCAAGGACGAATCGGGGCGATCCGGCCGCGGCTTCACGGTCTGCATCCAAGGTGATCCGGTATGTCGATCCGTCCCTCCAGTTTTCGCATGGCCGACGCCGCCTGCCGCAATCCGCGGGGTGGCTCCCTCGATCCGGCGATCGTCGAGGATGCGGCCACGAGCACTCGCGTCTCCGAACCAGCGTTCGCGACCAACTGGGTGCTTGGATCGAATCCGCAGATGCGGCGGATCGCGAAGTCGATCGAGCGGGCCGCCGCGGTCGAGTGCACGGTCTTGGTCTCGGGCGAGACCGGAACGGGCAAGGAACTCTGGGCCCGGCTCCTGCACCGCAGCGGCCCGCGGCGCAACAAGGCGTTCGTGCCGGTGAACTGCGCCGCGCTCACGGCGTCGCTGGCCGAAAGCCAGCTCTTCGGTCACGAGAAGGGTGCGTTCACCGGTGCCGCCGGCAGGTCGCTCGGCATCTTCCGCGCCGCCGAGGGGGGCGTGGTGTTCCTCGACGAGATCGGGGAGATGCCGCCGGAACTCCAGCCCAAGCTGCTGCGCGTGCTGCAGCAGCGCGAGGTGTTGCCGGTGGGTGCGTCCGAGCCCGTGCCGATCAACGTGCAGGTCGTGGCCGCCACCAACCGTGACCTCGAGCAGGAAGTCGAGAAGGGCGCGTTCCGTGAGGATCTCTACTACCGCCTCAACATGATCGAGCTGCGGGTGCCTTCGCTGCGCGAGCGGCCCGAAGACATCCCCGCCTTCGTGGAGTTCTTCTCGCAGCGGTTTGCCGATCGTTACGGCCTCCCGGTGTGGGAACCCACGGCCGAGCAGCTCGCGGAGTTCTGCAGCTTCGACTGGCCGGGCAACATCCGCCAGCTCGAGCACTGCCTCGAGCAGGCCTACGTGCTTCAGGAGGAGCCGAAGCTGCCGGCCAAGGCTGCCGCCCGGGCCGTCGGCAATGGGCGGCTGCCCTGCCTCGATCTGGCCAAGTTGCGCGAGCGGGCGATCCGCGAGGCCCTCGAGGTGACCCGCGGCCACAAGGCCAACGCGGCCAAACTCCTCGGTGTCCACGCCAACACCATGACCCGGCTGCTCAAGGAACTCGACGGCCGCGTGGACGACGCCGAGGCCGGCGACGCCTGATTCGCCGCCGGGCATTCACCGTCCACGCGACGCGGTCTGGGTTTTTCCCCGCGACGTTCGCTTCAGGGCACGCGACAGGTGCCGTCGTCGCAGCGGCCCGCGATCCGGTAACGGTTGCGAGCCACCACTCCGTACAGCCACCGCCACAGGGGCAGGCTGCCCGGCACGTGCAGCAGCACGGCCAACGGCCAGAGCAGCGGGAGCCGGCGCGAGAGATACCGCACCGCCTCGGCCCCCGCGCGGGAGCGGCCCGAAGTGTCGATCACGTGCATCTCGCGGCCCAGGTCGTCGGGATCCAGCTCCGGATAGTCGGCGGCCACGAGCGGATCGTGCAGCGACAGGAACCGCAGCCGGCCCGTCGGGTCCAACCGCCGCAGCATCGCGATCTGCCCGCGACAGAACCGGCACTGCCCGTCGTAGAGCACCGTGTCGTGTTCCGGACGCGCGGCAACCACGCGAACGGGCGGTCGGGAGGTCATCGAAGCGATTCCGGAGAACTGGCGGCTCGCGGCCGACCATAGGGATGGAACCGTCCACGCCGTGCGCGCCTAACCCGCGAGCCGGTCACGCCGACCGCCGGTGGCCCGGCCATCAACGGATCTGGGGCGGCGACTGGCTCATCCGCGGCAGTTGGCAGAAGTGGAGGATGGTGGCCGCCCCCACCGAGAGCAGCGTCCAGGGGGCCCAATCGGGGGCCTGGAAGTTCCGTTCGCCCCCCTCGCCGTTGAGCGGCACGAGGACGGCCGAGTCCACGACCAGCATCTCGACGCCCAGAATGCAGGCGAAGATGCCCGCCGCCAGGAGCACGCTCTTCCACATCGACCGCCTGCCGACCACCGTCGGCAGCCAAGGGGACCGGTGCGACGAGCGGGCCACACGCCGCTCCAACCGCAGAAAGGGGCATCGGCAATCCGTCGGGAAAACTCGACCGGAGGGGCGGCCCGTGCCGGTCGTGCGGACTGTCAGGCCTCGAGGCCGCCGGCCGCCGCCTCGGGCGGTTCGCCCGCGGCCGGCCGGACCGGACGGCGGTCGGTGACCGTGCCCGGCACCAGCACCGGTGCTCCGGTGGCCGCCTCCACGAGCCGGCGGAGCTCGTCGCCGTCGATCACCTCGCTCTCCATCAGCCGGGCCGTCACCGCCTCGAGGGCCGCCCGCCGGCTCTCCAGGATCAGCCGCACCGCCTCCATCGCCCCATCGACGATCCGCCGGACCTCCTGGTCGATCTCGCGGGCGGTCTGTTCGCTGTGGCTGCGGGCGGTCGGCAGGTCGGCGCCGGCGGCCGCCAGGAACGGAGACCGCGGGCTCTCCCGGTAGGTGACGCGACCGAGCCGGCTCATGCCGTAGTCCATGACCATCGCCCGGGATATCTCACTGGCCCGCTCGAGGTCGTTTTGGGCCCCGGTCGAGACGTCGGCGTAGACCATCTCCTCGGCGATCGTGCCGGCCAGCAGCACCTGGATCCGGCTCTCGAGCTCGCTCTGCGTCAGCAGGTAGCGGTCATCCTCCGGCCGCTGCATCGTGTAGCCCAAGGCCGCCAGCCCGCGGGGGATGATCGAGACCTTGTGGACCGGGTCGGTGTTGGGCAGCGAGAAGGCCACGAGGGCGTGGGCCGCCTCGTGGTAGGCCACCCGCTTCTTCTCGTCCTCGTGGATCACCCGCTTCTTCTTCTCGAGCCCCGCGGTCACCCGCTCGACCCCCTCGTTGAACTCGTCGATGCCGACGGACTGCTTGTCGTTGCGGGCGGCCAGCAGCGCCGCCTCGTTGACGAGGTTGGCGAGATCGGCTCCCACGAAGCCCGAGGTGATCCGGGCGATCTGGCCGATGTCGACCGTGGGGTCGAGTTTCACGTTGGCCACGTGCACCCGGAGGATCGCCTCCCGGCCGCGGACGTCCGGGCGGTCGACGAGTACGTGCCGGTCGAAGCGGCCGGGCCGCAGCAGGGCCGGGTCGAGCGTCTCGGGGCGGTTGGTGGCCGCCAAGACGATCACGCCGGAGTTGCTGCCGAAGCCGTCCATCTCGACGAGCAACGCGTTGAGCGTCTGCTCCCGCTCGTCGTGGCCGCCGACCACGCTCGAACCCCGGGTCTTGCCCAGGGCGTCGAGCTCGTCGATGAAGATGATGCAGGGGGCCTTGGCCGCGGCCTGCTGGAACATGTCACGCACCCGCGCGGCCCCCACGCCGACGAACATCTCGACGAAGTCGCTGCCCGAGAGGCCGAAGAACGGCACCCCCGCCTCGCCGGCGATCGCCTTGGCCAGGAGCGTCTTGCCGGTGCCGGGGGGGCCCACGAGCAGCACGCCCTTGGGGATGTGGCCGCCGAGCACCTGGTACTTCTCGGGGCTGCGCAGAAACTCCACCACCTCGCGGAGCTCATCCACCGCCTCGTCGATCCCGGCCACGTCGTCGAAGGTGATCCCGAGATCCTCCTGGGCATACATCTTGCCGCGGCTGCGGCCGAAGGCCATCGGGCTGCCCGCCCCGCCGAGCCGGCGGATCATCAGGAAAAAGAGCACCCCGAACAGGCCCGTCAGGAGCAGCATCGGCATCCAGTTCCGCCATGGGCTCGGAGGATCCTCGTAGCGGAAGGCCACGGCGTGCTCGTCGAGCAGCCGCATCAGTTCCGCTTCGGAGTTCTCGCTCGGCAGCTTGGCCGTGGTGAACCGCCGCTCCAGGCCGCCGGCCGCCTCGGGGGAAACGGGCGGGCCGGCCTCGGGCGGCGGCCCCTGGGCGCCGGGGAGTTCACGGATTTTGCCGGCCACCTCATAGGCGCCGATCACGACGTCGTGCAGGTCGCCGTAGAGCCCCGACCGCGCCGGCTCGTCGCCCGAGGAGATCGCGACGTAGCGCTCGGCGCCGGCGGCGGTCGCGGCCCGGATCAGCCGCTGCAGGTCGCTGTAGGAAACCTTCAACTCGGTGGGCGACCCGATCAGGCTGATCGCGAACAGGCTCGCGACTCCCGCCGCCAGGAGCGACCAGACGAGGTTGCCGCCGAGGGCGGGTTTCCGGTCGCTCGATCGCCGGGGCATGTCGCGCTTCGTGCTCATGCAGGATCTCGTGGGCGGGGCTCGCCCCGCGGCCGGCGCATGCCCGCCAAAAGGCTCGTCAGGCATCGTACGCCGGGTAAAACCCCGCGACAAACCACCGGCCGCGTCCCCGGGTGTTCAGGACCGGTTCCCGGGAAACGGCGGCCGCCGGCGACCGGCCGTTGGAACTTCCCGCCCGGGATTTCTAGACTTGGCGGGTTGCCCTCGAGTCATTACTTGGCCGCCCATGCCCTCCTCTCCCCACGATCACTTTGACGGGCTGCCTCCTGCCCGCCCGGGCGATCGCGGCGGCGACCCGTTGCGGGTGGCCGTACTGGGCTCGACCGGGAGCATCGGCCGGAGCACGATCGACGTGATCGCGGCGTCCCGGGGCCGGCTCGTGCCCCACCTCCTGGCCGCGTGGCGGAGCACCGCGGCACTCTTGGAGCAGGCACGGCGGCTGCGGCCGCGGTGGGTGGTCGTGGGCGATCCCATCGCGGCGGCCGCCATCACCGCGGGGGACCTGCCGACCGGCACGGGGCTCGCGGTGGGACCCGAGCGGCTCGACGAGCTGGTGACAGACCCCGCCATCGACCGGGTGGTCTCCGCGATCGTAGGGGCCGCCGGCTTGCGGAGCACCTGGGCGGCGATCGAGGCCGGCAAGACGGTGGCGCTGGCCAACAAGGAGACGCTCGTCATGGCCGGGCCGCTCGTAATGCGGCGGGCGGCCGAGACAGGCGCCCGCATCATCCCCGTCGACAGCGAGCACTCGGCGATCCACCAGGCCCTGGCCTGCGGCCGGCCGGCCGAGGTCGAGCGGCTCGTGCTCACGGCCAGCGGCGGCCCGTTCCGGACCCGCTCCCGGGATTCGCTCGCCGGCGTCACTCCCGAGGAGGCGCTGCGGCACCCGACCTGGTCGATGGGCCCGAAGATCACGATCGACTCCGCCACGATGATGAACAAGGCACTCGAGCTGATCGAGGCCCGCTGGCTGTTCGGGCTGCCGGCCTCCAGGCTCGCGGTGGTGGTGCACCCGCAGTCGATCGTCCATTCGCTCGTCGAGTTCGTCGATGGCGCCGTGATCGCACAGCTCGGGCCCCCCGACATGCGGCTGCCGATCCAGTACGCGCTCCTGTTCCCTGAACGGGTCGCCGGGCCCGCCAAGCGGCTCGACTTCGCCGCGACCATGCGGCTCGATTTCGAGCCACCCGACCTCGAGCGGTTTCCCGCGGTGCGGCTCGGCCACGAGGCGGCGGCCCGGGGAGGCACGGCCGGCGCGGTGCTCAACGCGGCCAACGAAGAGGCGGTGCGCGGGTTTCTCGAGGGAGCGGTGCGGTTCACCGACATCGCGGAGATCTGCGGCCGGGTGCTCGCGGAGCATCCATTCCAGGACAATCCCACGCTCGACGACGTCTGCCGTCTCGACGCCTGGGCCAGACAGGAGGTCGGCAAGTGGGCATGTGTCTGAGCGGGGTCTGCCTCGTGGCGGCCGCGACGTGGGTGGAGTGGATCGTGCAGCCGTCGAGCTGGTGGGTGATCCTCCAGGTGGCCGGCGGGCTGGGGTTCGTGATCTTCGTCCACGAACTCGGGCACTTCCTCGTCGCCAAGGCCTGCGGCGTGAAGTGCGAGAAGTTCTTCCTCGGCTTCGACGTGGGCGGTCTCAAGCTGCTCTCGTTCACGTGGGGCGAGACCGAGTACGGCATCGGCGCCCTGCCCCTGGGGGGCTACGTGAAGATGCTCGGGCAGGACGACAACCCGGCCGCCGCCGCAGCCGAGGCTCAGCGGGCCCGGGCCGCGGGGCCCGGCCACCCGTTCACGGCGGGCGACCTGCCCCCCGAGCCGATCGACGAGCCCCATCCGGCCTGGGACCCGCGGAGCTATCCGGCCCAGAGCGTGCCCAAGCGGATGGCGATCATCTCGGCCGGCGTGATCATGAACGTGATCTTCGCGGTGCTGATGGCCTCGCTCGCCTTCGGGCTGGGGGTCAAGGAGATGACCTGCACGATCTCCGGCGTCCGCACGGGCGGCGCCGCCTGGCGGGCGGGCCTGCGGACCGGCGACGAAATCGTGAAGATCGGCGACCGCGAGAATCCCATCTTCAACGACCTGCGGCATGGAGTCACCGTCGGCGACCTCGCCAAGGGCATCGAGTTCACCGTCCGCCGCCCGGCCGACGCCAGCACCCGCACGGTGCTGCTCAAGCCGGACACCGACCTCGGGGTGCCGACGATCGGCGTCACGAGCCCGATCTCACTGACCCTGCCAGCCGAGTTCGGCAAGGGGCTGCCCGGGGCCGCGGGGCTGGCCAAGCCCGCGCTCGAGCCGGGCGACACGGTGCGCACGATCGACGGCGCCCCCGTGAAGACCTATGCCGAGCTGCTCGCCGAACTTTCGCGGAAGCCATCCGCCACGGTCACACTCGGCGTCGATCGGGTAGTGGCGGGGGCCGCGAAGCCGGAGCGGGTGGAGATCACCCTGCCACCGCAGCCGCGGCGAACGACGGGCATCACGATCGGCCCGGCCCGGATCACGGCCGTGCAGGAGGGCTCCCCGGCGGCCGCGGCCGGCCTCGAGGCGGGCGACACGATCGTGACCATCGCCGGTGAACCTGCCGGCGACCCGCTCACGCTCGACGACCGGCTCGCCACGTTCACCGGCAAGCCGCTCGCGCTGACGGTGGGCCGCGAAGGGCAGGCTGACCGCGAGGTCACGATCACGCCCCGCGAGGTCACCTGGCGGGACGACGAGACATCGGGGCCCGGCTGCCGGGTGGCGGTCTCCGCGCTCGGCATCGCGCTGGCCGTGGCCGACGTGGTCGCGGATGTCGCCGCCGGGAGCCCGGCCGCGAAGGCGGGGCTCGTGGCCGGCGACCGGCTGACCCGGGCCAACCTCGTGCTTCCGGGAGAAGCCGCCGACGCCGAAGGGGCGCCGATCTCGGCCAAGGATCCCAACTGGCCGGCCGTCGTGGCCGCGATCCAACAACTCCCGGCCGGCACGAAGCTCGCGCTCGAGGTCGCCTCCGCCGCAGGCCAGGCCCGCTCGCTCGAGCTGGAGCCGGTCGAGGCCGACGACCTGTTCATCGTGGACCGGGGCTTGGTCTTCGACCCTGTCTACGAGAAGGTGCAGGCCCGCTCGCTCGGCGAGGCGTTCGGCCGCGGCCTGCGCAAGGCGGGCGAGGATCTCTCGCTCGTCTACAGTTTCCTCGGCAAGCTGTGGAGCAACACGATCAGCCCGCGGCTGCTCGGCGGGCCGATCGAGATCGCCAAGCAGGCCGGCAAATCGGCCGAGGAGGGTTTCGGGAGGCTGCTCCTGTTCCTCACGATGCTCTCGGCCAACCTGGCGGTGGTGAACTTCCTGCCGATTCCCGTCCTCGACGGCGGCCACATGGTGTTTCTGCTGTACGAGCTTATTCGGGGCAAGCCGCCGAGCGAGACCGTGGTGGGGGTGCTGTCCTACCTGGGCCTGGCGCTGATCCTCACGCTCATGATGTTCGTGTTCGGGCTCGACCTGGGGCTGATCCCGCGGCGGTAGCGGCGGGGCCATCCCCGGCTCGGGCGAGCGGCCTATGCTTCGAACGATGTCGCCGCTCGCCCCCCCGCTGCCGACGCCCGCCGCTCCGCTCGCGGAATCCTTTCCGCCGGGGGTTCGGGCGGTCGTGTTCGACGTGGTGCACACCCTCGTCGAGCCCTGGCCGAGCGTCGCCGTCGCCTACCACGAGGCTGGTGCCCGGCATGGCGTCGAACTCGACCCGGGGGTGATCCAGCCTCGGTTTCGGGCGGCCTGGCGGCGCCAGGAGCAGCTCGACGCGGCCGACGACCCTCCCTTCGCCACGAGCCGCGGCCGCGAGGTCGATCGCTGGCGGCAGATCGTCGCCGAGGTCTTCGCCGGGACCGGCGGGATCGACGGGATCTTCGCCGACCTCTGGGATCACTTCGGCCGGCCCGGGTCGTGGCGGCCGGTTCCGGCCGGACGGGAACTTTTGCTGGCCGCCCGCGCGACAGGCCGGCCGGTCGTGCTGGCGAGCAACTTCGACGAGCGGCTGCTCGGCCTGGCCGCCGCCGTCGAGCCACTCACGCTCGCCGAGCACGTGTTCGCTTCGTCCGAACTCGGCTGGCGTAAGCCGTCGGCGCATTTCTTCCGCACCATCGAACAGCGGCTCGGGTTCCGACCCCAGGAGCTGCTGCTCGTGGGCGACGATCCCGAACTCGACGTCGCCGCCGCCCGCCGCGCCGGCTGGCACGCCCACGCGCTGGGCTGACCACTGCCGGCACATCCATGGACTGCTCGGGGCTGCCCGTGCCCCGGAGCCGGCGTTGCTGGCCGAGCGCAGGCAGGATGCCGAAGCGAGGCCAGCATCGAGCGAGCGGAGGGCAGGATGCCCGAAGCGAGCGTCCGGGCGACGGGGTCGGGCGGCCCCGAGCCCACGTGTGAAAAGCCTGCGGGAGCGTCCGGCGAGATGGCATGGACAGCTCCGAGCCGCGCACCGCAAAACGTGCGCTGCAGGGCGCTCCCCGCGGGTCACTGCCGCTCGGCGCCGGTGTCGAGCACCGCCATGAAGGCCTTCTGCGGGATGTCGACACTGCCGACGCTCTTCATCCGCTTCTTGCCCTCCTTCTGCTTCGCCCACAGCTTCTTCTTGCGGGAGATGTCGCCGCCGTAGCACTTGGCGGTCACGTTCTTCCGCATCGCCGAGATCGTCTCCCGGGCGATCACCTTCGTGCCGATCGCCGCCTGGAGGGCGATCTCGAACATGTGGCGGTCGATCTCACCGCGGAGCTTCTTGACGATCGATCGGCCCCGGCGGTCGGCGTCGCGACGGTCGCAGATGATCGACAGGGCATCGACCTTCTTGCCCCCCACCAGGATGTCGAGCCGGACGAGGTCGGCGGGAAAGTAGCCCACCAGCTCGTAGTCCATCGTGCCGTAGCCTCGCGTCACGCTCTTGAGCTTGTCGTGCAGGTCGTAGATCACCTCGGCCAGCGGCAGGTCGAAGCTGAGCATCGCCCGGGTGGGCGAGAGGTATTCCGTCTTGAGATACACCCCGCGGCGGTCGGTGCAGAGCTGCATCACCGGGCCGATGTGCTCGACCGGGACGAGGAAGTTGGTCCGCACGATCGGCTGGCGAAACTCCTCGATCTGCCCCGTGTCGGGCACGTCCTGCGGATTCGTGATTTCGATCGTCTCGCCATCGGACTTCAGGATCTGGTAGGTGACGTTGGGGGCGGTCTGCACGAGGTCGAGGTCGGCCTCCTGCTCCAGCCGTTGCTGGATGATCTCCATGTGCAGGAGGCCGAGAAAGCCGCAGCGAAACCCGAACCCGAGCGCCTCGCTGCTCTCCGGGGCGTATTCGAACGACGGGTCGTTGATCGCCAGCTTCTCGAGCGAGTCGCGCAGCTCCTCGAAGTTCTCGCCGTCGCTGGGATAGAGCCCGCAGTAGACCATCCGCTGCGGCGGCTTGTAGCCCGGGAGGGCAGCCGCCGCGTCGTCGCCGGGGATCGTGACCGTGTCGCCGACGTGCACCTCCTTGACGTCCTTGATGTTGCAGACGAGGTAGCCCACCTGGCCGGCCCCGAGCTCCTCGCAGGCCCGCCGCTGCGGCACGAACTGGCCGAGCTCCAGCACCTCGTGGGTGGTGCCGGTCCGGAGAAACCGGATCTTCTGCCCCTTCTTGATGGTGCCGTCGATCAGCCGCACGTAGGTGATCGCGCCGCGGTAGCTGTCGTAGTGGCTGTCGAAGATCATCGCCCGCAGCACCGCCTCCGGATCGCCCTTGGGCGGCGGGATCCGCTCCACGATCGCCGCCAGCAGTCCCTCGATGCCGAGGCCGGTCTTGGCGCTGACCTTCATCACCTCGTCGGGGTCGATCGCCAGGCTCTGCTCCATCTCCAGGAGCACCTCGTCCACGCGGGCGTGGACGAGGTCGACCTTGTTGATGACCGGCACGATCGCCAGGTCCTGGTTGATGGCCGCGTAGGCGTTGGCGACCGTCTGGGCCTCGACCCCCTGGAAGGCGTCCACCAGCAGGAGCGCGCCCTCGCAGCAGGCCAGGCTGCGGGAGACCTCGTAGTGGAAGTCGACGTGGCCGGGGGTGTCGATCAGGTTGAGCTCGTACCGCTCGCCGCCGTGGCGGTATTCCATCCGCACCGCCCGGGCCTTGATCGTGATCCCGCGCTGCCGCTCGAGCTCCATGTCGTCGAGCATCTGCTCCTTGAGCTGACGCTTCTCCACGGTGCCGGTCGCCTCGAGCAGCCGGTCGGCGAGCGTGCTCTTGCCGTGATCGATGTGGGCGATGATCGAGAAGTTGCGGATGTGCTGGCAGTCGATGGGCATGGCCTGGATTCTACCGCTTCCCGGCCGCCAGGCGGGCGAGGCCCGCGGCGCCGATCGAACCGGCGTCGCCGCCGAGACTGGCGTAGCCGATCACGGTCTTCTCGGCGAGCGTGGGGAACGTGCGATGCCGCACCTCCGCGCGAACCCGCTCGAGGAAGGCCCGGCCCACCGGGGCCCGCTCGCCGCCGAAGGTCATCGCCCCGCCGATCATCACCGCCTCGGGATCGATCGCGTGCATCAGCGACACGATCCCGATCCCCAGCCAGCGGGCCGTCTCCAGCACGAGCTCGGTGGCCAGCCGGTCGCCCGCCTCGGCCTCACGCCCCACGAGGATCGGCGTGAGCGGTTCGCCGGCGGCCACGGCCGCGGCGAGCGAGCCGGTGCCGCCGGCCGTGATCGCCTCCTCGGCCCGGGCCACGAGCGACTTGGCGCTGCAGTAGGCCTCGAGGTGCCCGGAGTGGCCGCAGGGGCACATCCGGGCCGTCTCGGCGGGGTCCACGATCATGTGGCCGCACTCGGAGCCGTGGCTGTGGGCGCCCTCCACGTTCAGGTCGCCGATGATGATCCCGCCCCCGACGCCCGTCCCCAGTGTCAGGAGCACGAGCGAGTCGTAGGCGCGGGCCGCGCCCACCCAGAACTCGCCGAAGGCGGCGGCGTTGGCGTCGTTGGCGAACGTGACCGGCAGCCCACAGTGGGCGGCCACGCGATCCCGCAGGGGAAAGTTGTCCCAGCCCACGAGATTGCCCGCCCGCACGATCGTGCCCGCCCGGAGATCGAGCGGCCCGGGCGAGCCGAGGCCCACCGCCCTGATCTCGGCCGTGGCGACCCCGGCCTGCCGGGCCAGCAGATGCACCGCCGCGCCCAGACGCGCGGCCGCGTCTTCGGGACCCCGGTCGGCGTGGGTCTTCTCGGTGTGGAAGGCGACCAGCCGGCCGAGGTCGTCGACCAGCGCCGCCTTGATGTTCGTGCCCCCGAGGTCGACGCCCGCGTACAGCGGCCGCCGCACTTCCGCCAGGGGCACCAGTTCCCGCGAGCCGCTCACAAGTCGGCCGCGACCGGCAGCCGCCCGGTCTCCACCGGCGTGGTGTCGCTCGTGCAGGCCTTCATGAACTCCACCAGGTCGGCCTGCTCGGCGTCGGTGAGGTTGAGCGGCTTGAGCTTGTCGCTCAGGTGGGCATTGGGGTGGCCGCCCTTGTCGTACCACTTCACGACCTCCTCGAGCGTGGCCTGCGAGCCGTCGTGCATGTAGGGCGCCGTCAGGGCGACGTTGCGGATCGTGGGGGTCTTGAAGGCCCCCGTGTCCTGCTCGTCCTTCGTGACCACGAACCGGCCCAGATCGGGGTTCTCCGCGGCCATCCCCACGCCGAGATTGTGGTACTTCTCGTCGGCCAGGTTCGCCCCCACGTGGCAGGCGGTGCAGTTGGCCTTGCCGAAGAAGAGATCCCGGCCGCGCTTGGCCGAGTCGCTCATCGGGTGGGCCTCGGCGGCGGCCTTCGCCGCGGCGTACTTGGCGGCGAGTTCCTCGTCGTCGGCGATGTCCTCTTCGTCCAGCTTCGTGAACGGCAGGAGCTGCTCGTGATAGTCGAAGGGGGCCGGCTGGGTCACGAGCGCCCGCTCGAAGGCGGCGATCGCCTGCCCCACGCGGTCGATCGTGAGATCGCCGAAGACGGCCTCGAACTGCCGCTTGTAGACGGGCAGCTCGCCGAGCCGCTTGACCACCCCGTCGTGGGTGAAGCCCATCTCGATCGGATTGGCGATCGGCCCCACCGCCTGGGCCTCGAGCGAATCCGCGCGGCCGTCCCAGAACTGCGGGCCCGACAGGATGCGGTTGAACGACACCGGCGAGTTGCGGCCCCCCTTCTGGTCGCGGACGCCGACGCCCGTCTTCGTGTGGGCCGAGTAGCCCATCGACGGATCGTGGCAGCTGGCGCACGAGACCGTGGAGTCGACCGAGAGCCGCTTGTCGAAGTAGAGCTGCCGGCCGAGCTCGATCTTGGCGCGGGTGAGCGGATTCGAGGCGAGGCCCTGGATCTGACCGGCGCCCTGCGAGAGGCCCAGCGGCAGCGCGGGCTCGAGCACGGCGTGGTTCTTCGGGTCGGCGAGCCAGGCGTCGATCTGCTCCAGCGTGATCGGGCCGCTGCCCGGCACGCCGGCCGTCAGCGTCGGATCGCCAAGCATCACTTTTTCCGGCGCCGCAGCCGCTTCCTTGGCCGCGTCGGCGGGCTTGTCCTCACCAGCGGGCTTGTCTTCAGGTGCCGGCTTCTCCTCCGGCTTCGGTGCGGGCTTCTCCTCAGGGGCCGGTTCCGGTTTCGGTTCCGGTTTCGGTTCTGACTTCGGTTCCGCGGCGGCCTCCTCCTTCATCGGCGGCTCGGCCGTGGCTTCCTTCTTGGGCTGCTCACTCGACTTGGCGGCCTCGTCGATCGCCTTGTCGGCGGCCGCCTTCTCCTCGTCCATCGCCTTGCGGGCCGCGTCACCATCCGCGTCGGGCTGCTTGGCCGGCTCGGCCGGAGCCATCTCGATCTCCTCGATCTCGACCACCTCCTCCTTCACCTTCTGGGCCCCTTGGGGCGCGCAGCCCGCGGCGAGGGCGGTCACGATGGCAAGGCAGGCGGCACTCTTCCAGACGTGCTGGCTGAAGCGATACGACACGACGCTGACTCCTGGCGGACGAACGATGGGGCTCGGCACCGCGGGGAAGATCTTCCCCGCGGCCGGCATCATGATAGACCGCGACCGCGGCCGGGAAAACCGCCCGCGGCCCTAGCGGCGGCGGCCGAGCAACTCGGGCGTGACGAGCCAATCGAGTTCGCCGGGCTGGCCCGGTCCGTCGTCGAGCGCGATCGCGGCGATCGCCCCCTTGCTCATCCGGACGGCGGCCGAGGCGTCGCCGATCGAGACCGCCACCAGGCGGCCCACGCAGGGGGCGTGGCCGACCCAGGCGACCCGGCCGGCGTCCTGCTGCACCGTCCATTCCACGAGCGACTGCCAATCGGAGCCGGGAGCCAGCGCCGCGACCACCTCGACGCGGGGCGATCCGCCCAGCCCGGCGGCCAGGATCTCCGCCGTCTCGCGGCACCGGACCAGCGGGCTCGTGGCGATCAGGTCGATCCCCAGACCGCGGCTGATCAGCCGCTCCACCATCCGGGCGAACCGCTTGCGGCCCTTGGGCGTGAGGCGACGCTCCGTATCCGGCACGCCGGCACTCCCCTCTTCGGCGACAGCGTGGCGGACGACGTAGAGCTTGGTGGTGAGCGTGGCCATGAATCGATTCTGGTGACCCCGCGTCACGGCTGCAAGCCGGCGTCAGGCCCGCCGCCAGATCGCGTCCCAGGGAACGCCCGAGCGGTCGACGGCCGCCGCCGCGGCCCGCCGCCAGCGGGCGGCATCGACGGGATAGCCGGCGGTGGCGACGAGGCCGGGCTGCCGCGCTTCCCAGAAGGCGTTGAAGGCGAGCATCGCCAGTTCACGGACGTACTTGGCCGTCATGCTGGCCACCGCCACCGGCAGCCGCGCCTCGCCGCCGACCGTGAACTCGATCGACCGGCCGGGCCCCAACCGGTAGGCGCTCCGGAGCGGGGTCTCCTCGAGCGGCTGGACGAGCGGCGCCGCGAAGGCCCGCGTGACCTGCGGCGCATACCGCCGCCGGCCGCCGTGCCGATCGCACCAGACCACGACCGGCTCCGAGCCGCTCGCCTCCGAGGCCTCCAGGCTCGCCGCCAGTTCGAGCGTGGCGGCCGAGAGGATGTCACTCTTGTTGAGCCCCCGGTCGAGCAGGCCGTTGAACTCCCCCGGGGTCACCAGCCGGCAGCGAACCGCGACCACCGCGACGCCCCGCGAGGCGAGCGTGTCGCCCACGGCGCGGGCCAGCGCGGGAATGGCCGCAGCCGGAGGCTGGCGCGGCAGCGTCAACGCGGCGAGCGCCGCATGCTCCGCCGGCGCGTGACCGTCCTCCAGGCCGACCGCCGCGGCGAGCTCGCTCCAGCTCCCGGGAACCGCGCCGGCGAGCGCGACGGTCGCAAGCACGCCCCGCTCGAGCAGGTCGAGGCCGGCGCCGCCCCGGTAGATCTGCTTCGAGTCGCCCCACAGCCGACCGCCGACGAGGGCCCCGGCCGCCTCGAGCGCGGCTGCGAGCGCGGGCTCCACCCCCTCGGGCCCGGCCGTCACCCGCCAGGCGGTCGCCCCGATCACCAGCGGCCCGAGGTTCGGCCCGTAGCCCGCCTCGTCGGTGCCGATCACGAGCGTCACGGGCCGCCTCCGCCGGCGGGCCACTGACGGCAGTATTCATAGACGGCGACCGCCGTGGCGGTGGCGGCGTTGAGGCTGTGGGGCAGGCCGGCCATCGGGATCTCGGCCACCCGATCGAGCCGGGCGAGCTCCTCGGCGGTCAGGCCGGTCCGCTCGTTGCCGACCACGAGCACCATGCGGGAGACGAACCGAAACGAGAACAGCGACTCGGAGCCGGTCGCCTGCTCGAGCCCCACGATCTCCCAGCCGTCGGCGCGAAACCGGTCGAGCACCGGGGGCAGGCTGCGGTGGATCTCGAGCTCGACCTGCTCGGCGCCGTCGCGGGCGATCCGCTCCTCGATCCGGGCCGCGCCGCAGGCGATCACCCGCCGGATGCCGAAGCAGCCGCAGGTCCGTACGATGTGGGAGAGATTCACGTGGCTCCGCATCGGCGGGCAGGCCACGACCAGCTCGCGGGCCGCCGCGGGAACCTCCGGAGGCTTGTGGCGAATGTGCTCGAAGCGAGGCATCGGTGGCTCGGGCGTCGGGGCGGCGGCCGTGGCGACCGTGGCCATGATCCTCACCGGCTGCGGGGATCGGCGGCAAGGTGACACCGCCGCCGCCGCCGGCAAGCCGGCTCCGCCGCCCGTGGAGGTTCGGCTCGTCGATCACGCCGGCCTCCTGGAGGAGGTCGAGCGGCACCGCGGCAAGGTGGTGGTGCTCGACTGCTGGAGCACCTCCTGCCCGCCGTGCGTCAAGGAGTTTCCCGGGCTCGTGAAGCTGGCCGCCGCCCATGGCGACCGGGTCGCGTGCCTGTCGCTCAGCTTCGACTACGACGGCCTGGGGAAGCCCGACGACCTCGTGCCGCCGGTGCGGGCCTTCCTCGAGAAGGTCGGCGCCGGGCAGGTGGTCAACATGGTCTCGCGCGAGGAGGCCGACAGCCTCTATCGGAAGCTCGACCTCGTGAGCGTGCCGGCGATCCTGGTCTGGAAGCCCGACGGATCGCTCGCCGTCCGCTACGACGACGACATGGCCGCCCGGGAGCTCGGCCGGGCGTTCACCTACGCCGACGTCGAGAAGACGGTGGCCGGTCTGGTGGCGGACTGATCCACGCCGCGACCACCGCCGGGCTCGTTTGAGCCACGGCGTGTCGGGGCTGTAGACTCCAGTTCGCGGCGGTCGTGGGAGACCGCCGCCACTCTCCGGGAACGATCCATGAGCCGCAGCGGCCTGTCTCTGACGTCATCCGTCCTCCTCCTGCTGGCGACCGCCGCCGGCTGCGGGCCGTCGCGTCCCGCGCGGATCCCCGCCCCGCCGCTCGACCCCGCGGCCGTCGCGGCCGCCGCCTCCTCCGGCGACCTCAACAAGCTGCCGGCGATCGCCGCCGGCCGCGTCGTGCTCGACACCGACAAGGACAAGAAGGTCTCGCAGGGGGAACTGCTCAAGTGGCTCGAGGAGGTCCGTGATTCGAAGGTGGCGATCACGAGCATCGCCGTCCAGGTCTCGCACAAGGGCAAGCCGCTCTCGGGCGCCGAGATCCGGCTCGTGCCCGAGGCCTGCATGGCCGGCGGGATCAAGGAGGCCTCCGGCAAGACCGACCAGTCGGGCATGAGCATGGTCACGATCCCCGGCAGCGAATACCCGGGTGTCAACTGCGGCCTGTATCGCGTCGAGATCACGGGCAACGGCAACGACGGCAGGCCGCTGGCGGCGAAGTACAACGCTCAGAGCACGCTCGGCGTCGCCGTCGGGGGCATGCTGCCCGAGAACGGCATGGCCATCTTCGAGCTGAACTGAGCCGCCGATGACCAGACCCGCAGGCCCGCCGCAGCCGGCGGCCGGACCGCCCCGGCCCGGTGACCTCGTGCAGCAGCCGCTGGGCTACGGCCGCGAGACGGTCGAGTCGATCGTGGTGGCCTTCGTGCTGGCGCTCCTCTTTCGCTCGTTCGAGGCGGAGGCCTTCGTGATCCCGACCGGATCGATGGCCCCCACGCTGATGGGCCGCCATCGCGACCTCGCCTGCCAGACCTGCGGCGACGACTTCCGCATCGGCTGCAGTGCCGAACTCGACGAGGCGAGCTGCCGGCTCGAGCCGCGGGCGTTCGTGCGGCAGGTCCGCTGCCCCAACTGCGGGGCCATCACCCGCCTGACCGACGCCTCCGGCAACTACCGCCACGCCTACCCCCCCTTCACCGGCGACCGGATCATCGTCGAGAAGTTCGCCTACGACTTCGTCGAGCCCGCCCGCTGGGATGTCGTGGTCTTCAAATATCCCGAAGACGCGCGGATCAACTACATCAAGCGGCTGGTGGGGCTGCCGGGCGAGACGCTGGCGATCGCCGGCGGCGACATCTGGACGAGCCGCGCCGACGGCGAGTTCGAGATCGCCCGCAAGCCGCCCGACAAGCTGCGGGCGATGCTCCAGTGCGTGCACGACAGCCGGCACGTCGCGGAGCCGCTGCGGACGGCCGGCTGGCCCGACGCCTGGAGCGACTGGTCGCCCGAGGGTGACCAGCCCCGCTGGACGACCGCCGACGCGGGCCGGTCGTTCACGGTCGCCGCCGCCGCCAGCCGGGCGACGCTCCGGTGGCGGCATTTCGTGCCCCAGGATTGGGAAGGCCCGGACAGCCCCCTCAGCCGCCCCGAGCCCGCGCTCGTGGGCGACTTCCAGCCCTACAACCAGGCCCCCCAATACGTCGATCTGCACCGCGATCGGGAACTGGGCGCGGTCGTCGACGGCGCCCGCTGGGTGGGCGACCTGGCGGTCGAGTGCCTGCTCGAGAGCCGCAGCGAAACCGGAACAGTCGTGCTCGACCTGGTCGAGGCGGGCGGGCGGCACACCTGCACGCTCGACCTGGCCACCGGCGCGGCGACGCTCGCGCGGGGCGACGGCCCCGATGCCGTGCGGGCGGCGGCGCCGGCGGGCGTGAGGGGCCGCGGCCGCTGGCGGCTCCTGTTCGCGAACGTCGACGACGAGTTGTCGCTGTTCGTCGACGGCCGCCCGGTGGCGTTTCCCGAGCCGACCACGTGGCGGCGTTCGATCGACACCGCGGCCAAGGCGAAGCCCCGGGTCGGCGCAGCCCGGCCGGGAGCCGCCGACCCCGACGACCTCGCGCCGGTCGGGATCACGGCCGACGCGGCCGAGGTCGTGGTCCGCGATCTGCGGGTGCTGCGCGACTTGTACTACGTGTCGAGCGGCACGCTGGCGGCGTTCCAGGGCCGCGACCGCGAGGAAGACATCGTGACCTATCCGCTCGCAGCCGATCAGTTCTTCATGCTGGGTGACAACTCGTCGGCCAGCAAGGACAGCCGCGCCTGGGGAACCCCCGAGGCGCCGCTCCACCACGTCGACCGGCGGCTCCTGATCGGCCGGGCGCTGGTCGTGTTCTGGCCCCATGCCGTGCCCACCCCCTGGAATGCCAAGGTGGCCGAGCGGTGCGGCTGGGAATTGCGATTGCCCTGCCTGCCCAACTTCGCGAGGATGCGGTTCGTGAAGTGATCCGGCCGGCGGAGACCGGCCGAGAGGCCGCACGAGGCGCAGGGATGTCGCTGTTGTCCGTCCAAGGGCTGGTCAAGAACTACGGCCGCCGCCGGGTGGTCGACGGCGTCGACTTTCACGTCGACCCCGGCGAGATCGTGGGCCTGCTCGGCCCCAACGGCGCCGGCAAGACGACGAGCTTCCGAATGACCTGCGGGATGGTGATTCCCGACTCGGGCCGCGTGCTCCTCGACGACGCCGAGGTCACCGACTGGCCGATGTACAAGCGGGCCCGGGACGGCGGCATGGGCTACCTGGCCCAGGAACAGAGCGTGTTCCGCAAGCTGACCGTCGAGCAGAACCTGTTGGCGATCATGGAACTCATCGGCATGGCCCCCAAGGAGCGGCGGCGCAGGTGCGAGCAGCTGCTCGAGCAGTTCGACATCGGCCGGATCCGCAAGTCGAAGTCGCACTACATCTCCGGCGGCGAGAAGCGGCGGCTCGAGATCGCGCGGTGCCTGGTCACCGAGCCGCGGATCATCCTCCTGGACGAGCCCTTCACCGGCATCGACCCGGTCACGATCCATTCGATCCAGAAGATCATCCAGGGGCTGCGAAACGACGGGATCTCGATTTTGATCACCGACCACCGCGAGCGGGAGACGCTGGCGATCACCGACCGCAGCTACGTGATCCGGGCCGGCAAGGTCCTCTGCCACGGCTCCGCCGAGGAAGTCCTCAACCACCCCGACGCCAAGAAGTATTACTTCGGCGAGAGCCACGGCGTGACGGCGGCGTAAGCGGCGAAACCTCGAATGCGCCGGGGCGGCCCGTGTCCTCTCGTCGGACGTTCACTCCGGCCCTCCGGGCCTCCGTTCACTGCGTGTCCGCTGCGCTTCGCCATCCATGGCTTCGCTTGCTTCCACAGCCCGCTCGAGGACACGGGCCACCCCTCCCGATGCCGAATCCGGCAATTCGTCCGCGTTTGGCCGCAACAATCGACTGCTGTCACGGGACCGTCGCCGGGCTAGAATTTGCGGTGCCGTGTGGCCATGATTGGCCATGGTCGTCTCGTAGGCCCGCGTGGTGACGTCGATGATGGCTTGCGGAATCCTGCCCATCACACGGCGGCTGGGAGCGGTCATCGCCTTGTGCGGAATCGCCGCGGCCGCGGAGCCCCCGGCATCTGACCCGGCCGACCTCGAGTTCTTCGAGGCCAAGGTGCGGCCGCTCTTGGTTTCGCGCTGCGCGGAGTGCCACTCGGCGGAGGCCGGCGACCCCGAGGGGGGGCTGTCGTTCGATTCACGGGCCGACTTCTTCGCGGCCGAGGGCGTGGCGCAGGCAGGCAAGCCCGACCAGAGCCTGCTCGTGCATGCCGTCCGCTACGACGGCGACCTGCAGATGCCGCCGGAGGGCAAGCTGCCGGCCGCCGAGATCGCCACGCTCGAGGAGTGGGTGCGCCGCGGCCTCCCGTGGCCCGACGACGGCAAGCGGGCCGCGCTCGGCGGCTTCGACCTCGCCGCCCGCAAGGCGGAGCACTGGTGCTGGCAGCCGCCCCGGGCCTCGCCCCCGCCGGTCGTGAAGAACGACGCCTGGTGCAAGAACCCGATCGACCGCTTCGTGCTCGCGCGGCTCGAGGCCGCCGGGCTCGAGCCCGCCCCCGAGGCCGACCGGGCCGTGCTCGTGCGCCGGGCCGCGGAGATCCTCACCGGCCTGCCGGCCGATCCCGCCGCTGTCGAGCGGGTCGGTGCCGACCCCGACCCGGCCGCCTTCGACCGGTACGTGGAGACGCTGCTGGCTTCGCCGCACTACGGCGAACGCTTCGCCCGCCACTGGCTCGACGTGGTCCGGTTCGCCGAGACCCGCGGCCACGAGTTCGACTACCCGATCCCGAACGCCTGGCGCTACCGCGACTGGGTCGTGGAGGCGTTCAACGCCGATCTTCCCTACGACCGGTTCGTGCGGGAGCAAGTCGCCGGCGACCTCGTGGCCGATCCGCGGCTCGACGCTGCGGGCGCCAATCGCTCGGTGGTGGGCACCGGCTTCTGGTACCTCGGCGAGGAGGTCCATTCGCCGGTCGACATCCTCCAGGACGAGGCCGACCGCACCGACAACCGCGTCGACACCTTCGGTAAGGCCTTCCTGGGGCTGGCGCTGGGCTGCGCCCGCTGCCACGACCACAAGTTCGACGCGATTTCCGACGAGGACTACTACGCCATCGCCGGGATGCTGATGTCGAGCAGCTACCGGCAGGTGCCCTTCGAGTCGCTCGAGCACAACCGGGCGGTGGCGGCCGAGGCGACGGCCGTGGCGACCGACCAGCGCCGCAAACTCCTGCCGCTGGTCGCCGCCGCGCTCGCCGGCCGGGAGGCCGAGGTCGCGGCATTGCTGCCGCCCCCCGCGGCCGTCGCCAAGGCCGCCGCCGACCGCGAGCAGGCTGCGGCCCGCGCCGCAGGCGAGACGGTGATCGCCGACTACGGCCGCGGGCCCGGCGGCACGCCGGTGATCGGCGACACGGCGGCGTGGGAAGCGGTGCCCACCGGCGAGCCCCTGCTCGTCACGGCCGCGGACGCGGCTGCCCGCGTGCGGCTCGCCGCCAGCGGGTTCGCCCGGAGCGACGAGGTCTGGTCGCGGACGACGTCACGGGGCGAGCGGGACACCGGCGGCGTCGGCAGCGTCGATCGGGCCGGCCGGGTGCTGCGGACCCCCAAGGTCCGGATCAACCAGGGCGTGATCTGGCACCGTGTCCGCGGCAACCTCCAGATCTTCACCACGGTGGACAGCCACGTCGTGATCCACGGGCCGCTCTACGGCGGCACGGTGATGAAGGTCGACACCAAGGGGGAATGGAAGTGGATCCGGCAGGATCTCCGCCGCGATCTGAAGTGGGGTGAGACGGCCCACGTGGTGCACGTGGAATATGCCGCGATCGCCGGCGAGGCCGCGGTGGCCGAGGTGGTCGCGGCGGCCGACGAGCCCGTCCGCGTCGATCCGCTCGCCCTGGCGATCCTGGAGCGGGGCGGCGACCCGGTCGCGGCCGGCGGGGCCCTGTTGGCCGAACTGCTCGCCGCCTGCCGCGCAGGCGCGGTCGACTCGCCCGCGCTCGCCGCCCTCGGCGAGCGCCTGCTCGCCGCCCCGGGGGTGGACTGGGCGGCCGGACCGGCCAAGCATCTGGCCGAGGAGACGGCCGGTGGGGCCGCGATCCGGGCCGCGGTGTTCGCCAAGGCCAAGCTCGAGTCGGCGACCGCCCCGGCGATCCTCGACGGCAACGGGATCGATCAGTTCGTGCTGCTCAAGGGGTCGGCGGCGCGGCCCGGGAGCGTCTCGCCGCGGCGGTTCCTGGAGGCGATCGACGGGGCGAGTCAGCCCGCCTGGCCGCCGGGCTCGTCGGGACGGCTCGCTCTGGCCGAGCGGGTGCTCGACCCGAAGAACCCCCTCACGGCCCGGGTCGCCGTCAACCGCATCTGGCACCACCTCTTCGGCCGCGGCCTCGTGCCCACCACCGACAACTTCGGCAAGCTCGGCGAGCCGGCGGCCGACCCGGTCGCCCGGGCCCTGCTCGACACCCTCGCGGTGCGGTTCATGGAGGAGGGCTGGAGCGTCAAGCGGCTGGTGCGCGAGATCGTCACGAGCGCCACCTGGCGGATGAGCTCGGCCCGCGCCGCGGCCGCGGCGGCGCAGGATCCGCGAAACCTGCTCCTCCACCACCACCCCCTGCGCCGGCTCGAAGGGGAGGCGATCCGCGACAAGATTCTCGCCGTGTCGGGCCGGCTCGACCCGAAGCTCGGCGGCCCCGGCGTGGAGGTGTTCCTGACCGACTTCCAGGACGGCCGCGGCCGCCCCGGCGCAGGCCCGCTCGACGGCGCCGGCCGCCGCAGCATCTACACCACCATCCGGCGGAACTTCCTGCCCGGCTTCCTCGTCACCTTCGACATGCCCGTGCCCTTCCAGGCCATGGGCCGCCGGAACGTGACCAACGTGCCGGCCCAATCACTGACGATGATGAACGACCCCTTCGTGGTGGAGCAGGCCCTGCTGTGGGCCAGGCGCGCGCTCGCCGACGCGGCGCTCACCCCGGAGGACCGGATCCTCGGCATGTACCGGGCGGCCTTCGCCCGGCCGCCGACGCCCGAGGAGATGGCGGCGGCACTCGAGTTTCTCGCGCTGCAGACGCGGGCGCATGGCGGCGACTTCGCCACGGACCGGCGTCAGGAGGCCGCCTGGGCCGACCTGGCCCACGCGCTGTTCAACGCCAAGGAGTTCATCTTCGTGCCATGACGCGTCGCTCCCATCACTGCGGCCGGTTCCGCCCGGCGCCGCTCTCCCGGCGGCAGCTGCTCGCCCAGGCGGGCTGCGGCTTCGGGGCGGTGGCGGCCTCGACGCTCCTCCACCGCGAGGCCGCCCGGGCCGCGACGGGCGTGGTGCCGGCCCTGCACCACCCCGCCCGGGCCACGAGCGTGATCTTCCTCTACATGGACGGCGGCGTGTCGCAGGTGGATTCGTTCGACCCCAAGCCGCGGCTCGAGCAGGACGCCGGCAAGGATCCCCACACGCTGTTCAAGGTCGATGCCACGCAGTTCAACAACGTCGGCAAGGTGCTGCCCAGCCCCTGGAAGTTCAAGCCCTACGGCCAGAGTGGAATCCCCGTCAGCGACCTGTTTCCGCACATCGGCGGCGTCGTGGACGAACTGGCCGTGATCCGCTCGATGACCAGCGAGTTCCCCGAGCACACCAACGCCAACTACTTTCTGCACACGGGCAGCGGCCTCCAGGGGCGGCCGAGCATGGGGGCCTGGACCACCTATGGCCTGGGCAGCGAGAACGACGACCTCCCCGGCTACGTCGTGGTCAACGGCGGCCTGATCCCGCCGGGCGGCCTCGACAACTTCACGAGCGGCTTCCTGCCGGCCAATTTCCAGGGCTCGGTGATCAAGCCCACGCCCGGCGGCCTCGCCAACGTCAAGCCGCGCGAGAAGTCCCCCGCACTCCAGGAGTCGAAGCTCGCGTTGGCCCGCCGGCTCGACCGTTCGTTCGCGGCCCGGCTGGCCTCGGCCGGCGAGGCTCCCGACCCGCTCGAAAGCGCGATCGCCAACCAGGAACTCGCCTGGCGGATGCAGTCCGAGGTGCCGGCCTTGCTGGATCTCGCCGGGGAGACGGCGGCCACCCAGCGGGCCTACGGGATGGAGAGCGACTACGAGCCCACGAAGATCTTCGCCGCCGAGTGCCTGCTGGCCAGGCGGATGGTGGAGCGGGGCGTGCGGTTCGTCGAGCTCACCTGCCCGCGGGTCGGCGGTGACCGCTGGGATCAGCACGGCAATCTCCGCGCCGGTCACGAAAACAACGCCCGCGCGGTCGATCAACCGATCGCGGCCCTGATTCGCGACCTCCGTGACCGGGGCCTCCTCGAGACGACACTCGTGGTCTGGAGCGGCGAGTTTGGCCGCACCCCGTTCGCCCAGGGGGGCGACGGCCGCGACCACAATCCCCAGGCCTTCTCGCTCTGGCTGGCCGGCGGCGGCGTAAAGGGGGGCACGATCGTGGGGGCGACCGACGACTACGGCTACCGGGTGGTCGAGAAGAAGTTCATGATCCACGACCTCCACGCCACGATGCTCCACCTCCTGGGCATCGACCACACCCGGCTCACCTACCGCTTCAGCGGCCGCGACATGCGGCTGACCGACGTCTACGGCCACGTGATCGACGAGGCCCTGGCCTAGGCGATGGTGGCCGGATCCGCCGGCAGGTATGCTGCCGCGACCTCTCGGAGCCCCATCATGCCGTCCCTTGCCTCACAGCCCCTCGTCCTCGTGCTCGGCTTGATCGCCTCGCTCGCGGCCACGGTGTCGCTTGCAGCCGACGAGCCGGCCGGTCGCTCGGCCACGCTCGAGCAGCCCGCCGCGGCGACGATCGCCCCCGAGGAGGCGGTCTCCCGCGTCGGCGAGGAGGCCACCGTCGAGTTCGTCGTCCAGGCGGCACGCAAGCTCGACGACAAGGAGGTCTGCTTCCTGAACTCGCTCAAGGATCACCGCGAACAGGGCAACTTCACGGCCGTGATCTTCCGGGCGGCGCTGGCCCGGTTCGCGGCCGACGGCGTCGCCAACCCCGCCGAGACATACCTCGGGAAGACGATCCGGGTCAGCGGCACGATCGCCGAGCGGAACGGGCAGGCCCAGATCGTGGTCGAGAGCCCGACGCAGGTCCAGATCGTCGAGGCGAGCGACCCGGTCAGTCCCGAACCGGCAGACCGCTGAAGGCGGCCTGCGGCACGAGCGCCGCCAGTTCGGGAAACAGCGGCAGCTGGCCGGCCTCGGTGGCGGTCTCTCCGGCGCGGCCGCGCTGGACGCCGATCGCGTCGTGCGTCACCAGTTCCATCGTGCCGTCGAGGTGCTCGACGAGCGCCGTGCAGTGCTCCACCCAGTCGCCGCAGTTGTAGTAGGCGATCCCGTCGATGGTGCGGACCGCCGGCACGTGGATGTGGCCGCAGATCACGCCCGTGCAGCCCTCCTGCCGCGTGTAGCGGGCCACGAAGTGCTCGAAGTCGTTGATGAAGTTGACGGCCGTCTTCACCTTCGACTTGAGCATCGAGCTGAACGACCAGTAGGGGTAGCCGAGGGCCCGTCGGGCGGCGTTCATCCAGGCGTTCAGGTGGAGGGCGACGGTGTAGGCCCGGTCGCCCAGTTTGTAGACCCAGGCCGCGTGCTTGGTGAGGTGATCGAAGACGTCGCCGTGGATCACGAGCAGCCGCTCGCCGGAGGGCGTCTCGTGGATGAACTGGTCGGCCAGTTCCATGTGGCCGAAGGCATGGGGGGAGAACTGCCGCAGGAACTCGTCGTGGTTGCCGGTGGCGTAGTAGACCCGCGTGCCCCGCTTGAGCATCCCCAGCACCCGCCGCACGACGAAACTCGAGGTGTCGGTCCAGAACAGGTTCCGCTTCAGCTTCCAGCCGTCGATGATGTCGCCGACGAGATAGAGCCGGTCGGGCTCGAAGCGTCCGAGAAAGTCGAACAGCTCGCCGGCCCGCGAGAAGCCGCAGCCGAGGTGGACATCCGACACGAACAGCGACCGGACCCTCATCGCGCCGCCTCCATGCGAGCGGGGGAACCGCAGGCCCGCAGCCGGGCCCGTCGAGGCAAGAGGCTACTGGCGCGTCGCAGGGGCGGGCTGCGCCGAAAGCCGTGAGAATTTCGTGAGCCCGGGCGGCCCCGGGAGCCCGCCGGAGCGAGCCGGGCGTGGCTGACCTCAGCCGTCCCGCGTGGACAGACTCTTGACCGTCAGCACGGCCCCGACGCTCATGAGCGCGAGCCCCAGCCAACGGGGCGGCTCGACGACCTTCCGCAGCGCCGGCGCCTGCCAGGAGTTCGGCTGCGGACCGCCGCCGAGGCGGGCGGCCACGAAGTGGCTCGACCGCTCGTTGAGCGTGAACGACTCCACGACGCGGAACTGCATCCCCAGGAGGAAGAGGAGCAGCCCGGCCAGCAGCAGGCGGTCACGCGACAGGGCCATCGACGCACTCCGAACGCGACGCGGGTGGTCCACCACCCACCGCCCTTGAAATCGTGCCGGGACGGCCCCCGGCTCCAGCCGCCGCCACGGATGCGCGGTTTGCGCGGGTATGCCAGCGGTAGCGGACGCCCGGCCCGCCCGGCTCGGCCCCGGCAACCCGGGCAGGCTGGGCAAGAAGCCGACGAAGCTGCCGAAAAATCCTGTGGATCGGGTCGTGACGGTGACGATGGAAATGACGCCGGCGGGAGATGCGCCGGCCGGCACCCCACAGGATCCGTTCGTGACCGCCTCGCTGCAGACCGAGAACATGAGCCGGACCGTGCGGGTGCTCGGCGCGCTGGTGACCGCCGCGGCGGGCATGGTCGGCGCCGGGGCCGACGAGCCGACGGCTCCGGTCATGGTCGAAGCCGTCCCGGTCGAGGTGGTCCCGGAAGAGGTGGTGCCGGAAGAGGCCGTCCTCACCGTCGCCGACGAAAGCCCGCTGGCCGGAGGGCTCCTGCTCGAACCCGCCGGCGACGTGCCCCTGCCGGCGGCGTCCCCGACCCCGACCGCGGAGCGCGGAGAGACCGAGGCCCTGCCGCCGCCACCGACGCGGGTCGTCGAAGACACGCTGATCACGGTGCCCGAAGTCCTGGATGTCTCCGGCCCCGACGGCCTGCTGCTCGACGACGGCGCGCTGGACGAGATGCCCTTCGAGGCCTCTTCCGGCCGCTGGTTCTGGAACGGCGGCTGGTACGTGGGGGGCGAGAGCCTGTGGATGGATCGCAGCCGCAACAACCGCACGATCATCGCCGCCGACGTCCGCACCCGCGACGTCACCTACACCACCTTCGCCCAGCCCTTCGACGTGGCCCCGGGGGCCCGGGCCACGATCGGCAAGTCGCTCGGCCGCGACTACCTCGATCGCGACCGGTTCTTGGAGTTCGTCTACTACGGCGGGATGGCCTACGAGGATACCGACGGCTGGAACAGCGTGGGCACGAACTCCCTGTTCACCCCGCTCGACTACCGGGCCCCCGGCTTCAACGCGGCCGGCGCCTACACGACGACCATCAGCTCCGACTTCAACAGCTGGGAATGGAACTACAAGCTGCGGCGGCGGTTGGGCCGCGACCAACTGGTGATGTCGCCCGGCGGCAACTGGACCCGGCACGCCGAACGCGGCTGGCTCCCGGGCCTGATCGTGGGCGTCCGGACGGCCAACGTGAACGAGGACTTCTCGCTGACGAGCACCCGACCCGGCGTGAGCACCGACCAGTTCGGAGGCCGGTACCTGATCAACACCTCCAACTGGCTGCTGGGCCTGAACCTGGGAGGCGAGCTCCTCAGCCAAAACGAGTTCTACTACTGGGGACTCCGCGGCCGGGCGGCACCGGCCCTTTCGTTCGCCAACGCCTCGCAGTCGGCCGTCGGCGTCAACACGACCTCGATCGGACCGAACACCCCGACGACCACCAACTTCGCGTCCCAGGCCGGCCGCACCGGCGCCGGCTTCCTCGGCGACCTGACGCTGTTCGCCGGCTGGCAGATCACCCCCAACTTCTCGCTCCAGGCCGGCTACGACTTTCTCTGGGTGGCCGGCATGGCCACGGCCACGCGGCAGTTCAACCTCGACCAGCGGGACACCAACGCGATCGACGTCGGCGGCCAGACCTTCTACAACGGCGTGTCGTTCGGATTTTACGGCAGCTGGTAGGCGGCCCGGTCAGGACACCGCCCGCAGCGCCACGGCCACTGCCTGCCCCGTCGAGCAGAGGTTGACCTTGATCGCCGTCGCCGGCCGGCCCGCCAGGGGCCCGCCATGCACGACGTTCACGGGGCACTCGGGGTCCGGCGAACGGTAGTTGAGGGTGGCCGGCACGAGCCCCTGCTCGAGACCCATCAGGCTGGCCACCAGTTCCACGGCGCCGCCGCCGGCGCCGAGGTGACCGAAGCTGCTTTTGGGCGCCGTCACCGGCACCGCCCCGAGTTCCGCCGCGATCGCCCGCGCCTCGGCCCGGTCCATCTCGACCGTGCCTACGCCATGGGCGTTGACGTGCCCCACCGCTTCCGGCGCGAAGCCCGCCGCCGCGCAGACCGCCCGGATCGCCTGCCGCAGCGACTCGCCCCGCAGGCCGGTGCGGCGCGCCCCGGGCTCGCAGCGGACGGCCGTCGCCACGAGCGCGCCGCGGATCCGCGCCCCGCGGCGCTCGGCGTGCCCGCGGGACTCCAGCACGAGCGCGCCGGCCCCCTCGCCATTGACCAGCCCGTCGCGCTCCCGGTCGAAGGGGCGGCAGGCCGACCGGAAGTCGTCGGCGCGGTGCGACAGGAGCGCGTCGCCCCGGGCCACGAGCGCCGTCGGGTGCAGCCGGCAGCCGGTCCCGCCCGCGAGCATCACGTCGGCCCAGCCCCTCTGGATGACGCTCGCGGCCTCGGCGATCGCCAGCAGGCTCGAGACGTCGCCCAGCACCATCGAGTTGTTGGGGCCGCGGGCGTCGTGGGCGATCGCGATGTGGGAGGCTGCCATGTTGGGCAGGTGCTTGAGCAGCCAGAGCGGATGGAGCTCCTCCTGGATCGCCTCCGACCAGAGATGGAAGTCGAATCGGCCGTCGCGGGCGCTGCGGCGGTAGGTCTGGGCGAGATCCTCGAGGTCGGCGTAGATCATGTCGCTGCCGAACACCACGCCGACCCGCTCCGGCTCGAGGCTCCCCTCGGCGATCCCCGCGTCGGCCATCGCCAGGTCGGCGGCCGCGAAGCCGAGCTGGATCTCGCGGCTCATCACCTTCAGGCTCTTCCGCGGCCGGACATACTGCTTGGGGTCGAAATCGGCGATCTGGCCGCCGAACCGGACCTTGAGGGAACTGGCGTCGAACAGGTCGACCGGCCGGATCCCGCTCTCGCCGGCGCAGAGCGCCCGCCAGAAGTTCTCGCAGCCGATCCCGATCGGAGAAACGACCCCCGCACCGGTGATGACGATGTCGCGTGACCTGTCCATGAAGGCCTGACACTAAACCACCGCCCCGGTGGCCGGATAGGGCCGGCGGCCGGCGCGGCCGCCGGCGGCCTCAGCCTCCCCCATGGCGTGGATGGGAGTCCCGCCATTGCCTGGGCTCGACGGGCTGCTGGTCGGCCCACAGCCCCCGCCGCTGCCGGCGGGCCGCCGCCTCCGCGGCCACGAGCTCGTCGTCGGTCGCGAAGCCGCCGAAGGCCCAGGCCAAACCCTCGGCGACGAGCTCGCGGTTCAGATCCCGGTCGTCGATCCAGAGCGTGCCCAGGAGCCGGCCGTGCTGATCGCGGGCGGTGCCCTCGACCCGCACCGTGCCGCCGGCCAGCTTCCCGGCCAACCCGCGGCGGGCCGCGTCGCCATACGGCTGGCCGTGCTCGGGCGCGTCGATTCCCTGGAGGCGGATCTTCTGCGGCCGACCCTGTTCGTCGAGGCAGGTGACGGTGTCGCCGTCGTGGACGGTCTCCACGCGCCACAAAGGCCGCCCGGCCCGGTCGGCCACGGGACACATCGGCACCACGATGCTCGCCAACCCCGAGACCACGGCGGCCACGACGACATACGCCGCCCGCGCCCGCCGCGAGAGCCCCGGGGGCGGAGGCGGCAGGCGAAGGCGGGCTCGAGCCATGGGATCGAATCGGGGGACGGGGTGGGCCGTTGAGCGAAGCCGCCGTCAGGCGATGAGATCGCCGACCACGTGGCCGTGGACGTCGGTGAGCCGGAAGTCGCGGCCGCTGTGCCGGTAGGTCAGCCGCTCATGGTCGAGGCCCAGGAGGTGCAGCATCGTGGCCTGCAGGTCGTGGACGTGCATCCGGTTCTCGACCGCCTTGAAGCCGAACTCGTCGGTCGCCCCGTGGACGTGTCCCCCCTTCACGCCCCCGCCGGCCAGCCAGACGCTGAAGCCGTGGTGGTTGTGGTCGCGGCCGCTGGCCACCTTGACACCCGCGTCGTTGGGCAGCTCGACGGTCGGCGTGCGGCCGAACTCGCCTCCCCAAAGCACGAGGGTCGTCTCCAGGAGCCCGAGGCCCACCAGGTCGTCGAGCAGCGCCCCGATCGCCCGATCCGATTCCTGGGCGAGCCGGCGGTGGTTCTTCTCGATGTGGTCATGGCTGTCCCAGGGCTGGCCCTCGCCGTGCCAGACCTGCACGTAGCGCACGCCCCGCTCGACCAGCCGCCGGGCGATCAGCATCTGCCGCCCCTGAATGTCGTCGCCGTACCGCTCCCGCACGTGCTTCGACTCGCGGGAGACGTCGAAGACCTCGCCCGCCTCGGCCTGCATCCGCCAGGCCAGTTCCATCGAGGCCAGCCGGGCTTCGAGTCGCGGGTCGTGCCCGCGGGCCGCCAGGTGCCGGCGGTCGAGGTTCGTGGTGAGCTCGAACTGCCGCCGCTGGGTGTCGCGGTCGAGGACGGGATGGCTGACGTACTGCACGAGCTCGTCCGCCCGCCGCTTTTTGGTGTCGACGTAGGTGCCCTGGAAGGCTCCCGGCAGGAAGGCGCTCCGCCAGTTCTCGGTGCCCTTGATGGGATAGCCGCCCGGGCACATCGCCACGAACCCCGGCAGGTTCTGGTTCTCCGTGCCCAGCCCGTAGGTCACCCAGGCCCCGGCGGCGGGCCGCACGAGCCGGGCGTCACCGCAGTTCATCAGCATCAGCGAGGGCTCGTGGTTGGGCACGTCGGCGTGCATGCTCCGCACCACGCACAGCCGGTCGGCGTGGCGGGCCACCGAGGGGAAGAGCTCGCTGACTTCGAGGCCGCTCTCGCCGTGGCGACGAAACGCAAACGGCGACGGCAGGGCGGCGCCCGTGCGCCGCTCCGTCTTGAGGGAGTTGGGAATCTCACGCCCGGCATACCGCTCGAGCGCGACCTTGCGGTCGAAGGTGTCGAGGTGGCTGGGCCCGCCGTTGGCGAAGATGTGGATCACCGCCCGGGCCCGGGCGGGAAAGTGCGGGGGCCGAGGGGCGAGCGTGGAGGCCACCGCGGCCTCGGCCCGTCCCTCGGCGGCGAGGAGGGACGCCGCCCCGAGCCAGCCCAGCCCGAGGCCACTCCGCGCGAGCACCTCGCGGCGGGTGACGGCGGGCGCAACGCTCGAGGGATGGTTGGTCATGGTTTTTGTCGTGTCGGTTCGTCCGGCGCAGCCATCTCGGCCTGGCAACCTCAAGCCAGCCGGCTCAATCGATAAACTCGAACTCGGCGGTCGCGAGCACCGCCTGGGCCAGCCGATCCCGCAGCCCGAAGGATGCCACGGCAGACGCCGGCAGACCGTCACCGCCCGCCGCCGGCGCCGCGTCAGCGTTCACTGCCGGCGTTCGGGCCGCCTCCGTCGCCAGCCACGCCACCGCCGCCTCCCGCTCCTCCGCCGTCGGCGGCCGCGACAGGGCCGCCCGCCAGAGCCGCTCCACGAACGCCCCGTCGTCGCCCCCGCCCGCCTCGGCCGTGGCCCGGGCCGCGAGCCGCTTGGCTGCCTCGACGACCAAGGGCGCGTTGAGCGCGGCCAGGCCCTGCTGCGGCACGGTCGTCCGCGTGCGGACGTGCACCGCGGTGTCGGGGTTGGCGATGTCGAAGGTCCGCAGCAGGCCCGGCACGTCCTGCCGGTCGAGCCTGGCGTAGAGCGACCGCACGTTCATCCGCTCGGCCGCCAGCGGGTCGATGCCAGGGCCGCCGCCGGCGGCCGGATCGAGCGACCCCGCGGCCGCGCAGAGGCTGTCCCGCCAGGCCTCCCAGTCGAGCCGGCGGCGGTTGGCGCGGGCCAGGAGGCGATTGTCGGGGTCGGCGGCCGTGAGTTCGGGCCGGATGGCGGCCGACTGCCGCCAGGCGTGGCTCGTCACGATCTCGCGGTGCAGCCAGCGCAGGCTCCACGCCCCCTCCTCCACCAGCCGCCGGGCCAGGTCGTCGAGCAGTTCCGGATGGCTCGGCGACTCGCCCCGCAGACCGAGGTCGCCGGGTGTGGCGACGAGACCAACGCCGAAGTGGTGCCGCCAGACCCAGTCGACGAGCACGCGGGCCGCCAGCGGATTGCCGGGGGCGACGATCGCCCGCGCCAGGTCCAGCCGTCCGCTCGCCTGCCGCTCCACCTCCGCCCCGCCGAGCACTTCCGGCAGCCGCCGCCGCACCGCGTCGCCCGGCCGGTCGGGGCTGCCCCGGAGCAGGATCCGGCTGTCGCGCGGATCGTCGAGGTCGCGGAGCACCATCGCCCGCGGCGGGCCACCGCGAGCCGTGGCCTGATGGGCGGTGATGTCCCGCCGGCGCTTGCGGTGCTCCGTCTGCTCCTCGCGGCGGGCCACCCGCATCGCCTCGTGCGGCTCGACGACCAATGGCGCGCCCGGGACCGTGAACGCCGCGCGGATCGCGGCCAGTTCCGCCGTGTCGCCCGGGGAACTGGCCGCCGCCTGGGCCCGCTGGACCACGCTGGCATAGGCCTCGGCCAACTCCCGCGGGGTCGTGGGGCGAGCGGAGAGCAGGGCGACGTGGACGGCCCCGTTCACGCCCGGGCCGCCGGCGGCCTCCCAACCGGCCAGCACCTGGGCCAGGGCCGCGGCGAACTCGCCGTCGGGCAGGCGACGGACAGCCGCCCACAGCCCGAGGATCGGATGGTCGGCCTTCGCACCGTCCACCTTCCGCACGAGCCGGTCCACGAGCACCTGCTCGATCTCGTAGCCATCGGGCAGCCGCGGCGGCCGGCCGTCCGGCCGGGGCAGCGGCCGGGCCGTCTCCAGCAGATAGTCGGCAGCATGCGCGATCGCCTCCCGCGTCGCCCGCACGTGCACCGCCCGCTCGTGGGCTCGCAGCCGCTCCTCGAGTTCCTTCATCTTCGCGGCGAAGGCCTCGGCCTCCGGTCCCGCCGGAGCCGCGCCGATCACGGGCAGCTCCTCGGGGATCGCGGCGCTGGCGAAGATGCCGTGGAGGGCGTAGTAGTCGGCCATCGTGACCGGCTCGTACTTGTGATCGTGGCAGCGGGCGCAGGCCGCGGTCAGGCCCAGCAGCCCGCGGGTGACCAGATCGATCCGGTCGTCGATGATGTCGTGCTGGTTGCCGAGGAAGGTCCGGCCGACGGTCAGGAAGCCGAGCGCGGCCAGGTCGGCCGGCGGCACCGGCGGCTCGACCAGATCCGCGGCCAGCTGGAGCGTGACGAACCGGTCGTAAGGGAGGTCGTCGTGCAGCGCCCGCACGACCCAGTCGCGGTAGGTCCAGGCGAACGGGTAGCCCGAGTCCTGGCCGTCGAAGGCGTAGCCCATCGTGTCGGCATAGCGGGCCAGGTCGAGCCACTTGCGGGCCCAGTGCTCGGCATGCCCCCGGGACGCGAGCAGCTTCTCGACGAGCGCGTCGTAGGCGGCGACGGAGGGATCCGCACAGAAGGCGTCGGCCTCGGCCGCAGGCGGAGGCAGGCCGGTGAGATCGAAGGCCAGCCGCCGCACGAGCTCCCGCGGCGTGGCCGGCGGGGATGGCACGAGGCCGGCGGCGGCGATGTCGCGGGCGAGGAACCGGTCGATCGCCGAGTGACTCCAGGCGGCTCGGATCTCCGGGGGAAACGATTCGGGCACCGGTGGCGGGGCCGGCCGTCCGGGGGGCTGGAGCGCCCAGTGCGAGGCCAGGGCCTGCTCGAGCCGCGCCTGCATGTCGGGGGGCCCCGCCGGAGCCTGCGGGTCGTCGCCGCCGCCACTGCCCGGACCCGACCAGGGCATCCCCGCGGCGACCCACTGCTCGAGCACCGCCACTTCGTCCGGCGACAGGGGCTCGTCAGGCGGCATCTCCTCCAGGTCGCCGGTCCTGCGCACGGCCGCGATCAGCCGGCTGTGGGCGACGTCACCGGCGATCGCCACGGGCCCCGCCTGACCGCCCGCCAGCACGCCCGGCCGGCTGTCGAGCCGCAGGCCGGCCTCCGCGATCTTCGGGCCATGGCAGGCCTGGCATTTCGAGACCAGGAGCGGCCGCACCCGGCTCTCGAAAAAGGCGGAGTGGTCGGGGCCGTTGGCCACCGCCGGACCCACCGACACGGCGAGCAGGACGATCGCGAGGCCGGGCTGGCGGGCGAGACACATGGCGGATTCCGGACCGCAAAACGCTCGGCAGGACACTCGGGGAAGCCCCGTTAGTCTAGCCCGCCAGATGCCCGCCGGCCCGCGGCCCCGGCCAAGCCGCCGGGAATCGCCGGGAATCTGCGGCCCGGGCCGCCGAAACCGTCAGGACTCTTCGTCATCCCCGGCCGACGCCAGTTCGTCGGCGTAGGGGTCGGTGATGCAGACGGCCTCGTCGCAGAAGGTCGCCTCCTCCTCGTCCTCGCACACGAGCGAGAGCAGCGCGTTCTTCTCGCTCTCGGAAATCTCCGCCTCGCGGAAGCTGCGGATGATCTCCGGCACGGGGTCGCGGACAGGGCCGATCAGATCGACCGAGAGCCGGCCGAAGTGCAGCTGCCGGCGGTGCGTGGCAAAGCGATCGCAGAGTGACAGCAGATCGTCGCGATTCATGGTTTCCCTCCTTGGCCGAAGGGCCGCCTCAGGCCCGTCGCTCTCGTCAAGCCCAATCCTACGGGGGCAGTCCAGTCTGACCCCATGAGAATCCCGTGAATCCGAATACGATCCGCGCGAGGATTCGGTTCAGGCCGTGGTCGGCCGGGAGTTCAAAAAGGCGTCCACCGCCGCCACGAAGGCATCGGCCGCATCGGCGTGGACCCAGTGGCCGGCCCGCTCGATGACTTCGATCGTCGCGGCCGGAAAGCGGCGGCGGATCTCGGCATGGTGCTCGGGCCTGACGTAGTCGGACCGCCCCCCGGCGAGAAACAGCGTGGGCTTCGGGAACGGTGGGGCGGTGGCAAGCTCGGGAAATCCCAGGATGGCGTCGAAGTTCCGCTCGATGGCCTCGAGGTTGACCGTCCAGGCCAAGCCGGTCGGGCCCGACACCAGGTTCAAGGTCAGGAAGCCCCGGACCATCGGATCGGGGATCGCGGGGGCGAGCGCCGCCTTGACGTCGAGCCGCTGGCTGTAGGCGGCCAGCGGCAGGCTTCGCATCGCCCGCACGTACCCGATCGGCGTGGCCGTGGACCGGACCGGCGCGATGTCGGCGACCACCAGCCGGTCGATGAGTTCGGGCCTCGTCAGCGCCAGCACCATCGCGGCCTTGCCCCCCATGCTGTGACCGAGCACGGCCGCCGGCCCGCCGACCCGCCCTGCGATCACCGCGGCGACGTCGGCGGCCATCGCCGCGTAGTCGTGCCGCGCGTCCCAGGGGCTCTCGCCGTGGTTCCGCAGGTCGACGGCGATGACGCGGTGAGCCGCGGCGAGCCGGTGGGCGACCGTGGCCCAGTTCCGCTTCGAGCCGAACAGTCCGTGCAGGATCACCAGCGGACTGCCGGAGCCGCTCTCGCTGACCGAGAGTTCGATCGGCCGCGGCTCGTCAGGGAAGGTCGCGGTCGTCATTTCCGGGCTCCGGAGCCGACCCGCACCGCCACGACCAGCGGCCAGCGCGGCCGACCGGCGTCTTCCAGGGCGCCCAGCCGGGCGGCGACCCCGCGGGCCTCCGCGAGCGTGCGGCAGAGCGTGAAGCAGGCACTGCCGCTGCCGGTGAGCCGCGGACAGATCCCGCCGGCCCGCGCCATGTCGGCGAGCAGCCGCTCGACGTCGGGCGACAGTCCGCGGGCCGCCGGCTCGAGGTCGTTGTGCACGAGCGGGCCGGCGGCTCCGAGATCGCCCCTGGCCAGGGCCGCGGCCAACGCCGCCGCCTCGCCCGCCCGGGCCCGCGAGGGCACGCAGGCCCGGTAGACCGCCGCGGTCGAGAGCCCCTCCGGTGGGCAGGCGATCACGGCGAAGAGTGCCGCGAGCGCCCTGACCGGCAGGATCCGTTCGCCCCGACCCGCCGCGATCGCCGCAGCGTCCGCGAAGAACCAGGGCACGTCGCTGCCGATCCGGGCACCGATCGCGGCCAGCCGCTCCCACGACCAGTCGAGCCCCCAGGCCTCGGCCGCGGCGATGAGCACGGCGGCGGCGTCGCTCGAGCCGCCACCGAGACCCGCGCCCGACGGAATCCGCTTCACGAGTTCGATGTCGAGGGCGGGCTCGAGGCCCGCCTCGGCGGCGAGCGCCGCGGCGGCCCGCACCACCAGGTTGGTCGCGTCGGCCGGCACGTCGCGGGCGAGCACCCGACCCCGGGGCGTGGCGAGCGGCCCGGCGAATCGCACCCGGAGGCGAATCCCCGCGGCACCGGCGGCCGTGACGGAGAGCGAGTCGGCCAGATCGACCGGCGCCATCAGCGACTCGATCTCGTGGAACCCGTCGGCCCGGCGTTCGAGCACCGCCAACGAGAGGTTGAGCTTCGCGGGGGCGCGGATCGTCACCGCCGCGGCGTGCATCGGCCCGTCACCGCCAGTTGGCCACGAAGGCGAGCGTGCCCAGGGCCAGGGCCAGACCCACCGCGACGAGCGTGGCCAGGAGCACCGCGATGCTCCGCCCGGCCCAGAGGTCGTCGCGGATCATCTCGGTCCGATCGGCCCGGTCGAACGACCCGTTCCAGACCGGAAAGGCCTGCTCGTCGTAGACCCACTGGGTGCGTTCCTCGAATCGCTTTTCGTTCATGGCGGGCGGTGGGGCGCGGCGTTGCGGGGGTATAGTTCAGTCGGGGCCAGACTCCAAAATCTACCCCCTGGCCCGCCCCGCCGCCAGCCGGGGCGGCCCCGCTTCGCCCGCCCCGACGTGGCATGACCAACCCGCTGCTCCCCGTCGTCGAACCCGATCCCGCCTCCGGGCAGACCCCGGCCGGCGGGCCCGCGCACCTGCTCGACCCGGGTGCCGGTCTGGAGCCGTTTCTGGCCTCGGTGGGCGAACCCGCCTGGCGGGCCCGCGCGATCCGCCGCTGGCTGTTCGCCCGCCGGGCCGACTCGTTCACCACGATGACCGACCTGCCGCGCCCGCTGCGAGACCGGCTGGCCGAGCGGTTCACGATCTGGACGACCTCGATCGCCGCCCACAAGACCGCCGACGACGGCACCGAGAAGCTCCTGCTCGAGCTCACCGACGGCCACCGGATCGAGTGCGTGCTCCTCCGCGACGGGGTTCGGCGGACGGTCTGCATCAGCTCGCAGGTGGGCTGCGCGATGGGCTGCGTGTTCTGCGCCAGCGGCATCGACGGGGTGGTCCGCAACCTCTCGACGGGCGAGATCGTCGAGCAGCTGCTGCGGCTCGCGCTGCTGCTGCCCGCGGAGGAGCGGCTCAGCCACGTGGTCGTGATGGGCATGGGGGAGCCGCTCGCGAATCTCGACCGGCTGCTGCCGGCGTTGGCCGCGGCCCGCGATCCCGAGGGCCTCGGCATCTCGCAGCGGCGGATCACGATCTCGACCGTCGGCCTGCCGCCCGCGATCGACCGGCTCGTCGAGCTCGACGCCGGCTACAACCTCGCCGTCTCGCTCCATGCGGCCGATGACGAGCTGCGAACGAGGCTGGTGCCGGTCAACAAGGCGATCGGGCTCGACGCCGTGATGACGGCCGCCGACCGCTACTGGGAGGCCTCCGGCCGCCGGCTGACCTTCGAATATGTCCTGCTCGGCGAGGTGAACGATTCCCAGGCCGATGCCGAACGCCTCGCGCGGCTGCTGGGCGGCCGGGCGGCGCTCGTCAACGTGATCCCCTACAACCCCGTCGCCGGCATGCCCTGGAAGGAGCCCGCGCGGCAGGCGGTCGAGCGGTTTCTCGACGTGCTCGCGGCCGCCGGCGTGAACGTCCAGGTGCGCCGCCGTAAGGGAGCGCGGATCGACGCCGCCTGCGGGCAGCTGCGGCGGATGGCCGCGGCTCAGCTGAAGTAGCCGAGCAGCAGCACCAGGGCGAGCACCACGCCGAGGATGCCGCCGAGCCAAACCGTCCAGTGGACGGTCGCCAGGCCGATAGCGGCCGGGTCTTCATGGTGGGTGGCCGCGAAAATCAGGCTCGCCAAAGCCAAGAGCGGCAGGCCGAAGAAGATGCCCGGCACGCGGTCGGCGAACGACGCCACCAGGGCTCCCTCCAGCAGTGGCACGGCCGCGATGGCCGCCGACAAGCCGATCATGGTCGTTCAGACTCCGTTCCGATGCCTCGCGGCCGGCCCGGCCTCTCCGCCAGAGGCCGTGGACCGCGGTCCTTGACACTCCCGCTGTGTATCCGGCCGGAGGGCTTTCGTCTACCGGTCCGGCCCGCGCCGCGGCGGGGGGCGGGTTTCGTCGGGGTCGTCCTCCTCGTCGGCGGGCCGCGCCGGCCGCATCGGCCCGGCCCAGGCGTCGTAGATCACCAGCAGGTTGAGCAGGCCGGCGAGCATCGTGTAGAGGGTGCCGATGTCGAAGAAGCGGCCCAGCCG
>Ga0214917_10000282_pt1 | contig 65391 bp, 54 predicted proteins | sample LL_1208_BB_MetaG_FD_177983 | JGI IMG/M metagenome (GOLD analysis project Ga0214917, IMG submission 177983) | Freshwater microbial communities from Lake Lanier, Atlanta, Georgia, United States - LL_1208_BB | ecosystem: Environmental > Aquatic > Freshwater > Lake | place: USA: Georgia | collected... | reverse complement strand
AGAGCCGACGGCGGCCGACGCGGCCGCCGCTTTCCGTGGCATCCCGAGCCTCACGATCCGACCAGGCCTCCCGCCCCCGGGAGATTCAGCCCGATGGCTTCCAACCGCACGACCCAGGCCGCGCTCACGATCGCGCTGAGCTTGTTCGTGATGCTCACCTTCGCCTTGGCGGTGACCACGTATCTGTTCTTTTCCAAGCGGCAGGAGGCCGACACGGCCCAACAGGCGGCCGCGGCCGGCGCCGCCGAAGCCCAGGCCGCGATGCAGGCGACGAAGGACGAGATGGCGAAGCTCCGGGGCATCATCGGCGTCGCCGATGACATGCCGATCGCCGACGTCGAGACGGGCCTCGGCAAGCTGTTCGAGGGCGACTTCCAGGGCTTCGTCGGCGACGCGAAGTCGTACCTGAAGTTGATCGAGTGGCTGAGGGCCGAGTTCCGCACCAAGGCCGAGGCGGTGAAGAAGGCCGAGGCGGACAAGGCCGCCGCCGAGACGAAGGCGACCGCGGACGTGAAGGCGGCCCAAGACGCGCTCGAAGTCGCCAAGGCCGCCGAGGCGAAGGCGAAGGCCGACCTCGACGCCGCGACCAAGCAGTTCGCCGAAGGCCGCAGCGCTCACGAGACCCAGCAGCGCAAACTGCTCGACGAAAAGCGGTCGGAGGAGGAGAAGGCCCGCGACCTCGAAAGCCTCAAGGTCCAGATCGTGGGCGTGGGCGAATACCTGCCGCCGGCCCGGCGCGTCGGCCTCGACCAAAAGAAGCCGGAGGAGCAACTGGAGTTGATCCGCAACGAGCTGCGGAGCCAATCGAAGGAGATCACCCGGCTCAACGAACTGCTGAGCGTGGCCCGAATCGCCGACCCCGCGGTGCAGGAGGCGATCGCGAAGTTGCAGCCCGCCGCCGACCGGATCGACGGCGTCGACGGCCGGGTGATCGACGTCGACGCTCGCTCCGGCACGGTGCTCGTGTCCTGCCGCTCGACCAGCGGCATCCGCCCCGGCCTGGTGCTCCATGTGTTTCCGCCGGGCGGGCAGCGGCCGCAGTTCGGTGATCGCAAGGCGGTGGTCGAGGTCACCGCGATCGAAGGCCCGAACCTCGTGCGGGCGGTCGTCCGCCGGGAAGACTCACGGAACCCGATCCTCTCGGGCGACGGGGTGGCCTCGAGCCTCTGGGCGCCCGGCGTCTCGCCGGCCATCGTGATCGTCGGGTTCACCGACGTCGATGCCGACGGCCGTTCCGATGCCGAGATGCTCACCGAGTTGGTCACCAAGGCCGGCGGGCGGGTCGTGGAGGGCGTGGGCACCGACACGGCCCTGGTCGTTGACCTCGGCCCACCGCCGGCGGGCGACGAGGTCCCCGGCTGGGCGACGGAGGAGAAGCGGCGGGACCGGTCCCTGAAGACGGCCAAGCTCTACGGCACGCGGGTCGGGTCGCTCGAAAACCTGCTCGACATGCTCGGCCTCGACGCCGATTCCTTCGACACGGCCCGCCTGCCGCGCGGCCGAACCGACGGCCGGTTTCCCGCCCGTCGCTGAGCCGCGGCGCCGGGACGCCATCCGTGGCATAATGCCCGCGCGGGTGGCCGGCGTGGCCCCCTTCCCTGCCGGCTTTCGGAGGTTTGCCCAGTGACATCGCATCGCTTCACCACCGCGCTGCCGCGGCTGATCACCCGCCTGGCAGCAGCCGGCTTCGTGCTCGCGCTCGCCTTGACGGCCGCCGCCGGCCGCGCCGAAGACGCGGGCTTCGTGCCCCTGTTCGACGGCAAGAGCCTCTCCGGCTGGGAGGGCAAGCCCGAGTTCTGGCGGGTCGAGGACGGCGTGATCGTCGGCGAGACCACGGCCGAGAAGCCGACCAAGGGCAACACCTTCCTGATCTGGCGGGCCGGCGAGGTGGACGACTTCGAACTGGAGCTGCAGTACCGCATCACCGAGAAGGGCAACAGCGGCATCCAGTATCGAAGCAAGGATTTCGGCGACTTCGTCGTCGGCGGCTACCAGGGCGACTTCGAGGGTGGCAAGACCTACTCCGGGATCCTCTACGAGGAGCGGGGCCGCGGCATCCTCTGCCTGCGGGGCCAGCGGGTGACGATCGGGGCCGACGGCAAGAAGCAGCCGGGCGAGCCGATCGGCGACACCGCGAAGCTGCAGGAGGTGATCAAGCCGGGCGAGTGGAACGCCTACCGGATCGTCGCCAAGGGGCCGCGGCTCCAGCACTTCATCAACGGCCAGCTGATGTCGGAGACGGTCGACGAGCAGGAGGGCAAGCGGGCCGTGCAGGGCGTGCTCGCGCTGCAGCTCCACGCCGGACCGCCGATGAAGGCCGAGTTCAAGGACGTCCGCCTCAAGCGGACGCGGCTGGCCGACGGTGCGAAGAAGCTCGTGCTGGTGGCGGGAAGGGCCAGCCACGGCTCGGGCCAGCACGAGTTCCGGGCGGGCTGCCTGCTGTTGGAGAAGTGCCTGGCCGAGGCCTGCCCGCAGCTCGTCACGGAGGTCTACACCGGCGGCTGGCCGACCGACCCGACCGCGTTCGACAACGCCGACGCCGTGTTCTTCTTCGCCGACGGCGGCGGCGGCCACCCCGTGCTCCAGAGCAACCGCCTGGCCCAGATCGACGCCCTCGCCAAGCGGGGCGTGGGGATCGCCTGCCTCCACTACGCCGTGGAGGTGCCCAAGGAGAAGGGTGGCCCGCAGTTCCTCGACTGGATGGGGGGCTACTTCGAGCCCCACTGGTCGGTGAACCCGCACTGGACGCTGTCGAAGACGGAGCTCGCCCAGGGCCATCCGATCACGCGGGGCGTCAAGCCGTTCGAGACCAACGACGAGTGGTACTACCACATGCGGTTCAAGGAGCATGCCGAAGGGAAGCCGACAGCGGGGCTGACGATGATCCTGACGGCCGTGCCGCCGGACGCGACCCGCGAGCGGCCCGACGGCCCTCACAGCAACAACCCGACGGTGCGGGCCAACAAGGGCGGCCGCGAGGTGCTCGCCTGGGCGTATGAGCGGCCGGGTGGCGGTCGCGGCTTCGGCTGCACCGGCGCCCACTACCACGCGAACTGGGGCAACGACGACTTCCGCACGCTGATGCTCAACGCCCTGGCCTGGACGGCCGGGGTGGACGTGCCCAGCGAGGGCTTCGCCACGTCGCTCACTCCCGAGGAGCTGGCGGCGAACCTCGACCCCAAGGGCAAGAAGTAGCCTGCACGAAAGAACCAGGAGCAACCAGATGGCGAAACTGACGGTCGAAGGCGTGGGCGACTTCGAGGTGCCGGCCGGCAAGCGGCTGGTGAACGCCCTGCTGGACGAGTGCGGCGTGGACCAGCTCCACGCCTGCGGCGGCGTGGCCCGCTGCACCACCTGCCGCGTGGAGTTCCTGGCCGGTGAGCCGGCCGCGATCACGAAGTCCGAGCAGGCCGTGCTCGCGGCCAAGGGGCTCGCCGGCACGCCGGGCCTGCGGCTCTCCTGCCAGATCGCCTGCGACGGCGACATGACCGTGAAGGCGACCAGCCGCCTGAGCGGCTCCGGCCGCGCCGACGCGGGCAAGCGGCCCGCCGACGCGATCGAGCCGCCACCGGAGTGGGCGTGAGGCGTAGGGAGTCGTCTCGCCGGTCGCTCGAGTGAGCCTTGGGTGATAGCTCAGGGCTGCCGGTCCCCGTCGCCCGGACGCTCGCTGCGGGCATCCTGCCCTTCGCTCGCTCGATGCTGGCTGCGCTTTCGGCATCCTGCCTGCGCTTGCCAGCAACGCCGGCTCCGGGGAACCGGCAGCCCTTCGCGGTCCATGGATACGCCGAATGGATCGCCGGCTGCTGCTTGATCGAAGAACATGGATGCTGAGGAGCCGGTCGGGGGCACGCGCAGGAACCGAGGAGCTTTGCGCAGCACGCACGCGGCCACACCTATCGTGTAAGTACTCGCAAAGTCCGAAGGTTCCGAGCATGTCACCGCCGGCGAACCAATGCGGCGCGCGTTGCGGAGCCTGGGCTACCCACGACTCCCCGCCGCGATCAGCGGCATCAGGAATCGGGCCGACTCGCGGGCGGTGTCGAGCCAGCGGTGCGACTGCCGGGGGAGTTCCACGTGCAGGCCGCCCGCGTAGCCGGCCGCGGCCAGCGTGGCCAGGAGCGGGGCGAACTCGACTTCGCCCGTGCCCAGCGGCAGGTGCTCGTGCCGGCAGGCGAGCATGTCGTCCACGTGCACGTTCACGATCCGCGAGGCCCACGGCCGGATCACCTCGGCCGCCGGACGCTCCCCCAGGCACTCGAGGTGGCCGGTGTCGATCGTGAGCCCGAGGCCCGCAGGGCGACCGAGACGCTCGCAGAGCGCGGCGCAGCGGGCCACCGTGTCGATCACCATGCCGGGCTCCGGCTCGAAGCCGAGTGGCACGCCACGGGATGCCGCGTGGTCGAGGATCGGCTCGAGGCCCGCGACCAGCCGGGCCTGGAGCGTCGCCTCGTCGGCACCGTCGCGGCCCGCGCCGCTCCACAGCGAGACGCAGCCGGCACCCAGTTCGGCGGCGATGTCGATCGCCCGCCTGGTGAAGTCGACCCGCCGGTCGCGGGCCGCCCGCTCGGCCGAGACGAGGGTGGGCTCGTGCTTGAGCCGCTGGTCGAGCAGGTGCCGAGCGCCCGTCTCGATCACGCAGGCCAGGCCGTGGCCCGCGAGTGTCCGCCGCCAGTCGGCGATCTCGGCGGCGAGCCCGGGCGCGAAGGGGTCGAGCAGGTGGCGGTCGGGCGTGATCGCCACCGACCGGTAGCCGAGGTCGGCCAGGAGCGGCACGGCCCCGAGCGGATCGACGTCACCGATGCTGTTGGTGCTGAAGCCGAGACGCATGGAGAAGGCGGCGGCGGGGTCAGGTGGGCGGGACGATCCGCTTCCAGAGCAGGAACCAGACGAGCAGGCAGAGGACGGCCACCGCCCACCGCTCGCCGCACCGGGCCAGCACGAGCACGGCGTCGAGCGTGATGATCGACATGATCGCGTTGCCCACGGCGAGACCGACCCGGGAGGGCGTCGGATCGACGAGGCCCAGACCGGCCCGGAGCAGGATCGACGTCGCGATCAGGCTCCAGAGCACGAGCCAGGTGGACGCGGGCATGCGCACCCCGCCGACCAGTTCCACGGCCTCCTGCCCGGGCAGCCAGACGAGGCCGGCCGCCACCGCCAGCCCGCAGAGCATCACGAGCGTGGCCACGGCGAGCGGCGCGGAGCGGCTCCGGCCCGCCTCGTCGCGGGCGTAGAGGGTGATCCCGGCCACGTACACGCCCATGCCCACCGGCACGAGCCACTCGGCCGGCGCCGTCGGGCCGCCGGCGGCCGTCATGCCCACGAGCCAGGCCAGAGCCCGACAGGTTCCCATCACCGGCGGACCGAACGCCGTGCCCTTGGCATGCCGGTCGTAGACCCAGACCGCCGCGGCGAGCACACCCCCGGCGACGGCGGGCCAGGGAGACGCGGCCGCCACGGCCGCGCCGGCGGCCAGCGCCACGCCGGCGACCAGGAGCGCCGCGCCGACGGTCGCCGCCCTGCCCACCGAGAGGGCCCCGCTGGGCAGCGGCCGCTCGGGCCGCTCGCTGCGGTCGAGTTCGAGATCGCAGACGTCGTTGAGCACCATCCCGGCGGCGTAGAGCGCGACCACGGCCGCGACGGCGAGCCAGCAGGCCGCAGGCGGCGGGCCGAGCTCCCGCAGGGCCGCCACGATCAGATAGCCCGCCAGCGTGTCGGCGGCCGCGGTCGCGAGGTTGGGAACGCGCACGAGCCGCAGCCAGGCGAGCATCAGGCCAGCTCCACGCCGGCGGCTGCGGCCACCGCCAGCAGATGCGCCCGCGCCGCCCGGGCCGCATCGTCGGGGCGATCGCGGTAGGGATAAAGCTCCACGGTCACCCAGGTGTCGGGGGTGTGGGTGGCGATGGACGTGAGCACCGCGGCGAAGTCGATCGCCCCCTCGCCGGGCACGAGGTGATGGTGAACCCGCGTGGCGGCGATGTCCTCGACGTGGTAGTGGCGGGTGTGACCAACGAGCCTGGGCACCCAGGCTGCCGGGTCGTCGGCGACGCAGTAGGCATGGCCCACGTCGAAGTTGAGGCCGAGCGCGGGGTGATCCACCCGCGCGGCGAACTCGAGATACTGCTCGAACGTCTCGATCAGGAGCCCCGGCTCCGGCTCGACCAGGAGCGTCACGTCGCAGGCCGCGGCGACATCGAGCACGGGCATGATCTCCTCGTAGAAGATGGCCTCGGCCTCGCGGCGCGACTGCCCCGGTGCGAGCTCCCCTCCAGGCTCGGTCGAGATCGACCTGGCCCCGAGTTCCGCGGCCAGCCGCAGAGCCCGCTTGGTGTGCTCGCGGCGGATCGCCCGGTAGTGCGGGTCGGGATCGGTCCAGCCGGGGTGCCAATAGGGCTGCCGCGGGTCGGCCACCGCGTTCATCATGAAGGCGTTGATGTTCGAGATCGTGAGGCCGTGGTCTCGCACCGCCCGCCGGATGCCTTCCTTCTGGACCTCGAGCAGCCCGGCAGGCCAGGCGTGGGGCACGTCGGCCAGCAGTTCGATCCCGCGATAGCCGGCTCCGGCGATCCGCGCCACGGCCTCGGCCACGGGCACGTCGAGGTAGGCATTGGAACTGAAGGCAAGGCGGAGCGGCATGCTGCTGACGTCCCAGGGAAGGGTAAAGCCACAAGTTTACCACGCCGCGGCGGATGGATGCCGCATTGCTTAGGCGGTGGTGAAACCTCCGTCGCTCGCTTCGGGATTCCTACGACAGGCCCATTTGCCATGGTCAGCCAACACTGTGCCGGATATCCCTGCGCTCCTCCTCCGGTTCCACCACCGCCTCGTCAGCATCTAGGGCCAAGGGTGCTCAGATCTCGAGCTGTTTGGACCGCGAGGGGTTGCCCATGCCAATCGAGCGGCGTAGGAAACCGAGCGCAGCAAGGATTGCGGAGCGAGGTTTCCTCCGAGCGACCGGAGGGCAGGATGCCCGAAGGGAGCGTCCGGCGAGATGGCATGGGCAACCCCGAGCCTGCGCTACCCAAGGCCCTCCGGCACCAATCCGCCCCGCTCACGGCCAGAGCACGAGCACGTCGTCGACCCAGGCGGGGCGGAGGGGGAGTCGCTCGAGTTCGGTGTAATACATCGCCGAGGGATCGACCCGCCGCTCCTCCATCAGGGCCACGTGGCGGGCGACCGGCGGCCATTCCAGCAGCCGCGGGAACAGGCCGCACCACACCAGAGCAACGAGCGCGGCGCCCACCGTGAGCCGAAACACGGCCCGGGATACGGGAATCGAGGCACTCACGGCTCCACCCCCTTGCGGAACAGCCAGCCGAAGGTCAGGCTCGCCAACGCGAGCGTGAGGGCGAGGTTGAGGGCCTGGCCCGCGAGGTAGAGCACGACGGGGCGACCGCTGACGAGCAGCGGGGCCAACTCGCGGAAGTTGGTCTGCAGGCCCATGCAGACGAAGCCGGTGCAGAAGAGCCAGCCCCGGAGCTTGGCCGTGAAGCCGGTCGTCGCCCCCTCGACCCAGAGCGCCTGTTCGGGGCCCTGCGCGTGCAACCACGAGCAGAGCAGCGACGCGGCCAGAAACCCGAGAATGAACCGGGGGAACCGCCGCCAGGCCTCGCCGGCGAGGCTGCCCCGCGGGCCGTTCGGGTCGCGGTCGATCCAGCCGGCCCAGTAGGCGGCCACCGCGAAGGCGATCAGGCCGATCATCGAGTTTTGGATCATCTTCACCGTGGCGGCCACCTCGCCCGCCTCCTTGCCGAGCGACTCGCCGGCCGCGACCACGGCGCCGGTGGCGTCGATCGTGCCTCCGATCCAGGCGCCCCCGAGGATCGGGTCGAGCCCCATGGCCCGGATCACCGGCGGCATCGCCACCATCATGATCACGGTGAAGAACAGCGACAGCCCGATGGCCAGGGAGATCTCCTCCTTCTTGGCCCGGCAGGCGGCCCCGGTCGCGATCGCCGCCGACACCCCGCAGACCGACATGTCGGCCGAGAGGGTCATGCACAGCGGTCGTGACGGGATCTTGAGCGCGTGGACGCCGAACAGGTAGGTCGCCACGAGCACGACCGGCGTGACGATCCAGGCAGTCAACAGGCCCGGCAGGCCCAGGGCGAGGAGCCGGCTGACGAGCACCTCGGCCCCGAACACGACCAGGCCCGTCTTGATGAACAACTCGCCGATCAGCGCGGGGGAAAGCCAGCGGGGCAACCCGGCCGCGTTGCCGACGAACAGGCCGACCGCCAGCGCCCAGAGCGGATACTCGAGGTTGTAGTACTTCACGAGTTTCTGGCCCGCGAGCAGGTAGGCCAGGCAGGCCATCCCGGCGAGCACGCACCCGCCGAGAACGAACCGCCACAAGCTGCCGCCGGTCAGGAGCCTTCCCAGGCCGCCCACGAGCACGACCCAGCCCATGCCCAGCAGGATCGGCACGACCGCAAGCTCGCCCTGCTTGTCGCGGAAGGCCGCCAGCGGCTGGTCGGTCCACGTGCCCGGCATGCCGACCGTGTCGGCCAGCGGCGTGGACCAGCCCTTGGGATGCCGCTCGCGGCTGCCGGGCTCGTCAGCGGGCCGTGACTGCCAGGTGACCGCCAGCGCCAGGATCACCGCCGTCAGCCCGATCACCACCGCCGCCACGTCTTCGTGCAGTCCCTTCCGCATCCCGTCGCCTCCTCTCGCGGCTCCTAGGGATACCGCTGGGACGAGCCCGTGAAAAGCCGACGTCATGGGTGCCGCGGCTCGGGGTTGCCCGTGCAGTCCAACGGTTGACAAGAAAGCCAACGTCCATGATTCGTCTGAACTGACGCCGCGCGCCACAAAGCTCACGAACACGGCCGCCCGGAGGTGCGGCCGGCGGCCGGGGCCGAAGGCCCGAGGGCCGCCAAGCCCGCCGGGGCCATGGATGGCCCGGCGGGCGTGAAACTAGCTGCTCGCACTACGGTACTTGGCCAAGGAACGTTGAAAGACCCAGCGGGAAGCGACGAGCGACGCCGCGGCCGCCGCGATCATGCCGGCCACGGGCCACCAGGCGTGGCCGGCGAAGGGCTGGGCGATCACCCGGGCCGGCACGTTGACGACGAGCAGGATCGGGACCACGAAGGTGCAGACGGCCCGCAGCGGCCCGCCCCAGGGGCCCGCGTAGATCTCGGCGGGATAGCGGGAGAAGTTGGTGAGATAGAACCAGAAGTCGTACAGGCTCTGGTTGCGGCCCATGTGGATCGTGGCGGCGGCGAGCATGATCACCAGCGCATAGAGGATCGCCACGCCGCAGAGCACGAGCAGCGGGTAGACGAGCCAGGCGGCCACCGGCGGTGCGGACTGGAACCGCGACACCGCCCAGCCGAGCAGCACGAGCCCCACGAGCCCGTTGGCGAGCGCCGAGAAATCGACCCGGTGCAGCGAGAGCAGAAACTGCGCGTCGAGCGGCTTGACGAGCACGCCGTCGAGGCCGCCGGTGCGGACCATCTCGGTGAGTTCCTCGGCGCTCGGCATGAAGAGCGCCTGGACGATCGCGTTGATGATCAGCCCCGTGGCCACGAAGGCGAAGAACGGCTCCCGCGTCCAGCCCGTCCCCCGGCCGATCTCCGGCGTGAACGTGAACACCAGCAGGTAGAACGCGAGATTCATCGACATCCAGCCCAGGCTGGTGAGGCACTCGAGGAGGAAGTTGGCGCGGAACGTCATGTCCCGGACGAGGCACGCGCGGGCGAAGGTGCCGAGAATCGCGAGGTAGCGGGTCATGTCAGCCCCCGAACGCGCTGTACCGCCGGGTGCCGCGGGCCCAGGCGACGCGGCAGGCGACGATCATCACCACGACCCAGGCCGCCTCGATCAGGAGCAGCCGGGTCAGCTCCGGGCCCTGTACCTTGCCCAGCCAGACCGCGGCCGGGAAGTACGCCGTGAACTGGAACGGCAGCCAGGCCACGACGTCGGCCAGGCTCGTGCCGGGCAGGCCGGTGGGGACCCCGGAGAGCATGTCGATCGGGAACATGTGGCCCGAGAGCAGATACTGCACGAGCATGTAGCCGAACACGATGCTCGAGACCTCCATGAACCAGAAGCCCAACATCCCCAGCGTGGCCTCCATGAAGAAGCCGAGCAGGAAGGACAGGACCAGCGAGGCCGCGAAGGCCACGATCGTGACCGCGTCCGGGGCCGGCGGAAAGTAGCCGCGGCAGAGGAAAAAGACGGCCGCGAAGGGGAGCACGGCCACGGCGTAGTAGACGAGCTTGTGGGCCACGCGCGAGGCCAGCAGAAAGGAGACGTAGTCCACCGGCTGGACGAGAAACTTCTTGATCGAGCCGTCGCGGATGCTCCGAGCGACGCCCCCGGCCAAGCCCGGCATGCTGGAGAAGGCCCGCGAGACCATCGTGAGCAGGTAGTAGGCGATGATGTCGTCGCGGGAGTAGCCGGCGATGTCGCCCCGGCTCGTGGCCGAGAACACGGCCGTCCAGAGGAAGACCTGCGTGACGATCGGCAGAAACCGCATCAGGGTGCCGAGGGCGAAGTCGCCCCGGTAGACGAGCCGCTCCTCGATCGAGATCGCGAGCATCGTGCCCCAGGTCCGCAGCGGGGCCGGCAGGCCGCCCGCGCGGTGTCGGCCCGCCGCCTCGCTCATCGCACCACCTCCGCTGGTGGGACCGCCTCCGCGGCCACCGGCGCCGCGCCCCTGCCCTGCCGGAAGAGCTCGGCCACGATTTCCTCGAGCGGCACGTCCTCGACCGAGACGTCCCGCACCCCCTCCCCCCGGAGCAGCGCGGGCAGGGCGTCGGCGATCCTGGTCCGGTCGATCCGCAGGATCACCCGCGGGCCGCGAACCTCGCAGGGGAAACCGAGCCGCTCGACCGCGGCCCGGTCGGGCTCCTCGTCGAAGTCGAGCGTCACCACCTTGTGGGTCGTGAACCGGTCCACGATCTGGGCCAGCGAGCCGTCGTAGAGGATCGCGCCGCCCGTGATCACCACCAGCCGCTCGCAGAGCGCGGCCACGTCCTTCATGTAGTGGGTGGTGAGGACCACGGTCATCCGCCGCTCGGCCTGCACGTGCCGGAGGAAGGTGTGGATCGTGTGCTGGGCCACCACGTCCAGCCCGATCGTGGGCTCGTCGAGAAACAGCACCTCCGGCTCGTGCAGGAGCGCCGCCACGAGTTCCAGCTTCATCCGCTCCCCGAGCGAGAGCTCCCGCACCGGCTGGAGCACCAGCTGCCGCACGCCGAGCAGATCCACCAGCTCGTCGCGGGTGCGGGCGAAGCGGGCCGGATCGATCCGATAGATCTCCTGATGGAGGCGGAAGCTCTCGGCGGCCGGCAGGTCCCACCACAGCTGGTTCCGCTGGCCCATCACGAGAGCGAACCGGCGGCGGAAGTCGTCGGCCCGCTCCCAGGGAACGTGCCCGAGCACGCTCGCCGTCCCCCGACTCGGCGTGATGATCCCGGAGAGAAGCTTGAGGAGCGTCGTCTTGCCCGCGCCGTTGGGGCCGAGCAGGGCCACGAACTCCCCCCGCTCGATGGTCAGGTCGACGCCGCGGAGCGCCTCGACGACCCGGCTGGTCCGGTGAAACAGCGCCCGGACGCTCGCCGCCAGGCCCTCGGGCTTGTCGAACACCCGGTATTCCTTGGCCAGGCCGGCCACCCGGATCACAGGCCCGGCATCACGGGCGGCGGCTTCGGCGTCGTGCATGACGTGAGTATAGGCGGGAGCCCGATCCGGCGGCGGCTTCCGCACGCGGCTCACGATCCGCCCATCAGCCGGCCATTCGGTGCGTACGTGCCATTGGCCGGGCTATCCTTACGTCATGCCCGGCACCGCTCCTTATCCGCCCCGCGATGAGCACGAGGAGTTTGCCAACACGCTCACGCACGCCGCCGGGGTGGTGCTCAGCGTGGCCGGCGCGGTCGCCTTGCTGTCGAGCCGTACCCACTGGACCGTCGCGGTGGCCTGCGGTCTGTACGCCCTCACGCTCGTGGCGACGTACGCGGCGTCCGCCCTCTCCCACGGCGTGCAGAGGCCCGATTGGAAGCATCTGCTCAGCGTCTGGGACCAGGGCGTGATTTTTCTGCTCATCGTCGGCACGTACACCCCGTTTCTCGTGGCGTACCTCCCCGCGGCATGGACCATGCCCGTGCTCGTGCTGCTGTGGGGAGCGGCACTTCTTGGCTTCGCCTCGAAGGTGCTGGTGAAGCATCGCATCGATCACACGTTCTCTCCGCTCCCGTATGTGGCGCTCGGCTGGCTGCCGGCGATGATTCTCACCCCGTTCGTGCCGCTGGCATGCCTTGCGTGGATGGCCCTCGGGGGCGTGCTCTACACCGTGGGCGTGATCTTTCTCGTACTTGATCACCGGGTGCGATACTTCCACGCCGCCTGGCATCTGTTTGTGCTGGGAGGCAGCAGCTGCCACTACTTCGCGATTCTCTCCTTCGTCGTGCTGCCGCGCGGGATCGCGTAGGCGGGCCGAAGGTCAGGCCGAGGCTGATCGAGTTGACCGTCGAGAACCAAGCCGAAGTGCACTCGAACGACACCGACTGCGGCCGCTCTTCCGGTCCGCGCTGGACCAATCCGCTCGACGCCTGTCCGGGCCGGCGGCCGGAAGCGGGATTGTGCCGGGGCCGCGGATCGGGGAAAACCGGAGGGCTTCCGGAGTCGCTCCATCCATGTCAGGCACCATCCGCGTCGGTCTTGGTCACGATACCCACCGGCTCGGGCCCGGCGAGGCGCTCGTGCTCGGCGGGCTCGCGATCCCGCACGACAAGACCGCGATCGGCCACTCCGACGCCGACGTGCTCCTCCACGCGATCACCGACGCCCTGCTCGGGGCCGCCGCCCTGGGCGACATCGGCGAGCTGTTCCCCGACACCGACCCCGCCAACCGGGGCCGTGATTCGGCCGGCATGCTGGCGGAGGCGGCCGCCCGGGTGGCCGCGGCCGGCTGGCGGGTCGTGAACCTGGATTGCGTGATTTTCGCCCAGCGGCCCAAAATCCTGCCGCATCGATCAGCCATGCGGCGGCGGATCGCCGAGATCCTCGGCCTCGACGAGTCGGCCGTGTGGCTCAAGGCGAAGACCGGCGAGGGCGTCGGTCCGATCGGTGAGGAGCGGGCGATCGCCGCGGAGTGCGTCGCCCTGATCGAGCGGTCGGCGTAGCGAGAGTCCACCGAAGGGAGCCAGATGGCGACGGCGGAAACACGACAGCACGGGTCCCGGCCGACCGGGCCCCTGCCCGCGATCGAGGTCTACAGCACGCTCACGCGGACCAAGGCTCCGCTGACCACCGTGTCGCCGGGCCACGTGGGCATGTATCTCTGCGGGCCGACGGTCTACAAGCCGAGCCACATCGGCCACATGGTCGGCCCGGTGATCTTCGACACCGTCAAGCGGCACCTCGCCTATTCAGGCTATGGCGTCACGTGGGTCGTGAACGTCACCGACGTCGACGACAAGATCATCGCCGAGAGCACCGCCCGCGGCACCACGATGGCGAAACTCGCCACGGAGATGACGGCCGACTATCTCGAGAACCTCGCCGCCCTCGGCGTCACAGGCATCGACGAGATGCCGAAGGCGACCGAGCACATCGGCACGATCATCGCCTTCATCGAGGGGCTCGTTGCCAAGGAATTCGCCTACGAGAGCGACGGCGACGTCTACTTCGACGTCACCCGCGACGCCGACTACGGCAAACTCACCAACCGGTCCGTCGAGCAGACGCAGGGCGAGGGAGGCTCCACCGCCGACCGCAAGCGATCGGCGGCCGACTTCGCCCTTTGGAAGAAGGCCAAGTCGGGCGAGCCCTCCTGGGAAAGCCCCTGGGGGCCGGGCCGGCCCGGCTGGCACATCGAGTGCTCGGCCATGAGCAAGGCGATCCTCGGAGAGACCTTCGACATCCACGGCGGCGGCCTCGACCTCGTGTTCCCGCACCACGAAAACGAGATCGCCCAGAGCGAGTCGCTCCACGGCAGGCCGATGGCGACCTACTGGATGCACAACGGCCTGATGCAGGCGGGTGGCGCCGCCGGCAAGGTGGGCGGCCGGCCCCGCGACGGGGGCGGGGCCGCGGACGACGCGGCGGCCCAGGCGGCCACCAAGATCTCGAAGTCGACCGGGGCCGAACCCTTCAAGAACCTGCTGGCCCGCCATCGCCCCGAGGCGATCCGGCTGTTGCTGCTCTCCACCCACTACCGCAGCCCGATCCACTTCGGCGAGGAGCCGCTGCAGGAGAGCGCGAAGGCGATGGAAGCCTTCGAGCGGCTGTTTGCCCGCTTCGAGCGGATCACCGGCACGTCGTTCTTCCGTCTCCCCTCGCGCGACCGGCGGGCGGGTGACGCGGCCGCGGCCGCCGCGGGCGAGGAGATCGCCGGCCTGCGGGTGAAGTTCCTGGCCGCGATGGACGACGACTTCAACACGGCGATCGCCGTGGCGACACTGTTCGACTTCGTGCGGTCGGTCAACAAGTTCATCGACCAGCATGGCCTCGAGGCCAACAAGCCCGCCGCGGAGCTCGCCGCGCTCGAGGCCAAGCTGCTCGTGCTCCGCGAACTCACGGGTGTCCTGGGGTTGTTCCTCGAGCCGCCCAAGGCCGCCGCTGGTGGCGCCGACGAGGGGCTGGTGGCGAAGCTGATGGAGCTCGTGATCGAGATCCGGGCCAACGCCCGCAAGGCCAAGGACTTCGCCACGGCCGACCTCGTGCGCAACCGGCTCGGCGAGGCGGGCGTCGTGCTCGAAGACCGCCCCGACGGCACCGGCTGGTCGCGAAAGGGCTGAGCTCGTTCGTCGACCCGCGGTGGCCGACTCGCTCCAGCCGCTGCTACCGCGGCCGGAAGCGGACCGTGAGTGACTCGTAGCCCAGCGGCCGGTCGTAGGCGGCCGTGTGCTCGACCCGATCCTGCTTGGCGACGAGCTCGATTCCCCCGACCCGCCGGCAGAGCACCGCCAGCAGCGTGCGCACCACGGTGCGGGCATGGGCCGCGCCCAGGCAGAGGTGCACCCCGAAGCCGAAGGCGACGTGCGGGTTCGGCCGGCGGTCGAGCCGGATCTCGTCGGCCGCCTCGAAGACCGTCTCGTCGAGGTTGGCCGACGCCCAGCAGAGGCTGGCCCGCTCCCCGGCGTTGACCGGCATCCCCTGCACGTCGGTGTCGACGGGGCAGACCCGGCCGATGTGGGAGAGCGGCATGTAGACCCGGAAGAACTCCTCGCTCGCATGCACGATCCGCTCCGGGTCGGCCCGGAGAAACTCGAGCGCCTCCGGCCGGCCGGCGAAGTAGCCGATCACCGACGCCACCGTGTGGATGATCGTGTCGCGGCCGCCGGCGAACATCAGGTTGGCGAAGCCGAGCAGCTCCGCCCGGGTGAGCGGCCGGCCGCGAAACGCCGCCCGGGCGAGCAGGCCGTAGAAGTCGTCGCCGGGCGCCGCAGCCGCGCGGTCGAACTGCTCGTTGAGATACCGCTCGAGATCCCTGCCCTTCTCCGCGCCGTTGCCCCCGTGATGGAACACGTGCACGCCCCAGCCGATGAACCGCTCGGCCTCCGACTCGGGCACGTCGAGCAGGACGGTCAGGGCCCGCGACTGCAGCGGCAGGGCGAAGCCCCCGACCGCCTCGATCGTGTCGCGGGCGAGGCTCTCGGCCACCAGCCGCTCGGTGATGGCCTCGACCCGGGCCACGAACTCCGGCTGCCTGGCCCGGAGGAAGAAGGGCTCGACGAGCCTGCGATACTCCGTCTGCTCCGGCGGATCGACCTCGATCGGCAGCTGCCGGACGCTGCGGAGCTTCTCCTCGGAGGGGATCGGCACCCGGAAGGGAGCGTCGGAGCTGAACGTCTTCCAGTCCTTGGCCGCCTTCCGCACGTCCTCGTGCCGGAGGATGAGCGGGATCTCCTCCCGATCGGTCGGCAGGCCGAGCACGCCCCGGTCGCGCCGGGCTTCAGCGAAAGGATCCGGGATGTCGCCCATGGCTGCGTCGGCGGCTCATGGCAGCTGGATCGCGACGGGCTCTTCCGCCCCGGCCGCCGCCATGTCGCGGATCTCCTGCGAGATCTTCATCGAGCAATACTTCGGCCCGCACATGCTGCAGAAGTGGGCGCTCTTGAAGGTCTCCTGGGGAAGCGTCTCGTCGTGATACTTCCGGGCGGTCTCCGGGTCGAGCGCGAGCCGGAACTGCTCGTTCCAGTCGAAGGCGAACCGGGCCCGCGAGAGGGCGTCGTCCCGCCGGCGGGCGTTCTTCCTGTGGCGGGCGAGGTCGGCCGCATGGGCGGCGATCTTGTAGGCGATCACCCCCTGCTTCACGTCCTCGGCGTCGGGCAGGCCGAGATGCTCCTTCGGCGTCACGTAGCAGAGCATCGCCGCTCCGCTCCAGCCGGCGAGCGCCGCCCCGATCGCGCTCGTGATGTGGTCGTAGCCCGGGGCGATGTCGGTGACCAGCGGTCCGAGCACGTAGAAGGGCGCCTCGTCGCACTCCTGCATCTGCCGCTTGACGTTCATGTCGATCTGGTCCATCGGCACGTGCCCCGGCCCCTCCACCATCACCTGGCAGCCCTTGGCCCAGGCCCGCCGCGTGAGCTCGCCGAGCACGTGCAGCTCCGCGAACTGCGCCTCGTCGCTGGCGTCGGCGATGCTGCCCGGCCGGAGTCCGTCTCCCAGGCTCCAGGTGACGTCATACTCCCGGAAGATGTCGCACAGATCCTCGAAATGCGTATAGAGCGGGTTCTGCTCGCGGTGGCTCATCATCCAGCGGGCGATCAGCGATCCCCCGCGGCTCACGATCCCCGTGATCCGATTCATCGTCAGCGGCAGGTGCTCCTGGAGCAGGCCGGCGTGGACGGTCATGTAGTCGACCCCCTGCCGGGCCTGCTTCTCGCACATGTCGAGGAAGTGCTGCGGCTTCATGTCGTCGATGTCGCCGCCGAGCTCCTCGAGCATCTGGTAGATGGGCACCGTCCCGATCGGCACCGGGGAGGCGTCGATGATCGCCCGGCGGATGGCGTCGATGTCCTTGCCGGTCGAGAGATCCATCACCGTGTCGGCGCCGTAGTGGACCGCCATGTGGAGCTTCGCGAGCTCGGTGTCCACGTCGCTCGTCACCGCGGAGTTGCCGATGTTGGCGTTGATCTTGGTGAGGCTGGCGACCCCGATGCCCATCGGCTCGAGCGACTTGGAGAGGTGGACCGTGTTGGCCGGGATCACCATCCGGCCGCGGGCGACCTCGTCGCGGACGAGCTCGGCCGGCAGGTCCTCCCGCGTGGCGACGAACTGCATCTCGGGGGTGATCTCGCCCTGGCGGGCACGCTCGAACTGGGTCATCGGCTGCTTCTCCGGCACGGTCTGGCGGGCACGTCCCGCGCGGAAGCATCGTAGCAGACGCACGGGGACTGTACCCGCAGGGGACTGTCCCCTTTCGGAATGCCTTGAAGCGACCTCCTCCGTGCGGGCTCGGGGCTGCCCATGCCCTCTCGCTGGACGTTCACTCCGGCCCTCCAGGCCTCCGTTCACTGCGTGTCCGCTCGCTTCGGCATCCTGCCTGCGCTCGCTTCCACAGCTCGCTCGCGGGCACGGGCAACCCCTCGCAGTCCAACGGTTGAGGAAGTGGCAATGGGATTCGACAGATTCGTCTGAACCAATGCCGCGCGCTACCCCGCGTACGAGCACGGCCGCCCGGAGGTGCGGCCGCCGGGCGGAGGCCCGGCAAGCCCGCCGGGCGTGAACTCAGAGCGTCTTGAGATACTCGAGCAGCGCCCGCTTCTCGGCCGCGTCGAGCACCTCGGCGAAGTCGTGGCCGGCGGCGCTCTTGCCCGGCTTGCGGGTGTCGAAGTAGCGCCGCCGCTCCGCCGACCGCAGTTTCTCCGCCGGCATCTCGGCGAAGGCCTCGACCTCCAGGCCCAGGCGGGCGTCGTCGTAGCCCGTCGCCGTGCGTCGCCACACGACTGGCCGCTCGGCCGGATGGAGCACGTGCCAGAGCGTGGGCACGGAGCCGTTGTGGAAATAGGGCGCCGTCGCCCAGACGCCGTCGAGCGGCGGGGCCACGTAGCCCTCCGGCCGCTCACGGTCCCGGAGCGGCTCGGCGTCGCGGCCGTCGTGGCCGAACCAGCTGTCGTTGAGCGCCCGCCGCTCGGTCGCCGTGAGCGAGTCGAGCCGAACGCGATCCGTGCCCACCTCCGCGATCGGGACGAGCCGCTCCGGATAGTCGCCGCCGGCGCCATACGTTCCATGGCACTCGGCGCAGGACGCCACGAACACGCGCTCCCCCGCCGCTGCCAGTTCGCGGTCCACGCGGCCGGGCCACTGGGGGGCCTCGAGCGCGGTGATCCAGGCTTCGATCGCCCGAAACTCCTCCTCCCACTCGCGAAACTTTTCCGGCCCGTTCTGCTCGACGAGCAGGAACTGCATCAGCATCCGGTGCCCCTTGGGGGCGAAGCCGTCGGCATAGAGGCTCCGACGCTTGGCATAGTGCCACCAGGCGGGCGCGTCCATGTCGTGGTGGGGCAGATCGAACCGCGGCGGCTTTCGGATGATGTTCAGCTCGGCGTCGCGGTGCCGCATCAGCGCCACCCCGAACATCACCGCGTTCGTGGTGCCCACCGTCGTGCCCAGCGGCAGGAACATCGAGCCCACGTCCATGTGGGCCAGCGGCTTCCGCTGCCGGATCTTCACCGCGCGGACCTCCTCGGTCAGCGTCTCGAGCGCGTAGTTCGAGTTGGCCACGCCCGGCACGGCCACGCCCCGCACCTGGCCCTGGTGACAGGCCAGACAGCTCATCGTCCAGCGGCCCTCGGCGTCGACCACGTACTGGAGCGGCCGCGACGGGTCGGCCGGATCGGGCCCGAGGCCGTAGCGCTCCATCGCCAGCCGCCGCCGCTCCGCCAGGGGGGCCTGCTCGGCCCGCGACCGGAGGGGCTCCTCCCAGGTGGTCCACAGCTCGTCGAACACCTCCTGGTCGAGATCCGCCGGCAGATACGCCCGGGTGCGGAGCACCGTCCAGCCCCGCGCCGCGGCGTCGGCCGGGGCGTGCTCCGCTCCGAGCGTGAGGCCCGTCCAGGCGACGGCGAGCGCGACGCAGCCCGACGGTGGGAAAAATTTCTTCATGGCATACTTCATCCAGGTCGATTGCACCGCAGTATAGGCCCGTCGTCCGGGCTGTCCCCGCCGCCGCCTGCCATGCCCGCCGCCAATCCGATCCTGCTGCCCGAACTGCGACTGATGCTCGCCGATGGAGACACGGCCGGCCTCCGCGAGGTGGCCGAGGAACTCCACCCGGCCACCGTCGCCGAGTTCTCCGAGGGGCTGGACGAGGCCGACATCTGGCGGCTCATCGACACCGTGCCGATCGAGCGTCAGGCGGAGATCTTCCCCTACTACCCCCTGCCGCGACAGGTGGATCTGGTGAAGGCGGCCGACCGGGCCCACCTCGGCCCGCTCCTCGAATGGATGGCGGCCGACAACCGCGACGACCTGCTCCGCGAGCTCGATCCCGAGTTCGTCGAGGAGATCCTGCCGCTGGTCGCGAAGGCCGAGCGGCACGACATCCGGATGCTGCTCTCCTGCCCGGAGGGCTCGGCCGGCTCGCTGATGACGACCGAGTATGCGTCGCTGCCGGCCGACATCCCGGCCGGCGAGGCGATCGCCCGGCTGCGGATGCAGGCCCCCGACAGCGAGTCGATCTACTACATCTACGTGCTCGACGCCGAGCGGCACCTGGTGGGCTTCGTCTCGCTGCGGGACCTGATCCTGGCCAAGCCGACGGCCCTCGTGGCCGACCTGATGCAGCGGGACGTGATCGCCGTCCGCGTCGACGAGCCGCAGGAAAAGGTGGTGGATCTCCTCGCCCGCTTCGACTTCATCGCGATCCCGGTCGTCGACGACCATGCCCGGCTGGTCGGGATCGTGACCCACGACGACGTCCTCGACGCCGTCCGTCAGGAGGCGACCGACGAGGCCCAGATGAGCGCGGCCATCACCCCGCTTGGCGAGGGCTACCTGGACGCGGCCATCACCTCGATGACCTGGAAGCGGGGCGTGTGGCTGGCGATCCTGTTCGCGACCGCCGCCGTCACGGCGATGGTGCTCTCCACCTGGCAGTCGCCCCACGTCTGGCTCGTGGCCTTCATCCCGCTGGTGATCGCCAGCGGCGGCAACTCGGGCAACCAGTCGGCCACGCTCGTCATCACGGCGCTCTCCACCGGTGATTGCAAGCTCTCCGACTGGCGGCGGATCCTGCGGCGGGAGTTCGCCCTGGGCCTGCTCTTGGGCATGATCCTCGCCGTGCCCGGCTACCTCCTGGCGCTCGCCTACGCCCCCACGCCGGCCCAGGCGGTGGTGATTCCGGCCACGATCCTCTCCGTCGTGCTGATCGGCTCGCTGGTCGGCTCGGTGCTGCCGTTGATGTTCCGCTCGCTCGGCCTCGATCCCGCCCTGATGAGCAACCCCTTCGTGTCGGCGATCGTCGACGTGGTCGGGCTCGTCGTCTACATGGGGCTGGCACTCGCGGTGCTGGGCTGACGGCGGCCGGGCGTCGCCCCGGAGCGGGGGCGGTTACAGCCGCCGTCCCACGGCTTCGGCGACCTTGCGGCAGACGGTCATCATCCGCCCGAAGGCCGCGAAGTCGAGGGTCTGCCCGCCGTCGCTGGCGGCGGACTTCGGGTCGGGATGCACCTCCACGATCAGGCCGTCGGCGCCCGCGGCCAGCGCCGCGGCGGCCATGCTCTCCACGAGCGGCGCATGGCCCGTGCCGTGGCTCGGATCGACCACCACCGGCAGATGCGTGCGGGCGTGGAGCCAGGGCACCGTCGCCAGCGGGAGCGTGAAGCGGGTGTGGGTCTCGAAGGTGCGGATGCCCCGTTCGCAGAGCATCACCTGACGGTTGCCGCCGTCGAGGATGTATTCCGCCGCGAGGAGCAGCTCCTCCACCGTCGCGGCGGGGCCGCGCTTGAGGAGCACGGGCACGGCCGTCCGCCCGACCGCCTCGAGCAGGCGGTAGTTCTGCATGTTTCGGGCGCCGACCTGGAGCACGTCGGCATACCGGGCCACCAGGGGCACGTCCTCGGGCGCCACCACCTCCGTCACGATCGCGAGCCCCGTCTCGGCCCGGGCCTCCGCGAGCAGTTCCAGCCCCCGCTCCTTCATGCCTTGAAAACTGTAGGGGCTCGTCCGCGGCTTGAACGCGCCGCCGCGGAGCCCGGTCGCGCCGGCGGCCTTCACGGCCGCCGCGGTCGCCACGATCTGCTCGCGGCTCTCCACCGAGCATGGGCCGGCGATCACACCCACCGTCCCGCCTCCCACCACGAGCGAGCCGGCCCGCACCACCGTGGGCTCCGGCTGCACCTCGCGACTGGCAACCTTGTAGGGGGCGAGGATCGGCATCACCGAGGCCACGCCCGGGAGCGTCTCGAGGCCGCTCGAGGCCGTGCCCCGCTCGTCGCCCACCACGGCCACGACCGTCCGCTCGGTGCCGACGATCACGTGCGGCCTCAATCCCAGCCCCTCGACCCTCGCCACCACGTGCCCGAGTTGCGCCTCGCTGGCGCCTGCCTGCATCACGATGATCATGCCTTGTTCTTCTTCTCCTCCTCGGGTTTCGGCGGGAGCCCCGGCGGCAGCTTGTCGCCACGTTTCTGGACTGCAGCCCGGGTCGTGACCAGGATGGTCTCCACACCGTCTTCCTCCCGCACGATGTACACGAGCTTGCCGTCGGGATTGGCCTTCGCCAGGATCTCGAGCAGCACCTCGCGGGCGGACTTGTCGCGGGCCTCGAGCCCGAACGACTGGTTCTTCGTGATGCCCTCCAGCTGGAGGTCGGGACCGATGATGTCCATGGGCGTGCCGATCTCGTCGGCGATCATCTGGATCGATTTCTCGAGCGTGTCCTTGGCGAACACGAGCGTGATCTTCTGCTCGAGCTTGCCGAGGGGACCGGCGGGAACGGCCGCCGCCCCGCCCGCGGTGGGCGGCGCGGGCCCGGCCGCCGCGACCGCCGCTCCCGGCGTCTGGGCGAGCGCCAGTTCGGTGGCCAGCGCGAGGTTGTGCCCCGCCTGCCGCGGCAGGTAGGCGTTGAGCACCACGCCCTTGCCCTCGGCGCCGCTCCGCATCTGGTCGATCACGGTGCGGAGCATCGTCGGCAGCCGGAGCACCAGCACGCGGCCGTAGGGCGACGGGTTCAAGGCGGCACAGTAGAGCTCGACGGCATTGGGAAGTTCGTTCACGCGCTCAACCAACTCGTCGACCAGCTCCTTCGGAGGCACGTCCCGGGTCGCGATCGCGTCGAGCTCGAGGTAGCAGTCGTCGGCAAAGTGGGCCGAGAGCGCCGCCGCCTGCAACGCGTCGCCGAACAGTGCCTCGAGGGGCTTGGCGAGCTTCGCCAGCGGTCCTGCCAACACCACGCGGCCCTGGGTCAGGAGGTAGTGCGGCGAGCCGAACAACGTCAGGTGACGTTTCTCGTCGAGCATGCCCACGAGCTGCTCGAGTTCGAGCGGCAGCTCCGCGAGCATGCCGTCGGCGGAAGCGCCCCGGGACGCCACTGCCTGCCGCACGATCTGCGCGAGCAGCGTCTCCCGAGCCTCCGCCGCACCGGGCAGCCCGCCGGCCTCCGCGGCGATGGCCGCCTCCGGCGCCACCACGAGCACCCGGTTTTTCTCCGTGGAAGGCACCCAGAACGAGAACGGCTTGCCCTTGTGAATCGTCTCGCCCTCCACCTGCGCCGCCGTGGTCGGGCCCCAGGCCTTCCGCCGCGCGGCCTCGTCGGTCGGGATTTCGCAGCCCTCGACCAGCCGGACCACGTAGCCCCCGAGCACCTGCTCGATCCCGCCCGCCTGCCAGCCGGCCTGCAGCGACTCGATGTCGGCGGGCTCGCAGCCACAGAACGCCGCCAGCGCGGCGAGGCCCGCGGCGGCCTGGGGCCCGAGCGACTCGACGAATCTCCGCCCCTCGTCATCGCCGAGCAGATCGGCCGGCCGCGCCAGGAGCACGAGCTGCGAGCCCGGGAGCAGGTAGGCCAGCCGCGGCCGCGGGCCTTCGGTGGGCGCCGCCCACGGCAGATCGGGATCGTCAACCACGACCTGCCTGGCCGTCGCGACGGGGGCGGCCGGCTTGCCGGGTTTGTCCATGCCCGGGCCGGCCTCGTCGCCCGGAGCCGGCTTCTTACCGGATCCGCTCTCGCCCGACCCGCTCTTGCCGACGTTGCCCCAGCCGATCGACTCCTGCTCCGGCTTGGGGACCGGCTTGTCTCGAGGCGTGACCGCCACGGCCACCGGCGCGGGCGGCGGCTCGGGATTCACGTCGAGCCGGCTGACCACGAGCGCCGCCGTGCCCGCGAGGATCGCCAGCGTGATCGCACCCCCGACGAGCCGCAGTTGGTTTCGCCGCCGCCGGATCACCGCGGAAGGTCCGGCGGGCTCCCGGGGAACGGCCGGACCGGCGACCGGACCGAGTGCCAGGCTCGAACCACCGAGAAAATCCGGCAGCGCGTCCCCCGCGGCCGCCGTGGCAGCCACGCCAGCCTGCGCCCCGGAAGGCTGCCGCGCCGCGGCGGCCCCCCCGCTCGTCGCAAGGCCGAGACAGGCGGCGATCGCATCGGCCGCCTCGGCGGCCGTCTGATAGCGTTCCGCCGGGTCGCGGGACATCAGGTAGCCGATCAGGGCCGCCATCTCGGGCGTGACCGCCGGCGGCCCGAGCGGCGTGGGACCGGCACCGAAGGCGGCCCGCTTGAGCGTGCGGGGAGCGTCTCCCTCCCAGCAGGGCAACGACCCGGACACGAGCGCATACAGGATCGCGCCGATCGAATAGACGTCGGTCCGCAGATCGCACACGGCGCCGGGCAGCATCAGCTCCGGAGCCACGTATGCGGCGGCGCGACCGAGCCCCGCGAGTTCCGCGTCGTCGGTCCAGGGCCGGAGCGGCACCCGATGCGGGTCGCCCGCGAGCGGGAACTGCAACAGCCGCACGCGACCCGTCCGCGGCACGCCCCCCGGCGGGGGCTCCCGCCGCAGCACCTCGAGCGAGAGGCTGCCGTGCGGGCCGCCGAGCGCCTGCACCTCCGCGACGGCCCGCGCGATCTGCGAGACGAGCACGCCGGCTTGCACCGCCGGCAAGGCCCCGTGCCGCTGGAGTTCTTCGCCGAGGGTGATGCCGTCGATCTGCTCGCAGACGATCAGTCGGCTCGCCTCGTGCTGTTCGAGGCTCCAGGTGCGGGAGAGCATCGGATCGGTCACCTGGCTGGCGGCCGTGGTTCGCTGCACGATCTCGGTCCAGACGTCGAGCCGCCGGCAATGCTTGGCGTTCAGCAGGACCACGCTCACGATCCGGCTCGAGGGCTCGTGTCGCGCGGTGAAGACAAGCGCATCCCCCTCGCGTTCGTGCCGCTCGAGCAGGCGGTAGTCGCCCAGAAAAAACGGCCCGAGATTGCCGATGGCGAGCCGCTTGGCCTGCCACCGGGTGATCGCGCCACGCTCGGCGAGCCAGGCGGCGATCCCCTTCGCCGTCTGGCCGCCGCAGCGGGACGGGTCGGCCGCGTGCTCCCGCCGGAGCGTGGCAGCCGCGCCGGCGTCGACGAGCCCGCTCTTGCCGAGCAGGCCCCACAACTCGTCTCCGGTAGGCGTCGGCATGGGGGGCGTCCTTTTCCTGCAATGTAGCGACTTTCCCATCGTTTGGGCGGTGACGTTTTTCTTGTGGCGGCCGCCGCAGGCGGGCTATCATCCGCCCGGCCCCGACCGCCGGGCCGGCGCGATCCGCCCGATCACCAATCCCTGCGGCCGGAGGCCGATGACCCCGTGCGTGCCACCGAAGCCACCCGCATCTACTTCGACGCGGCGGCCGATCAGCTCGACCTCTCACCCAGCATGCGGCGGCTGCTTCTCACCGCGAAGCGGGAGGTGCAGGTCAGCATCCCGATCGAGCTCGACTCGGGGGAGTTGGCCACCTTCATCGGCTATCGCGTCCAGCACAACGACGCCCGCGGCCCGCTCAAGGGCGGCCTCCGCTACCACCCCCAGGTCGATCTCGACGAGGTGCGTGGCCTGGCGGCCCTGATGACCTGGAAGACGGCCGTCGTGAACATTCCCTACGGCGGTGCGAAGGGAGGCGTGTCGGTCGATCCGGCGGCCCGCTCGCTGCGGGAGCTGGAGCGGATCACGCGGCGGTTCGTCGACGAGATCCACGACCTGTTCGGCCCCGACGTCGACATCCCGGCTCCCGACATGGGCACCAACGCCGAGATGATGGCCTGGATCATGAACCAGTACGGCAAGTATCGCGGCTTCTCCCCCGCCTGCGTCACCGGCAAGCCGGTCGAGTACCACGGCCTTCCCGGCCGCGAGGAGGCGACCGGCCGGGGCGTCGGCACGCTGACGCTCAAGCTGCTCGGCCGGCTCGGTCGCCGGATTCCCGGCACCCGGGTCGCGATCCAGGGCTTCGGCAACGTGGGCACGCACACGGCGAAGTATCTGGCCGACGCCGAGTGTCGGATCGTAGCCGTGGGCGACGCCGGGGCGGCCTACCACCGGAGCGCGGGCCTCGACGTGCTCGACCTTCTCCGCCACGCCCGCGAGCACGGCGGCCGCCTGTCGGGCTTCACCGGTGGCGACGCGATCACCGCCGCGGAACTGCTGGCCACCGACTGCGATGTGCTCATCCCCGCGGCGCTCGGGGGCGTGCTCACCACGGCCAACGCCGGCTCCGTGCGGGCCCCGATCATCATCGAGGCGGCCAACGCCCCGGTCGAGCCCGATGCCGACGGCATCTTCGCCCAGCGGGGAACGCTCGTGCTGCCCGACATCCTCGCCAACGCCGGCGGCGTGACGGCCAGCTGGTTCGAGTGGGTGCAGAACCGGCAGCACTACCAGTGGGGCATCAACCGCGTCCGCCAGGAGCTCGACCGGATCCTGGGCGAGTCGTTCGAGCAGGTCTGGCAGCTGGCCCAGTCGCGGCAGGTCTCGCTCCGCACGGCGGCCTACATGCTGGGCGTGGGCCGCGTGGCGAAGGCCACCGTCCTGGGCGGCGTGGCGTAGTGGGTGGCTGTTGGCACGCTCGCGCCCCGTCTTGGGTGACGCAGGCTCGGGGCAAGCCGTGCGTTCCGTCTTGGATAACGCAGGCTCGGGACTGCCGGTCCCCGTCGCCCGGACGCTCGCTTCAGGCATCCTGCCTTTCGCTCGCTCGATGCTGGCTTCGCTTTCGGCATCCTGCCTGCGCTCGCCAGCAACGCCGGCTCCGGGGAACCGGCAGCCCCGAGCCATCCAACGTTCGGCCGATCTCGGGTGATCCGGATCCGGGAGGGGTTGCCCATGCCAATCGAGACGGCGTAGGAAACCGAGCGCAGCCGACCAATCCGCCTGCGGCGGATCGGTGCCCGTTGCGAAGCGAGGTTTCCTCCGAGCGACCGGAGGGCAGTTCACTGGGAGCTGGGCTTCGCCCAGCGACCGCAAGCCGGAGCCGACGCCGGGACGGCGGCGACGGCGCGACAGCATCTGGCCGCAGCGAGCGTCCGGCGATGCGGGATGGGCGACCCCGACCCACGCAGCGGGTTGCGTCACCAAGCGCAACCCAGGGTGAACCACTCCTGCTACCACTTGCCCCGCAGCCAGTCGGCGATCAGGCCGACCTGCTGGGGCGTGAGCAGCGGCAGCGAGCCCTCGGCCGCCTTGCCGAAGCTCGGCATCCGGTCGTTGGTCTTGCCGTAGAACCGCTCGTGAGTCGGATCGGTGATGATCCCCACCAGCCACTCGCGACCGCCCCAGCCGGTGAGGTCGCAGGCGGCGCCGAGGTCGGTGCCGTTGTCGCCGAAGCGGTGGCAGGCACCGCACCGCTCTTCGCTGGCCACGAGCTTGCGGCCGGCGGCGATGTCGGCCGCCGGCGCTTTCGGGTCGCCCAGGCCCGACTCCGCCGCCATCGCCGCGATCACGGCCTCGACCTGGGCCGGCTTCCAGGTATCGGCATCCTGCAGGTCGCCCTGTACGAAGCCCACCATGTCGCCGTCCTTGTGAGCGGTGTTGCCGAAGTAGGCCGGGCCGGCCACCTGATCGGGGTCGAGCAGGCCCTTCATCCAGGCCGCCGTGCCGAAGCCGTGGAGATTGGCGGCCGAAGCCTTGGCGAGGATGGTCGGAGCATCCGGACTCGCCGGATCGACGTGGGCGTGGCAGCTCGCGCAGTGCTGGGCGAAGAGCCGCGGCCCCTGCGAGAGCGGGTCGCGACGGACGAGTTCCAGCGCGCCGCCGGGCGGAATCCGCTCCGGCCGGCCGGCCAGCTCGGCGGCCCGCTCGGCGTCGGCGCGGGCCGTCTTCACGGCGGCGAGGAACGCCTCGGAGCGGCGGATCTTCTCGACGGTGTGAAACTGCCCGGCGATCGCCGCGGCCTTGCCCTGGTCGCCGCCGAAGGCCGCCAGGAGCTTCGCCTCGTCGCCACCGGTTTCCTCGAACAGCTTCGCCGCCTCCGCGACCTGCTGCTTGTCGGCCCAGAGGGCGTAGTAGTCCTCGTCGAGGGCCAGCCCCGTCAGCACCGCCACGCCTGCCAGAAGCCCGAGCGTGAAAGCGACGTTGAACCGGTGCCCGAGCTTCCAGTTGCCGAGGATCGGCATCAGGAACATCACCCCCATGATCAGTCCCGGCACCACGATGGCACCGAGGAACTCGCCGGTGGCCCCCCAGCCCTCGAAGACTTTCAGGAACTGGAACAGGAACAGGAAGTACCACTCCGGCCGCGCGGCGGCGTAGGGCTGGGAAGGATCGGCCGGAGCGCCGAGCTCCGCCCCCACGTGCCCCCAGTCGACGTGGCCGCCGGCGAGCATCGTCCGCACGGCCGGCACGAGGATCACGCCCAGCACCACGGCCATCACCGCCAGCATCGCCACCACGTCCTTGAGGAGCTGATCCGGCCAGAACATCCCGTCGGGCCGGGTGACCGGCTGCTTCGCATGCAGGCCATGCTTGCGGAACAGCGCGAGGTGCACGACCAGGAAGGCCACGAGCGTCGCCGGCAGAAAGCCGGCGTGGAGCGCGAAGAACCGGGTCAGCGTGTGGTGGCCATAGTCGGGACCGCCCACGACGAGCTTCTGGATCGCCGGGCCCGCGACGGGCACGAGGCCCGCCAGGTTCGTGGCCACCCGGGTGGCCCAGTAGCCCTTCTGGTCCCAGGGCAGGAGGTAGCCCGTCAGCGCCATGCCCAGGACCAGCATCATCAGGACCAGGCCGAGCCAGAAGTTGACCTCCCGCGGCGCCTTGTAGGCCCCGTCGATCACCACCTGGAGGAGATGGAGCGCGAGCAGGACGACCATCGCCTGGGCCATGAAGTGATGGATGCCGCGGAGCAGCCAGCCGCCGGCCATCTCGTGCTGGATGTACCAGACGCTCTCCCACGCGGTCTGGGCGCTGGCCGAGTAGCTGGCCCAGAGAAAGAGCCCGGTGATCACCTGCGTCATGAACGCGAACACGAGCGTGCTGCCCCAGACATATCGCCAGCGGGCGCCGCCGGGGACCCGCTCGTAAAGGGCCTCGTGCACGAGCCCGCGCCAGCCGGTCCGGTCGTCGAAAAAATCGCCGAGCCGCTTGAGTGGGCCGCCCTGGGCTGCGCGAGGCGTGCTCATCCGCTCGCCTCCTTCGCCGAGATGCCGGTCCGGAAGTTCTCCCACTTCACCGCCACCTCGCCGCCGTCGCTCACGCGGCACTCGAGCGAATCCATCGGCCGGGGCGAAGGGCTCGGTTGCACGATCCCCCCGTCGAGCGTGAACGTGGAGTTGTGGCACGGGCAGCGGAAGCACCGCGCCCCGTCGAGCTCGATGAAGCAGCCGGCGTGGGGGCAGGTGGCCGTGAGGGCCTCGACCTGACGGGAACCCTTCTCGCGCCGCAGGTAGACCGCGCCGATCGGCTCGCGGGGGAAGCCCGTCCAGGCGTCGATCCGGTCGGCGATCACCGCGAACTGCCGGGGCAGGCCGTCGTCGGGGACGGCCGACAACTCCGTGACCGGCAGGAACGTGGCCGCGGCACCCTTGCGCCGCAGCGGGTCGAGAAACGCCCACACGCCCGCCGCGACGGGTGCGAGCGTCGCCAGGCCGCCGCAGGCCACCGCCGCCACCTTGGCGAGGAAGCCGCGGCGGGAATCACCGGTTTCAGTTGTCATGGTGATGTTGACTTCCGCTTGATCAACGCAGCCCACCGATCCAACTGTTGTACCTCGTCGAAATCGCGTTGTCTGCCTGGTGACGCCGAAAGCCGGCTGGCATGTGTCACTTGTCGGTGAGGGGCTGCCCATGCTCCGAGAGCCGGCCTTGCCGGCAAGCGAAGCCATGGATGGCGAAGCGCAGCCAGCATGGAGTGAACGGAGGCCGGAAGGGCCGGAGCGAACGTCCGGCGACGGGGCGTGGGCAGCCCCGAACCGTCGCCATCCGCGTCCATCATCCTGCTCAATCGTCGCGTGCCCGCGCCATCCAAGCCTCATCCACCGCCGCCCGAACCTGGTCGTGCACCGCCTCGAACGGGCCGTCGATGATCGCCCCGGCCGCCGCCCGATGGCCGCCGCCGCCGAACCGCCCCGCCAGGGCGCTGCAGTCGACGGGCCCGCGGCTCCGGAAGCTCACCTTGATCCGCCCGTCGGGCTGCTCGATCAGGATGGCCGCCACCTCCGTGCCCTTGACGGCGAGCGTGAGGTTGATCAGGTCCTCCGTGTCGGCCGGCAGGGCGCCGGCCTCCTTGATGTCCTGCTGCCGGACCTGCGAGAAGATCACCCGCCCCTCGTGCGCCGTGGCCGCGCCGGCGAGTGTGCGGCCGACGAGATTGAGCCGGGCCAGGGAGTCCTGCTCGAACAGTTCCCGATAGATGGCCGGCGGACTCGCGCCGGCGTCGACCAGCCGGCCGGCGATCCGGAAGCTCTCGCCCGAGACGCTCGGAAAGCGAAAGCCTCCCGTGTCGGTGGAGAGACCGGCGTAGAGCGGCGTGGCGATCGCCTCGGTGAACGGCACCTTCAGCCGGAGGCCGATCTCGTACACGATCCGGGCCGTCGCCTCGGCGGACGTGTCCTTGAACCACAGGTCGCAGAGGTCGTCCTCGCTGACGTGGTGGTCGATCACGAGCACGCGGTCCCGCATGCCCTTGGCCACGTCGCCCATCGCGCCCAGCTGGGCCCAGGCGCTCGTGTCGAGCACGATCAGCAGGTCGCGGTCGGCCAGATCCGCCGGCTTGACACCGCCGGCCAGCGATTCGAGCCGGTGGTGGGGGTCGATCCAGGCGAGGTTCGGGGGCGTGGCCTGGGCGTTGACGATCCGCACGTGCTTGCCCAGCGCCGTGAGGATGCCGGCCATGCCCAGCTCGCTCCCCAGGGCGTCGCAGTCGGGGCGGACGTGGCTGGTGAGCACGAACCGCTCGCGGCTTCGCAGCAGATCGAGCAGGCTGGCCCAGTCGAGTCGCATCATGTCTCCCGTGCGGGGGCAGGCTGGCCGGAAGCGATCGCCGCGGCCCGGGCCACGTCGGCGGTCAACTGACGCTTGAGCTCGTCGACCGACGCGAAGCGACGAGTGTCGCGCAGCCGCTCGAGGAAGTCAACGTCGAGCACGCGGCCGTAGCAGTCGCCCGAGAAGCCCACCAGATGGGCCTCGACCGTGGGCGTGGTCGTTTCGAACGTCGGGCTCGTGCCGATGTTCACGGCGGCCGGAAACCAGGCGGACGGCGGGCCACCATCGGCCAGCCGGGCGCGGGCGACGTAGACGCCGGCCGCCGGCACGAGGGTGGCGATCCGGCCGAGGTTCGCCGTGGGAAATCCCAGCCCCGCACCCCGCCGCGCGCCCGGCTCGACGACGCCGGTCACGCGGTAGGCCGCGGTCGCGAGCGCCGCCGCGGCGGCGACGTCCCCGGAGGTCAGCAGCGAGCGGAGCCGGGAGCTCGAGACGGTCTCCCCGGCGATGCTCACCGCCGGGACCACCTCCACGGTCCCCCCCTCGGCCGCGGCCAAACGGGCCAGCGACTCCACGTCGCCGCCCCGCCCCGAGCCGAACCGGAAGTCCTGTCCTTCGACGAACGCCACGCCCCCCAACTGCCCGCGCAGGATGCGGGCGAAGAAGTCCTCGGCCGAGAGGGCCACGAAGGCGGCGTCGGTCGGCTGCACCAGCACGGCGTCGATCCCGAGCGCGAGCAGCAGTTCGGCACGGCGGGCGGGCGTGGTCAGCGGAGCGGGCGCCCGGTCGGGCCGCACGAGGCTCGCGGGGTGGGGATCGAACGTGAGCGCGACGGCCGGAACCCCGAGTGTCCCGGCGGCGGCGGCGAGCCGCCGGACGATGGCGGCATGCCCGAGATGGACCCCGTCGAAGTTGCCCACGGCGACGGCCGACCTGGCCAGCGGCGGAGAGCACGCTGGGGAACCGAAGACGAGCGGGGCGGGGAGCGGCACGGCGGCGGGGCGGCGCGGGCGGAGAGTCCGATCCGGGCAGTGTAGCGGATTGAAGGTATCATGATGGTCCTTCAGACAGGCCGTCAGGAAGCCCGCCGTGGACCACGAGCACGACGAACGCCAGATCTGGCTCTCTCCGGACATGGCCTGCCGACTGGCGGCCATCGACATCGGGTCCAACAGCGTCCGGCTGTTCGTGGCCGAAGCCCTCCGGGGCGGTGCCTATCGGATCCTCGACGAGGAGCGGGAGCCGACCCGCCTCGGCCGGAGCGTGTCGGCGGAGGGACGGCTCGACGAGGAGACGATGGACCGCACCGTGGCGGCCCTCCGATCCTTCAAGGAAATCGCCGCCGGCTACCAGGTGACGGCCCTGCGGACGATCGCGACCTGCGCCGTGCGGGAGGCCCGCAACGGGCCGGAGTTCTGCCGCCGTGTGCGGGAGCAGGTGGGACTCGAGGTGGAGGTGATCTCGGGCGAGCGGGAGGCGCGGCTGGCGTTTGCGAGTGTCCGTCTCGCCTTCGACCTCACGGGCCGCAACGTCGTGATGGCCGACATCGGCGGTGGCAGCACCGAGATCGTGTTCGCCACGGGCAATCTCATCGAGTCGATCTTCTCGACCCCGCTCGGCGTGGTTCGGCTCACCGAGCAGTTCGGCCTCGGCGAGGGAACCGACGCGGCGGCGCTTCAGAGGGGCCTCGGCGAACTGGACGCCGGGATCGCGAACGTCCTCAAGAAGCAGACCACGCGGCCCCTGTTCGCCCCGCACTTTCTGGTCGGTTGCGGCGGCACCTTCACCACGCTCGCCGAACTCGTGATGGCCGGCAAGCGGGAGGCCGATCTGCCGGTGGCCGGCTACCGCGTCTCGCATGCGGAGGTCCGCCATCTGCTCGACCGGCTCAAGAAGATCCCGCTCCGCATCCGCCGGACCTTGACGGGCATGACGCCCGACCGGGCCGACATCATCCTGGCTGGCCTGTCGATCATCGACGCGCTGATGAAGCGGTTCCGTGTCAACCTGCTCATGGTCCACACCCGCGGCGTGCGGGACGGGCTCGTCCGCGAGATGATCGACGAGCTCTCGATGCCGGCTCCGGCCGGCGACCAGGCCAGCCAGCGGGAGGCGGCGATCGAACGCCTCGCGGCCGCCTGCTCGGGCGAACTCGAACACGGCCGCGCGGTGGCGACGCTGGCGGGCCGGATGTTCGAACAGCTCGCCGAGCCGCTCGAGCTGCCGCCGGCCGATCGGCAGCTGCTGGCGATCGCCGCCCGGCTGCAGGACGTGGGCTACGTGATCAACTACGACCAGCACCACAAGCACAGCTACCACCTGATCCGCAACAGCCGGCTCCCGGGCCTGCGGCCCCACGAGGTCGAGCTGATCGCCAACGTGGCCCGCTACCACCGGGGCGCCCTCCCCAGGCGCAAGCACAAGAACCTCGCGCGGCTCTCGTCCGCCGACCAGCAGCGTGTGCAGCGGCTGGCGGCGATCCTCCGGCTGGCCGGCGGCCTCGACCGCAGCCGCACGCAGCAGGTGCGGGACGTGATCGTGGCGGTGGCCGACGGCCGCGTGGTCATGGACGTGGTGGCCGACCAGGAACCGCAGGCCGACATCTGGGGGGCGCAGCGGCGGACGGAACTCTTCGAGAAAGCCTTCGGCCTGCCGGTCGAGATCCGCTGGGCGCCGGGCCAGGCCACCGCGGCCGCGGGCTGACCGCGGGCCGTCGCCACGCCTGCCGTGAGACCGAATCCGCCGCCCGGTGGTTCGGCTCCGTGGCTTCACAACCGTCAGAGGCCGCAGAGGCGGGACGGAACGGAAGATTCAGAAGTCTTCGGCCGCCGGGCGACGATCTCTCGCTCGAAGCTCTGTCCGCCTCGAAGCCCTGTCCGCCCGGCACCTGGAACAACCCATGCACCGCCGCTTCACCGTCGCCTTGATGCTCGCCATGCTCGGGGCCGCCTGCCTGCCCGCCGAGGCGGCCGGCGGGCGGCGGTTTCGCGGGGCCTACTCCGCGGCCTCGACGGGCACTCCCCGAAATCAGGCTCCCTACGCCCCCGGCGCGAGCCCCTACGTGACCGGCCACGGCACGCGGCCCAAATACTTCGTGCCCCCCACCAACCCGCGCACGCCCACCTGGAAGATGTATGGCACGCCGCCGGGGGTCGTCCCGGGCGACTGGCCCAGCTACGCTCCCCTTGGATTCGGCGGCTACCGCTTCCCCGCGGTCGGCTCCCAGGCCTACCGCTAGGCCGGGCCCGGGCTCCCGCCGATCCGGGATCCCGCCTCCGTGCCTGACCGGTCGCCGCAGCTGCTCGAGGTCACCGACGCCGGCCTGTACTGTGCCGCCGGCGATTTTTACGTCGATCCCTGGCGACGGGTCGAGCGGGCGGTGATCACCCACGCCCATGCCGACCACGCCCGCCCCGGCTGCGGCCGCTACCTCTGCGCGGCACCCGGCAAGAGCGTGCTCCGCACCCGGATGGGAGGCACCGCCGCGATCGACGCGGTCCGCTACGGCGAGCCCACCACGATCCGCGGCGTGACCGTCTCGCTCCACCCGGCCGGCCACGTGCTCGGATCGGCCCAGGTGCGGATCGCGCACCGGGGCCAGACCTGGGTGGTCACCGGCGACTACAAGCTCCAGGCCGACCCGACCTGCGCGGGCTTCGAGCCGGTGCCCTGCGACGTGTTCGTCACGGAGAGCACGTTCGGGCTGCCGGTCTACCGCTGGCCCGACCCGGCGACGGTCGCCGCCGAGATCAACGCCTGGTGGCGGGCCAACCGCGACGCCGGCCGCACCAGCGTGATCCTCGCCTACGCCCTGGGCAAGGCACAGCGGCTGGCGGCGCTCGTCGATCCCGAAATCGGCCCGCTCGTGGCCCACGGCGCCGTGATGAAACTCGTCGAGGCCTACCGCGCCAGCGGCGTGAAGCTGCCGCCGATCGACCGCGTGCCACCGCGGGCGCGGCGCGTGGGCAACGGCCGGGCGCTCGTGATCGCGCCGCCGAGCGTGCTGGGCGGGTCGTGGCTCAAACTGTTCGGCGAGACGAGCGTGGCGGTGGCGTCGGGCTGGATGACCGTCCGCGGCGTGCGCCGCCGGCGAAACGTCGACAAGGGCTTCGTCGTCTCCGACCATGCCGACTTTCCCGGCTTGCTCGCCGCGGTCGAGGCGTCGCGGGCCGGCCGGGTGCTCGCCACCCACGGGTTCGCCGACGTGCTCGCCCGGTTGCTCCGCGAGCGGGGCCTCGACGCCGCCCCGCTGGCCACACGGTTCACCGGCGAGGCGCCCCCGGACGTCGCGAGCGAGGACGACGATCGCGACGCAGACGATCAGGCCAAACCCGACCCCGACGACGCCGCGGGCGATGAGGCCCCCGCCCTGCCCCCATGAAACAGTTCACCGACCTCTACTGGCGGCTCGACGCCACGACGCGGACGCAGGAAAAACTCGCGGCCCTGGTCGACTACTTCGCCGCGACCGCTCCGGCCGACGCCGCCTGCGCCGTGAGCGTGCTCTGCGGCGCGCGGCAACTCCGGGCGGTCTCGACCACGCTCCTCCGGCAGTGGGTGGCCGAGGAGACGGGCCTGCCGGAATGGCTGGTCGAGGACGCCTACGCCCATGTGGGCGACCTGGCCGAGACGCTCGCGCTGCTGCTGCCCGACGCGGCCCCCGACGCCCCGGCCGCGCCGCGGCCCGGCCTCGCCGAGACGGTCGCGACGACGATCCACGCGATCCGCGACGCCCCCGAGGCCCGCAAGCGCGAGGTGGTCACCGCGACCTGGCGACGGCTCGCCCCCCGGGAGCGGATCGTGTGGCACAAGCTGCTCACGGGGGGCCTGCGGGTGGGCGTCTCGCGCACGCTCGTGGCCCGCGCGCTCGCGGAGGTCGCGGGCGTCGAGCCGGCGGTCATGACCCACCGGCTGATGGGCGTGGCCGGCGACACGCTCGACGCCGACGGCTTCACGCAGCTGCTTGCCCGCGAGACCGCCGCCGACGACCGCCGCCCGTATCCCTTCTTCCTGGCGTCGGCGGTCGAGCAGGCCGACCCCGCCGCCGTGGCCGCCGAGCTGGGATCGGTGGCCGAGTGGCAGGCCGAGTGGAAGTGGGACGGCATGCGGGCCCAGATCGTCCGCCGTGGCGACGACGTCACGCTCTGGAGCCGCGGCGAAGAGCTCGTCAACGACGCCTTCCCCGAGATCGTCGCCGCCGCCGGCCGGCTGCCCCCGGGAACGGTGCTCGACGGCGAGCTGCTCGCCGTCGGCCGCAGTCGGCCCGCCGCCGGCCTCACGCTGCTCGGCTTCGCGGCGCTCTCGAAGCGGGCCGGTCGTCGCACGGTGCCCAGGAAGATCCTCACCGAGATCCCGGCCGTGTTCGTGGCCTACGACCTCGTCGAGCATGCCGGCGTCGACCTCCGACCCCGCCCGCTCGCCGACCGGCGTGGCCTGCTCGAGTCGGTCGTGCCGTCCTGCTTCGGCGCCGCGCTCGCGGGGCCGGCCGTCGCGGACGCCGTCCTGTTTCGCTCGCCCCTCGTCACGGCCGACTCCTGGGAGGGGCTCGCCGCCCGACGGGCGGAGTCTCGCAGCCGCGGCGTCGAAGGGCTGATGCTCAAGCGGCGGTCGAGCTCCTATGGCACCGGACGCACCCGCGGCGAGTGGTGGAAGTGGAAGATCGACCCGCTCGAGATCGACGCGGTCTTGCTCTACGCGCAGGCGGGGCACGGCCGCCGCGCCGGCCTCCACAGCGACTACACGCTCGGCGTCTGGGACGGGGACCGGCTGGTCACGATCGCCAAGGCCTACTCGGGCCTGGCCGACGCCGAGATCGTGGAGATCGACCGGATCGTGCGGGCCACCACGATCGAGCGACACGGCCCGGTGCGGATCTGCGAGCCCACGCTCGTGATGCAGTTGGCCTTCGAGGGCGTGGCCGCCTCCACGCGGCACAAGTCAGGCGTGGCCGTCCGCTTCCCGCGGATCGTCCGCTGGCGGCGCGACAAGAACCCCGCCGAGGCCGGCACCCTGGCCGATCTGCGACGCATGCTTGCCCAGTTTTCGTGACCGGACGCGATCCGCACGACGGCCTTCCGCCGCTTGCCCAGTTTGCCCGGCCGCTTGGTCCGGTCGAAACGATCGTCATGCAGCCTGCGGGCCGTGCCGAATAGAAGGGTGCGCGGAGGCGTGCCTCCGGCAACGGTTGCATCGGCACGAAGGGGGTGGGGGATGATCAAGGGGTGGCGCAGCACCAGGGTGACCTTCCTGGCGACGATCGTCGCGGCTCTGGGTGGCGGCGGTGGCCCGCGAGACGGTTTCGCAGCCGACCTTCCAGCCGACGCGGTGGCCGAGGTCGTCGGCGCCGAGGAGCCAACCGGCGGCGAGATCGAGGTCGCTTCGGTCGCCGACCCGGCAGTCGAGGACGCGGTGGTCGAGGACCCTGCAGTCGAGGACGCGGTGGTCGAGGAAACCGCCGTGGCCGAGGCCGTCAACGCCGAGGAGCCGACCCCGGCGGAGACCACGAGCGCCGACCTTCCGCCCGAACCGATCGAGGCCGGGTCGATCCTGATGGAGAGCGTGCCCGAGGCGCCCAGCGTCGGCACGATCATCGAGGAGGAGATCGTCGAGTTCACCCCGCATGACGTGGTCGGCTCCTGCTCGAGTTGCACCGCGGGGGGCTGCACGGGCGGCTGCGAACGCCCGCACTCCGGCGTCGGAGAGACCTACTGGATCGTCGACAGCGTGTTTCTCCAACGCGACAACCAGTCGACCGATCAGATCCTGGCCGCCATCGGACCGAACGCCATCATTACCTCGGGAGAGCCCCAGTTCGCGGTGCAGCCGGGCCTGCGGCTGTTTCGCGGGCGGATCGACGACTGCGGCCGCGGGTGGGAACTGGGCTACCTCGGCGTCTGGAACATGTTCGCCGATCTCGAAGAGGGCGGCCGCGGCGACATCAACGGTGGCGATCCGCTCTCGTTCGTCGTGGACGGCTTCGACCGCCGGTCGCTGGCCCGCGTCACCTACGCCTCGACGCTCAACACGGCCGAGGCCAACTTCCTCTGGCGGCGCTGCCATCGCGGCTTCTCCCGCCACTCCGCCTATCCCTGGGAGCGATGCGGCAACTACCGACGCGGCACCGTCGACTGGCTGGCCGGCTTCCGCTGGGCCGGCCTCGACGAGGCGACGTCTCTCCAGCTCTCCGGCGGAAACTTCTCCGGCCCGAGCAGCTACAACATCCGCAGTTCGACCAACCTGTTCGGGGCCCAGATCGGCGGTCGCGGTCGGATGGAGTGGGATCGCTGGGCCATCGACGGCTGGGCGAAGGCCGCGCTCGCCGGCACGGCCATGTCGCAGTCAGCCGATCCGATCACGTCGGTGAATACGCCCTCCGCCCCACCGTACCGTTCCGCCCGCTCGGTCACCGAGGGGGGCGTGGGCTTCATCGGCGACCTGAACGTGAACCTGTCCTACCGGCTGAGCGACACCTGGCGGCTGCGCACCGGCTACAACTTTCTCTGGCTCACCGGCGTGGCGTTGGCTCCCAACCAGTTCGACTTCGCGGCCAGCAGCACCGGCGGCACCGGCCTCAACGGCGGCGCGGGCGTGTTTCTCCACGGGGCCAACCTCGGCCTCGAAGCGGCTTGGTGACCCCGGCTCAGGTCGTCGACACCGCGCGAGCGGTGGACGAAAGCGTGGCGGCGGCTCCCGGGAGTGCCACCCGTACTGACAAGCCTCGGTCAGGGTCCCGGAGTGTCCATTTTTCTTCGGATCCGGGGTTTTCCTCCGTCCGGTGCCCTGGAATCCTCCGCCCCGCCGGCCCGGGCGGCTACGCTGTCGAAATGGCGACGAAATCTCGGAGATCCGGCCGGCGGCCGCCGGAGCCGCCCCTCGGCTTGGACGCTGCGGTCGACCGATTCAGGGGCTGGTTCGCCGGCCGCGGCTGGGCGACCTTCGACTTCCAGGCGGAGGTCTGGCGGGCGATGCAGGCCGGCACCAGCGGTCTGCTCCACGCCCCGACCGGCACCGGCAAGACCCTGGCGGCCTGGCTCGGCGCGGTGGCCCGGCTGACCGGCCCGGCCGGCACCGCGCCCGCGGCCGGCGGGCTGCGGCTGGTCTGGATCACGCCGCTTCGGGCCCTCGCTGCCGACACGGCCGCCGCGCTCGAGGAGCCGCTCCGGCCCCTCGAGCCGCTGACCACCGGACTCTCCGTCGGCATCCGCACCGGCGACACGTCGCAGGCTGATCGCCGCCGGCTCCGCGACAACTGGCCCACGGCGCTCGTCACCACCCCCGAAACCCTCTCGATCCTGCTCTCGCTGGAGACGGCCCACGAGATCTTCGCTTCGCTCGACACCGTGGTCGTCGACGAATGGCACGAACTGCTCTCGACGAAACGGGGGGTGCAGACGGAACTGGCGCTGGCCCGCCTGCGGGCCCTGCGGCCCGCGCTCGTCACCTGGGGCCTGTCGGCCACGCTGGCCAACCTCCCCGAGGCGACCGCCGCCCTCGTGGGCCCGGCCGCGGCCGGGGAGACCACGCTCGTCTCGGCGGCGATCCCGCGCTCGCTCGAGATCGAGACCCTGATCCCGGAGCCGATGGAACGCTTTCCCTGGGCCGGCCACATGGGGATGCGGCTCCTGCCCCAGGTGCTCGCGGCGATCGACCGGGCCGAGACCTCGCTCGTGTTCACCAACACCCGCTCGCAGGCCGAGCGGTGGTTCGACGCCATCCGCCAGGCGCGGCCCGACTGGAAGAACCGGCTCGCCCTCCACCATGGCTCGGTCGACCGCGAACTCCGCGCGGCCGCCGAGCAGGGGCTGAAGCGAGGGAAGATGAAGTGCGTGGTGGCCACGTCGAGCCTCGACCTCGGCGTCGACTTCGGCCCGGTCGACCAGGTGTTCCAAGTGGGCAGCCCCAAGGGGATCGCCCGGTTGCTCCAGCGGGCCGGCCGCAGCGGCCACGCCCCGGGGGCCACCGGCCGGCTCGTCTGCGTGCCCACCCACGCGCTCGAACTGATCGAGTGCGCCGCGGCCCGCGGGGCCTGCGAGCGGGGCACGGTCGAGGCCCGTGAACCGCTCGAGCACGCGCTCGACTGCCTCGCCCAGCACATCGTCACCGTCGCCTGCAGCGGCGGCTTCCGCGAGGCGGATCTCCTGGCGGAGGTCCGCTCGACCCGCGCCTTCGCGAACCTCGACGACGCATCGTGGCGGTGGGCGCTGGATTTCGCCACCCGCGGCGGGCCCGCGCTCGCCGCCTATCCCGACTTCGCGCGGATCAAGGAGCGGTTCGGCCGCTGGTACGTCGCCAGCCCGGCGCTGGCCCGGAAGCACCGGATGGGCATCGGCACGATCGCCGGCGACGCGACCGTGGAGGTGAAGTGGCTGCGGGGCGGACGCCTGGGCACCGTCGAGGAGTCGTTCATCTCGCGGATGAAGGAGGGGGACCGCTTCCTGTTCGCCGGCCGGCCGCTCGTGCTCTTCCGCTTCGACGGCCTCACCGCCTGGGTGAAACGGTCTCGCTCCCCCGCCCCGCTGCAGGTGCCCCGCTGGAATGGCGGCCGGATGCCGCTCACCACGCTCCTTTCTGACGCCGTGCTCGACCTCGTCCGCGACGCGACGCGGCCCGGAGCGCCGGCGGCCCGCGAGCTCGAGGCCGTGCGGCCGCTGCTCGCGATCCAGGCCCGCTGGAGCCGGCTGCCCGACCGCGACACGCTGCTGGTGGAGCGCTGGCGGGGCCGCGACGGCGAGCACGCCTTCGTGTTTCCCTTCGCGGGCCGGCTCGTCCACGAAGGGCTGGCCTCGCTCGTCGCCTGGCGGCTGGCGAGCCACAAGCCCGCCACGCTCACGCTGGCCTTCAACGACTGGGGCTTCGAGCTTTCGGGCCGCGACGCCCTCCCCTCCTCGGCTGCCGAGTGGCGGCGGCTCCTGTCGCCGATGCAGCTGCTCGACGACCTGATGAACTGCCTCAACTCGACGGAGATGGCCCGCCGCCACTTCCGTGAGATCGCCCGGGTCGCCGGGCTCGTGCAGGGCGGCGGCCGCAGCGACCGGCAGACGCAGGCCTCGGCCGGGCTGATCTTCGACGTGCTCACCGAGCACGACGCCGGCAACATGCTCCTCGCACAGGCCCGACGCGAGGTGCTCGAGCGGCAGTTCGAGTTTCAGCGGCTCGCGGCGGCCGTGGACCGGATCGCCGCCCAGGAGATCCGCGTCGTCGAGACCCCGCGGCTCACGCCGCTGGCCTTCCCGATCTGGGCCGAGTTCATCCAGGCGCGGCTGACGACGAAGGATTGGCTCGAGCGGATCACCGACATGGCCCGCGAGCTCGAGCAGGCCGCGGACGACCGTGCGGCGGGTCGTGGGTGACGCAGGCGAGGGGTTGCCCGAGCCCTCTCGCGCGGATGCTTCGAGAGCCTTGCGCACAGGCTCGGGGCCAGTCCAGCCATCTCGCCGGACGCTCGCTTCAGGCATCCTGCCTTCCGCTCGCTCGGAGAAAACCTCGCTCCGCAATCCTTGCTGCGCTCGGTTTTCTACGCCGGCTCGATTGGCATGGGCTGGCCCCTCGCAGTCCTTGGATACGCCACATGGCCCGTTGATCGCGATGTCCGGGAGCCGGAGGTTACCCGCCGCTACGAGAACCTTTCGGTCTCGTATAACGATTGCATGCGCATCCTTCCCGTCACCGCCGCCGTCGAGGCTCCGGCCGCCGAGGCCGACATCGTGCTCGTGCCGGGACGGGCGGCCTATCTGCCGGCGACCGGCACGCTGCTCGTGGCCGACCTCCACCTCGGCAAGGCGGCCACGTTTCGCAGCCAGGGCATCCCCGTGCCCGAGGGCTCGGCGCAGAAAGACCTCGTGCGGCTCGCGCGGCTCGTGACCGCGACCCGGGCCCGGCGGCTGATCGTGCTCGGCGATCTGTTCCACGCCAAAAGCGGCTGCACCGGCGAGGTGTTCGCCGAGTTCAGCGCCGCGCGCGGAGGATTTGCCGACACCGAGGTGCTGCTCGTGGCGGGCAACCACGACCGGTCGGTCGGCCGCCTGCCGGCGGACCTGGGCATCGACTCCGTGCTGCGGACCCACGACGAGCCGCCGTTTCACTTCGTCCACGAGCCGGGCACGCCGCTCCCCGAGCCCGACCGCGACGCGCCCTTCACGATCGCCGGCCACCTGCATCCCGTGGTCGCGCTGGCCTCGCCGTCGGGCGACCGGTTCACCGACCGCTGCTTCGTGGCCGAGCCGGGGCTGTTGGTGTTGCCGGCCTTCGGCTCGTTCACCGGCGGCCACCGGGTGAGCCCGACCGACCGCTCCCGGGTCTGGATCGCCCGCGACGATGGCGTCGTGGACGTGAGCCGATTGGTGCAACTCGCCCGCTGACCGGGCTCACGCCGCGGCGAACCGCTTCGCGACCTCGTCCCAGTCGACCACCTTCCACCAGGCCTTGATGTAGTCGGGCCGGCGGTTCTGGTAGTTCAGGTAGTAGGCGTGCTCCCAGACGTCGAGACCCACCAGCGGCGTCTTGCCCTGCGAGATCGGCGAGTCTTGATTCGCCGTGGCGAGGATCTCGAGGCCTTCGGGCCCCGCGGCCAGCCAGGCCCAGCCGCTGCCGAACTGCCCCGCCGCCGCGGCACTGAACAGCTCCTGGAACTTCTCGACCGAGCCGAACTTCGCCGCGAGCGCCTCGGCGAGCTTGCCGGCGGGGGCGTTGGCCTCCCGCGGCGGCCGCATCACCGTCCAGAAGAGCGTGTGGTTGGCGTGACCGCCACCCTGGTTGCGGACGGCCGTCCGCACCGCCTCGGGGATCGCAGGCAGGTTCGCGAGCAGCTGCTCGACCGTCTTGCCGGCCAGCGACGGCTCGGCGGCGACGGCGGCGTTGAGCTTGTCGATGTAGGCCTGATGGTGCTTGGTGTGATGGATGGTCATCGTCTTCGCGTCGATGACCGGCTCGAGCGCGTCGGCGGCGTAGGGCAGCGGCGGGAGCGTGAAGGCCGCGTCGGCCGCCGGCAGGGGCGAGCCGCGGCCGACGACGGCGGCGCCGCCCAGGGCGAGGCCGGTGCAAAGGAAACTGCGGCGGCTGGGAAACGTGCGGGGCGAGGCGTTCATCGGGCGGGTTCTCCTCGGAAAGACGAAGGCGGCGAGACGCGAAGGCTGAACGACCCGGGTCATGGTAGCACGATCGCGGCCCGGAAGCCGACGTGCAGCCGCTCGAGCAGGTCGCGGGCCGTCAGGGAGATCTGGCCGAGATCGGCGGCGGCGGCGTCGCCGGCGACCCCGTGCACCCAGACCGCGAGCCTGGCGGCGGCGAAAGGCTCCATGCCCTGCGCGAGCAGCGCCGCCACCACGCCGGTGAGCACGTCGCCCGTGCCGGCCGTGGCCATGCCGGGGTTGCCCGTCTCGTTGACCGCCTCGTGGCGGGCTCCCGCGACGAGCGTGCCGGCCCCTTTGAGGACGACCACCGTTTCCGCCTCGGCGGCGAACCCACGGGCGAGTCGGCAGAGCTCGTCGCGATCGGTGGCCTGCGGCCCGGACGGATCGCGACCGGCGAGGCGGAGCATCTCGCCGGCGTGCGGCGTGACCAGCCGCGGACCGGCGTGAACCCGCCGGGCGGCAGGGTCCAACAGGCTGACCGCCCACAGGGCGTCGGCATCGAACACCGCGGGAAGAGCCGCCTCACGCCAGAGCGTCGCCACGAGCGCCGCCACCTCGCCCGACCGCCCGAGGCCCGGACCGATCGCCACCGCCGACGCGCGACCGACGGCCTGGATGATCGCGGTCACGGCACCGGCGGCGAACGTGCCCTCGCCCGTCGCCGGAAGCCCACGGGTCATGACGCAGGGATCGAACCCGGCCGAGATCGCCACGACCGGCTCGGGCACGATCGCCTCGACCAGGCCGGCCCCGCTCTTGAGCGCCGCCGAGGCCGTCAGCGCCGGTGCACCCGCCATGCCGACCGAACCGCCGACGACGAGCACGCGGCCGAAGTCCCGCTTGCTCGCGGCCGACGGCCGGGGGGGTGGAACTGGCAGATCGCGTGGAGGCGTGGCTGGCGAAGTCGTCATCAAGGGAGTCGCGACGGCTTCGGTGGGTGAGTCCACGGCCGCAGGGCCGCGCGTGGCGACCGGCCGCCCGCCCGCCCGAACCGCCTCCGTACCTTGACCGAAACCTCCCGAGACCGCTACCCTCCCCCGAGTTTGCCGACGTTTTTCGGCCGCCCGGACGGCCGCCCTGGAGACATTCCACCCTCATGTGTGCCGCACCCAACCGGGCCGACATCTTCGACGTCAAGAAAGTTCGCCAGCTCATCGAGCTGATGAAGGAACACGATCTGTCGGAGCTCGACCTGCGGCAGGCCGACCACCGGGTCAAGATTCGCCGCGGGGGCGAGGTGGTCGCCTACACAGGTCCGGTGCAGGCTGCCCCGGCCCCGCTGGCGGCCGCTCCGGCGGCCCCCGCCGCGGCCGCCCCGGCCGCCGCAGCCGATTCCCGGATGCTCGTCATCAAGAGCCCCATGGTCGGCACGTTCTACAAGGCCTCGGGGCCCGACGCCCCCGCGTTCGTGAAGGTGGGCGACCGGATCGGCCCCGAGAAGACCGTCTGCATCATCGAGGCGATGAAGGTCTTCAACGAGATTCCCGCGGGTGTCTCCGGACAGGTCGTGGCGATCCTCGTCGAGAACGGTGCACCGGTCGAGTTCGGCCAGCCGCTCATCAAGGTCGAGCCCGACGCCTGAGCCTCGCCCGGCTCGCGTTTCCGGACCGGCGCGGAGACCGGGCCCCGAACCGGAATCAGGACCGGAATCACGACCGGAATCCCCCAGGCAGCCCCCCATGTTCAAGCGGATCCTGATAGCCAACCGCGGCGAGATCGCCCTCCGGGTGATCCGTGCCTGCCGCGAACTCGGTGTCGAGACCGTCGCGATCTACAGCGAGGCCGATCGCGACGCCCCCTACCTCGAACTCGCCGACGAGGCGATCTGCGTCGGCCCGGCCAAGGCGGCCGACAGCTACCTGCGGATCGACCGGGTGATCAGTGCCGCCGAGATCGGCAACGTGCAGGCGATCCACCCCGGCTACGGATTCCTGTCGGAGAACTCGCACTTCGCCGAGGTCTGCCGCTCCTGCGACATCGGCTTCATCGGGCCGGCGCCGGAGGCGATGCAGCGGCTGGGCGACAAGAACTCCGCCCGGGCGCTGGCCCGCGAGGCGGGCGTGCCGACCGTGCCCGGCAGCGAGGGCCTGCTCACGAGCGAGCAGGAGGCGGTGAAAATCGCCCGCGAGATCGGCTTCCCGGTGCTGCTCAAGGCCACGGCCGGCGGCGGCGGCAAGGGCATGCGGGTGGCGGCCAACGACCTCTCGCTGGCGACCGCCTGGCAGCAGGCCTCGGCCGAGGCCCAGGCCGCCTTCGGCAATCCCGGCATCTACATCGAGAAATACATCGAGCGGCCGCGGCACGTGGAGATCCAGATCCTCGCCGACACCCACGGCCAGGTGTTCCATCTCTGGGAACGCGACTGCTCGACCCAGCGGCGGCACCAGAAGCTGATCGAGGAGAGCCCCTCGCCCCGGCTGCCGCAGGCCACGCGGCAGGCGATGGCCGAGGCGGCGGTGCGGCTGGCCAAGACCGCCGGCTATTACTCGGCCGGCACGGTCGAGTTCATCGTCGACCAGGAAGACAACTTCTACTTCATCGAGGTCAACGCCCGGATCCAGGTCGAGCATCCGGTCAGCGAGATGGTGACCGGGATCGACCTCGTGAAAGCGCAGATTCGCGTCGCCGCGGGCGAGAAACTCGCCCTCGAGCAGGCCGACATCGTGCCCCGGGGCCACGCCATCGAGTGCCGGATCAACGCCGAGGATCCGGCCCACAACTTCCGGCCGAATCCGGGCCGGATCGAGCGGATCATCGCCCCGGGCGGGTTCGGCGTCCGCTGGGATTCGCACGCCACCACCGGCTACGTGGTGCCGCCCCACTACGACTCGCTCGTGGGCAAGCTGATCGTGCACCAGGCCACCCGGAAGGATGCGATCGACACGATGACCCGCGCCCTCAAGGAGCTCCGCGTGGCCGGGATCGCCACGACCGTCCCGCTCCACCTCGAACTGCTCGCCAACACCGCCTTCCACGAAGCCCAGGTCGACACCACCTTCGTCGAAAGAATGCTCGCCGGCTGAACCCTCGGCAGCCGAACCCCGGAGCCCCTCCCATGACCGACTCCATCTCCCGCCCGCCGCAGCCCGCCCACCACTTCCGCCGCGTCGCGATCCTGTTCGCCGGCGGCCCGGCCCCGGGTGCCAACGCGGTGATCTCGACGGCGGCCACCTCGTTCATGCGGCAGGGCACCGAGGTGATCGGGATGAAGCACGGCTACTCGTCGCTGGCCGACTTCTCGCCGGCCCAGCCGCTCGTGGCCGGCCGCGACTACATCAAGATCACGCCCGAGTTCCTCAAGCGGACCCGCAGCGGCCAGGGGATCATGCTCGGCACCGCCCGCACCAACCCCGGCAAGCACGTCTCCTCGCCGGCCCATCTCGACGACCCCGAGCGGTCGCGGCCGCTGGCCAACGTCTACGCCGGCCTGCGGAGCCTGGGCGTGGAGGCGCTGATCTCGATCGGCGGCGACGACACGCTGAAGACGGCCAACAAGTTCAAGCTCTACCAGGACCGGCTGCCCGCCGACGCCCTGCGGATGCCGGTCGTGCACCTGCCCAAGACGATCGACAACGACTACATGGGCATCGACTTCACCTTCGGCTACTTCACGGCGGTGGACACGCTCGGCGGCGAGATCCGGAACCTGCTCTACGACGCGGAGGCGAGCCGCGGCTACTTCCTCTGCGAGACGATGGGCCGCAGCGCCGGCTGGCTCTCCTACGGGGCGGCGATCGCCGGCGAGGCGAGCCTGGTGATGAGCGTCGAGGACATCCACGGCAAGTATCGCGGCGAGGAGACGGTGACCGGCCCCGACGGCACCACCCGCATCAAGCCCGTGATGAACGTCGAGCTCGTGGTGGACCGGATCGTGAAGACGATGCGGGTCCGCGAGGAGCAGGAGGGCAAGCAGTACGGCGTGATCGTGCTGGCCGAGGGGCTGGCCGAGTATCTGCCGGCCTCGGCTCTGGCGGGCATCCCCCGCGACGACCACGGCCACATCTCGATCTCGCACGTCCAACTCGGGAAGATGTTCGCCAGGCTGGTGGCCGACGAGTTCAAGAAACAGACAGGCCGCAGCCGCAAGGTGGTGGGGCTGCAGCTCGGCTACGAGTCGCGATGCGCGAAGCCCCATGCCTTCGACGTGATGCTCGGCAGCCAGCTGGGTGTCGGGGCCTACCGGGCGCTCGCCGAGCGGGGCCTGAACGGCGTGATGGTGAGCGTGTCAGGGCAGCTCGACCTCAACTACGTGCCCTTCGAGGAGCTCGTGAATCCCGAGACGCTCGTGACGGTCGTGCGGTACGTGGAGCGGGGCTGCGACTTTCACCGCCTGGCCCGGTTCCTCGAGACCTACGTCAACGAGTGACCCGCCCGGCGGGCCGGGTTCAGCCCGCCCGGGCGTCGGTGTTCAGCGGTTCCACCGTCGCCACGTGGAACATCGGGCAGATCCGGAACTCGGCCGGTAACCCGTCGTCGGCGATGTCGGTGCCCACGAGGACGTCGTTCTTGGTCACCCACGCCATCTCGGGATGGCGCACCTCGTAGGCCTCTCCGCTCGACATCACGAGGCGAAACGGCCTGAATGGCTGCTGCCGAAGCAGTTCGCGAAACATGCCGGTCGTCATCGGTTTGCCTCCGAGCCTGCGATCAGGAAAAGTATACGCTCGTACACTCTCTTGTCAATGCCCTTCCGCGGCACGCCGCTCGGGGTTGCCCGGCCCCGGAGCCGGCGTTGGCGGCAAGCGGAGCCATGAATGGCGGAGCGCGGCCGGCATCGAGTGAGCGGAACCCAGGATGGGCGCAGCGAACGTCCGGGCGACGGGGTCGGGCAACCCCGAGCCTCGCAGGAGGTTGCCTCGAGAGCACCGACGGGGACAGTCTGCGAATGGCGGCCCGCGTCACGCCTGCGTGAGCGTGCCCTTCGTGCTCGGGATGCCCGGCTGGCGGGGGTCGGGCTCGACCGCCATCCGGAGCGAGCGGGCCAGCCCCTTGAAGACCGCCTCGGCGATGTGGTGGCCGTTGCGGCCGTGGTGGAGCACGGTGTGCACGTTCGCGCCCGCGGTGGCGGCGACGCTCTCCCAGAACACCTCGACGAGCTGGGCATCGAAGGTGCCGATCGTGGGCACGGGAAACTCCACGGCCAGAACGCAGGCCGCCCGGCCGCCGAGGTCGACGGCGGTGGTGACGAGCGCCTCGTCCATCGGCAGCACGCAGTGGCCGTAGCGGCGGATGCCCCGGCGGTCGCCGAGGGCCTCGGCCACCGCGAAGCCGAGCGCCCGGCCGACGTCCTCCACCGTGTGGTGGCCGTCCACGTGGGTATCCCCCGTGCAGGCGATCTTCAGGTCCACGAGCGAGTGCCCGGCGAAGAGCGTGAGCATGTGGTCGAAGAAGCCGATGCCGGTGGCGATCTCAGCCCGGCCCGTGCCGTCGAGATCGAGCGACAGCCGGATGTCGGTTTCCTTGGTCGTGCGGGTCACGGTGGCGGTGCGGGGCATGCGTGGGCGGGGGTTCGTGGGAGCGGAGTTCAGAGGGTCTTCATGACGGTCAGGAAGGCGTCGATCTCGTCGTCGGTGCCGACGGTGATCCGGAGGCCGTCACCCCAGCCGGGGTACTGCATGAACCGGATCAGGATCTGGCGGGCCTTGAGGGCCTCGTAGACCGGCTTGTGGGGGCGGTCGGGGTGGGTGCACCAGACGAAGTTGGCCTGGCTCTCGACGGCGTCGTAGCCGAGGGCCCGCATGGCGTCGGTGAGCCGGCGGCGGGTGGCGACGATCCGGGCCCGGTTGTCGGCCAGCCAGGCCCGGTCGTCGATCGCCGCGGTGGCGGCCGCGATCGAGAGGGCGTCGCAGTTGTAGGAGTCTTTCACCTTGCGAAGCTCGGCGATCAGCTCGGGGCGGGCCACGGCGAACCCGAATCGCAGGCCCGCCAGGGCGTACGACTTCGAGAACGACCGGGTCACGATCACCCGCTCGCACCGCTTCACGAGGTCCAGGCAATCGGCGTCGGCGAAGTCGCCGTAGGCCTCGTCCACCACCAACGGGCAGGGCAGGCGGTCGGCCAGCTCACGGACACGGTCCGGGGCGACGAGCGTGCCCGAGGGGCTGTTGGGATTGGCGAGAAAGGCGAGCTTGAGGCCCGGCCGCGGGGCCGCGAAGGCGTCGGGGAGCGACCAGTCCCGCTCGTAGAAGAGCTCCTCGCAATGCGTCCCCTGGAGGCCGGCGAGCGTGCGGTAGAGGATATAGCTCGGGGAGGCGATCCGGAGCCACTCCCCTTCCCCGACGAAGGTGCGCACGAGGATCGTCAGCAGGTCGTCGGAGCCGTTGCCGCAGATGATCCAGTCGGGATCGACCCCGAGGATCTCGGCCGCCCGCATCCGGAAGACCGTCGCGAGCGGGTCGGGGTATTTGGCGAGCGTGCGGCCCTCGGCCGTGGCCGCGAGCGCCCGGGCGACGGCCGGCGAGGGCGCATAAGGATTCTCGTTGGTGTTGAGCTTGATCCACTTGCCCGCCTGCGGCTGCTCGCCCGGCACGTAGCCGGCGAGTTCCGCGATCGCGGCGCGGACGAGGCTGGCGGCTGGCGCGGGGGCAGGAGTCATGCGAGGCTCGGTCATGGGATGCCCGAAGTCTACCTCATGGGCGGCGGCCATCCCCCGAACCGTCACGACCGCCACGACCGCGAGAGCCGGCACGAGGCCCCTGCGACCTCCGCCCGATGATTGGACATGCTTTCCACATGCTTTCATGTTTCCAGCACGACCACGATGATCCAGATTCGCAACGTGCCCGACCGCGTCCACGCCACGCTCGAGGCCCGGGCGCCGCTGGCCGGGCGGCCGCTCACCGACTCCCTGGTGGCCGAGTGGCGGCGGGTGGCCGAACTGCCGCTGGAGGGCGAGCTCGCCGAGCGACTGCTCGGTGGCGAGCAGGCCCGCCTGCGGACGGCTCTGGCCGCAGCCGTGGGGGCGGAACGGGACCGGCGGCTGGTGAGCGTGCCGGGCCATCGGGCGATCGTGGAGTGCATCACGGGCTGAAGGAGGGTAGGGATAGGTCGGCCAACGGCTCGTCGCCGGCTGCTGTGGGACTCATGAGGCCGACAGAATAGGGCGCCGTCGGGATCACCCCCCGCGGAGCCGGCCTGGATCGATCGTTTCAGGCGGTCGTGAACGCGCTGACGGCGGTGTAGGTCACACCCTTGCTCGTGCGGACGTAGGCCTTGAACGAGTAGTTCGTGCCGCTGAGCAGCCCGGAGGCCAGCACGCTGAACAGGCCCGTCGAACCGGTGGCCACGATCTTGGTCGTGCCCGCGCCGCCGATGGCGGGGTCGGCGTTCGTGCCGGTCACGGCCAGCACCACGCCCCGCTCCAGCACCACCTCGCCGCCGTCGCTCGTCACCGTGCCACCCAGGAAGGCGGTCGTCGAACCCACTGCCGTGGCGCTCGGCGACGTGATCGAGGGCAGGATCGCGTCGGGAGCCGCGGGCGACTGGTACGACGCCAGGGCAGCGAAGAGCTTGTTCCGCAAGGCCGTGACGTCGGTGTTGTTGATCGAGTTCGAGCCGTTGAAATCGCTGCGGAAGTTGTCGGCCGACACCGCGGCGAAGAGCTGGTTGCGGACCGACGTGGTGTCGGTGTTGTTGACGACGCCCGAACCGTTCACGTCGGCCACGAGCACGTTGAAGAAGAAGTTGAACGTGCCGCCGGCCGTGCCGTCTCCCGAGCCCTGGGCGAACGTGCTCGTCCCGGTCGTCCAGTCGCCGTCCAGCACCGTCGTGCCGCCGGCGGCCGTGATGCCGCTCGACAAGACCGACATGACGTACGCGCCACTGTCGAGCGCCGGCACCGTCCACTGGGCGATCGTGCCCCCGGCGAGCAGCGTGGGCGACGCACTCGGCGTGATCGCCTCGTCGCCGAGGCTGGAGCCGAGCACGAGTTTGAGCGCGGCGGCCGCCGGCTGCGCGATCGGCTGGTTGAACTGCAACGAGATCGTGTCGACGTTGCTCCAGGTCAGCGACGAACTGGCGGCCAACTGGTTCGCCCCGTCCACCATGGGCCACCCCAGGGCGTCGGAGCCCACGGTCGTGAACGACGGCAGGCCGAGGTAGCCGGCGTTCCAGCCGCTCCCCTTGGCGTAGGCGCCGGTGACTTTCACCGGCGCGACGGGCACCAACGACTGGACTCCGAAATTCACATCCGCCACGGCCTGACCTGCCGTCACGGTGATCGCCTGCGTGCCCGGCAGGGCCGGCAGCGCCGTGCCATAGACGTTCATGGCCCACGACCCGAAGGTGCCGGTCGTGCCCGCCGTGCGGTCGGAGACCGTGAGCGTCCAGGTGCCCCGCGACGACTCACCCCAGTCGCGGACCGTGGAAAACGTCCAGCCGCTGTAGTTGGCGCCCGTGTCGGAATGTTTTTCGGCGAGCACCGATTGGGTGCCGGACGGCGACGTCAGCACGACCTGGAGATTGCCGCGCGAGGCATGGGTCGCCGAGAACACGATCTCCACGGACTCGATGCGGATATCGGCACCCAGCGTGAAAGACGACGTGATGCCCGTCGCGTTGTTGTCGGGAATCGACTGCCCGACGGTGATCGTGCCGGAGGTGGCGGACACCTCCGGGCCGACGGTCGTCCAGGTCTTCGCCAGGTTCACGGCTGCGGTCGCATCGACGACGCCGAAGCCGTACTTGCTGTTCACCCACTTGCCGGCACCGTTCTGGCCCCAGCCCGCGTCGGTCGGATCGTTCCGACGGGCGGAATTCGCGAGCACGTGCTGCACGTCCCGCCAGGACAGGTTGGGGTTGGCCTCGAGCATCAGGGCCACCACCCCCGACACCAGCGGCGCCGCGGACGACGTGCCGCCGAAGTCGTTGGTGTAGTTCCTGTCCGACAGGTTTCCAGGGGATGCCGTCGCGGAGACGTTGTAACCGTCGGCACCGGTGCGGTCGGTGGTGGTGATCCCGGCACCGGCCGTGGTGGCGGTACCTCCGCTGGACGGGGCCGCCACGAGAATGTTGGCGCCCGGCTCGCTGTACCACGACTGCTTGCCGCGGTTGTCGACCGCCGCGACGGCGATCGTATACCGGGAGTTCGCGTAGCCGTCGTAGTTCGAATTGTCGTTGGCATCGAGACCGTTGCCCGCCGCCCAGACGTAGACCGAGCCCAGCCCGCCGCGACCGGTCTGCACGGCGTTGCTCATGGCGGCGCGCGTCAACGGCCCGGGGCCCTCGAGCGTCAACCCGTCGTCGTTCGGCCCCCAACTGTTGCTGTAGATGGAGATGTTCTGCGGCTTGTACGTGAGGCCGTTCGCCTCCTGCTGGTCGGTGGTCACGGCCGAGATGAGCCGGATCCCCGCCAACGACGCGCCGGGAGCCGCCCCCGACACGCCGACTCCGTTGTTGCCGCGGGCCGCCGCCACGCCGGCGGCGGAAGTGCCGTGGTCGTCGCCCGTGCCCGGCAGCGGATCGGCGTCGTTGCCGTTGAAGTCGTAGCTCAAGTCGGCGCGGTATGCCGGCGATAGGTCGGGATGCGTGTACTGCAGGCCGTCATCGACCATGCCGATCACGACGCCGGTGCCCCTGACGCTGTCCCAGGCCGTCGTCAACCGGGCATCCTCGCCCGCGGTGCCCGCCTGCTGACCGGTGTTCTGCAGGTGCCACTGCTGGGTGAAGAGCGGGTCATTGGGCACGAATCGCTTCTGCTGCTGGCGGGCTGCCGGTGCATACGCCGCGTCCGCCGCCGCCACGGTCGGCGCCGTGGAGGGGGTCGTCGACCGGACCTGCGTGGTGGCGGACGGCGACGTCTGCTGCCATCCCGATTGCGCGGCCAGCGCCACCGTGTAGGTGCCGGCGGCCAGCCCGGTGAAGGAGTAGCTGCCGTCGCTCGCGGTCACGGCAGTCGGTTCACCCGCACCGGCGGCCCCGTCACGGTTCAGATCGAGGTACACCGTCCAGCCCGCGGCGCCCGACTCGGCCGGCTTGTCCCAGGTGCCGTCGCCATCGGCGTCGTTCCAGGCGAAGCCCGCGATGGAGGCGAGGGTCGGGGGCGTCGGGGTGCCGCCGCTGACGACGACGTTGTCGAGGAACGCCCGTTTCGCGGTCGTGGCGAACGTGATCGTGGAGTTGGCCTGACCGCCCGTGAACTGCAGCGTCTTCGTCTCGAACGCCGACGCGAGCGTGGCCGAGTAGGTCACCTTCTGCGGGGCCAGGCCGGTGACCGTGACCGTGATGTCGCCCTCCACCGTCGTCCAGCCCTTGACGTCGAACGACACGGTGAAGGCCCCGCCGTTGCCCGTCAGATCGAGCGTGTTCGTGGTGATCGATCCCGGACTGCCGCTGGTGCCGAGCCGGACCGCGCCGCCCGCCTGGTAGGCCGTCGCCACGGCCGACCAGTTCGCCGAGCCGCCCCAGGCCGTGCTCGACCCGCTCGTCGACGTGCTGTTGCCCGACGTCAGCGATGCGAAGTCCTCCGCAAACAGGACGGTCGACGTGCCCGCGACCACGGTCAGGGTGCGCACGACGTCGCCGGCCGCCAGGTAGTTCCCATCACCCGGCTGGCTGGCGGTGATGCTGACCGTGCCGGCACCCACGATCGTGACGGTCGTGCCCGACACGGTGGCCACCGTCGGGTCGGAACTCGCGAACGACACGGCGAGTCCTGACGAGGCCGACGCCGTGAGGCTGAAGGGAGGCTGTCCGACGGCCTTCTGCGGCAGCTCGGCGAAGCTGATCGTCTGGCCGGCCCGGGCGACGGCGTTGCCCGTCGCCGCCGTCATGATGCTCACGCTGACCGCCCCCGGACTGGAAAGCACCACCGCTCGCGAGTCATACGAGCCGGCGGCTGCAGCCGTGGCCGCCAGCCTGATCCAGAGCGTGCCCGATGCGGAGCCACCCGCCGGCGCGAACGTGGCCGTCGCCCCGTACGTGCTGCCGTCACTCGACACCTCGAAGCCCGTGGGCGCCGCGGCCGTGAGACTGCCGACCAGATTGCTCCCTGACACCGCAAACGACTGGGCCGCCGATGCCGTGCCGTAGGTCGTGCTGAAGGCCGCCGCCGTGGCGGCACCACTGATGACCGGAGTGGCCACGGGCGTGCCGAACGCCGTGATGCTCACGTCGTCGATGCCGAGCCCCTGGGCGTTCGTGGAGCCGCCGTTGCCGGTGTAGGTCCAGCGCAGGTAGTAGGTCGAGCCGGCGGCCAGGCCGAGTCCCGCGAGCGTGACGGTCTTGGCGACGCTGCCCGGGGGATTCGACACCGTCGTGGTGTTGGCATCGGCGGCGTAGGACTGATTGCCCGCGCTGACGGCCGTGGTTGCCGTCGCCGTGTCGCCGGAGAAGAACGTCCAGTCGAAGGCCCGGGTGCCGGAGCGGTATTTCTCGTAATTCCAGCCCACGGTCAGCGAGTCGATCGTGGCTCCGGTGTTGTTCGTGAAACCGCAGATGATGCTGCGCGGCGACGCATAGCTGCCGGAACTGAGAAACCCGATCGCCCGATCCGTGGCCGATGCGGTGACGCCGGACGCCCAGTTGTAGAAGCCGCCACCGGAACTACCGGTGACGACACCCGTGCCCGACGTGCCCGCGGCCGCGGTCGTGGCGCTGACACCCGTCGCGTAGTCGCTCCCCATCTTGAAGCCGCTGGGCAGCGTGGCCGTCGCCGCGGATCCCAGGGCATCGAAGGTTTCGGTGTAGGCCACACCCAACGCGGCGATCGAGTTCACCGCCAGCAGCGTGCGGTCTTCGAGTGCCTCGGCCGCCATGAGCGGGGAAATCCGACCCCTGCGGGACCGATGCTTCGGCCTCCTCGCCCAGATCGTCGATCTCTGCCGGTCCATCGGTGATTCCCTGCGGGCTGGGTGAGAGCGAACGATACCGTGACACCGCAGACGAGCCCGAAAGCCCCTGCATGGCGACCGTGGACAGGACCATCGCGCCACCGACCGGTGACGAGACGCCACGACAGATTAGCCCCTTCGCGTTCCCGTTCACGCTTTATGAGCGGCGTGTTAGCCGCGGCCGTGGCGGGCCTTGCGCATCGCTCACAAATCGAGCGGGCGACTGCCGGGCGAGCCTCCCTGCCTCGCGACCGGAATGCTCCGCCCGGCCCACGACGACGGGATCGGTCGGACAACGGCACTTCGGCAAGCGTCGGCCGAGCGGCGTGGACCATGAGGCGCAACAGGCGGAGCCGATCGGGCTCGATGAGGCCCTCACCTGGCGGGGACGAGGAGACCGGGGCACGCCAAGGAAACTCCTGCCCCACCCGTGCCATCGGTTTGGCCCGGGCTTGGGCGCGAGGTGTCATGCGAGCGCGGTTGATCGCACGAGTCGCAGCAGTCGCCAGTGGCATGACCGCGCGCTGCACGTCCGCCGACCGCACGCCCACCGGTCGAGGCCTCGCAAGCCTTGGCGCACACGCCGCACATGGCACCGTGCATCGGTGAACCTTATAGCATCAAAGCGACGCAGGCTTCACAGGCTTCGATGCAGGTCAGGCAGTGCAGTTCGCAGGTCTTGTGATCGCACCCGACGATGCATTCACGGCACTCCTTGGCACACTCAGCGCAAGCCGCGATGCAGGCAGCCTTGGCAGCGACATCGGCGGCCGGAGCATCCGAAGGAAAAAAGGCTGAACCGGTCATCACGCAGGCGAAAGCCGGGTGGTCACACTGCGGCGGTGGGCCGTGAGGCCCTCGGTGTCGGCCAAGAGGCGGATGTCGTCGGCCATCCCGGCGAGGTCGGCCTGCGAGAGCGTGATCACGCTGCCCGCCCGGAGAAAATCGTTGGCCGAGAGGCCGGCCGCGAACCGCGCCGTGCCGCCGGTGGGGAGAACGTGTGACGGGCCGGCCGCATAGTCGCCCGCCGCCACGGGGCTCCAGGGCCCGAGAAACGCCGCCCCCACGTGGCGAATCCGCGCGAGCGAGGCCTCCGGGTCGCGGGTGTCGATCGAGAGGTGCTCCGGCGCGAGCTCGTGGGCGAGGTCGGCCGACTCCTCGTCGCTGCGGGTCACCACGATGCCGGCGAACCGCTCCAGGCTGTCCCGCGTGAGCTCGGCCCGCTCGAGCACCTCCAACTGCCGCGCGAGCGCCGCAGCCACCTGGTCGGCGAGCGAGCCGCTGGCCGTGAGCAGGATCGCCGAGCCGGGGGAGTGCTCGGCCTGGGCCAGCATGTCGGCCGCGATGAACTCGGGCCGGGCGGCCTCGTCGGCCACGATCACGATCTCGCTCGGGCCGGCGATCGAGTCGATCGCCACGTCGCCGAACACATATTCCTTGGCCAGCGCCACGAACAGATTGCCCGGGCCCACGATCTTGTCCACCCGGGGGAGCCCCTCGATACCGTAGGCGAGCGCGGCCACCGCCTGAGCCCCGCCGGCCCGCACGACCGTCGTGACGCCGAGTTCCTGGCAGGTGGCGAGCACGTGCGGGTTGTCGGCTCCGAAGGGCGTGGGCGGGGCGACGACCACGATCTCGGGCACACCCGCCACCTTGGCCGGCACCACGGTCATCAGCAGCGTGGAGGGATAGGCCGCCGCCCCGCCGGGAACGCACACGCCGATCCGGCCGAGCGGCATGTATCGCTGCCGCAGCGAGCCGCCTCCGCCGAGCGGCACCGTCACGTCGCGGGCGAGCACCGCCTCCTGGAACCGCGTGACACGGTCGCGGATCCGGCGCACCGCCGCCAGAAACGCGGGCGGGGCGGCGGCGTGGGCCGCGGCGAGCGCCTCCGGCCGCACGACCAGCGTCTCGGCCGAGACGTCGGCGCGGTCGATCCGCCGGCTGTAGTCGAGCAGGGCCGGGAGCCCCTGCGCTCGCACGTCCTCGCAGATCCGCTCGACCACCTGCCGCGGCGAGAGCGGCGCGCCGAAGACGTCGATGGTCCGCTGGCGGCTCGCCGGGCTGACGACGTCTCCCTGGGAGACGAGCTTCTTGCGGAGCGCGTCGAGCCGCAGGCGACCATCGGCCGCGGCAAGATCGATCCGTTCGCAGAGCTTCGGGGCGGCCGTCATCACGGTCAAGGATACCCGGCGGCCATCGACCGGCTACCGGCCGCCCGAAACCGCCGCCATCCGCGCGAGCGGCCCCGCGTCCCGCCGGGCCCAGGCGGCGGCGACCGCGGTCAGCGGCTCGTCGGCGCCGGGATGCGCGGCCGCGATCTCACGGAGGATGGTCGCGCCCCGGGCCACGAGCGGCGAGGGCTCGGCCGGCCCCCGGTCGCCCGGCTCCACGCCCAGGCGACCGTCGAGGGCCACGGCCCGCTGCGCCGCGGCGTCGGCGTCGGCCTGCCGCCCCGCCGCCACCAGCGCGATGGCGTGGCGGATGTGGATGTCGGGATCATCCGCCGCAGCGGCGGCGGCACGGCGATAGGCTTCCGCCGCCGCCTTCAGCCGGCGGACGTCGCCGGCGGCCTCCCGGAGCTGCCGGTCGCCGGTCGCCACGAGGTCGGCCGCGCGGCGGCGAGAGGCTGGATGGGCCGCGCGAAGCCTGGCCGACGGGCTCGCCAGGGCGACCGCCCGGGGCTCGCGCCGCCCGACCGCGCGGACGGCGGGCCCGTTGGCCGCCCGCGTTACGGCGATCGCCTGAGCCGCAGCCGGGGGCGCGGTCGCGGCACCGAACCAGGGCCACGGCGCGACGTAGGGCACCGCATACGGAACGGCATAAGGCACCGCATACGGCACCGGATACGGCACGATCCCGCCGGAGAAAAAGCCGGCCCCGCCTCCGAACGGGGCCGCGAGATAGACCGACTGGGTGCCATAGAACGTCGACGAGCCGAACCAGCCGCCGAACCCGCAGCCCGGCCAGCCGAATGAATAATCGGGCACACCACAGAACGCACGATAGGGCCGCCAGCACGGACGCCAGCACGACACGCGCGGCAGGCAACCGTATCCGCCGCCGTAGCCCCAGCCCCAGCGGCGTCCCACCGCCATGCTGTAGCCGGCGGCGTAGCCGCTGTTGCCGTAGCCGAAGTCGTTGCAAAACCGCTGGGCCTGGGCCGGAGTCGAAGTCCCGACCGCACCGGCGATCACGAGCGTTGCAACAAGATTGACGAGCGAACGCGGCCGCATGCCTGCTCCCTCCATGGGTTCAGCCGCGAAAGCGAAGTCTTCCGCGACCCGACCCCACCGATTCTACGCACCAGTTCCTGGTTCTGGCGCGAACTCGGCGCCAGGCGCCGACAACCAGGCTCAGTGGCAGGAAAACGAGTCGGTTCGTTATCCTTTCCAGGCGAACCGCCACGGCTTTCGTTTCCTTGCGAAGGCCGGCGAGGAGGCCCTTCATGTCGCTCACGCTCGCCGCCGAACTCGACCTGGGCCTGCCGCCCGCGGCCGAGGCCCAACTGGCCCGGCTCCGCACCCCCGAGCGAATCCAGAGTTTCGTCAACCGGATTCCCTGGAACACCGAACCGGACGGCCCTACGGCCCGCTCGGTCGCGGGCGTCCTCGAGCACGGGGTCGCCCACTGCATCGAGGGTGCCTTCGTGGCCGCCGCCGCCCTGGCCCTCGCCGGCCACCCCCCCCTGCTGATGGACATGGGGGCCGCCCGCGGCGACGTGGACCACGTCGTCACCCTGTTTCGCCGCCGGGGCCACTGGGGGGCGATCTCCAAGAGCAACAGCCCCCTGCTCCGCTACCGCGATCCGATCTACCGCTCGCTCCGCGAACTCTCGCTCTCCTTCTTCCCGCAGTACGTCAAGGGCCGCCGCAAGACCCTCCGCACCTATTCGGTGTCGGTCGACCTGCGGAAACACGCCCCGGATCTGTGGGTGACCCACGAGGGCCCCGTCTGCCAGGAGATGGTCGACCTGCTCACGACCGCCCGCCACTTCCCGCTCGTGCCCCCCGAAGCCGCGGGCGACCTCCGGCCGATCGACGAGATCGAACGGCGCGGCGCACTCCTCAACGAATACCGGTGACGAGCGGGGGCTTTTTCGCTCGACGATCAGCCCGGGGTTGCCCATGCCCCCGAGCGAGCTGTGGAAGCGAGCGCAGGCAGCATGCCGAAGCGAGCGGACACGCAGTGAACGGAGGCCGGGAGGGCCGGAGTGAGCGTCCAGCGAGGGGGCATGGGCAACCCCGGGCCCGCGTTACCCACGGCTCTCCATCGCGGCCTGCCCCAGGAGCTTCCGCAGCGCCGTGATCGCGATCTCGCCGAACTGCCGCGGCGGCACGCCCCAGAGCTGCGGGTTCATGAGCTCGATGGCCACGGCGCCCGTGTAGCCGATCTCGCCGAGCCGGCTGACGAGGTCGTCCACCGGCGACGAGCCCTCGCCGGGCAGGATCCGGTCGGCGTCGGAGGCCATCTCGCGGGGCACATCGGCGATGTCGGAGAGCTGCACGTGGGCGAGGTTTTCCCGGGACAGGAGCCACAGGTCGAGCGGCTTGCTCGGACCGACCGTCCACTGAAACCAGTCGAGGCACAGGCCCAGATGCGGGCTGGCGACGTCCTCCACGAGGGCCACGGCCGACTGGAGGTTGTTGGGAAAACTCGCGCGGGCGTCGAACTCGAGCGCCAGCCGCACCCCCGCGTCGGCGGCCCGTTTGGCCGCTTCGGCAAGGCTGAGCGAGAGGCGGCCGAGATCCTGGGGCCCCAGCGGCCCGAAGGCGTCGCCGGCGACGACGAGCACCGGAATCCCCACGTCGCGACAGAGCGCCAGCCGCCCCTCGAACGTCTTCCAGTGTTCCACCCGGGCCTCGCCCTGGCTCGTCAGCAAGCCCCCCTGGAAGCTCGCGGCCACCGGCACGATCCCATGCCCGACGAGCCGCTCGCGGAGCGCCGCGACCGGCCGCTCCTCGAGATACGCGTCGGCCTGACCGAGCCAGACATCGACCGCATCGACGCGGCCGGCGGCGTAGTCCTCGAGCACGGTCTCGAGCGGCGACTTGAGGCTGCAAACCGTGGCGATGGCCGGTCTCATGCCAGCCGGTCCCGCAGCCGGTCCACCACCTCGGCGAGCGGCACCCGCTCCTGCACCAGCGAGTCGCGGTCGCGGAGCGTGACCGTCTGGTCGGTGAGCGTCTGACCATCCACCGTCAGGCACCAGGGCGTGCCCGCCTCGTCCTGACGGGCGTAGCGGCGGCCCACCGAGCCCTTCTCGTCATACTGGCAGGCCATGTGCCGCTTGAGCCGGCGGTAGAGATCGATCGCCACCTCGGGCATGCCGTCCTTCTTCACCAGCGGCAGGATCGCCGCCTTCACCGGGGCGAGCCGGGGATGAAGCTTCATCACCGTGCGGCTCCGCGGCTTGCCGTCCTCGTCGGGAACCTCGTCCTCGTGGTAGGCGTCGCAGAGGAAGGCGAGCACGGCCCGGTCGGCGCCGGCCGAGGGCTCGATCACGTGGGGCACGTACCGCTCCCGCGTGACGTCGTCGAAGTAGGAGAGATCCTTGCCGCTGCCCCGGTGGCGGGGCTTGCCGTCGTCGCCGGTCTCCACCACCAGCGCGCCGTCCTTGCGCACGAGCTTGCCCTCCATGTGGCTGCGGAGGTCGAAGTCGCCGCGATGGGCGATGCCCTCGAGCTCGCCGAACTCACCTTCGGCCAGGAAGGGAAAGGCGTACTCGATGTCGGCCGTGCCCACGGAATAGTGGGAGAGCTCCTCGGCGTGGTGCTCCCGCAGCTGGAGCTTGCCCGCGGTGAGGCCGAGGTCGAGGTACCACTTCCAGCGGCGGTCACGCCAGTAGCGATACCACTCGGCCGAGTCGGCCGGCCGGCAGAAGAACTCGATCTCCATCTGCTCGAACTCGCGGGATCGGAAGGTGAAGTTCCGCGGCGTGATCTCGTTGCGGAAGCTCTTGCCGATCTGGGCGATCCCGAAGGGGACGCGCACCCGCGAGGTGTCGCAGACGTTCTTGAAGTTGACGAAGATCCCCTGGGCCGTCTCCGGCCGGAGGAAGGCCCGGTCCTCGGCGTCGCCCGTCGCCAGGGCGCCGATCCGGGTCTCGAACATCAGGTTGAACTCGCGGGGCTCGGTGAGCGTGCCCGGGGCGGCGGCGTCGGGACCGAGCGTGTCGGCCAGGCTCGCCCGGCCGGCCGCGACCGCGGCGGCGAGCGGCTCGGCGTCGCCCGCCCACTCGATCTCCTCGAGCTGCTTCGCCCGCAAGCCGAAGCACTTCTGGGCCCGGGCGGCGAGTTCCGTGGGGACGTCGTCGCCGGAGGCGTCGGTCGTGACGAACGCCCGCTTGCCCCGGTGGGCGGCCCAGCGGCCGGTGAGGTGGTCGTAGCGGTAGCGCTTCTTCGAGTCCCGGCAGTCGATCATCCAGTCGTGGAACAGGTCGAAGTGCCCGGAGCACTTCCAGACCTGCGGGTGCATGATGATCGTGCAGTCGAGGCCGGCCATCTCGTAGGGGCTCGGGGCCCCGGCGACCGTGGCCAGCTCGTCATGGCCGGCCACCATGTCCTGCCACCAGGCGTCCTTCAGGTTGCGTTTGAGGGCCACGCCGAGGGGGCCGTAGTCCCAGAAGCCGTTCAGGCCGCCGTAGATCTCGCTCGACTGGAAGATGAATCCGCGCCGCTTGGCGAGCGACACGATCTTGTCCATCCGGGACTGGTCGTTGGGGTGTGACATGACGGCTCGGGGGAAGGCTCGCTTCGATCGGGAGCGAGGAGTGTAACCCGACGACCCGCGGCCCGGCAGGGGCGGCTCACGAGGCCGCGACGAGCGCCCCGACCCGGCGGTCGAGCCGTGGCACCAGCGCGAGCGAGTCGATGGCGGCGGCGAGCGGCAGGTCGCTCTCCATCCCCAGCGCGATCAGGTTCTCGCCGCCGAGGCAGGTGCGAAAGGCGGTGGCGATCCGCCCTTCGAGCCCGCCGCGGCCGGCGGCGGCGAGCGCGCGAAACCGTTCACGGGCCGCGGCGGCGGCCTCGTCGAGCTGCGCGTCGCCGCCCGCCGCGTCGAGGATGGCGCCGGCCGCGAGCACGTCCTCCCCGGTGACGTGGCCGTCGGTGCCCGCGCAGACCAGGTGGATCGCGTCGCAGCCGCGCTCGGCGGCAAGGCGGCGGGCCGTCGCGGTGACGGCCGTGCGATTCACGATCGCGCCCACGAGCACCTCGACCGCCTCGTGGCAGGCGGCGAGGGCCGCGGTGCCGTTGGTGGTCGTGATCACGACGGGCCGGCCGGCCACGCGGTCGGCGGTGTACTCGGCCGGAGAGTTGCCCAGTTCGAACCCTTCGATCCTCACGCCCCCCCGCTCGCCCCCGAGCACGGCTCCCGGCCGAGCCGCGGCGGCGGCCCGGGCCTCCTCGAGGGAACGCCGCGGCAGCACGAGCGCCGCCCCGTGGGCCAGGGCCGTGACGATCGTGGTCGAGGCCCGGAGCACGTCGATCACCACGGCGATCCCTCCCGCGGTGGCCCCCGGCGGCATACGATGGAAGCGGTCGTGGCAGAGCCAATGCATGTCGCGATTCCGAGCCTGCCTCCCACGGCCGGCAGCCACCACGAGAGCAGGTCCCGTGATCGCCGACCGAGCCGCCACGATAGAAGATCCGACCCGCACAAACCACGGTGCAACGCCGGAACCGGCCGGCGTGGACAAGAGCGGCGACCGCGTCCGCGGGATGTTCGCGGAGATCGCCCCGCGGTACGACCTGGTCAACCGCCTGCTCTCCGGCGGGATCGACGTGCTCTGGCGGCGCACGACCGTCCGCCGGGCGCCGCCCCCGCCGGCCGGCGCGATGCTCGACGTCTGCTGCGGCACAGGCGACCTCGCGCTGGCCTACGCCGCCAAGGCGGAGCCCGCCGTGCGGATCGTGGCCAGCGACTTCTGCCGGCCGATGCTCGACCGGGGCGAGGTCAAGGCGGCCAAGGCCGGCCGGGCGATCGAATGGGTGGAGGCCGACGCGATGCGGCTGCCCTTCGACGACGCCGCGTTCGACCTGGTGACCGTGGCGTTCGGCCTGCGGAACATCGCCGACACGTCGCGGGGCCTGGCCGAGATGGCCCGGGTGACGAAGCCGGGCGGGAAACTCGCGATCCTGGAGTTTTCCCTGCCGCGGTCGGCGGTGATCCGCGCGGGCTATCTTTGGTACTTCCGCAACGTGCTGCCGCGGCTGGGCAACGCCGTGGCCCGCAACGGCTCCGACGCCTACACCTACCTCAACCAGAGCGTCGAGGAGTTTCCGTCGGGCGAGCGACTGGCGGCCCTCGTGCGGGCGGCGGGCTACGACGCGGTCGAGCTGATTCCGCTGACCTTCGGGATCGCCACGCTCACGATCGCGACGCGAACCGTCGCCCCATCGACCACGGGGGCGGCCCGTGGCTGACACCGCCCCGCTCGTCGTCGCGATCACCGGTGCGTCGGGCGCGCCGTACGGAGTCCGTCTGCTCGAGGTCGTGCTGGCCGCGGGGCGGGAGGTGCATCTCTCGGTCAGCCCGTCGGGGCAGGCGGTGATCCAGGAGGAACTCGGGCGGCGGGTCGATCTCGAGCGGTTCAACGCCGCCGACCTATTGGGTGGCCCGGTGCCGACGGCGGGCCGGCTTCACTACCATCATCACAAGAACCTGATGGCCCCGATCGCGAGCGGCTCGTTCCTGACCGCCGGCATGGTTATCTGCCCGTGCAGCGGCAGCACCCTGGCCGCGGTGGCCCATGCGATGGGCGAGAACCTCATCCACCGGGCGGCCGAGGTGCACCTCAAGGAGCGGAGAAAGCTCGTGGTCGTGCCCCGCGAGACGCCTCTCTCGCTGCCGCAGCTGAAGAACATGCAGGCGATCCACGAGGCGGGGGCCGTCGTGCTGCCGGCCGCGCCCGGTTTCTACGCCCGGGCCGAGACGGTGAGCGACCTCGTGGATTTCGTGGTCGCGCGGATCTGCGACCAGCTGGGCGTGGCCAACTCGCTCGTCCCCCGCTGGGGGTCGGACGCATGACGGCCACGACGGTGCCGGCTCCGGCCCAGGATCCCGCTGCGGGGGGCGTGGCTGCCGGGGCTCCCGCCGGCTCGCGGCTGCGGACCTACCTCGAGCTCGTGCGGTTCAGCCACACGATCTTCGCCCTGCCGTTCGCCGTGATGGCCGCGCTGATCGCGATCCGCCTGGGAGGCGACGGCCGCTGGTCGCTCGCGGAACCCTGGTCGCTCGCCCGGCCCGTGCTCGGCATCCTGGCCTGCATGGTGGCGGCCCGGACCGCGGCGATGGCGTTCAACCGGCTCGTCGACCGGGCGATCGACGCCGAGAATCCGCGGACGGCGGCCCGGCACCTGCCGCGGGGTGCCGTGAGCGCGGGCGAGGTGCTCGGGCTCGTGGTGGCATCCGCAGCCGCGTTCATCGCGGCCACGCTGCTGTTCCTCCCCAACTGGCTGCCGCTCGTGCTCTCGGTGCCGGTGCTGGCCTGGCTGCTCGGCTACTCCTTCGCCAAGCGGTTCACGTCGCTGGCCCACCTCTGGCTGGGCGCGGCGCTCGGGCTGGCTCCCGTCGCCGCCTGGATCGCCCTCCGCGGTGAGACCCTCCTCCGCGACCCGGTCGACCTGCTGCCCGCCGCGATCCTCGGGCTGGCCGTCACCACCTGGGTGGCGGGCTTCGACATCATCTACGCCTGCCAGGATGCCGCCTTCGACGCGGCCCACGGGCTCCATAGCGTCCCGGCCCGGCTGGGCGTGCCGCGGGCCCTGCGGCGGGCCAAGTGGCTGCATCTCGTGACGCTCCTGGTGCTCGCGGCCCTCCCGGTGATCGTGCCGCAGCTCGGCTGGATCTACGTCGCCGCGCTCGCCGCGATCGCGGCGTTGCTCGCCTGGGAGCACGCCCTCGTGCGACCGGACGATCTCTCGCGGGTCAACCAGGCCTTCTTCACCGCCAATGCCGCCATCGGCCTGGTGCTGCTCGCGGCGATCGCCGCCGACCTGTGGCTGTGACGTCCGGCGGCGGTTGAGGCCCCGGACGCATGGGGTGTAGGCTCCGCAGCCACCAAGGTTCACCCTTTCCCGAGGAGATTCCGATGACGATGCACCAAGGGCGGCGTGGCCAGGCCGCGGGCGGATCGATGCGGCCGCTGCCGGGAGCCGCTCTGCTCGGACTTCTGGTCACCACCCTCGCGACGTCTGCGGGCAATGCTCGTGCGGATGAAGGACAGACCGCGCTGCCCCTGGCCCCGCCCGGCATGGCGTTCCGGTTCGAGGTCATCGAGAGCCACGACGCGGACTATCTCGGCGACACCCCGGCCCACCTCGGCAAGAACGGCGGTCTGACCGTGCGGCCGCAGGTGGCACTCGGGGATCCGGTCTATCGCAAGGCGGTGACCGGCCGCATCCGCGTGGGCCATGTCACCCGCGTGACGTGGAGCCGGGTGGCCGGCAGCCTCGAGTTGGAGTTCGATCCCGAGCCGTTCCAGCGGATCGCCGTCGGCGACGAGGTGTGGATCGATCTCAACCCCGCGCCGGCCGACGTGGATCCGAGCGGCGGCCGCGAGCGGTGATTCTGATACGATCCCAGGCATGTTCGAGCACCGCACCGCTCCCCTGCTGTCGAGACAGGCCTTCGTCGCCCGCGTCGTGGGCTACGTGGTCGCCGCTGCGGCGCTCGTCGGCGCCGCGCTCGGTCTCGGCGTGCTCGGCTACCACTTCCTCGCCGGCCTTCCCTGGATCGACGCGCTCGTCAACGCGTCGATGATCCTCGGCGGGATGGGCCCGGTCGACCGCGTCGACAGTCAGGCCGGCAAGCTGTTCGCCTCGTTCTACGCCCTGTTCTCGGGGCTGCTGTTCATCGGCGCGGCGTCGCTGCTGCTCGCGCCGTTCGTGCATCGCGTGATGCACAAGCTGCATATCGACGAGGAATGAGCCGGCACCCCGCGGGCGTGATCGGTCGCGTCGACGCGGCCCTGCGACGGATTCAGGCGGCTCCCGCGTGCTGCCGTTTGGGCAGAAAGCCGATCCCGAAGCAGACGGCCATCAACGACCAAAACGCGAGGCACTCGGGCCGCCGCAGGTCGTGAAAGTCGAGC